>Ga0256833_1000913_pt1 | contig 22316 bp, 22 predicted proteins | sample 356284metaG_FD_190535 | JGI IMG/M metagenome (GOLD analysis project Ga0256833, IMG submission 190535) | Hydrothermal vent microbial communities from Mid Atlantic Ridge, Atlantic Ocean - 356-284 | ecosystem: Environmental > Aquatic > Marine > Hydrothermal vents | place: Atlantic Ocean: Mid... | reverse complement strand
TCCTTTGCCAACCACTGTCACCCTAAGACTAGGCGTTTGCGTGCATAGCGTAGCGCCCATCCCTTAAGCTGGTAAGCTCCGCACCGTGCCATCTATACTTCCTCCTACTACCTTCTAAAACCCCTACGACTACGCTCCCCAGAAAGAGCATACTGTCATCAATTATAAGATGCTCATCACCAACCTGCACCCCCACTCCCATACCTACGGCTGGGGGTAGCCAAACCCGAGAGAAGGGCACGACTTAAGCTTGGAGCTCTGCCTCAAATCTCCCGCTCTTAATCATAGGCTGGCGTAACGATTTTTGAGAAGCCTGCTTAGATGCCACTTATTGGTATTGTCTCTTGTTACTTGACTATCAGAGCAAGCCCAAACTCCTTAACTAACGGCACACTAGAGAATCTGGCCATATTAGTGTGCAGTTAACGTCGTATTCCTGCATCATCGACGTTCTAATAACGGCTTCCCTCCACTCCGTCTCGTTGATTATCGTGCCGTGAACGACTATGTCTATGTGGTTCCCTGCCTGGTAGGTTGCCACTATTAGTCCGGCCTCGAAGGGTAGCTTGACCACCCCACCCTAACAACGGTGTCGTTGCTTGGTAGCTCGGCTCTCCAGCCCTCACGGTTGTCGAAGCCGCCAGTAGCGGTACCTGGGGATCCCGCTGGTTGACGTGAAACCGTTGCTCCTTAGCTTCACGTCTGACCCCAGCCTCTAGAAGCGGCTAAGCACGCTGGCCATAGCCGGGGCCTGGGAGCCACGCAGTGGAGTCGGCCCCATACGAGGTCCACAGGGCCGTCAAGTTCTGCGGCTCTGTGGAGGACCCTCATGAACTCTTGATATACATTATGCCCTGCGGCCTCTGCTATTCCCCAGCGGAACCTGGGACCGGGCTATGGCGGGGCAGGCTCTCTCGGCTGCTACCTAGCCGAAGATCACCAGCAGAGGGTCGGCCTCTATACCTAAACACTTCCGCGGTGCATCGGAGATAGTCCTAGACAGTGCCCATTACATCGCCTAGACCGCTAACCATAGGCAAGCCGCTCTCACTCATCGCCCGCCTTTTTTTACGTTCAAGCAGTGGCCGGACACGCTCATTATAGAGCAGCCTCAAGGCCTCGAGCACGACTTTGTCTATAGTATCGTCACCGGTCAGGAAGCACTGCCGGACGAACATTTCTCTACCATGTCTTTCTAGCTCTAGAATTCCTAGGCGCTCGAGCCGCCTAAACTCACGAGTATTGACTGCTCTGAAGCTGCTTAACTCGCGAAGTTCAGAGTAGCTGAGCCATCTCTGCTCCTTCGCGAGGACGTAGACATGCGCAATTATTGACGGGGCTGCACGCGCGAGGATGGACACAAGCCATACTACGGTCTCTAGGGCCCTCTTACTTGGAATAAAGGCAGCCTCCTTTTCGTGCTCAAACCTGCTTGCCCCGTCTTCCATAGCAGCTGGGACACTGTCCTCAACACTATCTTGGAGACCGGGGTCACCGTGGGCACTCCGTGTAGCATTTGTCTGCTGCTCGATGATGGATAATATGCGCTCCAAGAGGGACTGGTCGATGCTCCTTAGTCTGAAGCCCATCTTGAAGTACGTCTTCGGCGTATAGCCTATATGGAACGTCCGGCGTTTTCTCACCTTCACTTTTCTAACGCCTAGGCCATCGTAGAATAATGCCTCGCCAACCCCTAGCTTAGGTACAACGCTCTCTATTTCCCTGGGGTTTAGAGGGAGCAACTCCCTGTATACACGTAGATCAGCCGGGTGCATAACCTTGTGCAACAAGTAGTACTCTGCTTGCGAGAGAACATCTTTGTCAACCTTCGCGCTCCGTTGTGAAACCATTATCAAGCCTAATCCACGTTTTCTTCCCCGCAGCGCTATACGCACTAACACATTCTTTACAGGACTTGAATGTCCTTGAGGGATGAATTCATGTGCTTCTTCTATGACAAGGAAAAGTGGGCGTCTATATAACTTGGAGCTTCTCCATACTTCTTCCAAGAAAGCAACGAGATATTCGCTGTACTCATCGATTATAAGTTCTGATAAATCTATAACAGCGGGGACATAGGTACCAAGCAAGGCCTTTGCAAGCCGAGATGCCTGCTCGCTATCACTGATATTTAGTGGTATATCAGCCTTCTCGTCGGCAGACACTATAAGGACGTCGTAACTCTCGCGAAGGGTCCAATATTCTCCATCGATATCAAGCACTATAACTGGTACACCTTTTGAAAGAAGCTCCTCCACAAATACAGCCGCAGTATTAGTCTTGCCCGAGCCCCTTACACCGAGCACTGCAATAGCCTTCCCATAGGTATCCTCGAGCCTTATGCCATTGTGTTCAATAAATATCTCCAGTACGTTACTAACCGTATTACTATTGTTCTTTTCCACTAAGCATCCCTCTTACAAGCTCCTCTCCCTTTCTTGTGATGTAGTAGCTTTTAGACTCTATGTCCCATGCTATATATCCCTTCCTAACAGCATTCTTAATGTCCCTAGGGAGATTCCCGGGAACCTTTAGCCCAACAGCCTTAAAGTAGTCCCTAACCTCCTTAGCTGAGAACATTTTCTTGTCCTCATAGTGCTTCATATAGTAGGCGAATACTGTTATCCACTCAGCATTAGTCTTAGGCTTAATACTCAACATGTTTACGAACTCAGCCAGACTAATCTCTTCTTTATCAGCCCCAATATCTCCTGCGGCTTGGCTAGATGCGGGAACAACCGTAGGGATAGACGCTTCTACTCCTCCAGCAGCATGGGCAGAAGCAACGTGTACACTACGGCCACCATAAAGCGTTAGAAGATATCTGTAAGTTTCTACAAAGGCATCCTTCCTGTACTCTGCAGGCAAGTTATCTACTATATCAGCAGCAAGGGAGGCTAGCTTCCTCAATCTCTCTACTATTTCCTTGAACTTATCTCCCTCTATATTCACTTCTTACCACCTTCTACGCACTTTCTTTTAGCATTGATTATTCTCTCAGCAATCTTCTCTATAAGTGAGATATTTATTGAATAAGCGCCACGTGCCTTCGGTATGACGTATTTTTCCCTAGCAAGCCGCGATATTTCAGCCCGTACAGTATTGTAGTTCAGCCCTAGCTTCTCTGAAAGCTCTTTAGCAGACACTGCATTAGTTTCACGCCATCCAATCGTATTCATAGCATTGTAGCCCAAGAGCCCTATGAGTATCTTATCGGCTACACTGACTCTACACTCGCTGAGGAGAGGGCCTACGACTAGATCCTTTGTGTCCTCATCTAGGCCTATAAACCCCTCTAGCGTATCCTCCATGAGTTCCTCTACTTTCTTCTTCGTGCTTACACGTAACCGAGCAAACTTCTTCTCTTCAGACTCAGACAAGACACACACCTCCACACCACAACAATTATTTGACAAAACAACTCTAAGACATTATTAATTTAATTCTCTCATAAATGAAGTTTCTACCTTTACTTGTTATCTTATAGCATCCGTTCCTGCCACCAACCTTGACTATAAAGTTTCCCTTTGCAAGCTCACGGAGTTTAGGATAAATGGTCCCAGACTTAGCCTCTGGAATCATCTCAATAATATCCTTAGGAGCTAAACAATCGCTCTCAGACGAAATTAGGGCAAGAAGTACTAGATCCTTGCTTCCCAGCTTGTCAACAAGAGGTACGAGCTTTCCGTCAATATTCTCCACCACCCTAAGAATATCAATAGGTAGCGAAAATGGGTAGAAGATATTTTCCACAACATCTCTGCTCAAGCCACCGTATATGCGGAGGAACTCCTCCAATAACCACGTTGCAGTTTCGATTATATGACGTGCGTCCCACTGCGAGATAGGCGTCGGATTAGCGTGGGCAGCATCCCTACTATTCCTGAGCACATAGATGGAATAATATGCTACCTCTAACATAATTTGCTTCTCCCTGCCCTCATTTTCTCCTCCTTTCTGCTTAAGGGCACTATTAATAGCGTTGATTGTCACCCTAACCTTAGGTTTAATAGGTACACCCTCGATACCTGCTACTATCTCGACAAACTCCTCAACAAACTTTCCAGCGTCAACACCAAGCTTATCCAGCAGACCAAGCCTGAAATCATTAATCAATCTGATGTACCGCTCGTAAAGACGTTCACCCTTCTCAGGAACTATAGCCTCTAGTCTGTGCCGGAGATTCTCGGGGAAGAGACTTTGACGAATAAACTCCCTAATTCTGCTAGTGTTTACTCCGACTTTAGCCACTCTTCGCCACCTCTTTTTCTAACTTATTTAAGTACTCTAAAGCCTTGCTAAGACTGGCCACAGTGTACCGTCCCTTTCTAGTCTTTCTAATGAAGCCCTCCCTCTCCATCTCCGACAATCGCGCGCTCACTTGTTTAGGCGTCTTACCAGTTATTCTAGCAATCTCGCTAAGTTCCGTATCCTGTGAAACATTTTTTACAATTTCCTCCCCTTTCAGTTTATTGATCCTCGCAGCAAGATAACGAGCCAGCACAACCATGAAGATCCTATCCTTAACGGTCATATCACTGCTGAGCAGCTCAACCTCGCCGTCACTGTAGATTCTTGCATATTGGCTAATCCTTTCAAGCACTTTCCTCAATATCTCCATCTCCCTGTCGTGTCTTACAACAAACCTATCTATCAAATCATCAAGATTATTCTCGCCCAGATTTCTCACCTCCGCCACTAGCTAAGTGATTGTATTGCTGTGTAACACTCTATATACTTTTTCTTTCTTAATTTGATCCATAAGTTGCCAACATGAACTCATGTGCGTTGGCATAGGAAGAGCTACAGTACGAGGGGTATATTAATACGCATCAACTACACGTGACTAAAATGAATATTAAATTCTCAAGGAATATAATTAGAAATAAGGTGTAGTCACGTGTAGTTAAGATGTAACATATAGTCTGGTAAATAGTTAGAATCACGCAGTGTCGTCTAGAAGCCTCTACTTCGTACAACAACCACACATATGAGTTCAGCAGTCACTTACAGTCAATTGCAGTCCATCGGGTAATACTGCTGATACTGTGGCTGTACAGAAGTAAACCTAGTAGAACTCAATGTAAAAGGTGCAGCAATACGCCACTTGCGAGCATGTGAGACAAGAACTGCACCAGGTAGCAGGTAGTACAAAAATCATTAAACCTTCCTATCTCCTGGCTAGCCACTTGTCTAGCGCGCTACCTCCTTTACCTGCACGACCCTGCATGCCAGCGTTTTCTCGGGATCGTCGCTGGGTAGTAGCCTGCAGAGCGCCCTGGCTATAGCCAGCGCCTCCTCCGTGTGACTGGACGCTTTTGCGCATAGCTTCTCCAGCAGCTCCGTAACCCCCAGACCATAGTCCAGGGGTAGAGCAGGATAGACGCCTTCACGGGCTTGCCCAGGGTTCTCAGCCCGATCATCTCGTCCTGGTGGACGCCTAGCCTATCTGCAGCAGCTCAACCGCCGCGCCGTTGAGCCGTATGTCCCTCGCCCTGGCGAAGAACAGCCTGGAAAGCATGTAGAACCAGCCCGCGCTCAACGATACCAGGCCCCGCCGACGTCACTTAGCGCTCCATCATAATCGGCACAGTCACAGAGACACGGAACACAGCAAGCTCCAGCCAGCACAGATCAGGCTAGCCCATACATCGACATTAGTATGGTTATAGTAAGTGACTGGCAGCTCATTATCCGCCAGGAGCCCGGCAATACTCTTCGACGCCACCCCGACACGGCGCTCAAACCGCCCGACAGCCTCCTCTTTACCCATACCAGGGAGCCGAGGGGTATTAACGCTGATCTTGCAGCGGGCAAACCCCTCCCACTAAGACCTGGCCTCCCTCCACCCATATCGCAGTGTTGCTTTGTGGCGTTACGTTTGGCTCTGGAACCTGATAGCGGTTGCCGTTTAGCTCTATGGTGTCGTCCTGGACTCTGGCGCTGGCTACATTAACTTATCAGGAACAAGAGGAGAAGAGTTATATAGGGGGTATTTAGGTGGAGCCGCCGGCGGGATTTGAACCCGCGACCACCGGCTTACAAGGCCGGCGCTCTGCCGGCTGAGCTACGGCGGCACGTGGTGTGGCGGCTCCGTGTGATTAGGTGAGTGTTCTTGGTTTGGTGTTTTAATCCGTTGCGGCCCCTGGCCTTATGGATGTATATTAGGGGTTGTTCTCGTGGTTCTTTAGGCGATGGGTGCATGTTTAATGGTTGATGCTTTGCCGGATGAGTACGAGGATTATACTCGGAGGCTTATCGGGCTCCGTGTTGGTGATTTGTTTCGTTTTAGGTGTACTAGGTGTGGGCGTTGCTGTAGTGGTGGGCCTAATGTTTCTCTGACTGTGTTTGATGTTGTTCGTATGGCTCGTTTCCTAAGTATTAGTTGGAAAGGGTTTCTAAGGGCTTATGTCAAGGTTATTATTGCTGATCTTATTCCCCATATGGTTCTTAGAGGAGATGATAAGGGGCGTTGCTTGTTCTTGGCGGAGAAGGCTTCTGGCGAGAAGCTATGCGTTATTTATCCTGCTCGGCCTATGAGGTGTCGTCTTTACCCTGTTCTCGTAGAGGATTTGTCTGGTGAGAGGGTTTTTCTTGACCCTAGGTCTCCTGGTGTTGGGCGTGGTTCTCCGAGACCGTTGCCTAGGAGGCTTATTGAGCACTATATATGGGAGCGGCGGGAGCATTATCGCCGCTTGTACCGGGTTATTGTTGAGGAGGGTTTTCTCCCCATAAGGGGTCTTTACAGGGTTCTTGAGGAGGCTTGGGAGGAGGCGGAGAAGGGGGCTCCTTGGGCCGATCTTGATTACCTTGCTGGTCTCGGCTCTGTGTAGCCCCGGGGCAGGGGCTATGGAGGGTTACCTCCTAAATACTTGCTTATTGTTTTCTAAGGAATGTCTCCGGGGGCGTCTGCAAGCTATGGTGGATGTGGCTGGTCTTGATCCGCGTAGGCGTGTGGAGATCTATATTACTAATGTCGAGTCTGTCCTGGATAAGCTGGGTAGCTTGAATAATGCGAGGGCTAGGAGGATAGTGGATCTCGCTTCGCGCTACGTTGAGGACGCGAAGTACTTCCTAGATAAGGGTGATTATTTCACAGCCTTAGCTGACATAGCTTATGCGGAGGGGCTTATTGATGCTCTTCGGTGGCTCGGTGTCGCGGAGTTTGAGTGGAAACGCCCCTCGGAGCTACTGGAGAGGCCAAGAGTCGTTGTCGCTGGCACGTTTGATATTCTTCACCCAGGGCATATTGGTCTGCTTAGAGAGGCCTGGCGCCTAGGCCAGGTCCACGTCATAGTTGCTAGGGATGACTCTGTTCGTAAGATCAAGGGCAGGGAGCCTTTTGTCCCCGAGGAGCAGCGCTTACAAGTAGTCTCCGCTATAAGGTATGTTTATGAGGCGAGGCTCGGTAGTAAGACTGATTTCCTTGAGCCCTTGCGCGAGATTAGACCCGATATAGTCTTGCTGGGCCCCGACCAGTGGGCGGACGAGGAGTGGCTGGCTAAGAGGCTTGAATCCGAGGGAATTAACGCCAGGGTTCTGAGAATGCGCGAGAAAGTGGATTGCCCCCTATGCAGCTCGACTATGATAGCTTGCCGCATACTTGGGGTGTTGCCGCGAGAGTACTGCGAAAGGGTGCAAGCCACGAGAAGATGAGCCCTCCGCCCCGGGGGGTGTCTAGACCCCCTCGGTGTAGGCTACGTAGAGTTTTTTAATCATCTTAACGGGCTCTGATGAGAAGTCTACTCGGAGATCGATTATCTTGTCATAGTAGGGTGTGTACTCTGTCTGGCCTACCACGAGGAGTGCCGCGGAGCGATCTCCTCTCCTATCGCCTCCCGCGCGGTGAGCAGCCTCTATTGCTGCTAGGAGTCTCTCCGCGAGGCTTCCCCTAGACGAGCTGTAAGCATCAATAGCGCTTCTGCAAACCGATGGGCCTTTGACAAGATTGGCTATGCATATAACTGGCTCGCTCGGGTGCACGTGATAGCCGTGCCACTGCGGGGTCCAGTCACCGTCATGGACTGCGACGTCTCCGCGATAATCAATAACCGCTACCTGTCTATGAGCGGGGCTTGGGTCGCGCGAGAGTGCTTGTCTGAGCGCGTCCTCGGCTGTATATGATTTTGATAAGAGCTCTAGTATCATTGGCCCCAGAGCGGGGTTCGTATAGGCCTGCGTGGCTACAACCCCTACGCCGTGACGAGCCCAAGGAACCCTGGCGCCGACAGCAATGCTTCCAGAAACGACCGCTACGCCCGCCTGTCCTAGCAGGGGGTCGTATGCGAGCACGCTGTACGTCAAGGCTGCTCGGCACCCGTGTAGTACTAAATTGCAACCTTGTCTATCAAACTCTTAACGCCGCAAAAGAGCAGGGAGAGGGAGATATTCTCTGAGAAGAGCGGCTGGGACTCGGCGCAAACCAGGTCAGAGGATTACGTGATGAGAAGGCCTCTAGGACGCGGGTTCTAGACACTGTATAGTTGTTTCCTAACCTCCTCGGGTACCTCGTCCTCTCGTAGCACTGGGTAGGTTGCTGGTGGTTCCCGCCTCTTCGGGCCAACGATAATGTATCTCGAGGGGTCGTTCTCGTTTCTACTCTTTAGCACTCTTACTTTAACGTACCAGCCATCGCCTCTTAGCACGTATGCGTACTTGCCATGCTTTCCTCCCATGACTAGGCACCCGTGTAGGAGGGGCTTGGGCGCCGGGAACATATAAGCCTTAGAGTTCCCGCCGAGCCCAAGGATATATACGCGGTTACCGGGGTCTCGGGAAACCCTAGTAGGGGGGTGACCCTCTTATGCCCACTAGCACTATTAAGGGTGTGCGCGTCGTTGTCCCCGATATACCTGTTACGGAGAGCGTTGAGCTAGACGCCGAGAGAACTGCTCTCATAATAGTTGACATGCAGAATGACTTCGTGAAACCTGGTGGGAGGCTCCGAGTACCGGGGGCTGAGGAGACCATCGAGCCTATTAGGCTTCTTCTCCAAAGGGCTCGTGAGAAACAGGTAATGACCATATTTACACAGGATACTCATTATCCTGGGGACCCCGAGTTCGGGATCTGGGGAGAGCACGTAGTCAAGGGGACGTGGGGTTGGAGGATTATTGATGAGCTCACCCCGCTGCCTGGAGAGATAGTTGTCGAGAAGACGAGGTACGATGGGTTCTACGGGACGCCGCTCGACGATCTCCTCCGCGTCCATGGTGTACGAGACCTCGTTATAGTCGGCACTGTTGCCAATATCTGTGTGCTTCACACAGCCGCTAGCGCTGCTCTACGATGGTACCGCGTCCACATCCCCATGGATGCTATTAGCGCTCTCAACGAGTTCGATTACTATGCTACTCTTCGCCAAGTAAGCTTCCTATACCGCGGAGTTATAGTTAGGCGCTCTGAGGGCATAGTGTTTAGGGGTACTGGTAAGTGGCGGAGAGAGAAGGAAACCTAGCATTCCCCTATAATAGGCCTAGGCCCGGGCAACTAGAGGCAGCTAATCATATAAGAGAGGCTATTGAGAAGGGCTCCGTATTAGCACTAAGGGCTCCTACAGGATTTGGCAAGACAGCAACTATTCTTAAGGGCTTGCTGGATGCTGGCCCCGAGAGGGTGCTTTATGTTGTCCGCACACGTAACGAGATACAGCCAGTTATCCGCGAGCTTAGGCGCTTCGGAGCCACGGATTACACCTTCTTATACAGCGCTAGGCGGATGTGCCCATTACTGGAGGAGGAGCGGCTCGGCATCGACGATTTCTGGAACACGTGTAGATTGCTGAGACTGAGAGGAGAGTGCGCCTACTACGCATCGCTATCAGATATAGATGAGGATGAGATAAGAGCGGTGGTCTCCTCGACGGATTCGCCGAGGCAGGCTGTGAAGAGGCTAGTTGATAAGGGTGTTTGCCCCTTTTTCGCGCTAAAGCTACTAGTACCGTCCTCGCGCATAATAGTGGCAACGTACCCTTATCTCTTTAGGCAGGAAATATTTGAAACCGTTTTCGAGCCGCTCGTGATAAGCGACTTCGTGGTCGTTGTTGATGAGGCTCATTCACTGCTCAGCCTCCAATCATTGCTGGAAGCTAGGCTGGGTATACGCGACCTTGAGGCGTCGATAAGGGAGATCGAGGAGTATGGGCTTCCAAGCGATCTTGCCGAGAGGCTACGCGGGCTCGAGGATCTTGTTAGGGGGGTCGAGAGCAGAGGGAAGCTAACGAGGCTGGACACGGGGGCTCTGCGCGATCTCCTCGAGGAGCCAAGTATATGGAGGGATGCTGCCGAGGAGGTGCGCATGGAGAAGACCCGGGAGAGGCTAGAGGAGGGGGCGCCTATCTCTCTCAGCGTTTATTTGACACGGGTCGCCGTCTTCGCCGAGGCTCTATGGCGCGACGATGTTGGGGTGTATCTTTCTCTCGACAGAGAGCCTGTGCTAAGGGTTCTCCCCCTGGAGCCGTGCAGCATCGTGGGCAGCGTCATCAATAAGGCCAAGGCCGCTATACTAGCGAGCGGTACCCTCCCAGACGCAGAGGCCTTGAAGACGCTTATGTGCGTCGAGAAGCCTCTCGTGTATCTGGATGTAGAGTCTAGGTACGGCCCCGTCTTCCCCATGGATACCTTGGCCGTTCTCGTTACTAGTGAGCTTACCTCGCGCTACCAAGCGCGCGACACACGTATCTATAGACTATACGCCGACTATATAGCTAAGACGTTTAACCATGTTAGGCGATCACTGCTCGCAGTGTACCCGAGTTATGAGTTCCTGCAAAGAGTGCAAGAATTTCTCAGAGACGACATAGGGGAGATGATAACCGAGAACCGGGACACAGCAATAGAGGAGGTCATCAACACGGTTCTTACTAAGAAGCACGTACTAGTCAACGCTGTTGCAGGAGGAAAGCTAACCGAGGGAATAGAGCTACGAGACAAAAACGGTCACAGCCTTATAACCACGGTGTTCATCGCTGGTGTACCGTATCCTCAGCCAGATGACTACGTCAAAGACCAAGTACGGGTCCTTGCAAAAAAGATCGGGGAAAGAAGAGCAAGATCAATGTTCTTCGAGGTAAACGCTGCTATTAGAGTCCTACAAGCCGTGGGGAGGGCTAGAAGAAGCCCAGAGGACGCAGCCCTAATTATTCTAGGCGATTACCGTTTTACGAGACCAAGCATTCGTAGGCACCTGGGCAGACTTATGCAACGATACCGGGTTGTCTCATCGCTCAGAGAATACGAGCCGTTGGTAAGAGAGGCCGCAGCCTCGCTCGACCTATAAGCACCAGGAGGTAACCGAGAACGCCTACTCGTCGCTGAGACGCACAGAATACTATATCTAGGCCTGGTACTGGGTCTCTTTCCGTGGAACCCCGGTCCCCTGCAACTCGACCCCGTGTCCCGGGGCTAGATGGGCAGGGGGCGGGTCACTCCCGGCCGTAGCCATCCCGTCCTTGGTGGCTAAATAGGAGGTATAGTTGCATCATCCAGGTCGCTGGGGAGACCTGGGGCCATGCTGCCTAAACCTAAATATATCCAAAATAATAGCCCTGTTCTCGGAGAGGTGTACAGCCCATGGGAGTCGAGGGGCTAGAGAAGATTAGGGATAAGTATCTCAAACAACTAGATGATGAGTACCAAAAAGCGGCCACCGTGGAGCTAGAGAACTATGCACGTGAACTGGTGAGAAAACGTATTGAGTCTCTCGAGCCTCTTCGTAAAAGGATAATAGAGCTGTTTAGGTCCTAGGCTTGTTCTAGCGCTTCTTTAACTATCTCCTCCTCCGCTGGGTAAGCGTGAACGTTTCTAAGGGGGACATAGACCTCTAGCTCGGATCCCGCCGGGGGCTCCTTCTCATCACTTGGCAGGTCTAGGAGCACGTCTTTACCGAGCCCGGGTATGGTTAACCTTATCTCTATGAAGGAGCCTATGTACATTGACACCGAGACTGTGCCCTTGAGCACCGTGTAGCTCTTGGTGTCCGGAGGCTGCTTCGTGGTAGCGCCCTCCGCTTTTATAACCAGGGCCGCTGAGTCGCCCTTGCCGAGACCATGGTTTATTGCCTTCACCCTTATCTCTCCAACCTGTATCAAGGCCGTATTGTTCTCAGTATCGAGTACTTTTCCGAGAACCAGCGTTGTTCTCCCGAGGAACATTGCCGTAAAGAGCCTTGAAGGGTTACTATACAATTGCTCTGGGTTGCCAACCTCCTCTACTAGGCCGTTCCTCATCACGGCTATTCGGTCCGCGAGGCTCATAGCCTCCTCCTGGTCATGGGTGACATATATCATTGTTATTCCTAGCTTTCGTTGCAGCTTGCGCAACTCGCCCCTAAGCCTTAGTCTCAGCTTCGCGTCGAGGTTGCTTAGAGGCTCGTCTAGGAGCAGAACCTTGGGCTGGACAACCAGCGCTCTGGCCAGCGCTACGCGTTGCTGCTGCCCCCCGCTCAGCTGTCCTGGGTACCGGTTCTCCATTCCACGTAGGCCTAGGAGGTCTAGGACCCATTTTACGCGCCTATCTATCTCCTCGCGTGGTAGCTTGCGGAGACGGAGACCGAAGGCAATGTTCTCGTAAACCGTCATGTGGGGCCATAGAGCCCAGTTCTGGAAAACCATTACTGTGCCACGCTTATCCGGTGGCAGCCCGGTTACATCACGTCCCTCGAACAGTATGCGCCCGGAGTCTGGCACCTCGAAGCCCGCTATTATTCTAAGCAATGTGGTTTTACCGCAACCGCTCGGGCCCAGGATTGCGAACAACTCGCCCTTCTCTATGGATAGGGAGACCCCGCGTAGCGCTATTGTGCGCCCGAAGCGTTTGACCACGTTCTCTACCTGGATGAAGCCCATAGGGTGTATCACCTCTCGGGCTAGAGGGTTATGAGGGCTTGACCTCTCCTAGCGAGCCGCGAAGCGATAGCGATAACCGCGATCTCTGTGACCATGAGCAGTGTTGCTAGTGCTGCTGCTCTTGCCTGGGGCTGTGTACCGCCAGTAACCGATGGCAGTGTGAAGATCTCCGCTATAGCGTACGTTATGGGCGCCGCGTGGGTGCTCGGATTAGCTATTGGCCCGCCCTTGAGAGCGCCTATAGTAACGCTTACACTAACCTCGCTAAGGATATAGATTGAGCTAAGCAGTATACCAGCCACTATACCGTGCCATACGAGCGGTAGGACTATGCGCCTTATGACACGCGCTCTCCTAGCCCCCAGGCTCCTGGCAGCCTCTTCGAGTTCCTCCGGTGTCTGAATAACCGCCGTGAAGACCGAGCGTACAGTGAAGGGCATTTTCCTTATAATATATGCTAGTACGAGGACGTGGCCCGGGTTGAGGAAGGGGTCGAAGAAGCCATAGAGACTGTATTTCGAGAAGAATACGAAGTAGCTGAACGCCACGACTAGGCCTGGTACAGCTAGGGGCAGAGACGCTAGCACATCAAGCAGGCTAGTGCCTGGTAGCCGCGCCCTAGCAATGGCGTAGCCCGTCATGAACCCGAGGAGCGCAACGAATACTATTGCCTCGCCCAGGTAGGAGAGACTATTGGTTATAGCTCTTCTAAGACCAGGGTCGGATACTATGGCGTGAAAGTTTGCCAAGATACTATGCGCGGGGAGAATATCTGGTAGGGGGCCGACCCATCTCTTGCTAAGAGAGAGCACTATGACACCTATCTGAGGAGTCGCCGCGGCAATAATTATTGGTAGGAAGACCAGGTACGCGACTATGTACCCGGTTCTCCCAAGCCTTATCCCCTGGAAGGGACGAGGAGCACCACGGGCTAGGCGGGCATAGTAGCGTAGGCTTAGGTAGCGACGTATGAATACCAGCGGTATCGCGGCCACTATTAACAGTATGAGGCTCAGGGCAGCTATAGTGGCTCTATCACCAGCAGCTGCTGATTGGAAGAACTGATAAACCTGGTACGATATCATTTTATCGTAGTTGAAGACCAGGGGAGCGCCGACATCCTCTAGGCTCAGAATAAACACAAGCGTTGAGCCCGCAAGGATGCCTGGAACGATTAGGGGTAAGACAATCCTCCTAAGGAGCTTAAAGCCCCGTGCTCCAAGGTTAAGGGCTTGCTCCACCAAGGTGGCGTCAACAGCGCCTAGCGCCGCGAGCGCGTTTATGTATATTATCGGGTAGAACATGAGTATCTGGGCGAGCGCGACACCAGCCTGTTTATCAAAGGCTATGACTAGTTTCTTGCCCAGTAACGGCCCAGCCAAGTGATTAATGATATATGACAACGTGTTTCCCTGGGGGCTTAGACTTGGCGCGAAGACTACCTTCACAACGTAGGCGTTAACGAAGGGAGCTATCAATAACGGCACGTAAGCCAGTACGGAGAACAATTTACGGCCGCGGAAGCGGTATATGCCTATCAGTAGCGCCAGGCTTGAGCCAAGCAGCGCAGCAATAATTGTGACGACTGCTGCGTTGAATATAGAGTTCCCTATCACGCCGAAGTCGAAACCGTTTATGGTTATCCTTATCTCGTTGGGCAACCTGTTTACAACGACGAAGTTGTTTACACTGTACTTGTCGAGCTCTAGGTAGTATACGTTGCCTAGGAGCCCTTTGTAATCCGCCTTCGCCGCCTCGGGGATTATCGTTAGGAGCGGAACGATAAAAGTAATTGTTATAACTATTAACGGTATATAGAGGAGTAAAAATATTTCGAGATCGGTTTTGGCCCGGGGGTATAGCCGCCCTAGTAGGGACCGCTCAGACCTCCCCGTACTAGCCCTGGCCAAGCGCCTTCAAGACCTCCAGGTACTTCTGGCGCGCTGCCGTTCTCCAGGCATTCATGTATGCCTCCTTTAGGCTCATATTCTTTTTAAGCTCTTCGTTTATCTTTATAGCCTCTTGTATAGTGAACTTAGTCTTCTGATGCGTTACAGGGTCGACAAAGGTTACTGGCGCGGCTAGCTCGTTTTTGAGCTTCTCGAAAGTCGCTTTATCGATCTTATGATCTATGTAGTATGCTTTGAGTAGAGCGACCCATGCTTGTTGTAGCAGGCTGTGCATATCCACTAGAGTTGCTACGAAGTAGAGCTGCATAGGGTACTCCGTCTCCAGTGCGAGCGTGTCGTTAAACTTCATGGCTTTGGCGTGGAGGGCTTGGTAGTATGCTTGCTTGAGATCGGGGCGCTTCTTGCCCTCCGGTGTGTCGAACACCTTTGGGTTTGCTGGCAACCTGTTAACATTGGGGCTTAGCCAGATCTTCTGCCCATCCGTTAGCACCCATGCCACGAAGGCCTCCGCTGCCTCGGGGTGCTTTGTCGAGACAGTTACCGCTATGGGGTCGCCGTTGACTATTGTCTGGCCCTCCGGCATCACATAGTAGCATGCCGGGTTGATGCGGTGAGCCGTATAGCCGTAGAAGTCTATTGTTATGCCGACCATTACGACGCCGTTTATGACGTCGTCCCTGACTATTGCACTGCCTTGCTCTATCTTGGCGTTAGCCGCCATCAGTGTTAGCACTTTCCAGCCCTCCTCCCAGCCATAAGCCTGTAGAATTATTTCATACATCCTAGTATTACTGGTGCTCATCAACGGGTTGGCTATAGCTAGTGCTGGCTGCCCGGTCTTCACAAGTATTAGGCCTAGATCGTCGCTTGCTAGGTCTTTCCATGTCTTGAGCTTTGATAGGTCAAAGCCAAGCTTCTTGGCGACATCCTTGTTTACTGTGAAGCCGAAGCTCGCTATAGCGGCTGCAACCCAGTAGATCTTCCCGTTCTTTATCCTCTTGAGAGGCATACCGCCAGCAATAGTGTCTGGTATCTGCGCTGCCGCTTCCAGTGCTAGCTTGGTCTGTAGGGGTCTCAGCAGCCCGTCGAGGAACAATGTATCGAACAGGGTTGGGCCACCGCCCCATGCAACGTCTATGCTTTGTCTCTTTATCACCTCTGGCCAGAAGCCCGCAGGCAAGGCTACGAAGCGCACGTCCTTGATGCAGAATTGCTTAGCTATATTGGATTGTAGGAACATTTTCCTAGCTGTTGACTGTATGTCGGCCGGGTGCCTGGTCAAGACAACTAATGTTATCCATTTCTTGCACTTCGCGGTAGTTGTTGGCGCAGGCGTTGTCTTAGTGGTGGATGTGGTTGTTGCCGGTGCGCTAGTGGTTGTTTTTGGAGCTGTTGTAGTAGTTGTAGAGGTCGTGCTCTGCGCCGTTGTCTGCGTTGTACTCGTTGGTGACGGGGTTGTTGTTTGTGTCGGTGACTGCGTTGTCGCTTGCGGCGTGGTAGTGGTTTTTCCTCCTTTCTGGGCAACCATTATACCTGCTATGACAGCGATTATGACAACGGCTATGACTACCCATACTACCGTGGAGCGGTTTGCCACGAGGCTTACACCTCGCTAGCCCTAGTCCTTATCCGCATACTAGGCGTAGCGGTTAAGCGGTATAACCTGTTACTCTCGTGAGAACCCGGCCTCGGGCATAAACGATGACCGTGCCAGTATTAGGATTCTTATCCGCGTCCTCTTCGCTGGTATTATCAAGGTATGACACTGTACTGATTGCTAATAATGGGTACCAGTCTTAGAGCTAACACACAGCATTTTTATTTTTGAAACCTAGTAGGACTCGGTATTGGATTAAGCCCTGAGGTGAACTAGGGTATGAAGTACAAAGTACTCCTCCTAACGGCTCCACTCGCGCTACTAATCCTGGCAATGTTTGCTCCATTAGCCCATGCTGCTAGGACAGAGCTACCAACCATCGCTATCGACCTGGCTCACGGCCAGCAGAGCAACGGAGTATGCGCAATGATGTCAGTGATGCCGGATGCCTACTGGGTAGTGATAGTCCAGGACGAGGCGCAGGCAAAACAACTAGACAACTGCATCAAGAGCCACGCCTACGCGATACTGACTGGCGGGCTTACAGCGCTGACGAAGAGCGAGCTATCCATAGATGCTCTCATAATAGGCCAGCCCGTGATACCCCTAAGCGATGCCGAGAAGAAAGCAGTACTTGACTGGTTCAAGGGAGACGGCTCTGTACTCTGGTGCGCAACTGATAGTGATTACCCAGCTCAAGGCGGTAACCAGGAGCTAGCACAGCACATCTGTAACGATCTCCTAGACTACTTAGCCCAGAACGGTGTACCCGTGCATCTTAGAAGCGACTATGTGAGCGTAGAGGACCCAGCAAGCAATGCTGGGAGATCATATCGTGTAGTAGGCTTGATAGAGCCGCCAGCGAAGTATAACGCTGACCTCATAGCACTAGGCGCTCACAAGGTGCTCATGCACGGCCCCGGCGCGGTAATGTGGGTTGATGAGAACGGTGATTGCCACAAGATAGTTGACCCCGCTACGGGCAAGATAGCGGCTGGCACACCCGATACAATAATACCTATTGTGGTGACGACTAACCAGGGCACAATAGTAGAGCATCAGCCAAAGGCTCCTGGGGAGCCCGGTGAGTTCGGGTGTGCTCACCACGCAGGCGAGAAGGGAGTATTTGTTATGCTCGCAGCGGAGCTAGTGAAGGTGGGGAAGGCGGAGAAGACCGTCATAGTGAGCGGCGAGTCACCCTACTTCGGCTACCAGTCCATGGTGACGTTCAAATATCATGGAGTGATGCTTGACGGGCCAAGATTCTTCAGAAACCTCATGCTGTGGTCACTAGGCTACCTTGGCGAGCTGAAAGCGTTCAAAGAGGCGGAGGAGGCAGCGGCGAAAATGGCTGAAGAGGCTGCTACAAAGCAGATAGAGGCTATAAAGAACCAGGTAAATACTATTGTTGGGCAGAAGATAGCACCGCTACAAAACAAGGTAAGCAGCCTAGAAAACTCCATTACTGCGCTAGCAAAGAAGGTTGACTCGACAAGCGCCCAGGTAAAAGATCTTCAAAACAAGCTAAGCAGTATACAAAGCAGCATAAACCAGGCAGCCTCGGCAGCCCAGAGCGCTAAGAGCAAAGCCTCATCAGCCTATACTATCGGCATAGGCGCACTAGTATTGGCCATAATAGCTCTCATAGCAGCGGGCTTCGCTATCTCGAAGAAATGAGTACAAGCACATAAATAGCTATAATAGTTAAACCCTTCGGTTAACTATTTTTAAACCTTTTACCACACGCTTTTGTCGTAGCCCTTACCTCAAGGACTTCTAAGACTGTGAGAACAATGTGTTACAATTCTTATGCTTGTTAAGGGCTTTTATCCACCTTAGGATTCTTAGCACTACACGGTGCAGAGAAGGTGAAACGCCGAGTACTTGGTATCCTAGTTATAGCTCTACTCTTAGTCCCCTTATTGTCGCTGGCAAGTGCTGCTGGGCATGAGAAGGAGCTAACAATAACAATTCCAAAGCCGAGCATCATTGCACAGCCAGCATACGGCGAGATAGTGTACCCGAGACTAGCTTCGCCAGCATTCGTGACGCCTGGGGGGAGCTTCTACATGGTGACAGCTGAGGGCATCAAGCCAGCGAAGATAATCCTTGACAATGGCTACGGGTACGTATGTGATTGCAAGTTCTCTCAAAAGTCTAAGAACACTTATGTCGTCACTGTACCGAGAGACGCGCCACACGGAGTATATGACTTGGTGGTTGTGACTAGCGATAATAAGGCCGTTGGAGAGCCGCACGCTGTTTACATCGGCACGGTATCTGACTTCGCCAAGCTGAACATCGTTCACGTAACGGATCGCCACTTCGGGGTCATAAACTCGAATGGACGTGCCGCGGCTAACTACGACCTTGCAGCCGACTTGGTTGCCCTAGGCCTGGCGAATAACACGATAGTAATAGATACTGGTGATACAGCCGATACTGCTAGGATAATAGAGTACAAAGAGAGCATAATGACGGACTATCTTCTCAATAAGCCATTGATAAATATACCGGGTAACCACGACCACGTTGGCGGGTCAAAGAACTTCGAGGTGTACCGCGGGCCCTTTAACTTCACGCTCAGCATCTATGGACTATACAGAATAGTTGGGATCGATAGCGGCGGCGACGGGTACATAGACTCCAGCGAGGCACAGTGGGCATCAACAATACTAGCTGAGAGCAAGGAGCCAGTAAAGATAGTGCTCTTCCATCACCCGCACTTCGCGTTCGTCTACAACGATATACCGCACAGCTTCAGGGCCAAGACCTGGCAGGATCTAGTCAATATACTATTGTCAAAGAAGCCTAATAGTAATTATCCATACGTTTACTCGAGCTGGGTAAAGGGCAACAAGGAGGCGTTCGAGCAACTAGTCAAGGGGATCTTCGAGGCTAAGGACAAGGTAACACTAGTGCTTTCAGGCCATATACACCTTGACTCATTCGCTGAAGTAACCAAGCCGGACGGCACGAAGATCTACTACATAGTGACCACCGCTACTGGTGGAAGCGTTAGACCCGGCGACTACCACGGGTTCCGAGTGATAAAGGTAGACTCCTTGACGGGGCAAGTAGAGATACTCGGAGACGGGCAGCCATGGAGTAGGCACGCGAGCTTCAACCTAGAGAAGGTTGAGGCAGACCTAGTGGAGACGAGCAAAGCGGTTACAACGATGCTAAGCATATCCGACCCGAACATTATAGCGCTCATGAAGAAGACAGTGGTCGCCCTACCTATACCCAGGGACTGGCTCGGCAAAAAGCTCAATCTGTACCTAAAGAACCTAGAACACTACACCATAAGGTGCACGCCACTAGGATGCGTACTCTACGCCTATAACGATAAACCACCTAAGCTAGGAGAAGTCTACCAAGCAACACTATTCACGGCAAAGGATAAGGAGCCGCCGAGCATCAAGCTAGTACGCATGTACCCGCGCAACCCTAGGATAGGCAGACAAGTTGTGCTCAATTTCAAAGTGACAGATGACGCCTGGGGCGTTGAGAAGATAACAGCCGTGCTGGAGTACAATGGCAAGAAGATGACTCTGATACCCGCGTACACCTACGGCATAGCGAGAATCGTTATACCTCCAACCATAAAGACGAAGGAGGCAAAGCTGACAATAATAGCCATAGACGCCGCTGGCAAGGAGTCCATAAAGACGATGGAGATAAAGTTCCAGCCAGTGCACACCGTGACTATAACAGCAAGCACTACGAGTACAATAAAAACATCAACCACAACACATACATCAGCCACAACCATGACCACAACTACCCAGACAATAACAAAAACAACATCTCATACCCAGACTAGCCCGACAACCACGTCATCGATACCCCCCTCTACCACAAAGCCAGAGACGCCTACGAGCACAACACAGTCTACAACAGCCTCTCAGATACAGCAAATAAAAACAACCACAGGCAACGAGCAGGGAATAACAATAGCAGTTGCAGTAATCATAGCTATAGCCCTAATCGTGTTCGCAATAATAGTTGCTCGGGGGCATTAGCAAAGATCTATAGCATAGTGCTGATTTCTCGCCCTCACATGCTTTTTTATGATGAACTCGTTGAGTGAGTGAAGCTCTACAATATTGGGCACTTTTAGTACCTTCCTGGCATCGTCACCCAGTATGTCTCCTAGAAAGCCTAGAACAGTTTTTTCGAACTCTTTCTCCAGTGCATCTATATCTTCTTGGAGCAGGGGGCAGTCTATAGCTAGGTCTATATCCTTGTCCCCTATGCCCTCGCTTGGTTCGCCCCCATGCATCTCCAACAAGTATACTTTGCAACCGTGCTGGCAAAGGCAATGAGAGATGCAGCGAGCAATTATGTACTTTATTTTCTGCCACTCAAAACTAGCCCAAGGCGGATCGATTCTTGAATCCATTAAGGTTCTTAGTAAGCGTTCTATCTCGGCTCGTTTCTCGGCCAAGCCCTCCCTGAAACAATGAACGAGCTCCACGCTTGTCAACAGTGTTCTCCGAGGAGCCTAGAAGCAGTATAGGGGGTTTTCAAATCATTCCCGTGGCGTCATAACCGGGTTTTGGTTACTCCGCGCCAGGCGCGGGGAATATCGCGATATAACAGCATAGTGCCCAACAGGAGTAAGAGTGCCTAGTATTTATTCAAGTACCCTCTCGGATATTGTTCTGGGCGTGGCTAGGGGTATAGCTTTATTGCTTTAACGCTTCTCGGTAGCTTCTTGGATCCATATAGGCCTCCTATGCTTGTGTGGACCTCGAAAACCGATGGCGCATTTGTGTATGAGTGTATATCTATTTTTGCTAGGTTTGCTAGCTTTGTGAGCACCGCCTCTATGGTTTCCTCTAGTTCGCGTGCATTGATCTTATCTGCTTTCCTCTCGTCAAGAACTATGTAGAGGTCTATGTCTCGTCCCGTATAGGAGTCAGATAGCTCTATGTAGTAGATTTCTTGTACAAGGTCTCCGAGAAACTCTTTTACACAATGAGCTGCCGCTGTAGCTATTCTTCGCTTGAATACCGCCCATTGCATTAAGTAGAGGTCATTAAACGATGATTCCGATGGCGCGTATTTCTTGACATCGGTTAACATGTCTAGGCATTTCTTTATTTTTTCATCGCATATCTTATATGTCATGGCTCCCACGCTTGTATATCCTGGTTACTTTTTCTAAAGTGTCCTAGTATGTGTGCGAGGGTATAAAAGCGTTACTTTCTGGAGGGGTTCTAGCTCTATACTCGAGTCCCGGAAACCGATACTATTTCTACGGGAGGGGATAAATCTTTTGCAGAATGCGGTGCCCTCTGCACGATAACGGGTAGGCCTCGGGACCGGAGAATGGGCCATGGTGCTCATAGCGCTTACTTATAAAAAGCTCGTGGAGAGAGATTTCAAGATACTGGGTATCATAGAGAGGGAAATGGCTAGGTATGAGTACGTCCCGATAGAGCAGATAGAGAGACGGGCCAGGATGCCTTCCACGCATGTAGCGATGATTCTCCGTAAACTCAATATGCTTAAGCTAGTTAAGCGCCGCATAGGGGAGTACGTCGGCTATCGTTTAACTTATCTAGGCCTAGACATGCTGGCTCTGCGATCCCTTGTTGAGAGAGGGGTAATTCAAGCCCTTGGAGAGAGGCTAGGCGTGGGCAAGGAGAGCGACGTGTATTCGGGGCTTACGCCGAGCGGTGAGAGAGTTATAGTGAAGTTTCAGCGCGTTGGGCGCACGAGTTTTCAGCGCGTTGTCCGAGTAAGACCATATGCCGCAACTAGGCCCTATGCCTCGTGGTACGATCTAGCCAAGATAGCTGGGCAGAGAGAGTTCCGGGCACTCGAGGAACTGTATAGAGCTGGTGCCCTGGTTCCACGCCCCCTGGGGTATAGTAGGCACGTTGTTGTGACAGAGTTCGTGGAGGGTGTGGAGCTCTACCTCTACGAGAACCCTGTGGACCCCGAATCAATTCTA
>Ga0256833_1000912_pt1 | contig 22325 bp, 15 predicted proteins | sample 356284metaG_FD_190535 | JGI IMG/M metagenome (GOLD analysis project Ga0256833, IMG submission 190535) | Hydrothermal vent microbial communities from Mid Atlantic Ridge, Atlantic Ocean - 356-284 | ecosystem: Environmental > Aquatic > Marine > Hydrothermal vents | place: Atlantic Ocean: Mid... | reverse complement strand
AAATCAACAACCCTTTGGCCGACGCAATCACCGTTCAAAGTCGATAAATAAAGGACAATGGCTATCGTAAGTTCACAATCTTGTTTATTCAAGTGTAAAAATTGAGGAAGGAAGGCAATCCTATCCCATTCCAAAGGATTTTATATGAAAGTCCTTCTAATGTCTAGATTGTCCTGGACTTTCATCCTTTATTGTCCCGGCATGCCGGTGTGGAAGTTAAATGGGATGGGATAGATGGGATAGAGATATCGGCCGGGGCCTTGACAGCCGTCACCGAACGGATCCGGATACTTTCAAGCGTCAGGCAGTGGAGAACCAGGCCTTCGGAGCGTGTATATCCCATTGTCTGGCTGGACGCCATATATTAAAAGGTACGGGAGGAGGGGAAGGACGTAGGCAAGAGCATCTACACAATCTTAGGGGTCAATCGGGGAGGACACAAAGGAGTCCTTGGGGTTATACCTCTCGGAGAGTGAGGGGGGGCACGTTTTGGCTGCAGGTATTGAGTGATTTATCCAACCGGAGAGTGAAAGACATCTTGATCGTCTGCATGGATGGGCTTAAGGGATTTCCCGATGCGATGGAGAGTATTTACTCTGAGGCAGAGGTTCAGCCTTGTATAGTTCATCAGATACGCCACAGTCTGAAGTCCGTGAGCTATAAGGACAAGAAGGCCTTTATGGGGGATCTCAAGAAGGTTAACCGGGCGGGGACAAAGGAATCGCGAGAACTGGCCTTGGAAGCCCTGGAGGACAAATGGGGAGGTAAATTCTTTCTCAACTGGCGATCTTTTTTGAAGGAAGACTTGATTAAAGAATTGAAGATCGGGCAAGGTGACAATGAAAAGAAAATCTCAACTTCTGACACAAAATTCTGGACAGATCCGTTTGAAGAACTCCGTATCTCTAAAGCCATAGGCCTGGCTTCCGTATCGGCACAGGCAGGCCTGCCGTTTAATTGTCTCAATCTTGTTGTTTATGCCCTCAAGCGGACCGGTTGAGATGGAAAATCATAGTTGACCAGAATCCTTTCTTTATGAGCCCTGAGCGTCTTGGCAAAACCCATTAACATCCGAACCTTTGAAGCTTCCGCCCGCCTTATCCAATCCTCCAGGAATACAGTAGGGGGCATCCTTGTCTAAGAAGGTTAAAACTCGCCGAAGATCCTCCTTCATGAAATAGGCCATGGCCAAGGGCTGATTCAACGCCAAGGTCTTCTCGAGCCCTTGAACCTCATTCCGTTCGCATCAAGACTCTCCGTACTTTTCAAAAGTAGCTACCGGATCCCCTTTAAATTCTCCCACTTCTCCACGTCCTTTGTGCGAGAGTATAAGCCCCGACGAAACTCGTATAGCCGATCATTGTACAATTTATGACCCTTCTCTATGCTGTTCTCATCAATGGCTATCTGATGCAAGTCCTTCAAGCGCACATGGGAAAATCATGTGTATAGAAATCGCTTCACGATATCCTTGACGGTATCCCAGCTTACCTGAAGATGCCTCGCCACGTCCCGTAACGTCATATTCCTCGACACCTCCAAGACGCAACACTCAAAACTCCGACTGTAACGCCGTCTCCCATCCGCAAACTTCAATGTCACCTGACGTATAATTCCACATCCCTTGCAGAATACCCGATGAACCGGTAATCGCGCGGAAACCTTCTTCTTGCCCATCGGGATCAGCAAAAACTTCCTGACCATACCCCCCTTCTTGATAACCTCTCAAGACCCGCATAAAGGACACCGCTGGGTCGTCTCTCCTTGCTTAATCGTGGAGATAACCTCTCACTCTTTGAACTCTGTCCCCACATAGTGAGTAACAACAAACCCAAATCCGTGGTGCAATAAACTCGTGGATATGATGGTATTCCTCCTCGCTTTCTCGTATCTGCAACGAAGAATGCTGGAATGTCCACCCTTTTTATACTCCACCTTATCACTTAAGTACGTATTTACCGGATGAACCTTAAAAACCATATTCGGGTTCCGGATGCTGCCCGTTCTGCTTTGAAAAAATTTTCTTCTCAACTATAAATAGTTTTCATAACCTATTTAAAACACATTGTTTTAACAGCCTAAACGCATAGCCTATTCATCCTCTAAGCTCAAAAAATATTTTATGATTTGACAAGCCTATAATTATATGATACGGGGGTTAAAATACCATATTGGTATTAATAAATGAATATGCAACCAAACAAAATTCATTTTCGGAGGGAATCATGCCAAATGTATCTTACGATGAATTCCGTGAAAAATTAAAATCTGCGGGCATCTCAAGGAGAGATTTCCTGAAATACTGCACGATGATGGCTGGCGTCCTGGCTCTCGAATCCACCATAGTTCCCAGAATCGCCCGCGCGATTGAGATGGACAAAAGACCTCCGGTCATCTGGCTGGAATTCCAGGATTGCGCGGGATGTTCGGAATCCCTCCTGAGGGCTTCGCGTCCCACCGTGGAGACATTGATCCTTGATACCCTCTCCCTCGACTACCACGAAACCCTCATGGCCGCGGCCGGGCATCTGGCTGAAGAGGCCAAAGACAAAACCCTCGCGGCGGGCAACTACCTTCTTGTCGTCGAAGGTGCCATCCCCACGGGAGAGAACGGGGCCTACTGCGTGGTTGCAGGGAAGTCCTCCGTCGAACAACTTCGGGAGGCCGCGAAGAACGCTGTCGCGATCATCACGGTGGGCAATTGCGCCTCCTTCGGAGGGCTACCCAAGGCGGCGCCCAACCCTACCGGTGCCGTGGGTGTCATGGATGTCATCAAGGATAAGCCGATCATCAACCTGCCCGGCTGTCCCGTAAACGCGGTGAACATAACCGCGACAATCGTTCATTACCTCACGTTCAAAAGACTACCCAAAACCGATTCCCTCAAACGCCCTCTCTTCGCTTACGGATTCCGAATCCACGACAATTGCGAGAGGAGGGCCCATTTTGACAGGGGAGAGTTCGTCCGCATGTGGGGTGACAAGGGGCATCGCAACGGGTGGTGTTTGTATCACATGGGGTGCAAAGGACCCTTGACCTTCGCGAACTGCCCGAAAGTCAGGTGGAACCAAGGTATGAACTGGCCCGTCGGTGCCGGTCATGGATGCGTAGGCTGCACGGAAAAGGACTTCTGGGAACTCGGGGTCTATCATCAGGCCAATATTCCCGAGTTCATTCCACCGGCCACCTATCCCAAGATCGGCCGCGCCAAAAAGGAGATTCCCTCTTCGACAGATGCCATCGTCGGAGGACTCATCGGAGCGGCCGTAGGCGGCGCCGTCGTGGCTGGCTTGACACAGAACCGGAAAAGAAATCCGGAAAAGCAAGAATAATCTACCGTTCCCAGGGAGGCGTTCCATGTCCATAAACAGAAGGGGGTTTTTGAAGATACTGGGGATAGTATCGGGGAGTCTCGTCGTGCGGCCCGTTGAAAGCCGGGCGAAGACGCTGTCTCCAAGATTTACGAATGAAGTCGCGGTTCTTTACGACGCCTCGAAGTGCGTTGGGTGCAAGTCATGCCAGAACGCATGCAAAAGGATCCACGACTTGCCCCCGGAAATCGGTCCGTCCCGCCTTTATGACGCCCCTGAAGATCTCTCCGAAAAAACGTGGAACCTGATCGCGCTCGTCAAGGAAGGAGACAAGCATCCCTTCTTCTTCAAAAGATGCTTTCATTGCACCGAGGCAAGCTGCGTGAACGTCTGCCCCACGGGGGCCGCCCACCACACGGAAAACGGGGCGGTTATCATAGATCAGCTTTGGTGCATCGGCTGCGGATACTGTGCGCAAGCCTGCCCCTTCGGCGTGCCGCACCTGGGCGAGGGAAAAGACAAGGCCACGGCGAGAAAATGCAATCTGAATTACCAGAGGCTCAAAAAGGGAGAAATCCCGGCCTGTGTGGAGAACTGCACGACCGGGGCCCTGAGCTTCGGGGCCCGTCAATCCCAGATCGCCAAAGCCAGCGAAAGACTCGCGGAGCTAAAAAGTCAAGGATACGCCGACGCAAACATCTACGGGGATTTCGAGCTGGGGGGCATGCATCACATGTCCATCCTGCTCCACAAGCCGGGCGTCTACAAGCTCCCTGAAAACCCCAAGGCCGCCACGCAAATCCTGGCTAAGAGCTGGCTGGGAGGCCTGGCAAGCGCCGGGGTGATCACCGTCCTGATGATACCCTTCTGGATTACCCATCGAAAGAACAAGCAAAGACCACACGACAACGGGGACAACGGTAAAGGGGTGGATCGACATGCATAAAGAACTTTTATGGAAGTGGCAGATCTGGCTCTACCTTTGGGCCGCGGGAGTCGCGGGGGGCGGCTTCTTCATCGCGTATCTCATCAACCTTTTCACGGGGTTCAAGGAGAAAAAGCTGCTCCAATACGCCACCTACGTGGGCGTCCCCTTCGGGTTTCTGGGGGTCCTCATGTTACTGTTCGATCTTGGGAAAATCGAAAGGTTCTGGCACCTGATGGTGCATTTCTCCTTTCTGTCCCCCATGTCGATCGGCTCATGGATCTTGACAGCATGGATCCTGTGCGGCCTCTTTCTCCTCGTTGCTTGGCGGCACGAAAGGAATCCCGAGCGGGCGCGATCCCGCTACCGGTGGACGAGACTGGCGGAAGGTCTCACCTTCAGCCTTTCCCTCCTGCTGATCGCCTATACCGGGGTGTTGCTGAACTCCACGAGCCTCCCCATGTGGAGGTCTTATTTTCTGCCGGCACTGTTCGTGGTTTCCGCGTGTTCCACCGGTTTCGCAGGAATCTTGATCATTCTCGTCCTGAAAAGGGAGGCGATTTCCCATGCCATGGGGCAAACCTCGGTACTCTTGAGCACGCTCGAGGCCGTCGCCCTCGTGCTCTTCTTGATCAACGTTCCCTCGCATATCATCATCAAGGGGGCTTTGAGCCTCGCCTTCTGGGGGGGCATCGTGATCTTCGCCTTGTTCGCCCCCTTGTGGCTCAAGCTTTGGAATCTCGGCCAACCCAAGGAAAACCCCGCCATGCTCTTCATCGCGGCATGGTGGATCCTGATCGGAGGAATCATCCTGAGGGCGGTCATCGTTATCGGCGGCCAGGTCGCCATATAAGGTTTCAACCAGTATATTTTTCACAGGGAGAGGGGTAAATCATGGCAAAAATCGTCGTTGATCCCGTCACGCGGATCGAGGGGCACCTGAGAATCGAAGCCGAAGTCAAAAACGGGAAAATCACGAATGCCTGGTCTTCAAGCACCATGTTCCGGGGGGTGGAGAAGATCCTGTCGGGCAGGGATCCGAGAGAGGCCTGGGTCATCACCCAGAGGATTTGCGGCGTTTGCACGACGGTGCATTCCCTCGCGTCCATCCGGGCGGTCGAAAACGCCCTCGGCATCAAGATTCCCGACAATGCAAGAATCCTGAGGAACATCATCATCGGGTCCCAAAACGTTCAAGATCACATCATCCATTTCTACCACCTTCACGCCCTGGACTGGGTGGACGTGGTGAGCGCCCTCAAAGCGGATCCCGTTAAAACCGCGAAGCTGGCGCAATCCATCTCCGATTGGCCGAAATCGAGCGCGACCTACTTCAAGAACGTCAAAAACCGGATAGGCGCGTTCGTAAAAAGCGGGCAACTCGGCATCTTCGCGAACGCCTACTGGGGACATCCCACCTACAAGCTGCCCCCCGAGGCCAACCTGATGGCCGTGGCCCATTACCTCGAAGCCCTGGACATCCAGAGGGAATACATCAAGGTTCATGCCCTGCTCGGGGGGAAGAACCCCCATCTGCAGACCTTCCTGGTCGGGGGCATGGCCACGCCCGTCGATCCCAACAGCGAGAACGCCCTGAACGCCGACGCACTTGCGTTGCTCATGAAACTCCAGAACAAGGTGAAGGCCTTCGTCGAGAAGGTTTACATGCCGGACATCCTGACCGTCGCCCCGTTTTACCTGGAATGGGCCAAGATCGGGGGGGGTATCGGAAACTACTTGAGCTACGGGGACTTCCCGGACGCGGACGGGAAGAACTGGTTCCCCCGGGGAATCGTCCTGGGAAAGAACCTGGCCAAGGTTTATCCCCTCGATGAAAAGAAGATTACGGAACACGTCACACATTCCTGGTACGCATACAAGGACGAATCGAAAGGCCTGCGGCCCTCCGAGGGGGTGACGGTTCCCAACTACACCGGCCCGGCACCTCCCTACAAGTATCTCAACACGGACGGAAAATACTCCTGGGTCAAGGCACCGCGCTACGACGAGAAACCGATGGAGGTGGGACCGCTCGCCCGGTTGCTGGTCGGGTACGCCTCCGGCCAGAAGGAAATCGTCTCTGCGGTGAACGGCTTTCTCAAGAAGGTCAACGCGGGACCCGCAATCCTGTTTTCCACCCTCGGGAGAACGGCCGCCAGGGCCATCGAGACCCTCCTTATGGTCAATAAAACCTTCGAATGGATCTCGGAGCTCGAAGCCAACATGAAGAAGAACGACCTGGACATCCACAACCACAAGTGGTGGGAACCGGATACGTGGCCGAAAGAAGCCGTGGGATACGGGTGGCACGAAGCGCCGCGAGGGGGGCTGGGCCACTGGATTCACATCGAAAACAAGAAGATAAAAAACTACCAGGCAATCGTCCCGACGACCTGGAACGCCTCCCCGAGGGACGCCCGGGGGGCCATGGGTCCGTATGAGGCCTCGCTCATCGGAACGCCCATCGCCGACCCAAGAAAGCCCCTGGAGATCTTGAGAACCATCCACTCGTTCGATCCCTGTCTCGCCTGCGCCGTTCACGTGTATGACGGGAAGGGGAACGAAACCGCCGCCGTCAAGATAATGTGAGCTCACTCTCCAGCACCCCTGAAAAGCACTGTTGTCCCCCCGGGGGATATTTCCAGGCGGAGGCGGATCGCATCCTCGTTCTCGGCATCGGCAATGTCTTGATGGGAGACGACGGGCTCGGCGTTCATGTTGTCCGCGAGTTGCAGAAGGTCTCCCTTCCCGAAAACGTCGATATCGTGGACGGAGGGACGAAAGGGATAGAACTCGTTCCCTACTGCGAGAACAAAAAGCGGCTCATCATCGTCGATGCCATCGACCTGGGCAGGGAACCCGGGGAACTCATCGTCCTGAAGGGCGAACACGTCCGGCGATACCTCGGCGAGACCCGGTGCAGCATGCACGAGGTAGGGGTGAGCGATCTCCTCTCCGTGCTGGCGCTGCTCGATATCCAGCCAGGGGAGGTCCTCCTCATCGGTCTTCAGCCCGAAAAGATCGAGGTGGGTATGGATCTCTCCAAAAGCCTGCAAGACAACCTGCAAGGCATCGTCGATACAATCAAGGACATGATCCATGCATGAATTGGCCCTCGCAAGCTCCGTTCTCGACATTGTCGAGACCTACCGCGCCCGGCACAACTTCCAAAAGGTCCATTCCTTGACCCTGTCGTTCGGGGAACTGGGAGGCATCAACAAAAAAAGCCTGCAATTCGCCTTTCAAACCTTATCGGAAGGCACGATCGCGGAAGGGGCCCGGCTGATTTTCGTCCACATGCCCGCGGTCGTGTCGTGCAGCACCTGCGGGAACACCTTCCAGGGCGCCGCGGTTCCCTCGAGCTGCCCGGCGTGCGGATCGGAAGATCTTTACCTTTCAGCCGGGTTCGAACCGTTGAAACTCCTGGAACTAGACGTGGAGTAACGTTCATGTGTGTCGGCTTTCCCGGGAGGATTACCGCCATCGACGAAAACGGCGTGGCCGTCGTGGAGATTGCGGGGGTAAAGCGTGAAGTGAATTTGGGCCTGCTCGGGGACACCGTGGGGATCGGAGACTACGTTGTTTCCCACGTTGGATTCGCCATCCAAAAAATCGAGAAGGCGGAGGCGGAGGCGTCGCTGAAAATCCTGGAGACCCTGCTCCGGGAAGAACAACCATGACAATGAGTGTCGGAAGGCCGAAAAGGGAGATGATCTCCCGGGAAATTCTCAAAAAGATCCATGAAACCGCCGATAGAATCGGGCGGTTAAACATCATGGAGATCTGTGGAACCCATACAAACGCCATAGCCAAACACGGCATCCCTTCCCTCCTGCCCGAAGGCATCAACCTCATTTCCGGCCCAGGCTGCCCCGTCTGCGTCACCTCCCCGGAGGACATTGACACCGCCATTCACCTGGCGGACAGGGCAGACGTCATCTTCTGCACCTTCGGCGACATGCTCAAGGTGCCGGGGACGGCCCTGAACTCCCTCGAAAGGCTCAAGGCCATGGGACGGGATATCCGGGTCATCACCACCCCCCTCGATTGCCTGAAGATCGCAACCGGACATCCGGATAAAACCATCCTGTTCCTGGCCGTAGGATTCGAAACGACCTCCCCCGCCGTGGCCTACACGATCCGGACGGCAAGGGAGAAAGGTATCGCCAACTTCCGCGTTTTTTCCGCCCACAAGCTCATCCCACCTGCCATGAAGGTCCTCCTCGACGACGATGACATAAACCTCGACGCTTTCCTCCTCCCCGGACATGTCTGTACCATCCTGGGGAAGAGTGACTTCGAGTTTCTGACCGACTACGGGAAGGTGGGGGTCATCACCGGCTTCGAGGCAGAGGATATCCTGGCGGGGATCTTCATGATCCTGCGGCAAATCAATGAAAACCGGCGCAGTATCGAAATAGAGTACAGGCGTGTCGTCAGGGAAGAAGGAAACGCCAGGGCCCGGAAGATCCTCTACGAGGTCTTCGACGTCACGGACGCGGCGTGGCGGGGACTCGGAGAGGTAAGGGCCAGTGGGTTGAAACTCAGGGAGGAATTCCACGGATTCGATGCCGCGGACGCCTTCGACCTTCCTTCAATCGACGCGAGGAAAAACGAGGGCTGCATGTGCGGAGACATCCTGAAAGGGAAAAAGCGCCCTTCCGACTGCAGGCTGTTCGGGCAGGCGTGCACCCCTTTCTCACCCATCGGACCCTGCATGGTTTCCCACGAAGGAACTTGCGGGGCCTACTATCGGCACGGCCGGCATCTTTCAGGTTCCGTCCATACACAAAAAAGAGATGGAAAATGACCCAGATCACGGTTGTCGAAAAGATCCTCGGTGCAAACGACAGGATCGCCCTGGAAAACAGAAAACTCTTCGACGGGAAAAATATCTTCACCGTCAACCTGATGAGTTCGCCGGGGGCCGGGAAAACGAGCTTCCTCGAAAAAATCATTCCACCCCTGAAAAGCAGATACAGCATCGGGATCGTCGAGGGCGACATTCAAGACGTGTGCGATGCCGAGAGAATTTCGAGATTCGACGTTCCGGTAGTCCAGATCAACACCGGCGGTGCCTGCCATATCGACGGCAACATGGTCAAGGAGACCTTTCCGGACCTCCCCCTCAACACGCTGGATGTCTTGATCCTGGAGAACGTCGGAAACCTGGTCTGTCCCGCAGAGTTCAGCATCGGGGAACACCTGAAGATCATGATGCTTTCCGTTCCCGAAGGCGACGACAAGCCCATGAAGTATCCCTTAATGTTCAAGGTTTCCGATGCCATGATCATCAACAAGGTCGACCTCCTTCCCTTCGTTTCGTTTCGCCCGGAAAAGGCGAAAAACGACGCGCGGAAGATCAACCCGGGGTTGGAACTCTTTGAGATTTCATGCAAAACCGGGGACGGTATCGATGTCTTTCTTCGATGGTTCGAAGAAAAAATCGACGCGTTTCACGCAACACTTACAACTCCGTCTGGAACCTGAGGGACGAGAAAGCGCCGCATACCCAACAGTGACACGAAAAAGGCTCGGCTTAAAATTCTACGGGATTGTTCAGGGCGTCGGATTCCGCCCCTTCATCTACAGGACGGCCCGCGCGCGAAACCTGGCAGGTTTCGTGAAAAACCTGTCGGATTCCGTGCTCGTCGAGATCGAAGGCGACGAAAGTGCCATCGAACACTTCCTGGACAGCCTGGACACCCATCTACCGCCCCTCGCCGTCATCGAGCGCGCCACGCGCAAGGAGCTTCCCTTGCAACAGGACACGACGTTCAAGATCGAGGCGTCCGAAAAAAGTGCGGCGATTCCCGTGCACATCTCGCCCGACATCGCCACCTGCGACGATTGCCTCGCGGAGCTCTTCGACCCCGATGACAGGAGATACCTCTATCCCTTCATAAACTGCACCAACTGCGGCCCGAGATTCACCATCATCTACGATATCCCCTACGACAGGGAAAACACCACCATGGCGGTGTTCGAAATGTGCGAGGCATGCAGGAAGGAATACGAGGACCCCCTCAATCGAAGATTCCACGCCGAACCGATCGCCTGCCCCCATTGCGGCCCCCGATTGGCCCTCCTGAACCGGGATGGGACAGGTATAAAGACCCAAGACCCCCTTGCGCAATGCGCCGAACGGCTGGCCCGCGGCGAGATCCTCGCCATCAAGGGTTTAGGGGGATTCCACCTTGCCGCCGACGCCACGCGGGCCGATGTCGTGGCGAAATTGAGGGAGAGAAAAAGGAGGGGGGAAAAGGCGTTCGCCCTGATGGTGAGGAACCTGGAAGATATCGAGAAAATCGCCCACGTCGGCGAAACCGAGTGGGAAATCCTCACCTCGCCCCAGTGCCCGATCGTCCTCTTGAGGAAGAAAAGAAATCGCATCATCGCCGACAACGTGGCCCCAGGCCTGGCGGCGTATGGTATCATGCTGCCTTACACCCCCCTCCATCACCTGCTCCTCGATAAAATTCCCTACCTGATCATGACGAGCGGGAACCAGAGAGACGAACCCATCTGTATCGCGAACCGGGAGGCCCTCACGAACCTCGGAGGCATTGCCGACGCCTTTTTGACGCACGATCGGGGGATACGCCTGAGATGCGACGATTCCATCGCCATGAGCCTCAACGGAAAAATGACTATCCTGAGAAGATCGCGGGGATTCGCCCCGGCCCCCCTAAAGCTGCATAAAAAATTCGATCCCCCCGTTCTGGCCCTGGGGGCCCATCTCAAGAACACGATCTGTCTCCTGAAAGATGATTTCGCTTTCTTGAGCCCCCATATCGGCGACCTCGAAACCCCCAAGGCGAGAGACTACCTCCGCCAAAGCATCCGCTTGATGGAGAAAATCACGGAAACGACTCCCGGGATCGTCGCCTGTGACCTGCATCCCTCCTATTTCACCCACCGGCTCGCCGAAGACCTGGCTGGAGAAAGAAACATCCCTTGGATCAACGTCCAGCACCACCACGCCCACGTTGTCAGCTGCATGGCGGAAAAGGGGATAAAGGACTATGTGATCGGTTTCTCCTTCGACGGCACGGGATACGGTCTCGACGGGAAGATCTGGGGAGGGGAAACCCTCATCGCCGACACGAAAAACTTCGAGAGGGTCTATCACCTCCGGAACTTTCCCTTGGCGGGAGGCGAAAGGGCCATCCAGGAACCCTGGAGAATAGGCCTGGCCCTCCTCATGGACAGCCTGCCGGAAGACTGGGAAGGAAACGCGGTGAAATTGGGCCTTGCGGAACCGGGGGCCCTGGCACCCGTGGCCTCCGTCCTTCAAAAACGGCTCAACACTGTCGAAGCCTCAAGCATGGGGAGGCTGTTCGACGGTGTTTCCGCAATCCTGGGATGCAGAAAGGTGATTTCCTACGAGGGTCAGGGCGCCATGGAACTGGAGGCCATCTGCCAAAAAAGCACCGGTGTGTCCCTCCATTTTTCACGGAGTGGAAACGAATTCGATTACCGGCCCTTGATCCGGGACATCGTCGATCTGAAATTGTCCGGAGAATCCGCGGGGAAAATCGCCTACGCCTTTCACCGGGCCATCGCCGACCTGGTCAGGGATACCGCACAAAGGATCCGCGACGAGAGAAAGCTCGACAGGGTCGTTCTGACGGGCGGCTGCTTTCAAAACAAGATTCTTACAGAATTGAGCAGCCGGTTGCTGCGTTCCGAAGGCTTCACCGTCTTGGCTCACGAAAACATCCCCTGCAACGACGGGGGAATCTCGCTCGGACAGGCCGTGATCGCCGCCGAAAAGGGAGAATGGAATGGAAATGGAAGATAAAATTCTGCTGGCCCACGGCAGCGGCGGATACATGACCAACAAACTCATAGAAAAGGTCATCCTGAAACACCTCAACAACGAGATACTGGCCTCTCTGGGGGACAGCGCCCGCATGGAACTGGAGGGTCAAAGAATATGCTTCACCACCGATTCCTACACGGTGGATCCCATCTTTTTCCCAGGGGGTGACATCGGGTCCCTCTCGGTCTACGGAACGGTCAACGATCTCGCCGTATCGGGCGCGAAACCGCTCTTTCTCAGCCTCTCCTTCATCCTCGAAGAAGGACTGGGCATTAAGACACTCAAAAAAATCTTAACATCGATATCGACGGCCTGCCGGGAAGCCGGCGTGAAGATTGTCACGGGGGACACAAAAGTGGTCCCCAAGAACAAAGGGGATCGTATTTATATCAACACCTCCGGCATCGGACTCTACAATTATCCAGAGAAAATCGGCCCCGAGCGGATCTCGCCGGGGGACGTGATCATCCTGAACGACACCATGGGCGAACACGGAATATCCGTTCTGCTTGCGCGGGAGAATTTCGGCATCCAGGCGGAGATCTTGTCAGACTCCCAGCCGCTGAACCTTCTCATAGAGAAAATCAAGGAAAGCCGTGGGGAGATTCATTGCATGCGAGACGCAACGCGAGGAGGGGTGGGCACCATCCTGCTTGAACTTGCCTCCCAGAGCGGAATGGACTTCGACATCGACGAGACAAGGCTGCCCATAAAACCCGAGGTACAAGGCGTATGCGAAATCCTTGGACTCGACCCCCTGTATATCGCGTGCGAGGGAAGGTTCCTGCTTTTCTGCCCCGAGGAGCGCGCGGACACGATCCTCAGCCTGATGAAAAACCACGTCAAGGGCGCCCGGCCGGAAATCATCGGAAGGGTCGCGGGACAAGGAACGGGACGGGTCCTCCTCAGGACCTCCATCGGCGGCATGAGAGAAATCGACCTGCCTGACGGCGAACTAATCCCCAGGATCTGCTAAGGTACCTGTAATCCTATATCAGGACGGGTCAGACACGGGCGGAGGTATATGCCACCTCCCAAAAGAAGGACGCTGCTTAAGATGAAAAATGACAACAAGAACCCTAAATATTTTTGTAAACATATTTCAGGACTTGACATTCGCTTCTACCTTTTACCTTCTACCTTTTACCTTCTACCTAATTTTAATCCGTGAAAATCCGTGGCCCAAAACCGAAAAAGGGAGAGACGATTTCTCGTCTCTCCCTTTCTATAATTAAAATTCCCGGCGGCGTCCTACTCTCCCACACGGTCGCCCGTGCAGTACCATCGGCGCTGGAGGGCTTAACTTCCGTATTCGGGATGGGAACGGGTGTAACACCTCCGCTATGGCCACCGGGAAAATCGCATGACTGCGTTTTCCAACTGAATATTGATAGATGATCCACCAAGCAAATAAAACGTGTGTCAAAAGGTCAAGCCGGTCGACTGATTAGTACTGGTAAGCTCAATCCATCACTGGACTTACACACCCAGCCTATCAACCAGGTCGTCTTCCTGGTGTCTTCATCCCGGCCCGAAGGCCGAGAAGGGAGATCTTATCTTGGGGTGGGCTTCCCGCTTAGATGCTTTCAGCGGTTATCCCTTCCGAACATAGCTACCCAGCTGTGCCGCTGGCGCGACAACTGGTCCACCAGAGGTTCGTCCATCCCGGTCCTCTCGTACTAGGGACAGCTCCCCTCAAATCTCCTACGCCCACGACAGATAGGGACCGAACTGTCTCACGACGTTCTAAACCCAGCTCGCGTACCGCTTTAATTGGCGAACAGCCAAACCCTTGGGACCTGCTCCAGCCCCAGGATGCGATGAGCCGACATCGAGGTGCCAAACCTCCCCGTCGATGTGAACTCTTGGGGGAGATAAGCCTGTTATCCCCGGCGTACCTTTTATCCGTTGAGCGACGGCCCTTCCATTCGGAACCGCCGGATCACTAAGGCCGACTTTCGTCCCTGCTCGAGATGTCTCTCTCGCAGTCAAGCTCCCTTGTGCCTTTACACTCGACGGCTGGTTTCCAATCAGCCTGAGGGAACCTTTGCGCGCCTCCGTTACGCTTTAGGAGGCGACCGCCCCAGTCAAACTACCCACCAGACAGTGTCCTCCAACCGGATTCACGGTTGAGAGTTAGAACCCCGAAATGATCAGGGTGGTATTTCAAGGGTGGCTCCACGTGAGCTGGCGCCCACGCTTCACAGCCTCCCACCTATCCTACACAGACCATTCCAGAATCCACTGCCAAGCTGTAGTAAAGGTGCACGGGGTCTTTCCGTCTTGTCGCGGGTAGACGGCATCTTCACCGCCAATTCAATTTCACCGAGTCTCTGGTTGAGACAGCGCAGCAGTCGTTACGCCATTCGTGCAGGTCGGAACTTACCCGACAAGGAATTTCGCTACCTTAGGACCGTTATAGTTACGGCCGCCGTTTACCGGGGCTTCGGTTCAGTGCTTCGCCTTGCGGCTAACACCTCCCCTTAACCTTCCGGCACCGGGCAGGCGTCAGACCCTATACGTCATCTTACGATTTAGCAGAGTCCTGTGTTTTTAGTAAACAGTCGCCACTGCCATTTCTCTGCGACCCCCCTCGGCTCCGCAAGCAAGTTACTTCACCTACGCGGGGGCACACCTTCTCCCTAAGTTACGGTGTCATTTTGCAGAGTTCCTTAACCAGAGTTCTCTCGAGCGCCTTAGGATACTCTCCCTGCCTACCTGTGTCGGTTTGGGGTACGGTCGGCAAAATAACTCGCTTAGAGGCTTTTCTTGGAAGCATGGGATCAACCAGTTTGTGTTCTAATGAACTCCTCATCGCTTCTCGGCGTTAACGAAGAGGTGGATTTGCCTGCCTCTTCCGCCTACCAGCTTGAATCCGGATATCCAACACCGGACTGGCCTACCCTTCTCCGTCCCCCCATCGCTCAAACGCTATCTTACCGGTACAGGAATATTAACCTGTTTCCCATCGCCTACGCCTCTCGGCCTCGGCTTAGGGGCCGACTAACCCTGAGAGGATTACCCTTGCTCAGGAACCCTTAGGCTTCCGGCGAAGGAGTTTTTCACTCCTTTTATCGTGTACTCATGTCAGCATAATCACTTCTGCCTCGTCCAGGCGTCCTCACGGTCACCCTTCAACCTACTGCAGAACGCTCCCCTACCAATGACACCGAAGTGTCACCCCATGGTTTCGGTAATGTGCTTAAGCCCCGTTACATTTTCGGCGCAGACCCACTTGACCAGTGAGCTATTACGCTTTCTTTAAAGGATGGCTGCTTCTAAGCCAACCTCCTGGTTGTCTGGGCGTTTCCACATCCTTTCCCACTTAGCACATTTTAGGGACCTTAACCGATGGTCTGGGTTGTTTCCCTCTCGTCTACGGAACTTATCTCCCGCAGGCTGACTCCCACAGTAAGAATTAACGGCATTCGGAGTTTGGTTAGGTTTGGTAATCTGGTAGGACCCCTAGCCCATCCAGTGCTCTACCTCCGTTAATCAATCTGTGAGGCTATACCTAAATATATTTCGGGGAGAACCAGCTATCTCCAGGTTTGATTAGCCTTTCACTCCTATCCACACCTCATCCGACAAGTTTTCAACCTTGAGCGGTTCGGGCCTCCAGTGGATGTTACTCCACCTTCACCCTGGACATGGATAGATCACCTGGCTTCGGGTCTACTCCACGCGACTTTGCGCCCTATTAAGACTCGCTTTCGCTACGGCTCCACCTCACGGCTTAACCTTGCCACGTAGAGTAACTCGCTGACTCATTATGCAAAAGGCACGCGGTCAGACGGAACAGGCGTACCCGTTCATCGTCCTTCCACTGCTTGTAGGCAAGCGGTTTCAGGTACTATTTCACTCCCCTCGCAGGGGTACTTTTCACCTTTCCCTCACGGTACTGGTTCACTATCGGTCATCAGGTTGTATTTAGCCTTGGAAGATGGTCCTCCCGGATTCCCACAGGGTTCCACGTGTCCCGTGGTACTTGGGAACCACGTCCAGGAAGTTTTATCCATTTCGCCTACAGGGCTATCACCTTCTCTGGCCAACCTTTCCAGGCTGTTCGACTATGGATAAAATTTGTAACTTCCCGAGGTTTCCGTGAAAACCTCCGACATGGCCCCACAACCCCGGTTATACAACGCTCACGGGCTATCCGTATAACCGGTTTGGGCTGTTCCCATTTCGCTCGCCGCTACTTTGGGAATCGCTTTTGCTTTCTTTTCCTGGGGGTACTAAGATGTTTCAGTTCCCCCCGTTCGCCTCCCGCACCTATGGATTCAGCACGGGATATCACGCTATGAGGCGTGATGGGTTTCCCCATTCGGAAATCTCCGGATCATAGCCTGTTTAGCAGCTCCCCGAAGCTTATCGCAGCTTACCGCGTCCTTCTTCGCCACCTGATGCCAAGGCATCCACCGTTTGCCCTTAATAGCTTGACCTTTTGACACGATCACGCTTTTGTATCTGCTTGGCACTCAGATCATCTATCAATATTCAATTGTCAATGAGCATTGCAGCCATTCACTGCGTCTATCTGGTGGAGGTGAACGGATTCGAACCGACGACCTCCTGCGTGCAAGGCAGGCGCTCTCCCAACTGAGCTACACCCCCATACATCACACATCTTTAAGGGCCTTGGCGCCACACCTTTCATCCATACTGAATGGTGGGCCTAGATAGATTTGAACTATCGACCTCACGCTTATCAGGCGTGCGCTCTAACCAACTGAGCTATAGGCCCTCATGAGATTGCTCCATTGTCAAAAAGCATGGAATGCTCTCTCAAAACTAAACAGCAGCAGTTCGCTCGTGGATAATGTGTGTCACGGTAGCGTGCCACCGTGATTTGACACCTTAGAAAGGAGGTGATCCAGCCGCAGGTTCCCCTACGGCTACCTTGTTACGACTTCACCCCAATCACTAACCATACCTTAGGCGGCTGCCTCCCCGAAGGGTTGGCCCACCGACTTCTGGTACAGCCAGCTCTCATGGTGTGACGGGCGGTGTGTACAAGGCCCGGGAACGTATTCACCGCGTCATGCTGATACGCGATTACTAGCGATTCCGGCTTCATGGAGTCGGGTTGCAGACTCCAATCCGAACTGGGACCGGTTTTTTGGGATTAGCTCCCCCTCGCGGGATTGCGACCCATTGTACCGGCCATTGTAGCACGTGTGTAGCCCTGGGCATAAGGGCCATGAGGACTTGACGTCATCCCCACCTTCCTCCGGTTTGACACCGGCAGTTTCCTTAGAGTGCCCAACTCAATGATGGCAACTAAGGATGAGGGTTGCGCTCGTTGCGGGACTTAACCCAACATCTCACGACACGAGCTGACGACAGCCATGCAGCACCTGTCACCGGGTTCCCCGAAGGGCACTCTCGTGTTTCCACAAGATTCCCGGGATGTCAAGCCCAGGTAAGGTTCTTCGCGTTGCGTCGAATTAAACCACATGCTCCACCGCTTGTGCGGGCCCCCGTCAATTCCTTTGAGTTTTAATCTTGCGACCGTACTCCCCAGGCGGGGCATTTAATGCGTTAGCGTCGGCACAGGGAGGGTCAATACTCCCTTCACCTAATGCCCATCGTTTACGGCGTGGACTACCAGGGTATCTAATCCTGTTTGCTCCCCACGCTTTCGGGTCTCAGCGTCAGTATCGTTCCAGAGAGCCGCCTTCGCCACCGGTGTTCCTCCCAATATCTACGAATTTCACCTCTACACTGGGAATTCCACTCTCCTCTCCCGTACTCTAGTGAACCAGTTTCAGATGCACTTCCTCGGTTGAGCCGAGGGCTTTCACATCTGACTTGATCCACCGCCTACACCCGCTTTACGCCCAGTAATTCCGAACAACGCTCGCACCCTCCGTATTACCGCGGCTGCTGGCACGGAGTTAGCCGGTGCTTCCTCTGGTGGTACCGTCAAAGCCAAAGGCTGTTGACCTTTGACATTTCTTCCCACCTGACAGGGCTTTACAACCCGAAGGCCTTCTTCACCCACGCGGCGTTGCTGCGTCAGGCTTTCGCCCATTGCGCAATATTCCCCACTGCTGCCTCCCGTAGGAGTCTGGACCGTGTCTCAGTTCCAGTGTGGCTGATCATCCTCTCAGACCAGCTACCCATCGTAGCCTTGGTAGGCTTTTACCCTACCAACAAGCTAATGGGACGCGGGCCCATCCATGAGCGGCAGCTTCTTCGAGAGGCCACCTTTCCTTCCCATATCCGAGGACATGAGAAGCGTATCCAGTATTAGCACGCCTTTCGGCGAGTTATCCCGGTCTCAAGGGCAGGTTACCCACGCGTTACTCACCCGTGCGCCACTTTACTCACTCCCCGAAGGGAGCTTTCTCGTACGACTTGCATGTGTTAAGCACGCCGCCAGCGTTCGTTCTGAGCCAGGATCAAACTCTCCAGTTTAAATTGCCAACTTCCCTGAGGAAGCTGCTCTGTGAGATTCTGACCCCACAAGCGAACTTGCTGCTATTTAGTTTTCAAAAAGCATTGCGCCACACTCGCGCATTTTCCAATATAACCAACGTTTCCGTTTTTGTCAAGCCCTTTTTTTCGGCCCAATCTTTTCTTCCCCGTTGGTGAGGCTGGATATTACAGAATCCCTTCGCCCTTGTCAAGTCTTTTTTTCAAATTTCAAATCAATCCCTAATACTCTTTTAATTCAATTATAACAATAAGATAGACTATTTCATGTGAAAAGGGCAAAGAAATCTACAAAATTAATTTCGATTTTTTACGTTTTTTCCCTTACCAGGGACAGAAAACACGCCCCCCCGAGGAAGAGCACGCCCACGGAGAGGATCCCCAGCCGCGGCGCCTTGGTCAAAAAAGCCGTCGCGCCCATCAAAACGGGACCCAAAACCGCGGCGAACCGCCCCAGCATGTTGTAAACACCGAAAAAGGTCGCCTCCCTCCCGCGCGGAACGAGCCGCGCGAAAAGGGAACGGCTCAGCGACTGGACCCCGCCCTGGACGAGTCCCACGGCCACGGCGAGCATCATGAAGTCCCGTCCTCGCGTAATGATAAGACTTCCCGCCACGATGGCGAGGTAACCGGCGAGCCCGAGAAGAATACCCCGCTTGGGTCCCCAACGCTCCCCTATCCGCCCGAACACGAGTGTGGCGGGAAACCCCACGAACTGCGTCACCAGGAGGGCCAGGATGAGATTCCGGGGTTTCAACCCGATGGCCATCCCGTAGTCCACTGCCATTCGGATGACGGTTCCCACCCCGTCGATATAGAGCCAGTATCCCAGGAGAAACAGGACAACATTCCTGTCCCTCGTCATTATCCCGAGGGTCTCCAAAAGGCTTCGGCCCCACTTTTGAATTGAATTCCCTGTTATACCCTTCACCCTTCCGGGCGCCGGGCGAACACAAGCAAACAGGGGAATGGAAAAAAGTCCCCACCAGGCGGCCACCGCCATGAAGGCCGCGCGTGTCGCCGAAGCCCTTGTGGCAAACCCGAAGGTCTCCGGGGACAGGGCCATACAGACGCATCCGGCGAACAAGATCCCACCCCCGATGTATCCCAGGGCATACCCCAGCGCCGACACCCGGTCCAGGGCGCCCACCGGCGCCACGTCCAGGAGGAGGGAATCGTAGAAAACATTCCCCCCCATAAACCCGAGGGTCGCCGCCACGTAAAGGGACATGGCGGCAAGATAACGGCCCTCCGGAACGAAAAAGAGCCCTCCCGTGGCCGTGATCCCCAATAAGGCGAAGGCCGCAAGGAACGCCTTCTTCTTTCGGTGGATGTCGGAGACGGCCCCCAGGAGGGGCGCGGAAAGGGCTATAACGAGGCTCGCCAGGGTATTGGCCAGGCCGAGACGGAAGGTGGCCACCGTCACGTCCGCGGCGCTCGACCAGTACTGACGGAAAAAGACGGGAAAAAAACCCGCCATCACCGCCGTGGCGAAGGCGGAGTTGGCCCAGTCATACAGGGCCCAGGCATAGATCCCGCGTTTGTCTCGTTTTCTCATATTTGGCCCCAGGCATAAGGGGGAGTTTACGCCTTTCGGAACAAGCCCCTATGCCGGGTATCGGAAGTCGACCTCGTAGACGGCATTCCCCAGCGAGACGCGCGCCACGGCGGGCATCATGCGGCTGACGATGCGTCCCCGGCGGATCACGTAGAGGCGCGGGGGCCTCAGACGCAGGGCCTCGTGGACATCCCCCGCCTGGATAATCACCATGTCCCCGCGGCATCCCGGCTCAAGTCCGTAACCTTCCAGCCCAAGGGTCCGGGCGCCGTTCACGGTGACGGCGTCGAACATGCGTCGCATCTCCGCCACGCCGGTCATCTGCGCCACGTGCAGCCCCATGTGCGCCACCTCGAGCATGTCATGGGACCCGAAACTATACCAGGGGTCCATCACGCAGTCGTGTCCGAAGGAAACGTTGATCCCCGCGGCCATCAGTTCCTTCACCCGGGTCATCCCTCGGCGCTTCGGGTAGGTATCGTGGCGTCCTTGGAGGGTGATGTTGATGAGGGGGTTGGCCACCGCGTTGAGGCCCGCCTCCTTCATCAGGGGTATCAGCTTGCTGACATAGTAGTTGTCCATGGAATGCATGGAGGTGAGGTGCGACCCGGTTACCCGCCCCTGGAGCCTTAGCCGGTTCGCGTGGTAGGCGAGGGTCTCCACGTGCCGGGAAAGGGGATCGTCACTCTCGTCGCAGTGCATGTCCACGGGCAGGCCGCGCCTCTCCGCCAACTCGCACAGCAGCTTCACGGAAAGGGCCCCTTCCGCCATGGTCCGTTCGAAATGGGGGATCCCCCCCACCACGTCCACGCCCATATCCAAGGCGCGTTCCATGTTCCCGCGGTTCTTCTCGTGGCGCAGGTAGCCGTCCTGGGGAAATGCCACCAACTGGAGGTCGATGTAGGGCTTGAATTCCTCCCGGATGTCCAGCAGGGCCTGGACGGCCAGGAGGCGCTCATCCCCGATGTCCACGTGGCTGCGGATAGCCAAGGTCCCCTTGGCGATGGCCCACCGACACAGTTGGCGCGCCCGCTCCTTGATGGCCTCCACGGTGAGATGGGGCTTGAGCTCCCCCCACAGGGCGATGCCCTCCAGGAGGGTGCCGCTCTCGTTGATCCTGGGCTGCCCGTAGGTGAGGGTCGCGTCCATGTGGAAATGGCTGTCCACGAAGGGGGGTGTGGCAAGGCACCCCGACGCGTCGATCTCCTGAGCGGCTTTTGCCCCGATGCAGGGCGCCACCTCGACGATACGCCCCTCGTTAATGGCGATATCCACCCCTTTCCGGCCGTCGGGAAGATTCACCCCGCGGATGAGACAATCCAGCATCAGCGTTCCTCCTTCCTGAAGGGTTTGAGAAGGGCCGCGGGAACGCGCGCGTTGCGGGAAACCAAGGCCATGCCCACGATGGTAAAGACGAAGGGCATCATGAGGAAGACCTGGTAGGGAACGTTGATGACGCCGCTCGCCTGCAGGCGCAGTTGAAGCGCGTCGATGAAGGCGAAGAGGAAGGCCCCCGCCGCGCTCTTGTAGGGGTCCCACTGGCCGAAGACGATAAGGGCGATGCAGACCCAGCCGCGGCCGGAGATGACTCCAAAGGTGTAGGCGTCATACTGCGCCATGGAGAGGAAGGCCCCCGCCATGCCCGCCAGGGCGCCGGCGATGACAAGCCCCTGGTAACGGTAGGCCGTGACACTCACGCCGGCGGAATAGGCGGCCTGGGGATTCTCGCCCACGGTGCGGAGATTCAGCCCCCAGGGGGTCCGGCAGAGGACCCACGCGGAGACCGGGACGATGATGAGGGCAAGGTAGACCAGAGCGAATTGGTCAAAGACGATGGGACCGATCACCGGGATCCTGGACAATAGGGGGACGGAGACCACGTCGAACGGTTTTATCTTGGGAAGCGAGGAGGGCTGCCCGAAGATGAGGCGGTAGAAGAAAAACGACAGCCCGGAGCACAAAAGGGTGATGCCGATGCCAGAAACGTGCTGGCTGAGCCCCAGGCTCACCGTGAGCAGGCCCATGAGAAGCCCCGCCAGGATCCCCGTGGCCATGGCGGCCAGGACCCCCAGCCAGAGGCTGTGCGTGAAAAAGGTAGTGGAAAACCCCGTCATGGCGGCCAGCATCATGATCCCCTCGATCCCCAGGTTCAGCACCCCCGCCCGCTCCGTGAACAGCTCCCCGATCGTCCCGAAGATGAGGGGCGTGGCGATACGGATCAACGCCGCGAAAAACCCTATCTGAAATATCTGGGCGAGGATCTCA
>Ga0256833_1000911_pt1 | contig 22330 bp, 19 predicted proteins | sample 356284metaG_FD_190535 | JGI IMG/M metagenome (GOLD analysis project Ga0256833, IMG submission 190535) | Hydrothermal vent microbial communities from Mid Atlantic Ridge, Atlantic Ocean - 356-284 | ecosystem: Environmental > Aquatic > Marine > Hydrothermal vents | place: Atlantic Ocean: Mid... | reverse complement strand
GGGGCATCTTGGGTGGAGCCTGCACCCCTTAGGCACTCTAGACGGGTCAGGTATCTCGCCCTTAAGGAACACCTCCTTCCTTGGCGTGTAGTTGTCTAGGGTCGGTATCGCGGTCAGTAGCGCTAGTGTGTAGGGGTGCTTCGTATTCCTGAAGATCTCCTCCGTGGGCCCCTCCTCAACTATCTTGCCTAGGTACATCACCGCTATCCTGTCCGAGACGAGTTTCGCGAGGGCTAAGTCATGCGTTATGAATATCACGGCCTGCCCGTAACGTTCCTGAAAGTCCTTAAGTAGCTGGAGGATCGAAGCCCTTATCGAGACGTCGAGGCTTGAGGTCGGCTCGTCAGCGACCACGAGCTTCGGTTTGAGGAGCATTGCCCTCGCGATCGCTATCCTCTGAAGCTGCCCGCCGCTGAACTGGTGGGGGCGCCTATTGAAGTACTCCTCCGGCGGCGTGAGGCCTACGCGCTCAAACATCCTCAGTATCGCCTCCCTAGCCTCCTCCCTAGTCGCTACGCCGTGAATCACCAGCGGCTCCGTGAGGGCCTCACCAACAGGTATTAGGGGGTTGAAGCTGGCATAGGGGTCTTGGGGAATCATCTGCATCTCACGCCTCAGCGGCCTTAACCTCGACTCCGGCAAGTCCGTTATGTCCCTCCCCCTGAAGAACACCCTACCGCGTGTCGGCCTGTATACCCTCAGGACGACCCTACCCAGCGTGGACTTCCCGCTACCTGACTCGCCGACCAGGCCTAGGGTCTCACCCTCCTTAACCTCGATGCTCACGCCGTCCACGGCCTTCACGACCTTCTTCCTGCCGTAGGCCCTAACCTCGAAGTGCTTCGCGACGTCCTCTGCCTTAAGCACGGGTTCCCCAACCATCAACCATCACCTCCTGCTAAGCAACCAGCATGAGGCGTAGTGCTTGGGCCCCACCTTAATGATGGGGGGCTCCTCCCTCCTACATGTGTCCGTTGTGTGCCTGCACCTCGGGTGGAACCTGCAGCCTGGCGGCGGGTTAATCAGGTTTGGCGGGAACCCGGGTATTGGTTCCGGCCACTTACTGACCTTAAGCCCCGGCACCGAGTTAAGCAGGGCCCTTGTGTATGGGTGGGCGGGGTTCCTCAGGACGGCGTCCTTAGGGCCGTACTCGACGACCTTCCCCGCGTACATCACGGCCATCTTCTCAACCCTCTGGGCGGCTAGCGCTATGTCGTGCGTTATGAGTATTACCGTCGTCCCCATCCTCCTCACACTCTCTATCAGGTCCATGATCTGCCTCTGGACAACGACGTCCAGCGCGGTTGTGGGTTCGTCCGCCACCAGTACTGCGGGCCTTAACGCGACAGCCATCGCTATGGATACCCTCTGCCTCTGACCTCCCGAGAGCTGGTGCGGGTACGACTTAGCGAGCCTTGCCGGGAGCCCCACGGACTCAAGCAGGCCGGGTATCCTCTCCTCAGCCTCCTCCTTACTGACGCCGTGCTCCGTCATGACCTCCTTAATCTGATCCCCGACGGTCCTCACGGGGTCTAGCGTCGTGAACGGGTCCTGGAACACCATCGCTACTAGGGAGCCCCTCGCCCTCCTCAGCTCCTCCCCCTTAAGCTCAAGCATGTTCTTACCCCTGACGATGACCTTCCCCGAAACTATCTTGCCTGGCGGGGGCACCAGGTTCAGTAATGCGTAACCCAGCGTGGACTTCCCGCTACCTGACTCACCCACTATGCCTAGGTAGTCGCCCGGCCCCGCAGTGAGTGAGACGTTATCCACCGCCCTGACCTCACCCTTCCGCGTGAAGTACCTGACGCTTAACCCCTCAACTATTAAGGCGTCCTCCCTTCCCGCACCGCTCACCTTAACCCACCTCCCTCCTCACCTGCTCGCTTAAGCCCTCACCTATGAGGGCGAAGCCCACTGCTAGGAGCGTAATCATTAGTCCGGGGAAGAACACCAGCCACCAGTACCCTGAGAGGAGGAAGCCCCTCCCTAAGTAGAGGTCGTAGCCCCAGTCAGGTGTGGGGAACTGTACGGAGAGCCCTAAGAAGCTTAGGGCGGCCTCAGTCAGCACTGCGTCGGCGGCGTTCAGGCTGAACACAACCATTATCGTGGGTATGAGGTGGGGTAGGATGTGCTTCAGTAGTATCCTGCCCGTAGGCAGGCCCAGCACCTTGGCTTCCTCGATGAACTGCTCTGACTTAACGCTGAGTACCTGCCCCCTAACCATCCTGAAGTACGTGGGTATGTACACCACCGCAATAGCTATGGCGGCGTTCATGAGGCTCGGCCCTAAGGCCACAGCCAGCGCTATCGCGAGCACCAGTGACGGGAAGGAGTATATGGCGTCCATAACCATGCTTAACCCCCTATCAAGCTTCCCCCCGAAGTACCCGCTCACCAGGCCCAGCGGGATGCCCACAACCATGCACACCGCTATAGCTGAGAACACCACGTAAAGCACCGTCCTGGCCCCGTAGAGGATCCTGGACCACATATCCATCCCTAACTTATTCGTCCCCATCGGGTGCTGAAGCGATGGCGGGGTGAAGGGCATGCCCACAGTCCTCGTCGGGTCGTAGGGAGTCAGTAGCGGCGCAGCTAACGCCATGAACACTACGGCAATAACCACGCCTAAGCCGAAGTACACCATCCCCCTACCCTTCCTCGGGATCGTTAGGGGGAGGTTAGAGAGCTTATCGAGCCTCTTCCCGAGTAACTCACTCAGCATCACGGCTAACCACCTCAGTACCTAACCCTAGGGTCTAGGTACGCGTATAGCACGTCCACAATCAAGCTCATCAACCCTACGAAGAACGCGAACACGATCACCACGGCTTGAATGGCTGGGTAGTCCCTATACGCCACCTTCTCAACTAAGTACGTACCTATACCGGGCCAGTCGAAGGTCGTCTCAGTCAGCACAGCGCCGCCAAGCAGCAGCGCGAACTGGAGGCCCGCGTAAGTGACTATGGGTATTAACGCGTTCCTGAACGCGTGTCTTATGACCTTACCCTCCCTCACACCCCTAGCTAGGTAGGCGAACACGTAGTTCGACTCCAGCTGCTTAATCATGTTATTCCTGGCCAGCCTGACGTAGGGGCCGCTGAGGATGAGTCCTAGGGTGAATGCCGGGAGTATTATGTGGCTCAACGCGCTCCTTAACGCGGCCCAGTTACCCGTTATTATGGAGTCGATAATGTAGAACCCAGTCACTACGTGAAGGTTTACGCTCGGATCTATCCTGCCGCTCACCGGGAGCACGTTTAACCATACCGAGAAAACCAGCTGGAGCATCAGGCCTATCCAGGGTATGAAGAGCGCGTACGTGGCGGCCCCGAAAACCCTTAACGCCTTATCCACTATAGTGTCCCTCTTAATCGAGGCGATAAGGCCCGACAGTATGCCTATCCCTAAGCTTATCATCAATGCGAACACCGAGAGCTCTATCGTGGCAGGCAACCTCTCAATGATGTCCTGGGTTATGCTCCTCCCCCTAATAATTAAGCTAGTACCGAAGTCGCCGTGGAGCACGTTCCATAAGTAATCAAAGTACTGAACCCATAGAGGCTTATCAAGCCCTAACTGATGCTCAAGCTGCCTCAACTGCTCAGGAGGTATGTTCTTCGTTCCCAAAGCAGCGATGATGGGGTTTCCGGGGAGTATCCTCAGAATTATGAAGACAAGCGTGTAGAGTATGAGTATCGTAGGTATTATCAGGGACGCCCTCACAGCAACGTACCTTGCTAGGCCCATGCTGACCCACCCAGCAACCACAGCTACACACCTTTAAGACTCCAAGCAGCTTTAAAATTTACTTGATACATACTATTCATAAATCGCGGCCATAAACCAAAAAATTAAGACTTATTAACCGTTGGTAGGCTAAGGAATCTGTGAGGTGATTAGATGCCGTCATCGAAAGCCGTATACGGCGTAGCCATAATAGTCATAATAATAGCGGGCGCGCTAGGCTACCTAGCCGGTTCGAGAGCAACCGCACCGGCGACGGTCACCTCGACAGTGACCTCCACGAGCACTGTGACTAAGACGGTCACCGTAACCACCACCCTAGGATCTACCGTGACGGCCAGCCCGACAAGCACTTCATCACCCTCGCCAACACACACAAGCACATCCACGACGGCGCCGGGCTTCGTGACCCAGAAAATAGTTATTGGGACAACGGACAAGGTAACGGACATAGACCCCTCGAACGCGTACGACTTCTTCACTTGGGAGTTGCTGAGCAACATCATGGACGGGTTAGTTAAGTATAAGCCCGGAACCGACGAGATAGTCCCGGCCATAGCTAAGTCATGGAAGGTTGAGGAGAACGGGACTGTGTGGATCTTCTACTTAAGACACAACGTTAAGTTCTGCGACGGCACGCCCTTAACGGCGAAGGACGTTGTCAGGAGCATTAAGAGGGTAATGACTATTAAGGGCGATCCCTCATGGCTAGTCACTACGTTCGTGAAGGACGTTAAGGCCCTCGACGACTACACCGTGGAGTTCATACTTAAGAAGCCCGTGAGCTACTTCCTAGCACTCCTGGCGACCCCGCCTTACTTCCCGGTGAGTCCGAAGTACCCGAACGATAAGATAGTTAGCGATGCTACCTGGGGTGGTGCGGGTCCGTACTGCATAGCTGACTTCATGAGGGATCAGTACGTAGTGCTTAAGGCTAACCCGTACTACTACGGCACCCCGCCGAAGACTAAGACCATAATAATAAGGTTCTACAAGGACTCAACGACCCTCAGGCTAGCGCTTGAGAAGGGCTCCATAGATATTGCGTGGAGGACGTTAAGGCCCACCGACTACCAGGACTTGATGAAGAACCCGAACTTCAAGGTCATCCAGATACCGAGCTCCTTCATCAGGTACTTAGTGATTAACGTGAAGGTACCCCCAACCAATAACGTCCTAGTTAGGAGGGCGTTAGCGGCGGCGATAAACAGGGAGCAGTTAGCTAAGGTGGTGTTCCTAGGCACGATGGAGCCCCTCTTCAGCTTAGTACCTAAGGGCATGTGGAGCCACATCGACGTGTTCAAGGAGAAGTACGGCGATGGCAACATTCAGTTAGCGAGGAAGCTCCTTAAGGAGGCAGGGTATAGCGAGCAGCATAAGCTCAAGATAACGCTGTGGTACACCCCAACACACTACGGACCTACGGAAGCGTCCCTAGCGCAGATGATTAAGCAGCAGTTAGAGGCCACCGGCATGATCGAGGTGACGATAAGGAGCAGTGAGTGGGCAACCTACGTTGACCAGGCGAGGAAGGGGCAGATGATGGTGTACCTGCTGGGCTGGTACCCAGACTACATCGACCCAGACGACTTCCTCTACCCGTTCCTCCACAGCGGCGCTAATAAGTGGACGGGTTGCGGGTACAGTAACCCGAAGGTAGATAAGCTACTTGATGAAGCCGAGGTAATCGTGGATCAGAGCCAGAGGGCCGCGATCTACAAGCAGGTACAGGAGATACTCGGCGATGACGTACCATTCATACCTCTGCTACAGGGTAAGCTATTCGTGGTTACCTGGAAGGACGTGAGCGGCGTGGAGATAGGGCCGGTAATGCTCATGCCGTACTACACGCTCTACAAGACCTCAGGGTAAGGAACTCGTTAAACACCTCAACTTTTTACTCCCCCCAACCCCCAGCAATAAGGTAAAACCGGGAAGCAACACCTCACTCACTGACTTTACTAATGATGCTTAAGCCCCCAAAACATTAACAGTAATTACGGCTCCACTCACCCTTACCGTGGCGATTAAGGATTCAAGGAACCTTCAAGCCCCTTAAGGACGTACTCGTGATTGACTTGAGCCACACGCTCGCAGGACCGTTCGCTACTATGGTGTTGGCTGACCTAGGGGCGCGGGTAATTAAGGTTGAGTCCCCCGCAGGTGATGAGGCACGGACGTGGGCACCCCACGTTAAGGGCTTCAGCGCGTACTTCGCGAGCGCGAATAGGGGTAAGGAGAGCGTAGTCATTAACTTGAAGCTCAGGGAAGGCAGGGAGATCCTGTACAGGTTAGTGAGGGACGCTGACGTGGTCGTCGAGAACTTCAGGCCGGGCGTTAGGGAGAGGCTAGGTGTTGACCCGGACACGCTCCTCAGCATTAACCCGAAGCTAATTTACTGCAGCATTAAGGGCTTCGGTCTCGATGACACACCCTACCGTGACCTCCCAGCCTACGACATCATCATTCAAGCGCTAAGCGGGCTAATGGGGAGCACCGGTGAGGAGGGCAGGCCCCCGTCAGGGTGAGCTTCGCCCTCTTCGACATAATGACCGCATACCTAGCAGTCATAAACATCCTCGCCGCCCTCAAGGCCAGGGACGAGGGCTCGATCAAGGGCCCGACCTACATCGAGATACCGATGTACGACGCGGCCGTTTTCTCCATGGCGTACGTGCCCGTCATCTACTTAATGACTGGTAGGGAGCCGAAGCGCATGGGCTCAGCCCACCCCTCAATAGTCCCGTACCAAGCGTTCTGGGGGAGTGACGGGAAGTACTTCATACTCGCGGCCGCGAATGACAGGCTATGGGTTAAGGCCTGCGAGGCCCTCGGAATGCCTGAACTGGCCCGGGACCCGAGGTTCAGGACTAACCCGGATCGCGTGAGGAACAGGGATGAGCTGGTGAAGTTGCTGAGCGAGGCCTTCTCGCGGAAACCCAGGGATCACTGGGTTAGGTTATTCCGTGAGCACGGCGTCCCCGCAGCACCGGTCTACAGCGTGGGTGAGGTATTCAGGGACCCACACATCATTAAGCATGAGGTCGTGGTGAAGCTGCCGCACCCGTCACTAGGCGAGGTACCCCAACTAACATACCCCGCAGTAATCAACGGTTGCCACCCCATGAGCGAGAAGCACCCGCCTCTGAAGGGTGAGCACATGGATAAGGTGCTGAGGGAGTTCGGCTTCAGCGACGAGGAGATTGGGGAGTTAAGGGTTAAGGGCATCATTACGTAACGCACCCAGGTAGTTGAGGTTGCCTAGGAGAAGGGAGATTAAGTCACCGCTGGACGCCTGGCTCCTGAAGAAGGAAGTGGCTGAGGAGTTAAGGAGGGTGCTCGGGCCTAGGAGAGCGCGTAGAGTTGCTAGGGATCCACACGCACGCCGTAAGCCGAGACCCTGCGGCATAACCGTGCACCCGGGTCAAGGATGTAGCTTAGGTTGCCTATACTGCTACGTCCCCGACATGGGGTTCCCAGCTAAACCTAGGCCCTACCACCTCAGCGGCGAGGAACTGGCGTACGCGCTAGCCATCAACCCGCACGTCGTCCCGGGACGGACGCTGGCCGCCTTCGGCTCCGTGACCGAGCCCTTCCTGCCGAGGATAAGCGAGAAGACCCTAGAGTACCTTAAAGCCGTTAATGAGTGGTTAAGCCTCCCATGCCAGGTAAGCACCAAGCTAGTGATAGGTGAGGAATTAGCGGCCGAGCTAGCCAGGGCGGAGCCGGGACTTAGCGTGCTGATCTCGGTCACCACCACACATGGGGCTAAGGCCCTAGAGCCCGGGGCCCCACCGCCGCGTGAGAGGGTGGTTGGCGGCGGGAACGTCGCTAAGGTGGGGTTGAGGGCCGACCTCTTCCTAAGGCCTCTAATACCTGGGGTGACAGGGGAGGATGACGTGCGGGAGCTCCTAAGACTGGCGGCGGGGGAGGGCCTTAAGGGTGTTGTGGCGGGGTCCCTAAGGCTGACTAGGACAAACCTTCTTAGGCTAAAGTCCGTCGGGGTCGACGCGGGCCGGCTACTAAGACTGGCTGGGCTTAGGGAACCTCCGGAGCGTGGGGCGCAGGTACCTGTTAGCGTAGCCGGTCTAAAGGAACTCGTTAGGAGGGAGGCGAGGAGGTACGGGCTCCGGTTCCTGCCTGCTGCCTGCGCGGCTAACGTACTATCGCATGGGCTGAGCTGCCACCTATGTAGGTGGGGGCCCTGCGATGGGGGCGTGGAGAACCTTGACGGTGTTGAGGGAGGTGTCACCGAATTCCTTGAGGTGCTGGCACGGCCTAGGGAGCTGGAGGTAATGCCTAACCCTGAAGCCCCCGCAGTCCTGGTTCGCTTGAGGGTTAGGGACGTTAAGCCCCTAAAGAACTACTCTAGGTTCCTAACAGAGTTCCTGAAGGTTAAGGTCACGCTAGTGCCTGAGCAGTGGTGAGGGTTCCGCGAGCTCTGCGGTGGCCCGTGCCTCAGGTCTTAACGTTAGCCCCCTCACAACCACTTACTAACCTCCTTCACGGGCTTCCTCGGCCTTAGCTTAGGGGTTCTTGCCGGGTAGCCGAAAGCTATCACTGCTTGGAGTTCACAACCTTCAGGTGGTTTTAGGAGGGCGTTGAACTCGTCCGGCATGAGTAGGGGGTCGCCTAGCCACACGCTCCCCACGCCTCTGGACCACGCGGCGAGTATCATGTTCTCTATCGCCGCTGAGAGGGACTGCACTGCCCAGAGCCTCTCGAGTTCCGCATATCCCTCCCTGTACCTGCTCCGTCTCAGGTCTATGTATGCGGCCACGTAGAGAGGCGCTTTATACATTTCGCCCTTGCGCAACGCCTCCAACCACCTGCGCTTAACGTCCTCAGGCATCGCGTCCTCACGCATGACTTCCTCAACGTACTTCACGTGCGCCTTAAGTATTAGCTCATGGAGCCTCACCTTCAGCTCCTCATCATCCTTCACGACGATGAAGAACCATTGCTGCTCATTACCTGCTGATGGGGCCCTCACCCCCGCCTCCAATATCTCCTTAACAACATCATCAGGTATTGGGTCGGGCTTGAAGCGCCTCACACTAACCCTAGTGAATATCGCTTCACGAACATCCACATGACCGCACCGAACCGAACTCCGCGACCTCCCTAATTAGTCCTTCGGGCATAGCTGGCTCAGGAGAATACACGCGCCAATAAAGGGTGGCGGTTGATGCGTTACCTAATATACCTGAGTTATAACTCAGGCAATAATTAGTCAATGAAGCTGCATGCGTTGAACGGTGCTTATATTGGGCTGGATGGGGAGGGGCGTTATTAGGGAGGCCCACCTAATTATTACGGATTGATAGGTCTTGACCGAGCGTTATGACTTAGTAATCCGCGGCGCCCGAATCCTTGGCTCCGACTTGAGCAGGAGGTATGACGTGGCGGTTGAGGGAGGAATTATTGCTGAGGTGTCCCAACGGGTTCGTGGGCGTGGGGAGGTGGAGTTGATGGCTGATGGAGGCTTAATTACTCCGCCGTTCGCTAACCCGCACCTACACGCCTGCAAGGTGTACACGTTCCTAATGCTTGGGGAGGAGGCTGTTAGGGAGTACCAGTCCTCAGGAATGGGTGGGGCGATGGCCGCCATAGAGATAGCGTCTAGGGTTAAGGAGAGGTATGAGGAGTCCTGGATAGCGCGTAACGCCATGAAGGCAATGCTTGACGCGTTAAGGCACGGCGTGCTCTACGTGCGCGCCTTCGTTGATGTGGACACCAAGGCTAGGTTAGAGGGCGTTAAGGCCCTACTTAAGGTTAGGGACGCGCTTAAGGACTACATGACCATTCAGGTCGTGGCGTTCCCGCAGGACGGGGTCGTGAGGGAGCCCGGCGCCGAGGAACTTGTGAGGAAAGCCATCGAGTTAGGTGCGGACGTGGTGGGCGGAATCCCATGGATCGAGTTAAGCGGTGAGGATGAATGGGGACACATCAACGCGATGTTCGAGATAGCTAAGGAATTCGATAAGGACGTGGCGATGCTGACTGACGACGCCGGAGACCCCTCACTAAGGACTACGTGGAAGCTCGCCCTCAAGACCGTTAAGGAGGGGTGGGTTGGTAGGGTGACGGCGTGTCACGCGAGGGCGTTAGCGACGTACCCTAAACCATCACTCCTCAAGGTAGCGGAACTAGCTAGGAAGGCAGGCATGTCCTTTGTAACAGACCCCCACACGGGGCCCCTATACCTGCCCTTCAAGGAACTACTCAGGCTAGGGGTTAACGTGGCGTTAGGGCAGGACGACATAGCGGATGCGTACTACCCGTATGGAATGAACAACATGCTTGAGGTAGCGTTCCTAGCATCACACATCACCTGGTCTATGACCCTAAAGGACATGGACACCTTCATGGAGATGATAACGTGGCGCGCCGCCAAAGCAATGAACATTAAATACCCGTCCATAAAACCCGGGGAACCAGCAAACCTCCTAATCCACGAAGATGGAACACCCTACGAACTAATATGGCGTCATAAACCACCGAAGCACGTCATAGTTAATGGTGAGGTAGTGGCTGAGTCAAGCAAGTTAACCTCGGAAGCCTTAACGCACCTAACCACTTAAGCCCGTACCCTCTTTTAAACATTAAAGCACCTAAGCAGGTGCTTAGGCAGAGCATTAGTTACTGTGCGGTGCTCCAGCTTGATCGAGCCTGGTGAGGGGGAACCAGTAATAACTCCGGAGAAGTGGCTCACGAAGATGTGTGGGGGTCTTAGTGGGGAGTATCAAGCAGCAATACTTACCTTCTGGGGGTCACCGATCGACCTTGTCGAGGGTATGCTTAGCGATGCCCACGAAGTTAGGCTTAAGGGGGTGCCGACGTTAAGGGCTGTAGGCGGCGAGTTTAGGGGGGTGAGGGTTCTGGCGACCCACCTATACCCTGGAGCACCCGCAGCGACGATAGCGCTGGAGCTCCTCATAGCGTTAGGCATAAGGAAGTTCCTAGCGTATGGCGGGGCCGGGTCAATAACCCATAAGCTAAGGATAGGTGACGTCCTCATACCCACGTGGGGTGTTAGGGAGGAGGGCACGAGCTACCACTACGTGCCGGAGGGGCACGTCCCTAAACCGTCACAACGCTTAGCTAGGAGGTTGAGGGAGGCTATGTCTAACACCCTAGCATTGCGTGGCTCCAGGGTCGTGGAGGGCGGCGTGTGGAGTACTGACGCCATATTCAGGCAAACCGAGGATAAGGTGAGGGAGTACGCCGGGAAGGGGGTGCTGGGGGTCGACATGGAGTCCACGGCACTCATGACTGTGGCTGAGTACCGAGGGGTAGAGCTGGCGGTAGCGCTCGTGATCACGGACAAGTTAACGCCTCCAGAATGGAGGACCCCGAGTAAGGGGGAGTGGGGCAGGATAGAGAATGTGGAGGTGAGCGTCCTTAACGCCATGTTAGGCGTGCTACACTCTCAGCGTTAAGGGCCTCACGTGGATGGTCGTGGCTGGGTCTTTGCCTGATGAGGTGTGACTATGGGTTTTAGTCTCGATGCTTTCCTCAGGACTTCCCTGAAGGCCTTACCGTACCTTTGCAGCGCTACTGGCAATAGCAACGCCTGGGCCGCAGAGAACAGCATGAACTTGAATGCGGCCTTCAACGCTTTCCCCACGCTCCTCACCCTCCTATACAGCGCTAAGCACACCAAAGCGAAACCCGTGAAGGAGAGCAGGGTCAGTAACTCATCGACCCTCAGAACGGTCTTTGAATGCGTCGATAACGCTACCGTGAACTCCGCCACGAACGAGAAGTTCATTAACGCGTACGCAGTGACTCGCCTGCCATACCTATCCCTAAGGAAGTTAATGAGGGTCTTAAGAGTGCTTCCGTCGTAGTACGTGTAGGCCAACGCAACCACCTTCCTCCAGAGGCCCTTAAAGTGATTCGCGAACGAAGTATTCACGTAGATGTCGTTCAGCCCGACTACGTTGACGTCGTAAGCCAGCGTTCCCTGATTATTGCCGATGAGCTTGAGGACCTTAACGTTATTTAGCCAGGCGTACATGCTGTACAACCTGTCCTCACGGAAGGTCAGGTTCGGGTCGAACTTAAGCCTAAGCAATACACTAACAGGGATTAGGGTGAATCCCATGCCCACATACTTCGACGGCCTCACGCCTAGCTCCTCGCACCTGACGGGCACCCTACTAGATAGGACGCCCTCGGAGAACTCACTCAGTCTCTGCGTGTTATTAAAGAATACTTGCTCGTAGGGCACCTGTATTATGGACGGATAACGCTCCCTCCCCTTCTTGAGGAGGCACTCAACAAGGCCCTTTAATGAGGGAACCACGTCCGAGTCCACGAAGAGTAAGTAGTCGAAGCCCCCCGCAACAGCGACCTCAATACACCTATTCCTAGCCTCAGGTATGCTGTCACGCGTAACCATCACCTCATACTCAACGCCGTACCCCCTTAGGACGTCCTCCGCGACCTCAACAGTCCCGTCGGTGCTGCCCCCATCAACGACCAGCACCTTAACCCTGTCGAGGGGGTACCCATCGCTTAGGACGCCCCTTAACGCATGGGTCACGGTGCTGGCTGAGTTGAGTGTTAACACGCACACGAGAACCCTCGGATACGCCATGCCGTGGGTTGAGTCGCCGTAAGTGCCGTTCATACCAGTAATCATCGTAATGCCCCCTAGTACAGTAGGGGAAGCCGTAATTATGGGTTTCCTTACTAGAGACACGTTAATCCTGCTAGCCTATACGCCCTTAATGAATTACGAGAGTAAGTTAAGGAATCGCCTTAAGCCCAAGCGTTGATGGCGTGATTAGAGCGTGTCAGCACCTACCCCTTCCAGCCCCTCAAGCCACTTGAGGAACCTCCTTACGTTGCCTCCAGTGAATACTGCCCCGTGTTGCGGCGCGATAACGTTAATGTCGAGTTGCTTCACCCGCCTCAACCACGCTTCCAGCGCCTTCCTGCAGGGTAGGTACCTGCGGTGGAAGGGCTCCATTAGCTTGGCGTGCGCCTCGAAGTCCTCCACGAACAGGTACCACGTGCCTTCAGGGAATACCGCCGCGCCTAAGTCACCGCTGAAGAGCACCTTGACCACGGGGTCGTAGAGGTTGAAGTTACCTGGCGAGTGGAGGAAGTGTGCCGGTATCGCCCTCAATTCAGCGTTGCCCACCTTTATGCTCGTTCCCTCATCAGGTATCTCAACCACCTTAAGCCCCGCTAACGCGCCTAGGTGGGGGAGGAACCTCACCCATAGAGACGATATGTAGGCGACGGCGTTCGGGAAGAAGTCCATGAGTAGGAGCAGTGACCCGACCACGTCAGGGTCTTGGTGGGTGAAGAACGCCGCCTTAACCTTCCAGGGGTTAATGTACTCCGACACGTTCCTGTAGACCCTCTCGAAGACGAACCGCCCTCCCGGGTCAAGTAGGATGCCCTCGCCACTATCGATTATTAGGTACTGGTTAGTTAGTATCCCCTTCTCCGCCTCGGCCTCGTCAAGGCCTAACCATATGAATGCGTGATTACCTTCCTCAGCTATTACGTAGGGCTTCCTCACCTTTAAGGGCATGAGGCATCACCTCACAACGCGTTTAAGTTATCCAGCATTGAACCGTAAACACGTACCTGGGTGAAGCCCTCAAATAGGTTTAAGGCTTTCTCATCACCAACGTACTCCTTACCGCCAAGATTGACGTAGGTTCCGGCTAGGGCCCCATTAATGAATAGGAGCCTGAACGTCCCTGAGTCGCTCGCCCCGGACACGTACACTACGCGGTACTTCCGGAGCACCTCATCAGCAAGCTTCTCAACATAGCTCACCAACCCTCCCTTAGGCATGGCAACTATCTCTGACTTAATTAGGATGGATCTCATCAGTAACTTCGAGACCCAGGAGACCAGCGCCAGTTTCTCAGAGTAATCGGCAGTACTCTCCCGCACCGCCTCAACGGCCTCGTCAGCCCTTGTCCTCGCCTCATTAATGAGTGCGTTAATCACCTTACTTAAGCACGGCCTGACCACCCACGCCCTAGGGCCGTCATACGCCGCAGTACCCACGATCGAGTCCGCTGATGCCTTGAAGGTGAGTTCAATGTTGCTCCTCTCCCCAGCCAGTAAGTAATTGACGCCATCGTTCGAAGACTTCATGAGTACGTCGTATACGTCCTTGAAGTGGAAGAGAAATGCCCTAGTGAATCTGAGGACTACCTTACCCCCAACCACCCCAACTAGGTAAGGTATTGAGGACCTCACTAGGGACTCATCCCTCAGGTACCTAAGGGTTAGGTCTGGCTTAGGAACCCTCACATTAACCGATACTACCTTATTACCCAATCATTCCACACCTGTTAGATAATTTAGCCATACCTTAAAAATTCTTTCTTATATCGTTTAATTCCTTAATCTGAAGGGTCAGGGTTAAGTAGCTTTGCAAGTAACTAATTTAATTAACTAAATTAGTTAGTGTGGGAAGGCGTGGGCCTCCTTAAGAACGCACAGAATATAACGCTTTGATTAGGTATTACTGGGGTGGTTGCTTGGACTGTGACGCCGTCTTCGTGCCTGTGGCCTCACCCCTGCACGATAAGGAGGCGGTCAGCGCCGTGGTTAGGGAATACCTTAGGGTTCTCGAAGGCCTTATCAGGCCTTACAGACTGCCGCGTGAGGGAGGCTCAGCCACGGTGTTGACGGATGCTGAGTCCGTGCGTCACGCCGTTAAGGACGTGCTTAGTCGTGGCGCGTGCGCAGTCATTGTCGGCGTCGTGACTGGGGGTTCTGAGGGGCTCGTGCTTGAGTTAGTCGGCACTGCCGGTAAGGGCTTCCCGGTGGCTCTGGTGGCGCACGGTACTCAGAACTCGCTTGCGGCTAGTGTTGAGGCTTTAAGTAGGTTGAGGGCTGAGGGCTTTAGGGGGGTTCAGCTTTTCCTCTTGAGGGAGGGTGTTGAGGGTGAGGTTGAGGCGTTCCTGCGTGCTGCTAGGGCCAGGAGTGCTTTGAGGAGGATGAAGTTACTAGTTATCGGTGAGCCGTCGCCGTGGCTGGTGCATAGCTCCGTTGGTTGGGGTGAGCTCGCCGGGTTCGTTGGTGTTGAGGTAATTAAGGTTAGCCTTGATGAGGTTGTGGGGAGGTACTCATCAATCACTACTGAGGATGTTAGCGGGTTGTTGAGGCGCTTCGAGGGCGTTGAGGCTAGAGGCGTGGTTGGTGATGACCTAGTTAAGTCGCTCAGGATGTACTTAGCTCTTAAGGGCCTGCTTAACGAGTACGGCGCGTCAGCGTTAACTATCCGGTGCTTCGACCTCCTGAGGCACGGCGTGACTGCGTGCCTCGCGTTAAGCATGCTTAACGATGAGGGCTTCGTGGCCGGGTGTGAGGGCGACGTACCTGCCGTGCTGACGATGGCTGTTTTGAAGCTAATTAGCGGTTCGCCGGCATTCATGGGTAACGTTGCGTGGGTTGATGAGGGTGAAGGCACGTTACTGTTAGCGCACTGCACCGCGCCAGTAAGCATTGGTCAGGGATACGCGCTTAGGACGCACTTCGAGTCCGGCTTAAGCGTGGCCGTGGAGGCCCGCCCGAGGAGGGGTGAGGTGGTTACGTTGGCTAGGATTGACTGGAGGTCGATGACGTTGAGGGTGGGGATGGGTACGGTGCTTAACGACGCGCCAGTAACCACTAACTCCTGCAGGACTCAAGTGCTTGTGAGGGTCAGGGACGCGGGTAGGGTGGTTAGGGAGCCCGTAGGCAATCACTACGCCCTAGTCCCGGGAGACTGGGTACGCCCACTCAAGCACTTCGCGGACCTAATTAACTTCAGGTTCGAGGAGTTCTGAAGGCTACTCGAGCGACGCCTTACTTGGGTGTTGAGGTAAGGGGAAAAGCTTAATATATCGGCCGATACTTCCTAAGGGCTGGTAAGTAATGGGTCTCAGCAGGCGTTGGGAAGGTAGTTACGGTAGGGGAGGCATTGGGTGGAAGGGCGCCCTAGCGGTGCTAGTCATCGTGCTGTGGCTGACGTCGCTAGCGTCCCTAGGCTTCGTCAGCATTGCTGGGTGGGTCTGTGAGGGGTGGGCCTCCATGGCGTGGGTTGAGAGGGGGGCCACACTACTGCTCACCGCAGGCATCCTCCTAACCTTCGTGGGTGGCCTGGCTAGGGCGGCCAGCGGTAGGGCCGCGCTACTGGCCTTAGGGGTTGTGCTACTGATCCTCGGCGGCCTATTCCTCGCCTTCGCCCACATAACGGTACTTAATGATAGCCCATCAAGGATTAAGGTGATTAAGCTTAACGCCCCGATAGACACGACGTCCACTAGGTTAGTGCCGCTCCACACCGCCTACGCCTACGCTGTGTCGATGCTTCAGACAGCGACCCACACGATTTACGAGGACGAGACCTACGTGTATTACGATGCGGGCGGGCACATAATATATAATTGGGTCATAGAGCCTGAAGGGTTCTGGAACCAGATAAGCAGGGAGCCCCTAGGCATCGTCCTAGTCAACGGGTCGGCCTTCCCGCCTAAGGTGTACGTCATCAGGAAGCACATGTTCTGGGGGCTACATAGGCTACTACTCAACCCCTTCTACGTCGATAACCTGTGGAGAGAGGTGAAGCTCCGCGCCGGGCTAGGTGTTAGGGTGCTTATGGACTGCAACACCGAGGTGCTGTACAGGGGGGAGCCATACATACTCATACCCCTGGCGACGTGGGTCGTCGGCCTAACGACCTCCGTGCCTGTGCCCGTAGGGTACGCCGTCGTCGCGCCGAACGGCTCGATAAGGGTCATTAGCCTGAAGGAGGCCTCCTCAAGCCCGCTCTTCCGCGGCGTACCTCTAGTCCCTGACGTGATAGCTAGGGAGTGGGTCGAGATATACAGGTACCACACGGGGTTTTGGAACGTCGTCCTCTACCACAACACGTACACCATAAGGGACGTTGGCACCAACCCCCAACCCTACCTAATGACTGATGATAAGGGGCACCTCTACTGGGTCTTCGTCGCGGAGCCCCCAGGAATGACTTACTCCGCTAAGTACATATTCTACGTCAACGCGAGTAACCCAGAACCGCACATAATGATGTACGAGATGCCCAACCCAGTAATAGGTATCTCGAAGCTGGCATCCCTCATAAAGCAGGCACACCCAACCTACGACTGGGGGGAGTTCATGGTTGAGGAGCCGATGCCGATAATAGTTAACGGCACGCTCTACTGGAAGGTAACGGTCATAACGAGGGACGGCAGGGGCCTTGTGTCCATAGACCTAGTGGACACCAGGACTAATGAGGTGAAGAGCATCAAGCCGAACGGCACGGTAACCATGGCTGACGTGATAGCGTACGTAACCGGTAAGCCGGTCACCCCCACCAACGCAACGGGGGCGAACACGACGATAGGGGCGATACTCCAGAAGATCCAGGAACTCAAGCAGAGGATAGCGCAGCAGGAAGCGGAGCTCAGGAAGCTCTACCAGGAGCTAAGCACCCTCGAACAAATGCTCGAGCAACTAGCCAAGAACCAAACTAAGGTAACGACCACGCCCAAGCCCTGAAGAACTTTTGACCCACCACACACATTCTTTTAAGGTGCTTCGGCTATGGGTCTTCGGTACCGCGTAGTGAGGCGTGGGGCCAGCGCCTTAATCGCTGCCACCCTCATAATCCTAGCATCAATACTCATTAGCGTCATCCTCTACGCATTCATGAGCGGTTACGTGGGCGTTAGGGTGGGTGGTGGCGCAACCTCCCCCAACCTCCTAGTGATTGAGGCCGTACTGCCCCACGGGAGGCCAAGGCCGTACGGCCTCGACCTAATCCTAGCCAACCATGACGCGCGCCCCGCAACCCTCGGTAACGCGTCCGCACTGATTATCTCGGGGAGCGGGATCGCGTATAAGGCCGTCCTAGTCCTCACGGAGTACCCGCTAACGATCCCCGCCGGGGGTGTCGGTAAGGTCATACTGTACCCTCTCGAGGACGTGCCGCCTGGCAAGTACTACGTTAAGCTAATGAGTTCAGGAGGTGGGGAGGCCATCGCCCCAGCAGTCCTTAGAAGCGAGGTGCTGGGTTCTAGGGTGGTGGTGCTCGGCACGGGCAATGACCAAGCCAATAAGGTAATCGCTGAAGATGGTAGGTGTAGGTACGAAGCGTGGGTTGAGTACGACGCCGCCAATCAGCTCTATTACGTGTGGTTTAACTTCAGCCCGAAGCCCGGGGTCACGCTACGGTTCTGGAGGGCTGAGCTGCTCAACGCTGAGAACAGCTACCCCGTGTGGGTCTGGGGCAACCCCTACAATAACACGCTCTCAGGCTTAACGGCACTCACTTACCCAAACTACGATGCCGAGTACTGGTATCCTGTCAGCCCCAGCGAATTCCCGGTGAAGGTGGTGTTCACTTCATCACCGTAATTAAACTAATATTCACTTGAGCTTCAGTTAAGCCTTGGTGACCTACGTGCTTGCGGTGGGTGTCTGCGGTAGCCCCAGGGCCGGCGGGAACACTGAGGCCTTGCTGAACGTCGTGCTGGAGGGCTTAAGGCGTCATGGCTTCGAGACACGCTCCCTACTGCTCAGGGACTTAAGGTTCAGTCCCTGCACTGGTTGCAGGGGCTGCGTCGGTAAGGGCTCATGCATCATTAGCGATGACTTCACACGCGTCGCCACTCCAGCACTCCTCAGCGCTGACGTCGTTGTTGTGGCGTCCCCCGTGTACTTTAATAACGTGTCCGCCCTGACGAAAGCGTTCATCGACAGGACGTGGTGCTTGAGAGGAAGGCTCAGGTTCAAGGTGGGTGGCGCCGTGGTCGTTGGTAGAGGGTATGGGGCCGAACTAGCTATTACCGCTATCCACGCATTCATGCTTAAGCATGAGATGATACTGGCCCACAGGGGCGTTCACGGCGAGGGGTACGAGGCGGGTGAGGTGTTAAGGAATGGGAGGGCCTTGAGGGACGCTAGGAGGTTGGCTGAGGTTTTAGCTAGGGTCGCTGAAGCCACGGCCGCGCTGAGGGGGGCGCTGAGTTGCGGAGCCCTTAATTCCCCCGCTAACCCTATGCTCAAGGGTGCTCAGGACGGGGGACTTGATTACGAGGATTAAGGAGCTGTACGAGAGGAACCCCCTAGCGGGTAGGGTTGTTGAGTCGATCAGGGCGCTTGGTGAGGAGGTCTCGCGTGAGTTAGGTAGGGTCGTTAAGATCATGAACTTCTGCGGCACGCATGAATGGACAATAACTCACTACGGGTTAAGGACGTTAATGCCTGGTGAGGTAGAGTTAATTGCGGGGCCCGGCTGCCCCGTCTGCGTGACCCCTGGGCACTACGTTGAGGGCCTAGCTAAGCTATCCTTCGAGGGGGTCACGGTGCTGACTTACGGGGACGCCTACAGGTTACCGGCGAGGAGGGGCTCGAGGTACGGTAGCTTAGCCGAGGCCAGGGCTGAGGGAGGAGACGTTAGGGTGGTGTACAGCTTCTTAGACGCCATTAAGTTAGCTAGGGAGCGCCCCTCAAAGGAGCACGTGTTCTTCGCCGTCGGCTTCGAAACCACCATGCCCTCAACCGCCCAGCCGCTGGTGGCCGGCGCCATCCCGGACAACCTAATAATACTCTCAGCCTACCGCCTAACACCGCCGGTAATGAAGCACTTACTCACCTCCGTCAAGGACGTGACCCTAGACGGGGTAATAGCCCCGGGACACGTCTCCGCAGTCATAGGCGTCAACGCCTGGTCATTCATCCCGGAAGAGCACGGAATACCCACGGTAGTCTCAGGCTTCGAACCCCTCGACGTACTCATATCAATCCACGCAATACTGAGGATGCTTAGGCAGGGGAAGCCAGCCCTAATAAACGAGTACTCAAGGGTAGCGACCCCCGAGGGAAACAAGCAAGCAAAGAAAGCCATAAGGGAAGCTCATGAAGTAGTGGATGCGTACTGGCGCGGCGTAGGGGTAATCCCGGAGTCCGGGGCAACCCTAAGGAGGAAGTACAGGAAGCACGATGCCAGCATGAAGTACGGGATCAACGCACAACCAGACTTCACGGACGTAATGCCCGGATGCAAGTGCGGCGAAGTAGTGCTGGGTAAGGCAAAACCCACGGACTGCCCACACTTCATGAAGGCCTGCACACCAACGAAGCCCTACGGGCCATGCATGGTGAGCCAAGAAGGAACATGCAGGATATGGGCCGAGAACCTACCCACACTACTGGAGCAACTCAGGAAGCTACCGTAATTAAGGCAGGGTCGCAGCTGTTCGATTAGATTATACGGGGCGACCAGCGTAGCTACCAGCACCCGGCGCCCCGCTCAGCACTTACCCATAATCCTATTGAAATCCCTTAAGTCCCAGACGAGATCCTCCTTAACTTCGGCCTCCTTAGCTATTACGCCGTAGTACGTTTCGTAGTCCTCAAGACCTACGTGGGTGGAGACGCGCTCTAACTTAGACTTAACGCGTGAGGCTTCCCTCTCACTTAGCTTGCCCCACTTAACCTCAACAAGGAGTGCCTTCCTCTCCCTCCTGTTCAGCGCCACTATATCGACTTCTAAGTCCTTGTACCACCACCTACCGATCCTAGTTGGTTTGAAGGGTAGTTCGCCTCGCTTACCTAGCTCAATGAGTAACTGCCTCCCCACACCCTCGAAGACCCAGCCAAGGTAATTAGGGTAGTCCTCCATCACCTCACCCACGTCGAACACGCCTTCCTCTATAGCGGATAGGTTCGGGTATATGTAGCGAAACCAGAACGCCGTGAAGTTATCCGCTACGTAATACCTGCCCCTCCTAGATCTAGGGCCCTCAGTCACCGGGACCTCCCTAACAATGAAGCCAGTTTCAATCAGGTTCCTTAGGTAGGGGGTAATGTCGGAGTGCTTCATTCTTAAATACTCCCTGATTTCCTTGGGGGTGTTCTTGCCAAGCGCGATTGCTTCAAGTATTTTCTTATATGTTGAGGCATTGCTGAACTCGTACCTCATCAGGAAGTCCGCCTCACCCTTCAGGAAGGTATCGGGCCTCCTCAACTCCCGCTCCAACCACTCCCAGAAGGGTGGCCTAACCTTCTCCACATAGTAAGGTATGCCACCAGTCATGCCGTAAATCTCAACTAACTCCTCCCAACTAACATGAGGGAAGAACTCCTTCAAGTGATGGAACCTCAGCGGCCCCAACCTAATTGACGCCGTCCTCCTCCCATAAAGCGGGGATCTGTAGCTCAGCACCTTACTACTCATCATCGACACGGAGGATCCCAGCAAAATCAGCTTCGTCCTAGTACCCTTAAGAACGGTGTCCACCACACGCTGAAACACCGAAACAACGCGCGGATCCTCCTTAATGAGGTTGGGGAATTCATCAATAATCACAACCTTGTCCTTCAGGAAATTAAAGTATGACTCCCAATCCTCCATACTGTACCTCAACTCAGGAACAACCCTAGAAGCCACACGCTTAAAATACCTAAGATTATCACCCTCAACAGCCAAATAATACACATACTCACACCCCCTAACAGACTCCAGTACAAGCCTAGTCTTACCCACACGCCTCCTCCCATAAACCACCACCAACTCAAACACATCGCTCCGCAACCTCTCCCTTAACACCCTAAGTTCCTCTTCCCTATCAACGAACCTACCTATGATAATTATCGTTATCATAACAACAATTATCAAAAATAAAAATAACGCCTTAATAAACCGCTCCACACACGTAGCCTTTCCCAAGTACCCACAGACCCAATCACCACAATTCCCCTAACCCCTGAAAGAGCATTAAAGAACCCCTGAAAAATAGCCCAATACCCTCAAACTCACCAAGGCACCATCAAGCACAAATTAACCGCTTTCAATTCATTCTTGTTTGATACAAGGTATTACCCACAAAGAGATGGGCTAGGTCATTATACTTTCAATTCATTCTTGTTTGATACACCTGATTGTCTTCGTCGAGGTGATTAAGGCGGTGATGGCTTTCAATTCATTCTTGTTTGATACTAGCGTATACGTTGCTGTATAGCTCCATGAAGCCGCTGACTTTCAATTCATTCTTGTTTGATACTCAGTCGCCCTCCTCTTATCCACGACTCCTAACTCGCCTTTCAATTCATTCTTGTTTGATACTGGAAACCCTAAACAAAACCCAAACCCAAACTGCTAGCTTTCAATTCATTCTTGTTTGATACTGCTACCTAAATGGCTTGAGGAGAGGGGGTATGTATAAACTTTCAATTCATTCTTGTTTGATACAGACAAAACACCAGACATGCTCAACGGCTCAGGCGTACTCTTTCAATTCATTCTTGTTTGATACGTGCTTTGATGGGTATTAGGGCTAGGTACGGTTCCTACTTTCAATTCATTCTTGTTTGATACTGCTGAAGGCGAAGAACGATGAGATTAAGCGAATGAACTTTCAATTCATTCTTGTTTGATACGGGGGGCGTGATATTCACATCCCCAAGCGATGAAATACCTTTCAATTCATTCTTGTTTGATACCAGAGAGGAACGCACCGAGTGCCCGATCCCACAAGTTGTTCTTTCAATTCATTCTTGTTTGATACGAGGGTAGCGTCAGTATTCTCCAAGGTGAACGTGT
>Ga0256833_1000910_pt1 | contig 22332 bp, 30 predicted proteins | sample 356284metaG_FD_190535 | JGI IMG/M metagenome (GOLD analysis project Ga0256833, IMG submission 190535) | Hydrothermal vent microbial communities from Mid Atlantic Ridge, Atlantic Ocean - 356-284 | ecosystem: Environmental > Aquatic > Marine > Hydrothermal vents | place: Atlantic Ocean: Mid... | reverse complement strand
TTTGAAGAACAGGTTCGGAGTGGAAGCTTACTTCGGACTGCCCATAGGCATAAAGAACACGGACGACTTCATAATCAATTTGGCGAAGGTTACGGGCTTGGAAATTCCCGACAGGCTTTTGGATGAAAGGGGAAGGCTGATAGATGCGATAGTCGATACCGTCCACTACACCAAAGATGTGAGAGTTGGTATATTTGGAGATCCCGACTTCGTCATAGCCATAACGAGGTTCTGCTGTGAAATGGGGCTCAGGCCTGTAGTTGTAAACACCCAGACGCCTTCGAAGGTTTACAGACAGGAGATGGAGAAGATAGCCAAGGAGTTCGACGTTAGCTTCGAAGTTCAGTTCTCCGACCTCTGGGACTTCGAGAAGTCGGTTAAGGAGAAGGGTGTCGATCTGTTAATCGGACATCCGAGGGGTGGAGCCAAGCTTGCTGAGGAGTTGGGAGTAGGGCTCGTTAGGGTTGGATTTCCGATATACGATAGGGTGGGATACTTCAGGTGGCCGATAGTAGGTTACATGGGCAGTTTGAGGTTGTTCGACGAGATTGTGAACACTATACTCGACACGCGCATACCTTGGGATCAGAAGCAACAGTGAGGTGGAGGTTATGAAGATAGTGAGAGTCAGGTTTTACGACAGACTCGGGAGGATAGCCGAAAACGGAAACTTCGCATACGTAACATTCCACTTGGGGGAGGACATAAAGCCGAAGGAGGGGGATCTGCTCGTTCAGGTTACGAACGTAAAGGGTATTCCGATACTCGTGGCCAGATTCATGAAGGGTGAATTCTTAGCCGCTTTCAGAAGGCCGGTGGACATAAAGAGCTTGGACGAACTGAAAACGAAGTTCAAGGTGCCGGAGGAGATAATGGAGGAGATAAGGAGGGTGTGCAGGGAGAAGGGAATCGACTGGGTCTGAAATCGAATATCCACGATTTTCGAATGTAATTTTTTATCTTAATTATTTTTGTCTATTTTCAATAGTTTTCGACCAAAAAATTTTTATTTGAATTGTCGGAAGTAATACCATGAACGCGCTGGTGTATATGGAGCTCGATCCGAAGTATCAGGAGCTCAGGGTTTACTTCGAGAAGGCGATATCCGCGAGAAAGCTGTCACTGTTCTTGGACGCATACGTTAAGTTCATGGAAAAGCTCGAAGAGTTCAGGAACCTCGCGAAGAGGTTAGGTTTGAGCGAGGAGGATTTGGACAGATACTTTCCAGATGTAGTTTACATGGCGAAGAGCGTTAGGGAGAGATACGATGAATGGATGGGTTCAGCCTGAACTCGCATAGCTCGTCACCCAATCCCCAACACTTCACCTCCTTAACATCGAAAACTTTCCCGGTAGATTTCGCCATAAATCCCGATATCAGTCCTTCGTCGAACTTGCAGTAAGTTTCCCCTATTTTGGGCAGTCTGCTACAGAAATAGCAGTCTTCCACAACGAGCTCCCTATTCGTGCAACTCGTCTTCCCCATGCCGAGGTTTTCCCAAAGCTCCGCGAGGTCTTCCAAGTTGGCCCCCTCAAAACTCAGTGAATACCCGACCTCGTAACCGAGCCTCTTGAATAGGTGGGGAGAAACCCTGAGCATGCAGTAACCCAGCAACCTAACGGTGTTCCTGAACATCTCCTTTCCATCCCTCCTTTCGGCCGAATCCTTTATTAGATCGACTATGAGCTTTCCGACGTTTCCGTTCGGAATAGCGATGGTGTAGAACCTCCTTATGAAGTTCTTGACCCTTTCCTCCCTCGAAACCTTCACGAGTCCCTCCTTCTTCAGTCTCTCCAAGTGATGCGAAACCGTAGCTTTGGAAATTCCCAAGGCGTTCGCGAGTTCCGTTACGGTCATCTCCCTATGGGAAAGCAGTTCGAGTATCTTCTCCTTCATCTCCAAATGTTCAAACTCGTTAAACATAAGCATTTCGGTTCGAAATTTATCGAACAAAATCGAAAAGTTTAAAATCTGTTAGATGTAAATCGAACAAGAGGTGGTCCCATGGAGATTGCGAACCCGGACGTCAAGGAGTTGGTGGAGATAGCGAAGAAGAAGGGATACGAAGTCCCCCACACGAGGAGGGAGAAGGCGTCGATATGCGAGATAGGGAAGAAGGGGCTGTGTTGTAACGTCTGCTCCGAGGGGCCGTGCAGAATAACCGAAAAGCATCCATACGGTGTCTGCGGATTAAATGCGGATCAGATCGTCGCCAAAAACCTTCTGAGGCACGTTTCCGCGGGAGTCGCGTGCTATGTCCACGTGTGCGAGAACACCGCGAGAGCTCTGATGAAGTCGAACGTTAAGGATTCCGAACTTCTTGAGGAGGTCTGCGGTAAGCTGGGAATAGAGAGCGACGCAGAAAAACTCGCCGAGTTCGTTTTGAAGGACATATACAGGCCGAGGTGGGAGAGGAGCGAGATCGTCCTTAAGCTTTCCCCGAAGAGGAGGCTCGAAGTTTACGAGAGGCTCGGAATAGTTCCAGGAGGTGCGAAGGCGGAGATAGTCGATGCGATCGTGAAGTCTTCGACGAACTTGAACGCCAACGTCCACGACATGCTACTCCACGTCCTGAGGCTGGGTCTCGTGATGGGTTACGTTGCTCTCAGGATGAACGTCTGGATGAACGACATCCTCTTGGGCTCTCCGGTCTTCAAAGAAGTGGAAACCGGAGTGGGTGCGATAAATCCGAACGCTGTCAATATAATGACCACTGGCCATCAGAGTGCGTTGCAACATGCTGTTATAGAGGTCGCGATGGAGGAGGAGATGCAGAGGTTGGCGAGAGATGCCGGGGCTGAGGGGATAAACGTCGTCGGAGCCACTTGCGTGGGTCAGGATCTTCAAAGCAGGTTGCCGATAGGTTGTTTCCTCGGACAATGCGCGAACAACTTCGGAACCGAACCCCTCCTCGCGAGCGGGTTAATCGATGCGGTGGTTTCGGAGTTCAACTGCACGTTTCCGGGGTTAACGGAGATAGCCAAGGGAGAGGGAGCGAAGCTCGTCGCGATAGACGATGTCGCTTTGATAGAGGGGGCGGAGCTCGTAAGCTGGAGTCCGGAAAGGGCGAGAGAGGTCGCGAGGGAAGTCATAGTTAGGGCGATAGAGGCATTCAAACGGAGAAAGAGGGGAGAAAAAGTTGGTTCTGTTAGAAGGGCTTTTGTTGGATTTTCGGAGAGATTCGTCTTGGAAAACGCCGAGAAGTTGCTCGAATTCGTTTCGGAGAGAAAGGTGAAGGGAATCGCCGCCGTCGTCGGATGTTCGAACCTCGTGAGCGGAGGACACGACGTCCTCATAAGGGATCTGACCAAGGAGTTGCTGAGAAGGGACATCCTCGTCTGGACCGCGGGGTGCACCGCTTACGCACTGCAGGGATTGGGATTCATGAGCGAGGAGGGATTGAACTACGCCGGAGAGGGGTTGAAGGAGCTCTGTTCGGAGATGAAGGTTCCACCGGTTTGGGACTTCGGAATATGCATGAACGTCGCGAGGATAGTGACGATCGCAGAGTGTGTAGCCGAAAAAATGGGTGTCGATCTTCCGGACTTACCGGTGGCGGTTTCCGCTCCACAGTGGCTCGAAGAACAGGCTTTGGGCGACGGAGCGTTCGCGCTCGCGAGTGGATTCCTACTGCACGTTTGCCCCGATCCGTTCGTGAGTGGTTCTAAGGTGGTAACGAGGGTGTTGACCGAAGAACTTCCGAAGCTTACCGGAGGGAAGTTGCTCGTGGAGTGTAATGCGGAGAAAGCCGCTGATGCAATAGAGAAGCACGTCGAAAGCAAGAACATACATATGTAACTACGCAAAATCGATTTTACTTTTTAAATCTATTTTTTTTCAAAGGTGATGCCGTTGGACTGGGCGAGCTATCCGGCGTTCGGAGACAGGGTTCTGTCGATGGTGGGCATAGAGGTTCACTGGATAATCCTCCAGCTCGTCTTGGGACTCCCGCTGATGGCGGTTATCGCGGAAATCTTGTGGCTGAAGACGAGGGACGAGAGGTGGTTGAGGATAGCGAAAACTCTCGCCAAAGGTTTCGTAATGGTCTTCGCCGTAGGAGCGGCGATGGGAACAGCCGCGGAATTCGGATTGATCCTCCTATGGCCGAACCTCACCGAGTTGGCCGGTAAATACATATTCTTCCCGCTTTACGCCGAAATCTTCGCTTTCATGATGGAGGTCGTTTTCGTTTACATGTTCTACTACGCTTGGGATAAACTTCCGGAGAAGGTTCACGTCCTCGTCGGAATTTTGGCCATAATAGGAGCTTGGTTTTCCGCAACGATGATAATGAGCGTGAACGCATACATGCAAGCCCCTACGGGAATTTTGCTCGGGAGTTACGCTGATCACTTTCCCAAACTCATCTTATACGTTCCCAACGGTATAGTCGCAGTTCTGAACGTCACTTCTTTGAAGGCCGCAGGAATGGACGTCTTAGGAAAATACGACGGCGGAGTTATAGTGGCGATGCCGAGCGAGATAGTAAGGGCAGTAGTTTCCGACGCTATAAGCGGTAAAACTTTGCATCAGAGCATCCTCTGGCGTTTCGTCACGGACGAGAGCCTCGCGAACGTTTCCGTTATGTCGATTCTCGACTCGATAATGAGAGAAACCGTGAGGCACGAAGGAGTAACGACGATAACGTTCAAATCCCCCGTTTTCATTCCATCCGTTCTCCACGCGATCGGATCTGGGCTGGTAGTTTCCGCATTCACCGCAATGGCATTCTACGGCTATTCCGCGCGTAGAAGGGGAAGGGATGTCGCGAAGTTGGGGTTCAAATACGCCCTTCTCTTTTCCCTCGTATCTTTAGCCTTTCAAGGTATGGTGAGCGGGCACGAAATGGGCGTTGCGGTTGCGGAGTGGAACAAGGAGAAGTTTTCCGCAATCCTATACGGATCTCCGCCGATAGTGGAGAAAATAGAGACGACTCTTGCGGGAGTTGATGCGATCGGATACGATGAGATACCGAAGTGGCTGAGACCTCCCACCTTAATCCACTGGCTATACTACGCCAAAATAACTCTCGCCGTTTTGCTCGGTCTGTCAACCGTAATTTTAGCCTATCTCACGTTCGTGAAGAAGAGGGAGGTGTTCGGTAGTTATTTGCTCGTGTTCCCGGTGGTCGCCCAGGTGGTCAGCTTCTTGGGATGGGCGGTAAGGGAGATAGGAAGGAAACCTTGGACGATATACGGAGTTATGGACGTAAAGACCGCACACACTATAAACCCACCGCCTCCATACGTCGAGGTAATCGTATCCGTATATTTCGTTGCCGTCCTTTCGGTTCTGATCTACGGAGTTTACAGATTCCTGTGGAGGTGTGAGGAATGCTGACATTCGTTCTCATAGCCCTCGTTCTCCACATCGTCCTCGTGAACTTGGCCATAGGACTTTCCGTGACGATTCCAATACTAAAAAGGAGGGGGGAGGTCGAACTCTCTAAAAGTCTAATGAGGTTCTACGCCTCCACATACGGACTCGCCGGAGTGTTCGGAACGGCCTTCACAGTATTCCTGTTGGCTTTTTATCCCTCCCTCATAGGATTCGTCGGAAACATAGCTTTCGTTCCCTTCGCGATCTCTATACTCCTCATAGTCCTGCACTTCCTCTCTATAGTCCTCTACTGGTATGGATGGGATAAGTTCACGCCCGAAACCCATTTCTACGTCGGAATGACGATGGCGGTAACTGCCGTCCTCATACCTCTCGGCTTTAGGGCCGTCTTCGGATTCCTAAACACCCCGCTCGGCCTCGAACTCCAGCCGAAACCTCACTTGGACGTTCTAAAGGCACTAACAAATCCGACCTTCCTCGCACTCTATCCTAAGTCGATACTCGCTTCGCTAACTCTGATATTCACCGTTCTTTCGAGCCTGAGAAGGGAGTTCGCCAAATTAGCCATGGTCACGCTGGCTTTAACTTGCGTTGCGGGAATGGTTTACGCGGAAACGCTCATCGCAATTCCTTACAAGTTCGAAAACGCAGTGAGAAGTCCCTTATTCTACGCCAAGATGGTCGTGGTGGCTTTACAGTTCCTCGCGCTTGCGACGTTTGTAAGGACGGGGAGGGGCTCGATCCTCGCAACCGTATGCGCTTTCATGGGCGTAGCTCTCGGAGAGTTACTAAATGCGGTGAGTCAGTATCCCTACGCGATAGCGGACGTATCCGCTCTTCCTAAGGAAATGCTCGGAATAGTAAATCTATCCGCTCAGAACCCTCTGACTTCTGGCTTGGAAGCGTTCACTTGGGCTTTCCTGATACCACTTCTTATAGCTTCTTCGATTCTAATTTACCTCATTTCAGAACCCTTCCGGTCATCTCGAACCAAATCCTGAGGTCGAGCTCCGCGAGATCTACTCCCATACCTTCGGCTATTTTTTTCAACCTCCTCTCAAGCCTTTCGTAGTTTTTGGGCGTAACCTTCTCCTCCCCGAGCCACCTCAACACGTGCCTGTCTATTATCGCAACGTCCCTCCTCCCCAAGTTCCTCAAGAAGTGGCTCGCCTCCTTGTATCCCAACCCCTTCACGTTTTTAACCAAAATCCTCCTCGCATCAGCGCTCTTCAGCTTCAAAGCCATCTCAACAGAATCGAAGTTTTTTAGAGCTTCAAACACGTATTCCGCCTTCCTCTTGGCGAACCTCACTCCGGCGGATCTCATTAGTGCTTCGAAGTCTTTGGGAGTCAGCTTAGAGACGTCAAGAGATTCGAGGGACTTCTGGAATCTTATTCCAGCCAGAGCGGAGGAGTTTGCCGTGGATATGCAGAAAGCGAGCTCCGTTTTTATCGTCGCTTTTAGTTTCAAAGTTAGAAAGGGGCTGAAGTCGAAAGTTACCGTTCCGTATCTCCCTAGCCTTTTGAACTCCTCTAACCTTCTCCTTATTATTCCATCGATATCGATTTCAACCCACCCTCCCTAAAGATGCCATGATCCTGATAGACTACGATAGGTGCGACTCGTGCGGGGAATGCGTCAGGAACTGCCCGAAGGGTGTCTTCGAGTTTCTGGAGGGAACGGTGATAGTGGCAAATCCGAACGAATGTATGGTCTGTTGCTACTGCGTCGAAATCTGTCCAAACGATGCTATCAGGGTGGAGGGTTGTTGAACTTCAGCCTAAGCTTCATCAGATCCTCCTTTATCTCGACGTTAAGTCCCATGTTCTTGAAAACTTCTTCAAGGAAATCCTTTATGAACTTCTTGGTCGATTCGTGGTTCAGAACCAGAGTCCACTCCCCGTTCTTCGCGTTTATCCTGAAGAAGTTGCAGGCTTCGAGCCTTTCGAGGACGTATTTAGCGTCTCTCCCCTTGAATTCCTCCGCATGAGCTCTCGCGACATCTCTATGAATCTTCCAGAACTCCTCTTTATCCGGATGAGTTTCTATGAATCTGAGGAATGCTATCCAGTGGTCTATGTCGAGTATCACATGTTCACCTTCCGAAAGCATCTCCACATACGTCTTTATCTTGTTCCAGTCGTAGTTCTCGAACATCCTATAATCGTTGTAGAACTTAAGAGCCCTCCTCACCAACTCGCTCTGGGAATTCTTAAAATTCTCCTTAAGCCTGTTGAAGATCTCGTATGTCTCCTCATCCAAAGCGACCGTAACTCTGATGGGATTTTTCATGCCTCAAAAAATGCGATGAGGATTTAAAAGTTTTTGCGATGATCTCACAAAAATTGTGAAGAATTATCAGATATTATGCAGAAATATTAAAAATTTTTTTAAAAATACTTCCGCTTTCTGAGATGGGTGATGGGATGGTGCGATGGAAGAGAGCGGTCGGACTGTTGATAGTCGCGACACTCCTCTTCATGGCTCTATCGACTCCAGTCCTCGCCATACCGAGCGGATGGATAGGAGACGCGAACGGTGCTAAGACTCTAAAGGAAAATCCGAGAGCTCCGGTGAACTTCACTTGGACTTTGATCTGCGGATTCTTAGTGATGTTCATGCAGGCAGGATTTGCTATGGTCGAAACGGGATTCACGAGGGCGAAGAACTGTGCGAACGTCGTCATGAAGAACTTGATAGACTACGTAATAGGTAGCTTGGCATTCTTCGCATTCGGATTCGCTCTGATGATGGGTAAGGACTGGCACGGATTGCTCGGAACTACCGGCTGGTTCCTTACGGGCAAGGCATACGACGTTTCCACAATATGTCTCTGGTTCTTCGAACTCGTATTCTGCGCCACCGCAGCTACGATAGTCAGTGGAGCGATAGCGGAGAGACCGAAGTTTTCAGTTTACGTCATCTACAGCTTCGTAGTTTCCGCTCTGATATACCCCATATACGGTCACTGGCTCTGGGGAGGAGGATGGCTTAGCAGTAGCGACTTCATGGTCAAGCTTGGACACGGATACGGAGCCTTGGACTTCGCTGGTAGTGGAGTCGTTCACGCCATAGGTGGATACATAGCCTTAGCGGCATGTATTCTGCTCGGGCCGAGAATAGGAAGATATGACGAGGAGGGTAATCCACGTCCAATACTCGGGCACAACATAGCTCTGGCTGTCTTGGGAACGTTCATCCTGTGGTTCGGATGGTTCGGGTTCAACCCCGGTTCGACGCTCGCGGCTGATCAGCTCAGAATATCGATAATCGCCGCGAACACTAATCTGGCCGCAGCTGCTGCCGGAGCGACGGCCATGTTCATAACATGGATAAAGAACGGTAAGCCAGACGTAGGTCTTACTTGCAACGGTGTTTTGGGTGGGTTAGTCGCAATTACCGCTCCTTGTGCATGGGTTGCTCCCTGGGCGGCGGTGGTGATAGGAATCGTGGCCGGATTCATAGTATGCTACGGATACTGGTTCCTCGAGAAGCACGGAATAGACGATGCGGTTGGTGCGGTTCCCGTTCACGGATTCTGCGGAACTTGGGGGCTCATAGCGTTGGGGCTGTTTGCGGACGGAACATACGGAGTATATACGACTCAACCGCCGCTCGTAACGGGATTGCTCTACGGTAATCCGGGATTCTTCGTGTGTCAGGTGATCTCGGCGATAGTCAACTTCGCATGGGCGTTCGGAACGGGATTCATACTGTTCTGGATACTGAAGAAGACCATTGGCATCAGAGTCAGCCCAGAGGAGGAGATGCTCGGACTGGACATCACGGAGCACGCCACGATTGCGTATCCGAACTTCGTATACTCCGCGAGCACCGAAGCTGAAATTCCGTTTAAGATAAAGGAGTGAGGTGATTAGATGAAGAAGATAGAGGCTATAATAAGGGCTGAAAAGCTTGGAGACGTAAAGAACGCGCTCGAATCGAAGGGATACTACGGAATGACGGTTACAGAAGTGAGGGGAAGGGGTAGGCAGAAGGGTATAACGTTGCAGTTCAAGGGTAGAACCATGGAGCTCGACCTCCTGCCGAAGGTGAAGATAGAGCTCGTAGTCAAGGATGAGGAAGTCGAAGACATCGTGGAGATAATATCGAACTTTGCCAGAACTGGAAACGTCGGAGACGGAAAGATATTCATAATACCGGTGGAGGATGCCGTGAGGATAAGAACCGGCGAGAGGGGCGAAAAGGCCCTCTAATTTTTTTATTTTCGGAGGTGATTCTACGTATCGGAGGATTCTGGAGGATCTATACCAGATAAAGCTCGGAAGGCTTTCGAGTCACTGCTACCTTATCACGGCTGACAGAAACGCGCTCATAGATTCTGGAACCGCCAAGGACTACCAAACGCTCGAAAGCGAGCTCAGGGAAATAGGAGTGAAGCCGGAGGAACTGGATTACGTGATAAACACCCACGAGCACTTCGACCACATCGGAGGCAACCTCCACCTCCAAAACCACGCCACTGTAATGGCTCACAGAATGGCGGCTGTTAAGATAATTTACGGAGACGAGGAGGTTACGATGTGCAGGGCACACGGGCAAAAGCTCACCGGCTATAGGGTCCACGTGTGGCTGAACAATACCGACGTGATAGATCTCGGCAGTTGGTTTCTCAAGGTGATCTATACCCCCGGGCACACTTCCGGCTGTATCTGTTTATACGAACCGAGAAAGAGGATTCTTTTTTCCGGAGATTCCCTCTTCGCGAGCGGAACGCTATCGACGATTTTCAAGTCCGGGAGTTTGGCTGAATACTTCAACTCGTTGAGAAGGCTGAGGACGATGAAGATAAACCTACTACTCCCCGGGCACGGCAGGATTTCGAGGAACATCGAGAGCTACATAGAGAAGACGATCGAAAACGCCTTAAGGATTTTCCCCGAGGCCGAAAAACTCGTTAGCATGTTCGGGTGATTTTATGAAGAGGCCGATTAGGGTTACGGTTGCTTTGGATGAGGAAACCTATGAGATATTCAACAGGCTTAGGGACGAGTTGAAGGTCTCTCAAAGCGAGCTCATAAGGAGGGTTTTGAGGTTCTATTCCGTTTACGGAGAGCTCGAAAGGTATGAGAGCAGGAAGGTTATGATATACGTCGAAATGTTATCGGAAGGTGAACATGTGATACTCGACATAGACCACTGGATAGCATTCCTCAGATTCATAGAGACTCATCCAGATAAAGAGGAGTTCTGGAGGTTGCACAGAGACATAGCGAAGGCTCACGCCGAGGAATTTAGGGGAAAGAGTGCGGAGGAGATCCTCGAAAGACTCGAAGCATGCAACTTCTTCAGAGTCAACAGAATAGGTAAGAACGAGTGGACTCTGATTTTGGGCAACGAGATAACGAGGGATTTCGTAAGGATTTTCCTTGAGGAAGTGTTCGGGGGGATAGGAATAGATGCGGAAGTAAAAGAAGATCTAGCGAAGCTAAGGATTAGGCTCAAGTCTTAAAAACGCGTTCACCAATTTTCTGCAGTTTTCGAGCATCTCTTCGAGGTGTTCATCTATGCCAGCCAAAATTTTCTCCTTCTCCTCCTCACCAAGGTCTTCCCTTTCCACCCAATCCCTGACTATTTCCGGGGTTACCTCCAAGTGGAACTGAAGCCCCACTGCGTTTCCGATTCTGAACGCCTGATTTCTAACTAAATCCCCGGCGTAGAGAAGCTTGGCTCCATCGGGCAAATCGAACGTGTCTCCGTGCCACTGAAAAACGACGAGCTTTTCTGGTAGATCTTCTACGATGAAATCGTTTTCGACCTTCTCCACCGTAAACCATCCCAACTCCTTCTTGTAGGGATAGACGTTACAACCCAAGGCGCTCGCTATTAACTGAGCTCCTAAGCATACTCCTAATATTGGAACGTTTTTCTCGAAAGCCCTCCTTATGAACTCCTTCTCCTCCTTAAGGAAAGGATACCTGTCCTCCTCGTAAACACCCATAGGCCCGCCCATTATTACGACGTGCGTCGCTCCTCTCAGATCGGGCTTTTCCCCTTCGTAAACCCTCACGTATTCGTATTCAACGCCCTTCTCCTTAAGAATTTCCTCTATGTATCCCATAGGCTCGTGCGGGACGTGCTGAATCGCCACGACCTTCATGATCATCGCTTCGATCGGGAATATTTAAGAGCTTCTGCAGAAGTTCAGCCTGTATATCTTGCCGTTGTAGTAGACGGCGACTATTCCCGGCATAGGATTCAGGTTCACCTTCTTCTGAAATTCGGTCTGGGACTGCCAAGTGCTCGAATTTATGAGGTATACCCCTCTGTAAACTCCGACGCCGTATGTGTGGACGTGTCCGCAATGGAGGACATCCGGAACATCATCTATAACGAGCCAGTCTTCCCTTTCTGGAGCTATGGGTGACCTTTCACCGTATCTGGGAGAGAGGTGCCTCCTCTTCAGTAGCTCTATCATAGCCTCGTGAGGTCTTTCATAACTCAGCCTCGGAATCTTGGTTATCACATCATCTAAACTCCTGCCGTGATATATCAGAACTTTAAGACCGCCCAGATCTACGTAAGCGGGATTTCCGACGTGGATCACGTTTTTCGAGAAGAGTTCTCTGTATTCCTTGGGTAAAGCTGGCTGAGGCTCTGCTTGCCTTATGGCGTCGTGGTTTCCCACGGATAGAATTACCTTTATATCCTTTGGAATCTCGTCCAACTGCTCTGCGGCGAATTCATATTGTTCGTAGATGTCGGTAATCTTCAAATCCTTCTCCTGCTCAGGATAAACTCCTACACCGTCCACTATGTCGCCTGCTATAACGACATACCTAACCTTGTCCGCCAATTCGTCCCTAACTTCACACTTAAGCCAGCTGACGAATTTTTTCCACTCGTCCTCCAAAAACTCCTTACTTCCGAAGTGGGTGTCGGAAGTGAAAACGACGGCAAAGTCCAACTTCTTAGACTCTTTGATGGGGATATCGGGAAATATTATCCTGTCGGCCACGACGCTTTTTCCTCTTACGACACCAATTACGCCTATCACCTCATCTCCGAGCAACTCCAGCGCCTGATCTCTCAGCTTATCCATCGCTATTACGTTAACTACTCCCGTCTTGTCTTCGAGTTCGATTATCGCGTAGTCCTTGTATTCCCTAACGCCGTTGACCATTCCTACTATCTCAACCTGCTCTCCACCCAGCCTTTCGAGCATCGAGATAGGAGTGGGCCTTATCCTCTTCCTAAGTATCTTCGAGAGCTTTTCGAACCTCGAGTTAAAGTAGCATATGAAATCCTCTATGCTCCCCTCGCAGGAAGATCTTCCGGTTATGTCCCTTACTACTATCCCTCTCCTCTCTTTTTCCAACTTTGGTTTTTCAGGTCTTTTTTCGACCTTTTTCTCGATTTCCTTCATCCTCTCGAGAACGGAGAGGACGTCCTCGGGTGTTATTATGAAGCTGTTAACGGTCTTGCATATGTGAGAAATTACGGAATCTATTTTGCGGAGATCTACACTTTTTTTGAGAAGTTCTACTGCGGAAGGATGGACGTTGTAACCGTGCATGGCGAATTTTGTAACTATTAGCCTGTCATCGAGCATAATCGATAACGAACCACGATCCCCTTAACGGTTTCGGTTGGCGACAACGTTTTAATCACCCTCATCGATCTGCCCTTCATGGACTTCAGAGCGTTAATCAAAGACGTTTTGTCGACGGTTTTGATCGTTGTGGTCATAGTAGGTTTGGGAATAGCTATAACGGGAACTTGGCCTTTTATGGTCGCGGTTCAGTCTGGAAGCATGGAGCCCCATATGCACATAGGCGATGTGATCATACTTGTCAGCCCGAGCAGGACGAGCATAGTGACTTGGGAGGAGGGAAAGAAACTGCACTACAAGAGCTTTGGGGATTACGGAGATGTTATAGTTTACTATCCCAACGGCGACAGGAGGTTCACACCCATAATCCACAGGGTGATAGCCTGGGTGAACAAGGGGGACAGAATACCCATCCTCGATCACAAAACGGGAAAGCTAATTCTTTCGGACGTGGTGGCTCCGTGTTCGGGATACATAACCCAAGGCGATCACAATCCCATCCCTGATCAGCTCGCAATGATAGACGGAATGAGAATCCTTCCCGTAAGAGAACAATGGATAATAGGAGTTGCGAAGTTCAGAATTCCGTATATAGGATATCTCAGGCTCTTGTTCAACTACATCTAATCCAACTGTCCCTTCAAACTTCTGACACTCTTTCCAACTATTTTAATCGCCTTTCCGAACGCCAGTCCGAACGATTTGAAGCAGGCTTCCATCATGTGGTGGGAGTTGAACCCCTTAACGGAAACGTGAACGTTTAATCCGGCGTTTCTGCACAGGGTGTCGAAGAAGTGGACGAAATCCTCGAACTTTATTCCCGAATCTTCCACTTTCCCTTCGAATTCGAAGTAACCCCTTCCACTTACATCCACCGCGCAAACGGCCAAGGCGTCGTCCATAGGGACTATTGCATCTCCGAACCTCGCTATTCCCCTCTTATCACCCAACGCCCTTCTTATAGCTTCACCCATGGCTATGGCGGTATCCTCGATCGTATGGTGGACGTCGTCACCTCTCGCGTGGACTTTCATTCCTACCGACGAATAATTCGCGAACGTTTTGAGCATGTGGTCGAAGAATGGTATGCCCGTGTTCACATCACAACTACCACCGTCTAAGTCTACAACGACGGTTATGTCCACTTCACCCGTCTTCCTCCTAACTATCGCCTTCCTCCTAACCTTCATGATCATTCCTCCAGATCGAGCAGATCTTCGAGTCTGAGCTTACCCAAGTAGAGGGCGGATCCTATAACAACTCCTACGGCTCCGCACTCCTTTATTCTAACAACATCTTCCCTGCTCGAAATTCCTCCCGCAACGTAAACCGGTAACTCGGTTCTTTCGACGACCTCCCTAACGCTTTCAAGAACGATTCCCGAAACCAACCCCTCCACATCCACGTTGGTGTAAAGGAGGGAAATGTCGTAATTCTCGTATAACTTCGCGATCTCTACGGGATTAAGCTCCGTCCTCTTCCTCCATCCCTCCACTACCACCTTACCCCCTTTCGAATCCACGGCCACCATGATCCTTCCCGGATATTTCTCCGCCAACTCCTTAACAGCTTCAACGTTTTTGACTGCGAGAGTCCCGAGTATCACCCTATCTATTCCATTTTCAAGCAATCTCTCTGCAATTTCGACGCTCCTTATTCCTCCTCCCACCTGCATCTCCGCCCTCACTTTCTTCCGAATCTCCATTATTATGTCCTCGTGCCTCAGCCCTCCTCCGAAGGCTCCGCTCAGATCTATCACGTGCAGAACCCTCGCACCTCTCTCGACCCACATCCTCGCCACTCTTACGGGATCGTCAATTTCGATCGTAACCTCCTCTTCTCTACCCTGCTTCAGCCTGACGACCTTCCCATCTTTCAAGTCGACGGCGGGTATGATCCTAAACATTCAAAACGAACCTCCTCTTTTTTTCGTCCCATTCGGCGTTTTTAACTATTTCCTCGAAAGTCGAATCGTCCAGAACGATGTATCCCAACTCCGAGCACACCTCGTAAAAATCGGATCTCTCCAAGTTCAGCCAATCGAATTTATCGAACTCCGATTTTCGCACTATTCTGAAGGGTCTCCCGTTTACATCTACCCTGACGGTGAGCTTCGGCAACTCCTTCCTCAGCCTCCACCTCGCGACCAACCTGCTCTGAACGTTTCTAATTGCGGATTCTACATCCTCTCCATCCAAAACGACTCTCAGCACGATTTCGGCTATCGTATTGAGCCTGTCTGGAACTCCTATAATGTCCCCCCTAAGCAAAATTCTAACGGACTTGAACTCTACACCTTCCCTCCTAAGCATCTCACCTATTTTAGACGTCCATCCCCTCTTATTACCCACCTTATCCACTATTCCTCCTATGATGTAGCAGTCCGCCTTCTGTCCGTTGAAAACCTCCTCACCGAAGGGGTCGAGGAGAACGACATTGCTCAAACCCTTTTCCTTAACGAATTGGGCGGTTGACGGATAGTAAACCCCAACTCCGCAGTCCAAAGCGGTTACGATTAACCTTTCGTCCCACATGAACTTCCTGACGAGTCCCAAAGTTTGGAATATCTGAAACCTGAGCTTCCTCTTTTCCTTCTCTATCAGCTTGTCGTAGAACGAGCAGTCTATGACGATGTACGGAAAAAACTCCTTTTCAACCTCTTTCAAAAGGTCATCTCTGTTCAATATTGGATTTTCACATTTACCGACGAAAGTCTTTGCCCTCTCTATCCTTCTTCCACTCAAGTCGAAGGCCACACCTCTGTGTCCCTCACACACCGAAGCTTTGCCGTTTGCGATCCATACGGCCATCATTTGAAGAACGTCTTCGCTTTCCAAGATTCTTTCTATATTCGTGGAAATGCTGTCCACACCTCTACTCCTAAGCATTCTAACCAAGACGTCTCTGAGTCTCACGGGTGGAAATCATCAAGATTTAAATATAATCGTTTCTTTAAGGCAGAGTAACAATGACGAGAGTCATCGCGGTCGCTTCTGGCAAGGGTGGAACAGGAAAAACCGTAATTACGGCCAATTTGGGAGTCTGCCTCGCTGAAATGGGTAAAGATGTTATTTTAATCGACATAGACTTAGCGATGGCCAATTTGGAGATAGTGCTGGGGATGGAGGGTATGCCGACTACGTTGCAGGACGTTCTGGCGGGAGAGGCTAAGGTTGAGGATGCAATCTACACCGGGCCGGGAGGTGTTAAGGTTATCCCCGCGGGACTGAGCTTCGACAGGTTGAAGTCGGCCGATCCCGATCTGATAAAAGACGTGGTTGCTCAACTTCTCGACAAGACGGAGTTCGTATTTTTAGACTGCCCCTCCGGACTTAGCAGGATTTCTCTGGTAGGACTGGAATCCGCCGAGGAGCTCATGCTCGTAGTAAATCCAGACATTTCTTCAGTTACCGACGCGTTGAAGACGAAGATCGTTGCGGAGAAATTGAAAACAAAACTCTTGGGGATTGTTATCAATAGATGGACTAAGAGCGGTTTCGAAATGGACAGGAAGGAGATTGAAAGGGTTCTCGGAGGTGAAATACTCGCTGTAATACCAGAAGACCCAGAAGTCAAGAAGTCCGTTTCCTTCGGCCAACCCGTCGTTCTCAGATCGCCCGAATGCCCCGCATCCAAGGCTATAAGAGAGCTCGCAAAGAAGATTGCGGGGATAGAAGTAGAGAAAAAGGAGAAAAAGAAGGGGATTTTCGGTTTTCTTAGGAGGTAGAGGCTTGAAGGACGACGCTAAGTGGGCGATCATTCTACTGGTAGGTATAATCACGATACTGGCTCTTGCCTTCTACTTCTTTCTCCCCCTTTTGGACGGAATAGTGATGGGAATCGTGTTTTCATATGTGGCAAAACCGATAAAGAAGAGGCTGGAGGTTAAGTTGGGAAGGACTTTTGCGTCTGTTATCGCCACTCTAATAATAATAGTTCCAATATTCTTTCTGATGTTCTACGGTCTGTTTCAGGGAATTAATCAGGCGATATACCTCCTCGCTCACCAAAAGGAGATGGAGTCGAACATCGTCGGAATGCTGAAGAGTGCAGGGGTTAAGGAGGAATACATAAGGAAGATAATGGAGTTCATTCCGAGCCTGATAGAGTTGATCAAAAGCAAGTTCGAGCTCTCAGCCTTCGATGTTACGAGGAAGTTCGTCATGTTCATAATGAACTTCGTAATATCTGCAATAGTTTGTTATTACGCATTAGTCGATGGAGAGAACTTCATAGAAAATACGATAAGGATTATTCCTGAAGACAGGAGAGATGAGTTCAGAAAATTCGTGAGAGAGATCGACGAGACATTTTTGGGTCTTTGGTTCGGAAACTTCGTCGTGGCGATGTTAATAGGTTTCGCGAGCATACCATACTTCCTCCTCTTCAACGTTCCTCTTACACCCCTCTTCTCTGGACTGATGTTCTTGGCGGCATTGATTCCGATATTCGCGGAGTGGATGGTTATACTGCCAGTTGCGTTCTACTTGGCCACAAAGAGCGTTACGACCGCGATATGGTTTTTGGCCTTGGGAGTGATTTTCCTATACGTCATACCCGAACTCATAGTTAGGCCTTATTTTGTGGGATACACTTCGAAGATACACCCTCTCGTCCTGATGCTCGCTTTTATCGGCGGAGCCGTGGTTGGTGGTGTGGCGGGATTCTTTCTCGCACCCATGATCGCTGGACTGATAACCGCGATATACAACTACTACACCCGCCAGACGTAGAACCTTTCTCCCTTATAGTTCACGAGCTTTCCGTAGTTGACGAATTCGTTTCCGAAAGGGCGTATCATACAGTCCGCACCGACCTTCTTAGCCACAAGCAAAATACTGTCGTGCAGTTCGGGAGGGGGGCGGAGGGAGTATACGAGTCTCGCCCCTCTGTATATGTTGAGGTCGGGATTCGTGACATCGTCGACGTAGAACTTCACCCCTTTCGGAACATCCAATTCTTTTAAATCGGTCGCGACGACTTCGAATCCAATTTCCGCCAACCTTTTAGCAACGCAGTGGTAACGTCCTATTCCTATCTCCACGACCTTCCCAGAATAGTTTTTGGCTATGAACTCCACTATCGCCTCGCAGAGCATAACGACTTAAATATTGGGAGATGAAATACGTTTTGTGTTGCAGGTGGTAATAAGGGATTACGAGGCAAAGGATTTCAAGGACATCGTCGAGATAGATGCAGAGGCCTTTTCGAACAGAAATCCTGTTTACGACGCATACGTATACATAACTTTCGGGAGCGACCTAATAGTTGCCGACATAGGTGGGAAAGTAGTTGGATACATCGCTCTGCTCGATTACGGAAGGGACGTCAAAATAATATCCTTCGCCGTTAAGAGGGAGTTCAGGGGGAGAGGTATAGGTTCTAAACTCCTGAAAACAGCCATAGATAGGTGCAAGCAGAGGGGTAGGGATAGGATACTGCTCGAAGTGAGAGTCTCGAACGAAGTCGCTCAGAGGTTGTATAAAAAAAATGGATTTGAAATTATCGATGTCATCCCGAACTACTACAACGATGGGGAGGACGCTTACCTAATGGTGCTGAACCTCAGGGAGCAATAGACTGAAGTAACTCCTGAATCTTGGGATTCTTCAAAATCTCCTCGGGTGGACTCTCTTTAAATATTTCGGAAATTCCTTTACACAACAGCATTATAGCTTTTTTATGATCCGCTTTGCTCTTGTGGATGTGGACGGGATGGACACCCAACTCGTCGTATTCCCTGAAATGTCCGTTAGCAACGCCAGCGTTTTCCAAGAATCTCTTTACCTGAAATAACGCCAAGTGCAGAAGCACGATCTCCTCCTTGTGCATGTCTATCACCCGTATGTTAATCGATTGACGATGGAGCACTAAAAAAATTTATTGCTTGAAAAATTCAGTCTCATACAGTGGCATACGTATCCATTATAATAAATGTTTTAAGATTACTATAATCATCATAAGCATCGGATAAATATATGCGTTTCGAATCCACAATCCTTATATACTCGATAGTTGAAGTATTCTCGGGCCAGGGTGGCAGAGGGGCTATGCGGGGGACTGCAGATCCCCTGACCCCGGTTCGAATCCGGGCCCTGGCTTTCACTTCTTAAAAAATATTCAACCGGTAGGATCCGTATCGTTGGACGTTCCTAAAAGTTAAGAATTTTTATACACAAACATTATATATGTTTAATGTGATCTCCGTTCATGCTCAGGCTGTTGCTGGACGGGAAAAAAGGATCTTCCGTCGTTCTAATAGAGACGACCAGCCACAACATTCTCGTGGACACATCCTCCGCGAGCATGAGGGACTTGCTAATTTTAAAGCTCGAAGAAAACGGATTCGATGCCAAGGACATAGACGTGATAATCAACACGCACCTTCATTCCGGTCACACGGGAAACAACTCCATATTTCCGAACGCTACGGTATATGCATCTCCGCACGAATACGTCGAAAAGTGTAGGGGCTGTTTGCTGTATTCCAATGAGTTCAAGTTTACTCCTGTTAGGGAACTTGCGGACGACGAGATCTACATTATCAACACTCCCGGCCACACTTGGGGAAGCGTGTCGGTTATACATGAAAAATACGTGATAGTGGGAGATGCTATTCCGAACAGAGAGGCGCTCGAAAAGGGTAGACCTGAGAAGTGCGTTGATGAGATAGCGGCTAAGAGCAGTTTGAACAGAATTTTGAAGCTCGGAAAGAACATAATTACGGGGCACGACGGAATAATAAGGGCGGACGAGATATGAGGTGGCTGGCGGTAGTATTGGTTCTGATTCTATTAGGTTGCGTTCAGCATCATACTATCCATGTTCTGGCAGGAAAGGGTCTAAAGGCAGATCTGCTCACCAAGGCTGAGGAATTTTCAAAAAGTTACGGAATTAAAGTCAATTTGACTTTTACGAGCTATACGAACATGAAGGATTTCGGAAAATACGATGTCGTCATAGCTCCGAAGGAGTTCCCGCTTTTCAACATAACGTTAAACGTAAACGCGGTTAAGGTTCTGCCATACAAGGTGAGGGTTCCGGTGGTAGTGGTAAGACCCAACAGCACGATAAAGTCAATAGAAGATCTGAACGGGAAAACCGTCGTTCTAATTGGAGAGCACGTTCCAGGAAGATGCATAGGCATTAAGATTCTAAAAGCTTATAGAATAAGAGCACACGTTATTTACAACTCACCGAAGAGGATTTTCGAGGATGTGGCGATGGGGAAGGCGGATGCTACCATAGTGTGGAACGATACGGTTAAGGGAAATTTCAGGCTGATTCCCATAAGGAATTACGAGATGAGAATATACATTTTAGTCATTAAGAATGGGGATGCGGTTGAGAAGTTCGTGAAGTTTTTGGTGGGGGGTTAAAGATGTGCGTTATGGGTGTGGAGAACGTCATCGTGGAGCCGTGTCCGAGCGTCGCGGAGATTCTGATCCTTTCCGTTCTCCTACTGTTGTTGTCGTATGATTTTTTTGAACTCATCGAATCCTATTGACTCTATGAAGTCTCCCAACCTCTGTCCTTTTTTCGCATTCTTTTCGTAGAATTCGATTATTTTTTCAACCAAACTTAAGGCCTCATCCGGACTCACATTTTCGGCGAGCTTCCATCCTATCCTCGGCTTTCTCCCCGCAGAGCCTCCGACGAATACGGTAAACCCGTCCTTCGTTCCCATCAGTCCTATATCTCTTAGAGCGGGTTCGGTGCACGAGTTCGGGCATCCGGAGATGGCGATCTTCATCTTCGACGGTAGCTTTCTACCTTCGAGCTCCTTCAGCTTTTCAGCCAAGCTTATCGTATCCTGTAGCCCGAGGGTGCATAGGGTTTTGCCGGGGCAGAACTTAACGCTTCTCACGACGCTTCCAACGGCCGAGGCTATTCCCACTCCTGCATCTCTGCAAAGCTCTTCCAACCTTTCGGGATCTACTCCCACTACCACCATCCTCTGCGACTCGCTGAACTTTATCAGTTTGACACCGTGCTTCTCCAGAGCTTCCGCTATTCTCTTCAGATCCTTAGGAGTGGTAACGGCAACGTCCAAAACCACCGCGTAACTTCCGTCTCTCTGCCTTATCGCCATGAGGTATCATCAGTTTTCGAAGTATATCGACTTTTGCGCGAACAAGTTCGAAATTATAAAAATACATGCATCGTATTTTCGGCATGCTCAGAGTGAGGATAAAGACGGATATTCCTAACTACTGCATAGCGAAGAAGTTTCCCGGAGCGGTTTTGAGAATAAGGAATCTGTGTAGGGGGGAAAAAGGGATAAAGGCGCTCGCGAGCGTGAAAACGCCAAACGGAAGGACTACTATAGCGATAGACGAGCACAGATGTCCTCTGGCCAAAAGAATTCTCGATTCCGGAGTTATCGTATCTTCGGCCGAAATAAGCGACTGCATAGTTTGGAACTTGGTCTGCGGGGAGGACGCGTTTAGGAGGTTGTCCGACACGGTGGAATTCGAGCTAATCGGAAAGGAGGTCTTCTCGGAAAAGGACGAACTCACTTTCAACGAGCACGAAATGCTCAAATTCGCGCTCGAAAGAGGGTTCTTCGACAGTCCCAAGAAAATAAAGCTGAGCTATATAGCTGAGGAGTTCGGAATTTCCAAATCCACGGCATCCGAAACGCTCAGAAGGGCGATCAGAAAAGTTCTAAAAAACTATTTTGATTTATAAATTTTTTGATATTATATATATTAGTCTGATTTTAACATGATGACTTTCATGATGCTTAAGATGATATTCTTTCAATCCTACTATTAGTCTGATTTTAACTTTTAACTTAATTGAACAAAATACCTTGAGAAATAAGCTTAACTAAGCGTAGTTGAAGGATAATATTCACTGCTCGAATTTTAAAGAATTTCTTACCTAACAGGTTGGAAGTAATTAAGAGTGCTGTTAGGTAAGAACTTATGGACACATTAATCTAAGCTTCTTCTTCTGTATCTTGGGAGTTCAACTATTATTATTGCATTTCTGAGTTCGTTCTCACTAACAGAGCTAAAAAATTCTTTTATTTTCTCATTTATCTCCTTCACAGTGAAAATGTATGGAAGTCTGAAGATTATAGCTCCTGGATGTTTCGGATATCTAAGCACTTCACCAAAATCGGTATCTCTCGTCACTATAATTCGATTGTTCTTTAGAGCGTATTCTATTATCTCTTTGTCTTTCGCAGATCCCAATCCAATATCTCTCACATCTTCGACATCGTAACCGAAGCTTCTGATCACCTCAGCACTCGATCGCGGCATATCTGCATCCAAGAGAAACCTCAATTTACGCATATTCCTTTATCTCCTCTCTAGCTATAATCTTCGCAGCATATTCTATCGCTGCCAAAACATCCTCCCTCGAAATCCCATACTCCTTCGCAACCTCTTCTACACTCATTCCTCCG
>Ga0256833_1000909_pt1 | contig 22349 bp, 21 predicted proteins | sample 356284metaG_FD_190535 | JGI IMG/M metagenome (GOLD analysis project Ga0256833, IMG submission 190535) | Hydrothermal vent microbial communities from Mid Atlantic Ridge, Atlantic Ocean - 356-284 | ecosystem: Environmental > Aquatic > Marine > Hydrothermal vents | place: Atlantic Ocean: Mid... | reverse complement strand
CCTCCGCTGAAATCCACCCTTTCAAGGAGGCTTCAGTACTCCTTTCTCGTACCTCACACGTACAACTCTGAGCAAACCCTATCCTCCAGCTAATGCACTGGCCGCATTGGAACAATTAGCCTTCCTGGGGCCTAGGTCCCCCTTTCCACTAGAAGCCCGTTTATATATTCCGGGTCTTCGAGGCCGCAGAGCCCCTATGCCCGCTAATCCCGGCGGGCTAGCTCTAGCCAGCCTAACAAGGGTTTCCTGTATTGCATCTTCTCAGCAGCTCCGGGCTCGCGAGGACGGTAGCGCGGCCATAATTGTGTCGGCAGCGGCCGCCACGGCTCCCTGCACGAGCCTCTCTCCCTGCAATGCCTGCCCTTCGCGGTGAGGGAGAAGAGGAGCCACGGCTAGGCACCCTGCCTCCCCGTGGACCCGTGGGGAAAGGGGGCCCTATGGGTGGGTGCTGGGTGGCTAGCCGTGGCCCCTCCTGGCAGTGTATCCGCCTCCGGGCGGCGCCGGCCGGCTTCCCGGCTTTATGACGTCTACGTCGCAGTAGGCGGCGCCCAGCTTATAGAAGTCGCCGTCGTAGTAGACGGGCTGGTATGGGTGCAGCAGCCTCACGTCGTACACTATGTCCTCGTCTTTGACCGCCCGCAGGCCCAGGTACACTATGCTGATTCCTTGGTGGCCGTGCTCGGTCCCCAATGTGGCGGAGAACGCGGGTAGGACCGGCAGGCTGGCCGCGTCGGGCTCCAGGGCTTTTATTACCGCGCCGACGGGTAGGCTTATGCTAAGCTCCGGCGCGGTGTGGTAGTCGTTATCCACTGTTTTGAAGAGTTTTATGAAGTCGCCGTAGACTGTCCTGTTCCACCCTGTTGTCCAGCTGCTGGTCTCTGTTATCTGGCGGAATATGTTCTCCGCCACGCCTCTTCCGTCCTCGGGGTTGTTGTCGACCTCGTACCAGTAGTACATTAGGTCTAGGTAGAGCCTGGGCCTTGTCAGGGCCACGAGCGCGGTTTTCTGGCAGCCCGGCACCAGCGGCACCTTCAAACAGTAGCCCGCCAGGGCCACGTCGCCCAGGAAGCCCACCGAGACGAGCACATCCCGGCTGGGCCCCATGGGCCTGATCCTGGCTTTGACCGACCTGACCAGTCCCTGGTCGACGTACAGGCCCTGGCCCGTGTAGAGGGTCTCCGCGTCGCTGCCGTAGAGCGCTGTGACGCCGAGCTCTAGGTACGTGTGGGCCGTGGGGGGAGTGAGCTCGAATATCGCCCCGGCGGCCTCCCACCGCTGGGGCGGGGTAAACGGCCCACTAGTAATCCCGGCGATGGCTTCGAACACGACCCGCTCCTCGTAGCTGAGCTCTATGTGCTCCATGAGCTCTACGTAGTCGTCCCTGAAGTGTGCGAGGTCTCCCGCCAGCCTCACTATCGAGACCGGTACCGGCACCCTCTCCCTGGAGTAGTAGACGTCCTCTAGCACCCATGTCGCGCCCTTGCCGCCTGGAATGGTTCTCGGCGGCCACTTGTCTGCGAGGCTCTCCAGCGTCTTCCAGGCCACTAGGGGCCTCGACATAACCCGGCGGGCCTCGCTCGCCGTGAGATCTATTGCGAGCCTCTTGTAGAGGAGCGTCCTGGCTATGTCTACTGGGAGCGCTTTTATGTAGCCGTATATGCCGTGGCCTGGCCTCGTCACGGCTATCGCGGCTATTACTCCGGGCCTCACAGAGTCCGGGCTGTCCCTGGCGGCCCGCAGGTCTACGTACCAGGCCTTTAGGTAGCCCCGGAGCCCCTGGAAGGGTAGTGTGAGCCGGCCTCCCTTGCCGCAGCCGGCGGCCAGCTCGACTATGCTGCCGTTGGGGGCCCAGCCCCAGATGGAGGCGCAGAGCGTGTCGCCCGGCTGCAGGCCCGGCACGTGGAGCACTATGCCGCCGGCGTGGGCGGAGCGGGTGGCGTAGACAGAGGCGGCAAGGAGCACAAAAACAACCATAGCTATTAGGAGCCCCAGCCTCATGGAGACCAGCCTCATGACGCGGAAGGAGGCCCACGCACCTCCGGGGCACGGTGGAGCCACTTAAACACAGCCACCCCGTGCCAAGAAGACAGACACCCCAGGGAAGACCCAATCGCCATCAAGGCTGGATGGTGCGGCATAAATAAGGCTCTACGACATCACGAGATAATAAAGTATGGCTGGAAGCCTCTCAGCACACAGGACAGGGGGATAGCCGTAGAGGTCTACGGCTCTCCGCGGCCCAGGTGTCTGGAGTTGAGCCAGCTGGAGCCCCCAGCTATACACGGACAGTGCCTCTAGAACCACCATGCAGCCCGCGCTCGGCACGTTGCTACCATGCGTCTTAGAGGCCGCGTAGGTCGATTTCTAGCTCGCTAGCCTCGGCGGCCTCGCTTCCCTGGAAGGTGCTGTAGACGTCCCCGTCGTGCATGAGCACGACTGCCACCTGGTCGGTTGCCCCAGCCTTCTCGGCGGCCTCTATGATGTATCTTATCAGCTCCAGGCTGTGCGTGCTCATGGCCACCTGGGAGCCGGCTTCAAGCACGCTCTCGACGAGGACGCGTGCAAACCAGTACATGTAGCCAGGGTGGAGGCCAGTCTCCGGCTCCTCGTAAACCACGGTTGCGCCGCCTAGGCCTGCCACTGCGAGCCCGGCTAGAAGCAGCAGTAGATGGAGAGTGCCGTCTCCCAGCAGGCTTGCGGGTATCCTCCCGCCGTTGCTGGTTCGGAACCAGGCCTCGCCCTCCTCTATGAAGGGGTCACCTATGCCGAGCCCGGGGATGGCGCCTACCAGGCGCCGGTACCGGTCAAGAGCGCCGGCGGCGTGGAGCCTTCGGACAATATCGGTGAGGGACTCTACTAGGCCGCCGTGTGCGCCGAAGAGGTGGCGGTGGAAGAGGGCCAGCACGGGGCTGCGGGCAGACCGCCTGGGGGCCCTGGCCGCGCGGAGGGCCCGTTCGAGGGCCCGGAGCAACGTGTTAGCTACGCAGTCTGCCAGCCTCCTGGTGTGGCTCGGCGGTGCTGCCTCTAGGCCTAGCGTCCTTGCAAGTATTGGTGCCGCGTCGCTAGCCGCCTCCCTTAGAGGCCCCTTGAGGCGTTGTAGTAGTAGCTGTGCGTATGGCGGCCCCGGGTAGTACACAGTGTAGACAAGCAGTTCGCTGCCTACCTCTATCCTTGCTTCTATGCTCTCCTCCGCCACCAGCCTAGCCGCGGCATAGAGGCCATCCATTAGGGCGAGCGCGGCGGCTTCAACCATGTCGCCGCTAGGCGAGGCCCTGCCCGCTTGGAAGCGGCGCCCTGTATTGCAGAGCTGCCTCATGCTGCGCTCTATCCCGTACACTATCTTCTCCATGTTGCTCACTGTGAGGTTTTCAGGAAACTTTGCCGGCTCTCCTTCCCTGCCTTTTTCGCGGGCGTAGTGTAGCATGCAGAACAGGAGCTGCACGTGGCTGAGGCTGTGGACGGCTCGGCAGGCTAGCAGCATTGCAGCATCCCTTGGCCGTCTCCGTAGCCTCCATAGCTGGATACGGATGGCCGGCCCCGGGGCGTAGCTGAGCATAATGGTGGCGCTCTGGGCGCCCTCCCTGATGAGGCGCCCCGGGTGCCCCATCAACTTGTGGTCGATGACGTGTCGAAGCACGTCGACGCCGAGCCAGTCACGGAGACCGGCCTCTGCGGTGGCCGCGGCGGCGAGGGCTTCTAACAGGGACGACTTGCCGGAGTTGTTGCGGCCGGTGAGGATGGTTATCGGAGCTAGGCTTACTTCTGCCTGGTTTACCCCGCGGAAACCCTCCACGCTCAGCACGCCTAGACGCTTAGCAGGCCTATTCCTGCCTCTCCGCGCCTGCCTAGCTCCATTGCGTCAGCCCCGTGGCTGTCCTCTCTCCCCCGGGCCGTGAATACCTGGGTTCCTGGGAGACGTGCGGCAGCCGCTAGCTCCCTCCCTTAGGGGAGGCCTGGCCCCTTATTCTCGGCTTCTCCTTGTCTTGGCTGCGGCGAGTGCTGCGAGTGCGGCCGCTGCCGCCAGCAGGGCGGCCGGCGCTGCGCCTTCCTCGCTGCCCGGGCCCGCTGGCCCCCTCGGGGCCTCACTGCCCGTGGCCCTGGCTGTTGGCTTCTCGGCGTTCTCCTCGGCCGTGGCGTGCCGTGCTCCCCCGGCCTGCTGGCTTCTCTTGGCCTCCTGTGGCGGCTCGGTGGCTGCTGGAGCCCCGCCTCCTGTCTCGGCGGCGGCGCCTGTCCTGGTTCTTGCCGTGGCGCTGCTGGTCTCGTTTTTCTCCCCGGCTGGCCTGGTTGTGGCCCGCGTTCTTGCCGTGGCCGCTGTCTTCGTGGCGCTGCCCGTCTTTTCCACGTTGCGGCTGGTTGCCGTGGCCCGCGTCTTCTCCCCGCTGGTCTTCTCGGCCGTGGTGCTGGCTGTGGCCTGCCTTGTCGTGGTGCCTGTGGCGTGGCCCCCTGTCTCGCCGCCGGCGGCGTGGCTGCCGCTGCTGGCTCTCGGCGTGGAGGACGGCCTGGTTGTGGTCTTTTCCTCGCTGTGCCTGCTTGGGGCTGGGAGGGGCTTGCCGCCTAGCTTCAGGACGTAGACCTTGCCGCCGCCTGCCACTGCGAGCAGCCCGTACCTGGGCTCGGCCGCTGAGGCCGCGCAGGCGGGCAGGGAGACGCCGAGGCTGGCGACCCTCCTAGGCTTCCAGGCGGGGGCCGCCGCCTCGTAGACGCCCCCGTCGGCCGCCACGGCTACGAGGCTGGAGCCGTTCCACGCCACCGCCGCGGCCGGGGCCGGCAGCTCGAGGGCCTTCACTGCCCCGGGCCGGTTTCTCGCCGGCCCCGCCGGCAGCCTTGCCACGGCCACCCTGGTGCCGTTGCCCGCGATTACCGCTGCCCAGCCGCTGCCGCCCACGCGTAGCTGGCAGGGCTCCCCGAGGCCCCCCGTGGGGGCGGCCACCGCCTCGTCCGCCATGAAGCTGTAGAGGCCGATTACTGAGCCGTCGCTGGAGACGTAGACGGCGGCCGGCACCCTGCCGGCGCCCTCCAGCACGGCGGCTGCGCCGTCGGCGGCGCCTAGGCCGCGGCTCCAGCTGCCCAGGAGCGCGTAGTTGCTCGCGCTCGCTATCTCCTCTATCCTCCCCCCAGACGAGGAGATGAAGTAGATGGAGTCGTTGTAGGCCACCAGCCAGGGCAGGGTCTCCAGGCAGCGCCTAGGCCTGCCCCGGAGGAGGTCGTAGTCGCTGGGCGTGAACCTGTCAGCCACGGAGCCGTCGCGGCGGAGCAGGTAGAGCACGCCGTCCCTGCCGCAGACGAGGACGCCGCCGTCGCCGGTGGGCGCGGCGTCAACAGCGTCCAGCCCCGTCCGGGCGGCGAACAGCTTCTCGGCGCCCCCGCTGCTCAGCGCGTAGACCGCCACGCTCCCGCCAGCGGTCGCCACGGCCAGCCGGCCTCCGTGGAGGCCGAGGCCCACGACGCGGCCCCCGGCGTCGACTACGGCCACGAGGATGCCGCCCTTCTGCCCCGCCGCGGCGGCGTGGCCGTGGAGGCTCGAGGCTGCGAGGAGGATGGAGGCGAGGACGAGCAGCATAGCAGGCAGGCCAGCCCTGTCCACGCTGTGGGCACCGCGGCGCCGCAGCCCGGCATGGCTAATAAAAGGGGTGTGCGGGCACTACCTGTTGAGCAGCCTCTCCAGGGCCCCGGTTAGCCGGTTCACCAGCTCCTCGGGGTCCTGGAAGCCTCTCAGCACGCGGAGCGTGGGGTAGTCGGGGAGGCTCGTGTCGAGCTCGTAGCGCAGCTCGCCGCCTATCATGGCGAGCAGCTCCATGGCGTCCTCTATGGCTCTCCTCGCCTCCTCGGCCTCCTCTCCGCGGCCCGGCAGCGGCAGCGTGAAGACGAGGTCGTAGCCCTCCCCCTCCAGGCTCTCCGCCACCTCGATGTAGAGCCCGCTGGGGAGGCTTATCCTGGTCGCCTCGCCCTCGGCCTCGAAGCTGACGCCGCGGCTCCGGAGCCACTGCTGCAGCCTGTTAGCCCAGGCCTTCTTCGACGCGTGGCCGGGTATCCCGTACTCCATGTCCTCCTCCATGCCTCTTCCCCCTCCGGGCCGGGGGAGCCCCCGGGGGCTTGGAGGGTTACTAGTCTACCCCTCCCCCTGGGCGCCGCGGGGGCCGGGTCGCGGTGCCTCTCTCCGGGCTGCGGACGGGCGGGCTCTATGCTCTGGTCTTCCGGCTCCGCGGCGTCTATAGCGGCCCCGTGGGGCGCAGGCTCTACGCTGCTCTGCCGCCGGGCCTCTACCTCTACGTGGGGACGGGCTGGGGGCCGGGCGGTGTAGCTGCGAGGCTTCGGCGCCACATGTGTGGGGCCCGTAGGCGCCTCTGGTGGCACATCGACTACGTGGCCTCCTCGCCTGTCTATGAGCCGGTGGCGGCTGTTGCCTGCCTAGGGGCGGGGCGGTGGCTTGAGCCGCTGTTTGCCGCCCTGTTCGCCTCGTCTAGGCTCTTTGAGCCGCTGGGCGCCGGCCTGGGTGGGAGCGATGACCCGATGGGGTTTGGGCACTTCTTCGCCTGTATCGCCGGCGGGGTGTCGGCCTGTGTGGGGGCGGCGGCTGGTGTCGCCGCCGGGCTGCCGTGTCTGCCGCGCGTCGTGGCGGGGTCCCCTTGCCGGACAGGGGGATAATATTTAAATAAAAGCAGGTGAGGTTCATCTACCTCTGGACGAATGTTCACTAGGTACTGCTAACCGGTTAGCGGCTCCGGGAACAGGTGTTCGCCTCCGCCAGGGACGCGCCCGGCTCCCGGGGCCAAGCCGGTGCCCGTGGAGGTGAGCCGCGGTGGCTGTGCGCGTGGTCATACTCGGCCAGGGCCTCGTCGCGACGCACTTCGTCGTAGGCGTGGAGAGGATAAAGCAGGGCAGCCTCAAGCCCTACGGTGTGCCCTTCGCCCAGTACTCGATGCCCTACCGCATCGAGGACATAGAGATAGTCGGCAGCTACGACGTGGACGAGGAGAAGGTCGGCAGGAGCCTCTACGAGGTGGCGCAGCGCCTGGTCGGCAGCCAGCTCCCGGTGCCGGAGACGCTCCGCGGCGTCGAGGTGAGGCGCGGCATCCACCTGGGCAGCATGGCGGGGCTCCCGTTCAGGGTGAAGGGCCTGGAGGAGGAACTCGGCTCAACCGAGAAGGCCATAGAGAAGCTAGTGGAGGACCTCAAGGAGCTCAAACCCGACGTAGTGATAAACACGTCGACCACCGAGCCCGCCAGGGCGTTCAACAGCGTCGAGGAGCTGGAGGACGCCATAAGGAGGGATGACCGCGGCAGGCTGAGCGCAAGCCACGCCTACGCCTACGCCGTCTACCTCTACGCCAAGGAGACGGGCTCCAAGGTCGCACTCGTCAACGTCATACCGAGCCCCCTGGCCCGCGACGACGCCGTGGTGAAGCTCTACGAGGACGCCGGGATACTGGTGCTCGGCGACGACGGCGCGACAGGCGCCACGCCCCTGACGGCCGACCTGCTCGAACACATGGCCGAGAGGAACCGCTACGTGCTGAGCATAGCCCAGTTCAACATAGGCGGCAACACGGACTTCCTGGCGCTGACGGTGCCTGAGAGGAACAAGATGAAGGAGGAGACCAAGAGCAGCGTGGTGAAGGACATACTCGGCTACGACGCTCCCCACTACATCAAGCCGACGGGGTACCTGGAGCCGCTGGGCGACAAGAAGTTCGTGGCGATGCACATCTGGTGGAAGACCTTCAACGGCCTAGAAGACGAGCTAATAGTGAACATGAGGATAAACGACAGCCCGGCCCTCGCCGGCCTCCTCGTAGACCTGGCGAGGATATCCAAGGCGCTCCTCGACCGCGGCGTCGCCGGGACAGCATACCCCGTCAACGCGTTCTTCATGAAGGACCCCGGCCCCAGGGGCAGCAAGAACAAGCCCAGGATCAAGGCCTACTACGACCTCCTAGCCTACCTCCAGGAGAAGGGCGTCATAGGCGACAGGGAGGTCCCAATACGGAGGCCCATAGAGTAGCCCGCCTCTGGGCTCCCACGTTTTTCACCCCCCGCTTAGCCTAGCTTCTCCGTCTAGGGATGGGTGGCTGTGAGGTTCGTTCTCCGCTGCAGGCCGGGCGAGCACCCCGAGACCGGGAAGAGGGTCGCGATAGTGGGGGCCGGCCCCGCGGGCCTCTACGCCGCCGGCCTCCTGCGGTGCCGCGGCCACGGCGTCGAGGTCTACGACCAGAACCCGGAGCCCGGCGGCTTCCTCATCTTCGGCGTCCTCGAGGTGCATATCAACAAGGACAGGGTGAGGCAGGGGATAGGGGAGCTGCGCGACATGGGGGTGGTGTTCAACCAGGGGGTGAAGGTCGGCAGGGACGTGCTGCTGGGCGACCTCATAGGCCGCTACGATGCGGTGCTGATAGCGACCGGTACCTGGAGGAGCAGGAGGCTAAGGATACCGGGCAGCGACAGCCCACAGGTAAGGGCCGCCATGGAGTGGATAGTGGACTACCACATGTGGCGCTACGGGTACCGCGGCGAGAAGCCCCCCGTCGGGCGCCGCGTGGTGGTCGTCGGCGGCGGCCTGACCGCCGTCGACTCGGTCTACGTTGCCAGGTGGCTCGGCGCCGAGGAGGTGCACCTCGTCTACCGGCGCACCAGGCGCTACGCCCCGGCGGGGCCGAAGGGCTTCCAGGAGGCGGAGGAGCAGGGCGCCGTGGTGCACGAGCTAGCCCAGCCGGTGGAGTACGTCACCGAGGGTGGCCGCCTGGTGGCTGTGAGGCTGCAGCGGATGCGCCTGGTCGAGGTGCCGGGCGCTAAGAGGCCTAAGCCGGTGCCCGTCGAGGGCGAGTACTTCACCCTCCCCGCGGACATGGCCGTGGAGGCTATTGGGCTGATCCCGACGCCCCCGTTCAACGGCGGCGACTACGGGATAAGGCTCCGCCCGGACGGCACGATAGACGTCGACGAGTACAAGAGGACCACGAGGGAGCCAGTCTTCGCGGCCGGAGACGTGGTCCACGGCGCCAGCCTAATAGGGCCGGCGATGAAGAGCGGGCTCGAGGCCGCCGAGGCTATCGACAAGTACCTCCGCGGGGAGCTGGGCTGGAGGAGCGGCTAGGCGGTGGCGTAGCTGTAGATGGCGTAGGGCAGCAGCTCCCCGTCCGCCCTCTGGGGGCGGAAGCTCAGCCTTATTATCTTGAGGCCTGCGTCGCGGAGCGCCGAGGCAAGCTCCTCCGCCACCTTCACCACTATGTCTAGGGTGAAGGCGCTGGGGGAGTAGGCTCTCACCTCCGGCCTGTCCAGGGGCTGGTAGGGTGTCTCGACGCGCAGCGTCCACACCACCTCCTCCTCCTCCGACATGCGCGCCATCAGTGACTTCATCGCCGCGGCTCTCTGCTCCCGTGTGAGCACCGCCACCCACGCGCCCTGCGTGTAGAGGCTGGCCCGGTCGACGGGCATGGAGCAGATGTTCCTCTCCCGCAGGTAGTCCATGTAGGCCGCTATGTTGTCCCAGTTGGGCTCCAGCCCTCTCCTCATCGCCCGTGCGGCCAGCACGGCCGCGTCGAGGGTGCCGCCGCAGAAGCTGTTGAGGTCCTCCTCGGCTATCAGTTGGGCGCTGGCCTCCGCCTTGGGGTTCCTTGCGACCAGGTATCTGGCCCGGAGGTCGAAGTGCTCCTCGGCGAGCTTCTCGAGTATGACCTTTGCCAGGACGTGGTCGATGCCGTGCTCTGCCAGCCTGGACACGTCCACGTTCCACTTGGTCACCCTGACCGCGACCAGGTGGTACTCGTCGATTATAGATCTCAGCAGCTCCTCCACGCGGTCCTTCTTCGCCTTGTTTACCTTCGAAACCCACTTCACAATGTTCTTCCACTTCTTCTTGTCCATGCCCGCCGGGTTGAGCATCAACGCCTCCATGCACTTCTCGCAGACCGGGGCCACGGCCTCGAGCACTGCGACGCCGCGGCCCTCGCGCGGCTCAACCAGGTAGCTCCAGAACTCCCAGGGGCCCTTTGCCTTCTTCTTCCCGCATATACTGCACTTGCCCTGCGAGGAGGAGCGCAGAAGGAGCCCTATCTTCGAGACAAGCTCCTCGACCGAGGCCTCGTCGGCGCTGAAGAGCCCCGCGAGGAGGAGCGGGTCGAAGAGCGCCACGACGCCGAGCCTGGCGAGGCGGAGGCTGGGAGGCACTGGCCTAGGGCACAGGCGCTTCAGCTCGCCGCAGGCAGTGCTGTAGAGCTCCAAGAGGCCGCTACCTCCGCCGGCGCCAGGGGCCGCGCCGGCGCTACCGCCGGCGCCGCCGCAACGTTATCCCCCGTTAGAATCTATCCAACAACTTGCAGAAATAAGCCCTTTATAACAGCGCCGGGGGCTACTATACGCCCCCCGCCTCCTCCCCCGGGGGCAGGGAGAGGTGGTGTACTGGAGTGGGGTACCGGGAGGCTGGAAGCAGGTGGTACTACATCCTCCACCCCCGCCCCGTCTACATAGTCGCCGCCTCGGCCGGGGGCAGGACGAACTTCATGGCCGCCAGCTGGGTTATGCCGATGAGCGAGGAGCCCCCCAGGATAGTCCTGGCCCTGGACAAGGAGGCCTACACGACGCAGCTCGTGATAGAGGCCGGCGTGTTCACGGTTAACGTGCTGGACGTCGAGCAGAGGGACTTCATCTACACGGCCGGCACGGTCTCCGGCAGAGAGGCTGACAAGGCGGCCATGCTCGGCGCGGTCTTCCGCCCAGGCGAGGCCACGGGGGCGCCCAGGCTGGAGCACCCCCGGCCCCTGGGCTGGATAGAGGCCCGCCTCTACCGGCTGGTGAGCGACGCCGCCGAGGACGTCCACCTAGCGGTAGCCGACGTGGCCGCCGCCTACGCCTCCGAGGAGCTGTTCAGTCCGCGATACGGCTGGGAGCTGCGGAGAACCAGGGTTGCGATGCACGCTGCCGGCAGAGGCTTCACCACGAACGACGGCCTCCTCGCGGCCAGGAGGCTGGCGCCGCGCGGCGGGGGAAAACAGGGGGCGGGAAGAAGGGGGGCTAGCCCTTCGTGACCGCTATCGGGCGCAGCCGGACCACTATCTTGGCTATGCCGACCTTCTCGGCGACGAAGGCGACGCGGTCAACGTCCTTGTAGGCCTCCGGCATCTCCTCCACCACTGTCGCCCGGTTGCTCGCCCTTATCAGTATGCCCTTCCTCTCCAGCTCGGCGACGACCTCGTGGTACCTCTTCGTCCTCTTGGCGGCGGCGCGGCTCATCCAGCGGCCGGCCCCGTGGGGCGCAGTGTACCAGGCCTTGGAGCCCGTGGGCACACCGGCGAGGATGTAGCTCGCTGTGCCCATGCTGCCCGGTATTAGGACCGGCTGCCCTATGGACTGGTAGTCCTTCGGTATCTGCGGGTGGCCGGGCGGGAAGGCCCTGGTGGCGCCCTTGCGGTGCACCACGAGGGTCTTCCTCTTCCCGTCGACGTCGTGCTCCTCCACCTTGGCTATGTTGTGGGCCACGTCGTACACTAGCCTCATGCCCAGCTTGTCCGGGTCCGTGTGGAAGACGCGTTTGAAGCTCTCGCGGGTCCAGTAGGTGATGAGCTGCCTGTTGGTCCAAGCGAAGTTGGCGGCGGCAGCCATGGCCCTCATGTAGCGCTGGCCCTCGTTGCTCTTAACCGGCACGCTCGCCAGCTCCCTGTCAGGCGGCCTTATGCCGTACTTCCTCATAGCGCGCTCCATTATCATCAGGTAGTCGCTTGCCACCTGGTGGCCCAGGCCGCGGCTACCCGTATGTATCATGACCACTACCTGGCCCTCATGCGTTATCCCCATGACCTTCGCGCGCTCCGGGTCGTAGATCCTGTCCACCACCTGTACCTCGAGGAAGTGGTTGCCGCTGCCCAGGGTGCCCAGCTGCTCGGCGCCCCTCCTCTTCGCCCTAGCGCTCACCGCCGACGCGTCGGCAAGGCTCCAGCTACCGTGCTCCTCTATGTGCTCCGGGTCCTCGGGCCACGCGTAGCCCTTCTCGACGGCCCACTGGACTCCCTCGTTGAGCACCCTGTCGAGCTCCTGCACGCTCACCTTTACCTTGCCGGTGCTCCCGAGGCCGCTCGGCACGTTCCTGAATATCTCGTCTATCAGCTCGCGGAGCTTCGGCCTCACATCGCTGATGTCGAGATCGGTCCTTATGACGCGGACGCCGCAGTTGATGTCGTAGCCCACGCCGCCCGGGCTTATGACGCCGCCCTCCTCGGGGTCCATGGCGGCGACGCCGCCTATGGGGAACCCGTAGCCCTGGTGCCCGTCGGGCATGACTATGCTGTACTTCTGTATCCCGGGCAGGCAGGCCACGTTGGCGGCCTGGACGAGCGTCAGGTCGCCCCTCATCTTCTCCAGCAGGAAGTCGTCGGCGAACACTATCGAGGGAACCCTCATGCAGGGCTTGGCGCCCTTAGGTATCATCCACTCGTAGTCCCCTATCCTCTTCAGGGGGATCCTCGCGCTCATAGCGCCACGCACCTCTGCTCCGCCAGCCCAGCCCCCTCAGGTGAGCTAGAGGTATGTAAAACCCCTCAGGGGGCGGAGGCCCCTAGGCCTCCACGCCGGTGGCCTCGACCAGCCGCTTCGTCACCTTGGCCGCCTCTGCCTCGAGGAGCCGCCTGGTCTCCTGGAGCGCTGCCTTCACCTCCGCGCTGCTGGCAACAAGCTCGGCCTCCTTGAACCTGGTTATGGCGTAGTTGAGGACCTCGAGGGCGTCCATGTAGGCGACCACGTCGTTACTGAGCCCCTTCTCGGCTATCTTCGAGTAGAGGCACTCCAGGTGGACGAAGCCCTTAGAGGTCACCGTGAACCTCTGGCCCTCGACGACCTCGTCGCCGCAGATGTAGCACCTCCACTTACGCCTAGCCACGGCGTCTCACCACACGCTACCAGTAAACAGCGGGGCAGGAAGGGCCCTAATTTATTCACGCGTTTTCTCCAGGATGCGGGCGAGCAGCCAGAGCCGCAGCCCAGCCGGCGGGTGGGGGTTGACCAGCAGCCCGGCCCCTCCCGGGCTCCGCCGCGGCCTCAGGCTGCGGAGGATGCCGGCGAGCAGCCCCAGGGCGCCCGGAGGGGGCCCCGGCTCGGCGCCGGTTATCCTGGCGAGGGCCCTCGCCGCCGCCCAGCCGGTCTCGGCGGCGCTGAACGTGTCGGCCAGGTGCTCCCACGCCCAGTTGTAGAGCACCCAGCCGGCCGCCGCCGCGGCGGCGACAGCGGCGGCCCCCAGGGGGCATCCCCCCGCGGCCAGCTCGGCGACGGCCTCCGCGGCCTGCGCCACCGACACCGCCACCGCTGCGAGCGCGGCGGCAGCCGGAACCGGGCGGAGGGCCTCGCGGTGCCCCACCTCGTGGGCTATCACCGCCGCCGCCTCGTCGGGGGGCAGCGCCGCCTGGAGCGCGGTGGACGCGTAGACCCTGCCCCCCACCGCTACGGCGAACGCGGTAGGGGTGGCCGACTCTATCAGGGCGACGCGGTGGAGCCTCCCGTTGAGCCCGTAGAGGGCCTCCCCCACGACCCTCCTGTCGAAGAACTGGGCTACGAGCAGCTGGGTCACCACCACCAGGGGCAGCGCCGCCGCCACCGTGTCGAGGCTGAGGGGCGCGAAGAGGGCTCCGAGCGCCAGCACTGCGGCGACCGAGGAGGCTAGGAGGAGCCGGCCCCTGCGCCACGCCTCCGCCGGGCTACGGCTCGCCAGGAGGCGCCGGTAGAGCAGCAGCAGCGCCGCCAGCGCGGCGGCGGAGCCGGCTAGGGCAGGGGCGCACACTTCCTGCAAGACCCGTAGACCCTCCTGCGGGGCGGTGTAGCGGCACCGGGGGCCGCGTGTCGCTAGAGTAGGTATGCCGCGTAGCCCCTCCTTAATTTATGGCTGCTCATGGGCTTTCTGGCGGGGGTGCGTGCCTGTGGCCGCTAAGGGCCTGGAGGAGAAGCTCCGCCGCCTCATAGACAACCTCTCGGAGATGCAGAGGCAGCTCGAGGACATAGCGCTCGACGAGATGAGCGAGGCCCACGCCTACGCGGAGATGGCCAAGCTCTCGCCCGACCCGGACACCAGGTGGGTGCTCTTCCTGATAGCTATGGATAGCCTGGTGCACCGGGAGATAGTCTGGGGCCTCGTGAGGGCGGTGAGCGAGATACAGGTGCTCGCCAGGGAGCTGCTGGCCCACCCCCAGGGCGAAGCCAGCTACGACAAGCTCATAGAGCTCGTGAACATACACAAGTCCATCGAGGAGTTCGCCGAGACCAGCTACGAGGGCCTAGTCCCCCTGGCGGAGCCCGGCACCACCCTGAGGAAGCTCCTGGAGCTGCTGGTGGCGGAGGAGGAGAAACACAACCGCCTAGTAGAGTCCACCGTGGAGAGGCTGAGGAGGCTGGCGGCAGAGAAGGGGGAGGCCTAGAGGTAGCCCTCCTCCTCGCATATCTTCTTCATCACCAGCGCGTCCTGGTCGAGCACCGGGCTCTCGGATATTATCACGCCCTTTATCCCGGTCTCCCGGTAGCCCCTGCAGACGGTCCTCCACTCGGGGCCGTACTCCTCCTCGGCCAGCGTGTGGTGCTCCCTCTCCCCTCCCTGCCCGTACTCTATGCGGCTGAAGTGCGTGTGCAGGGGCTCCACAGCGTAGCGGCCAAGCCCCTCCTCTATCCTCTCTATCACCTCCACCACGTGTGCGACGTCTGTCACGTAGCTGCCTATGCTGCGCGCGTAGAGGTGGGCCCAGTCGACGGCCGGGCGGCAGTATTTCTCGCCCAGCTCGCGGCAGATCTCGATAACCTCGTCTACGCTGCCCACCTGCGTGGGCTTCCCCGTCGTCTCGGGGGCTATCCAGACCCCCGTCACCCCCTGCTCTCTCATCCACTCGACCACGGGCCGCAGGTTCTCAATAGTCCTCCGGAGCGCCTCCTCCCGGCTCGCGTTGTCCTTGTAGTAGCCCGGGTGGAACACGACCGCGTAGGCGCCCATCCAGGAGGCCGCCCTCACGGCTGCTATGAGCCTCTCCTGGCTCTTCCTGACGGTCTCCGGGTTGGGGGAGGCGAAGTTGAGGTAGTAGGGGGCGTGCATGGACACGACGACGCCGTACTTCTCCGCCGCCTCCCTGATGGCGCGTGCCTTCTTCTCGCTTATCCTTACCCCCCTAACCGCCTCATACTCTATAGCGTCGAGCCCCTCGCGGACAATGTACTCTATCGCCTTCACGTAGTCGCCGCTCTTCATGCCGACGGGTTTCCCCGCCGGCCCGAACCAGAGCCGCTTCGCCAAGGCCGGAGCCACACCCCAGACGCCTACCCGGGGGGCAGCCCCCAGGCCATATAGGGGAGCCGGGTTACAGGAGGAGCGCCAAGCTTTAGCCCCCTCCACCCTCAGCCACACGGAGGTGCAGGGCAGGGTTGCCTGAGACACCCAGCGAGCCCGCCGGGGGCGCCGGCCAGGCCCCGGAGGAGCCCCAGCCCGGGCGGGGAGGCCGGAAACGCCTCCTCAGGAGGCTATCCCTCCTCTTCGCCGCACTGGCCCTCCTCTTCGGCCTCCTCGCGGTGGCCGCGCAGCTACGGGAGAACGCCAGCACAGCGGGCTTCCACTACCCCAGCCGCCTCCCCGACGGCGCCACAGTGGTCGACGCGGCCTCCGGCCAGCAGGTGGTGGAGGCGGTGAAGAGGCTCCACTGGGAGCCCTCCGAGATCAAAGTGGAGAACGCCGCGATGATACACTACAGCGACGGCACAATCCTCTGGCTGACGGCGGCCGACAACGCCTGCACAATGGTGGAAGAAATGGCGGGGAAGATAGCCGCCGAGACGCGCCGCCTCCCCTACACGGAGCCGGTCTCCCTGACCGTCGACGGTGTGAGAGTCTACCTCGTGGCCGACAAGAGGAGCGGCGCGATACACGCCTTCTGGTGCCGCGGCCGCCTCGCGGCCTGGGCCCAGCTAGGCGTAGCGCCATCCAACCACAGCCTGCTCGCCGAGACAGTGAAGACTCTGGTGAACAGGGTCGCCTACTCCCCCTAGCCGTCCACATGTCCGGGATAGAAGGCGGCGGGGGCGTTCAGCCAACCCGGCTTACGCCATCAGCACCGCCCGCCGTAGCGGCGCCTCCGTCCGGGGTTCGCTTCCGGCGCGGTCCTCACGCGCCCCCCGGGGCTGCCTCTACGCCTCCAGGGTTTATCCAGGTAACCCCCGGGAGGGGGCCTAGAGGGGCCTCAGGGCGACCCTGTCGCCGACGCGGAGGCGTAGCTGCTCCGCGGCGCTGCCCAGGTTCACCGCCAGCTCGGGGAACCCGAGGCTGTTCATGTAGAAGACTAGCTCTCCCCTCTCCGCGTGGCTGAAGACCGGCAGGCAGCGGGCCGCGTGCCCCGCCCCGCCGGCTTTGACCTCCACCCGGCCGCGGCGGCAGAGGCTCGTGTAGCAGCCCCGCTCCAGGCCCAGGGCGGCGTTCCCGAACCTGTCCACGTAGACCACCTCCGTCTCCACCCCGTCCTCCACGCTCGGGGGGCAGGGGCGGCGGAGGCGTAGCCTCTGCAGCCTCTCCGGGGGGTAGGGTGCCCCGAGGGCCTCGAAGGGCACCCCGGCTGCGAGGTGGGCGGCGGCGGGGGCGAAGACGTCGCGGCCGTGGAAGCTCGCCGACACCGGGTGGACGTGGAGGGCGGGGTTGTCGAGGACTCTTACCTCCTCTACTCCGTCCTCCTCGGCCGCGGGGTAGAGGAGCCCGTTGTCGGGGCCCACGAAGTAGTAGTTCCTGGTCTTCACGGCTACGGGTTTCCTGCCGGTACCGACCCCGGGGTCCACTACGGCTAGGAACACGGTGCCCCGGGGGAACCAGCGGTAGCTGGTGTAGAGCACGTAGGCGCCCGCGGTGACGCTGAACGCGTCTACCTCGTGGGTCAGGTCTATGAGCCTAACCCTGCCCCCGGTGAGCCTCTCCACGAGCCCCCTTATTATGCCCACGTATGGGTCGCGGGAGCCGAAGTCCGTCATGAACGCGACTATCCCCCTGGGGGCGGCCACGCCTGCATCCACCACCGCTCCCCGGAGGCGGCCACCATCCCGGCTTATAACGCCCCTCCAGCGCCTAGGCATAGGCCCAGGTGCCTGACGGTGGAGGAGAGGCAGGCCGCCCTCTACCGCGTCGGCGCAACCGAGGCGGCCGAGGAGGCCCTGCGGCGGTTCGCCCGGCTAGTGGAGGAGGCGAGGGAGCCCGCGGGGCTCCTGGAGGCCCTCGACTACCTGGCCGCGACGGTCGCCGCCAGGCCGTTCTCGGCGCCCCTCGCCAACACGGCGCGGGAGATACTCTCGAGGATAGCGGGAGGCAGCTACGGCGCAGTGGAGGAGGTGAAGGAGGCTATAAGGGGGCTCGTGGGGGAGGTGCTGCGCCGCGTGCTCGACGAGACCGAGGAGGCCGCCGAGATAGCCGCCCGGAGGCTCGAGGACGGAGACGTCGTCGTCACGCAGAGCTACAGTAGGAGCGTGGTCCGGGCCCTCGAGAAGGCGGCGGCGATGGGCAAGAGGATAGAGGTGATAGTCGCCGAGTCCAGGCCCCTGCTGGACGGCGTCGAGACCGCGAGGACCCTGGCAAGGGTGGGGATACCCGTGACGCTCATAGTGGACTCCGCCGCCAGGTTCGTGATGAAGGACGCCACCCGGGTCATCCTGGGCGCGGACGCGGTGATGGCCGACGGCAGCGTTGTGGCGAGGACCGGCGCCGGCCTAGTGGCGCTGGCGGCGAGCGAGGCCCGCGTCCGGGTAATAGTCGTCGCGGGGACCTACAAGCTCTACCCCGAGACCGTCTACGGCGTCACCGTGGAGACCCCCGCGCTGGGCGACGAGATAGTCCCCGACGAGCTGCGCGAGAAGGGGGTCCGGGGCTACGCCCCTCTCTTCGAGCACATACCCCCCCACCTGGTCGACGCGCTGGCCACCGAGCGGGGGGTGCTGGCCCCGGAGGCAGTACCCCTCCTAATAAAGGAGAAGTACGGCGAGTGGCCCCCCAGGCTCAAGCCCCTAGACCAGCTGCTCGTGGAGGCCAGGGAGGCCCTGAAGAGGCTAGCCTCCGGGGCCTAGATGTGGCGGCTGGTTATCCTCCGTGAGCCCCCGGGCCCTATGACGCCCGTCGCGCGGCGCAGAGCCCAGCAGGAGAACACGACCCCCACGGCGTAGGTCGCCGGGTGGCGGTGCGCGTACTCCACGTGGACCCCTAGGGCGGTGGTGCGGCCCCCGAACCCGTGGGGCCCCAGGCCCAGCTCGTTCACCGCCCGCAGCAGCTTCTCCTCCAGCTCCGCGGCCCTCGGGTCCGGGTGCCTGGAGCCCAGTGGGCGCAGCACGGCCGCCTTCTTCGCCAGCGCGAGGGCCGTGTCCCCAGTGGGCCCTATGCCGACGCCCACCACGAACGGGGGGCAGGGCTTCGGCCCGGCGTCCGCCACGGCGCCGAGGACTGTCTCGAAGAGCCTCCTCTCGGCCTCCAGCGGCAGAGCCATCACAAGCCTCGTGGGGGCCTCGCTGCCCCCGCCCTTGGGCACGTAGGTGGCCTCGAGCCTGTCGCCCCCGGTGATCTCCACCTCCACCCAGGGCAGGTGGCGGCCCGTGTTGTCGCCGCTGTTGCCGCCCCCGAAGGGGTCCACCGCGTTGGGCCTCAGGGGGACACTCCTCGTAGCCCTCCTCACAGCCTCCTCGGCCGCGCGGTAGACGAGGCCCCGCAGCGGGTAGTCGGCGCCGACCCTCATGTAGAAGAAGGGCGTCCCCGTGTCCTGGCAGACAGGCGCCCCCCTCTCGGCGGCCAGCTCGGCGTTCCTCAGCATAGCCTCCAGCTGCCTCCTCGCCAGGGGCTCGTCCTCCAGCTCCGCGGCCCTCCTGAGTGCCTGGTAGACGTCGAGGGGCAGCCTCGTGGCCGCGACGCGCACCAGCTCCTCCAGGAACCCCACCAGCTCCTCGAAGCCGCCGCCCAACCCGGCGACCCCTCCACCCTCGGGGGAAGGCTAGGAGCCCAGGGGGCGGCACCGGGCCCCCGTTATCTCCTCCAAGTTGCGGTAGAAAACCCTCTCCAGCACGCTCCGCGTCGCCCTCCCCGCCGCGAGGAGGGCGGCGGCGAGCCTGGCCGCGCTCCTCCCAGGGTCGTCGCCCTCGACAACCGGGTAGTCGCTGCCGTGGAGCAGCTTCCCCGGGTCCACGTCCTTCACCGCCACCTCGAGCACCTCGAGCGGCACGGCGCTGGTGTCCAGGTAGACGTTGGGGTACCTCCTGGCGAGGCCTATGGCCTCCTCGGTGAACACCCCCGGCGCGGCCGCGCTGTAGCCGCCCAGGTGGGCTATTATCACCGGCGTGTCCCTCGCCTCCCGTATCCACTTCTCCATCCTAGCCGGGTTCCCGTAGGCGCAGAACGCGGGCAGCTCCCATATCCCCGGGTCGCAGCCGGCGTGGGCCAGCACCGGCACCCCCAGGGACTCCGCCGCCTCGAACACGGCCGCGACGCTGTCACCGTCGGGCCACACCATGTGGAGGGTCGTGATGAGCTTGAAGCCCCTCGCCCCCTCCCCCGTGGCCTCCTCTGCCGCCCGGAGCACCTCCTCCCTGCCCCGGCTCGGCGCCGGGTCCGCGTAGACGAGGAGCACGGCCCCGGGGCCCCAGTGGCCGCGGCGGGGCACCGGGGGGAACCTCGAGAGGAAGAGGAGGGTCTCCGCGTGCAGCCTCCCCGGGTCGCCGTAGTGCTCGAGGAGCCACGGCGCCAGCCGCTCGAGCACCGGCGTGGAGGCCTCCCAGACCCTCTCGAGCAGCCCGCGGGGGAGGCGGGCGACGCGGCCCACGGGCGGCCTTATCTCCATGACCTGTGCGAGGCCCACCCGGTACTCGGCGGCAAGCTCGTGGCCCAGCCCCGGCAGGGTCTGGCCCTCGGTGAGGTGCACGTGGGCGTCGGCGATGCAGGGCAGCTCCTCGAGGAGGGTGAGGGCTTTCTCCAGCAGCAAGCCCGGGCAGCCTGGTGGTAGGTCTAGCTGCCCGGCTCCTGGCTAAACTCTTTCTCGGCGACAGTGCCGGCTAGGCGTGGGCCACGCGGCCCCCAATAGCAGGGTTTTAAAGGAACACCTCTCCTATCCCAGCCCCGTCCCATGGGCGTGTCCCCGCTGCTCCTCTCGGCGCCGTACACACCCCAACCCCGGGGCCGGCGGCCAGGGGGAGAGATACGTAGCCCTGCTACATGACTATGGGCTTCTGGGATAAGAGTGGCTGAGCCCGGCCTCCACGTCCTCTAGACGCTAAATAGCGTAGCCCCCTCTACGGGCCCTAGCCTAGGGCCCCCGCTGCGCTCCTCCGCCGCCGGCCTCGGGGTGGGCACGAGTGGCCAGCCTAGTCTACACCGGGTACAGCTCCCTGATCGGGCGTGGCGCCGAGATGGGTGGCCAGCAGCGCCGCTCCCGCCTGGAAGTCGTGTACTCGATACTCCACGCCCTCCACCACATGGGGCCCCTCAGGAAGACGAGGCTCATGCAGCTAGTCAACCTCAACACGAGGTCTTTTTCCAGCTACGTGGACGGCTACCTCGTCCCCCTCGGCCTCGTCGCCTCCAGCCGCGAGGGCGGCTACACGGTTTACCGGCTCACCAGCCGCGGCGCCCTCCTCTACCGCGTCCTCGGCTTCCTCCGCGCAGCCGGCCTCCTCGGCTCCCAGGCCCCCGGGGGCGCAGCCGGCCACGGCCCCAGGGCCGGCCGCCTTGCCTGCAGCGGCGGGGAGGCGGAGGTGGTCATAGCGGGGCCCGGGGAGGCGGGGGTTGTGCTGGGCCTCGCGGCGGCGCCGCTGCTCTCCCCCGGCCGCGAGGGCCGCCGGCTCGTGCTGGTGGTGCAGGGCGCCGACCTGGCGCCGGCCAGGCTCCTCCACGGCGCGGACGTGGTGGCCGTCGTGGTGGGCGCCGGCCCCGGGGGGCTCTGGGGGGCGCTCCGCCGCGCCGCGGAGCTGCTCGGCTGCGGGGAGCCGCTCCGCCTAGAGCCCGGGTAGCCGCGCCGCCGGCTTCCCTATCGCGACCAGGGCGTCCACCGCGTCGAAGCCGCTGGCGGCCCGCCACTCCTCCCCGACCGTGACCAGCGCGGCCACGGCCACCACGCTGGCCCCAGCCGCCTCCACTATCTCCCGTAGGGCTCTCAGGGTGCGCCCGGTCTCGACTATGTCGTCCACTATGAGGACCCGGTCGCTCCTCCCCAGGGAGCCCCTGGGGACGCAGAACACCGGGCTCCCGCCGCCGCAGAGGAGCCCGGGGGCCCCGCCCCGGCCCCGCCTGGCCACGGTGAAGCCGACCTCGAGCTCGAGGCTGAGGCTCGCGGCCAGCGGGATGCCGCTCGCCTCGGGGACGAGGATGCGGGTCACCCCGCGGCCCCGGTAGAGGCGGGCGAAGTGCAGCGTGGCCATCTCAAGGTAGAGGGGCTCCGCCAGCACCACCCCGGTGTCTATGACGCCCCCGGTCTCGGCTATCCTCTCCGCCAGCGCCCTCCTGGGGTCGGCGAGCCTCCTGAGCCCCTCGTACATCGCCGCCGCCTTCTCGGGGCTCGGCAGGCTCCTCCCAGTCACGTACCTGCTCAGCATGGGCGCCGGCACCCCGGTGGCCCGCTCCAGCTCCCTGTAGCTGTAGAGCCTCTTGGCGAGCCTCAGGGCCTTCACCGTCGCCAGCACCAGCGCGGCCTCCTCCAGCCTACGGCCCCCGCCCGGCAAGGCCACCGCAGCCCGCGGCGCGTTTTTACAACAGGCAGGTTAACATGGAGCACTGCGCCCGTTTAAGAACCCGGATATAACCGCTCCGCCGCCCCAGGCCCCCCGGCCACGGGTGAAGAAGGAGCCTTGGTGTCAAGGCGCGACTTCCTCCGCCTCCTCGGCGCAGGCGCCGCCGCGGCCGCGGCGCTCGGCCTGGGCTACGCCGCCACCCGGAGCCGCGGCGGGGAGACCAGCAGCCCCGCCTCGGCCACCGCCTCCCCGAGCCCGGCCACCACCACCGCCGCCGCCCAGGCGACGGCCTCCACCCCCGCCCGGGGAGGCGGGGCGAGGAGGATCCGCGCCCTCTGGGTCTACGTGGGCCCCATCGGCGACTACGGCTGGACCCACGCCCACGACGCGGGCAGGAGGGCGGCCGAGAAGGCCCTGGCCGGGATACTTGAGACTGACTACCTGGAGAGCGTGCCCGAGGACCGCGCCTACCAGGCCATAAAGCAGGCCCTCGAGACCAAGCACTACGACGCCGTGTTCGCCACCAGCTACGGCTTCATGGACGCCGTGAAGAGGCTCGCCAGGGAGTACCCCCACGTGATGTTCTACCACTGCAGCGGCCCCTGGGAAGCATTCCGCGACATCCCCAACGTGGCCACCTACTTCACCGAGTTCTACCAGCTCTACTA
>Ga0256833_1000908_pt1 | contig 22385 bp, 18 predicted proteins | sample 356284metaG_FD_190535 | JGI IMG/M metagenome (GOLD analysis project Ga0256833, IMG submission 190535) | Hydrothermal vent microbial communities from Mid Atlantic Ridge, Atlantic Ocean - 356-284 | ecosystem: Environmental > Aquatic > Marine > Hydrothermal vents | place: Atlantic Ocean: Mid... | reverse complement strand
TAGCCCTAGTGGAGGATGGCAGGGTCGTGTGGGAGGCCAGCATCGATACCGTGAGGGTTGCTAGGGATCCCGGGGTACTCCTAGAGGCCATCAGGGAGGCCGGGGAGGTGGACGCCATAGCCGCCCCCTCAGGCTACGGTGTGCCGGTCACCCTCTCCCACGAGGTAGTCGACCCCGAGAGGTTCGCCGTCGAGGTACTCCTACTCAGCACTAGGGAGGCCATAGAGGAGGGGGTCGAGAGGGGCGACCCCGGCGTGATGGTCTACAAGGCCCTAGCCGACACGGTGGTCGAGCTAGTCTCCTGGAGGGGGGTGAGGAGCGTCTTCATACCCGGAATCATACACCTCCCAACGCTCAGGTGGGGCGCTAAGTATAACAGGGTGGACATAGGCACCGCCGACAAGCTGGCCGTGACCCTCCTAGCCCTACACCTGGAATCCAAGGGCCACCCCGGAGACGCGAGCTTCCTCCTCCTAGAGGCCGGCTACGGCTATAACGCGCTAATCCTAGTGGAGTCGGGGAGGGTCACGTGGGCGCTGGGCGGCACGAGTCTGGCGCCTGGCTTCATCACCGCGGGCCCCCTAGACCTCGAGGCCGTAGCGGCCGGGGGCTGCTGGGGGAGGGGCGACGTCTTCCACGGGGGAGTGATGGAGGCGTGCAAGGCAAGCGACCCCCTGGAGGCCCTCGAGAGGGCCGCGGCCTCCGGGGGGCCGTGTAGGGAGGCCTACGAGGCTATGATGGAGTCCATAGCGACAACCATAGCGGGCATCGCGGCGAGGAGAGGAGTCAAGAGGCTCCTCGTCAGCGGCAGGCTCTCGAGGGCCCAGAGGATCCTCGACGACCTAGCCTCAAGGCTGCCCGGCAGCATCGAGCCAGAGCCCCTAGGGCTCCTCGAGGGCGCCCGGGCCTCCAAGCACGCAGCCCAAGGCTACGCCCTAGTGGTCGAGGGCCTCCTGGGGGGCCACGCGAGCGCTGAGGTGCGCTCCATGGCGATACCCGAGGCCTGCGGCACAGCCCTAGACCACGTGTGGCACCCACGCCTCCAAGAGGCTAGGAGGAGGCTCCGCGAGGCCTACGTGGCCAGCGTCAGGAACCCTAAGCTCTGCGCCTAACCCTCGGCAAGGCCAATCCAGCCCATCGCCCGGGGGGCTCGGCGTGGGGCAGATTCCTCACGGGGCCCTGATGGCTTGGAGCGTGGGGGTTATTACCCGCTCGCCCCCCGCTGCCTTGGCGGTGTACGACCCCATGGACGGCTTCATCGAGGTTCTCCCGGGGGTTAGGTCTAGGGTCTCCTACTGCGATGGGAGGGTCATAGTTGTTGAGACGCTCCTGGATCCGGGGGCCGAGGTTCCAAGGCATAGTCACGAGTCGACGCAGGTCACCGTGGTCCTGGATGGGGAGCTGGATCTATGGATCGAGGGCGCGGGGTGGTCCAGGCTTGCGCGGGGCCAGTATAGGGTGATCCCGCCCTCCACGCCCCACTCCGCCCGGGCAGGCGGGGGAGGGGCCCTAGTGCTCGACGTCAACTCCCCGGTGACCGAGGATAGAAGGAGGCTCGCCGAGAAGCTGGGGGCGACCTGCTAACGCTTGGTAGCCCCCGGGAAACACTTCTAAGCACTCCCCCGCATCGCTGGAGTGGGCTGTGAGGAGGTTCGCTAGGGCCCGAGGCCTCGTGGGGGTCCTACGGCGGAGGCCGAGCCCGCTCTTCTGGTGCCTCCATATAAACCCCCTGTAAGTGCTTGGTGGCGGCTGACAGTGCCTTGGCCGCCGCGGCGTTGTTGATGCACCTCTCCGAGAGGGGGCCGGTATGGGTAGCGCTCGTCATGTCTGGGCTGGCCATGGCCCTGACCAGCCTTGGGGGGTTCGGGGTCCTCTTCCTCCGCGGCGGGGAGGAGAGGCTGCCCCTACTCATAGACGTGGGCCTGGGCTTCAGCTCCGGCGTGATGGTGGCGGCTAGCTTCACCAGCCTCCTCGTGCCCGCCATAGACTCCTACGGCGCCCTCAGGCCCCTCGCGGGCGTCGTCCTCGGGGCCCTGACGGTCCACGCTGTGAACGAGCTAGTGCCACACGAGCACCTGGTTAAAGGCTATGAGGGGCCCCCATCGGGCCTCAGGAAGCTGAAGGCGGCCTGGCTGGTGGCGCTTGCCATAATAATCCACAACCTACCCGAGGGCCTCTCCATAGGGGCTGCGAGCGCCTACTCCGCCAGAACGGGCTTCACGGTGGGGCTGGCCATAGCCATACAGGACATCCCCGAGGGGCTAGCGGTCAGCGTGCCGGTATACGCCAGCGGGGGCAGCCTCGGCAGGGCCCTCCTCTACGCGTGGCTAAGCGGCCTCTCAGAGATGGCCATGGCCGTGCCCGCGGCGTACCTCACAGAGGTCTCCGTGAGGCTGCTACCCTACGCCCTCGGCTTCGGCGCCGGTGCAATGCTATACGTTGTGAGCCACGAGGCCATACCCGAGACGCATAGGAGCGGCCACGAGGGCAAGGCGACACTCGCATTCTTCGCGGGCCTCATACTCATGGCCGCCTTGGACACGGCGATAAAGTAAAAGCCTAGACCCACCACAATACCACGGGGGGATCCGCTAGTGCCCCTAGAGTCCCTTGCGACTCTCGTTTTCAGCGCGGAAACCCCAATATGGCCCGGGGGATTTAATGGCAGAACCTTCTACTGCCCCCAGGAGCCCCCACAGTGTCTAGGCCCCTACATGCCTAAGGCCACGCAGCTCATAGGTAGGGCCCGGTGGCTGCTGAGGATTGCAGCCCTAGCGGGGGCACCCTGCAGCAGGAAATCCAAGGAATACGGCATCCCAGTCCGGGGCCACGCCGAGGCCGAGGCTGTAGCGGCGAGGGCTTTCGGCTCCACAAGGGCTTCAAGCCCCGTGGTAGTCCGTGAGGAGTGGAGGCTCCCCGAGGTAGATCGTGTAACCTACATAAAGCCTCGGGAAGCCCAGCTATTGGAGGAGTTTATCTCCAAGGTTAGGGGGATCGCTCACCCGAAGAGGCCGAATAGGAGACTTGGAGTATCGAATGCTCTAACAGCGCTAAGCCTCCATGCCTATAGGAGGCTTCGAAGGCTCCTCGGCGTAGACCACGAGCCCCCCGTGGGCGTGGTGACTCGGAGCATACTAGGCGATGAGGGCGCCTCCAAGCTGTTGGAGGGCATTAGCGAGGAGGCCCTGCTCCTATTCGCTATACCACGCTTCCTCCTCACAGTCCAGGGCTTCGAGGAGGGGCGGAGCTATTATGAGATCCAGCCCCTTAAGCCGAATGATGTAGAGCTTGTAGTGAGGGTCCTCAAGAGGCCCGGGGCCAGAGGGGACGGGCCCTCCCAGGCCCTGGCCGTGGCCGCGCTCGCAGCCGTGCCGGTGGTAGTAGGCCTCGGTAAGGCGGCCTCCAGGGGCTTCGGCCACTTCAGGCTTGTCGAGGCAGAGGTAAGCTCCCACTTGGAGGGGATGCTCTCCGACTACATAGACCTCCTAAGGGGCGCCATAAGCCCCGAGAGCCTCGACCGAGCACTTGGATTCATAGTCGACATGGCCACGGCATCGCTCGGGGAGAGTGACGACTGCCTAAATCTAGCCCCGACCCTAAAGGGCTCCGAGATCCTGGTCTCAGAGAACGCCAGGCACCCCTGCCCCTACCACGTGGAGGAGCTCCAGGGCCTCTCCAAGGATCCAGGCGACTACGCATGCTTTGAGAGGGCCGCCGACTGCAGCGAAATCGGGGATGACTCGGCGAGGATCCTCTGCGCTCTAAGCGCTATAGGGGCGTCGACCCTGAAATCAACGTGGAAGGCATACCACGCCGCCAGCGGTAGGATAGCAGGCGTGGAGGAGCCTGGCCCAACCTACCATACCTGGCCCCTGGGATTGCCACGCTACGTGGAGACCCGCAGACCCCCAAAGGTGACGGGCTACCTTCGAGTCCCCTGGGGTGTGAAGCTAGAAGAGGGAAGGCTCAGGGGGCCGCTCAAGGGCGACGCTGGCAGGCATCTATCACCCATAACCATATGGCCCCTACCCGGGGGGAGAGGCCCAGCAGGGGGCTTCATAGCAGTCAAACTAGAGGCTGCAGGAAGCCTCAGAGCGCTCCTACACTGGAAGGGCGCCTACCTCATACACGAGGGGTTCCATAGGAGGGCAAGGAAGTCATACCACCTCGTAATCCCCGTGAAGAAGATAGTTAGAATAGAGGAACACCAGGGCTATAGGGATCTAGCCAGAGAGCTGGGGAGGATCCCCACCCTCCTAGAAATGGCTGAAGCCGCCTATAGCGCTGCTGCCGAATGGCTCTCACACCTGCTAGGGCTTCACCCCTCCCCAGCTAAAGTTGGGAGGGGCACTACCTCTCCCCGGGGATCCTCGGGGGCCCCTGCTTAGTTAGATCCTCTAGCTACCTCCTAGTTGACGCCGCTAGTACGTGTACGGGCTCCCCCAGCGCCGCCTTGGCTGCCTCCCAGAGAGCCTCTGAGAGCGTTGGGTGGGGGTGTATGGTTGACGCCACCTCCTCGAGCTTGGCGCCCCGGGCTATGAGGTATGCGGCGTAGCCCGCCAGCTCTGATGCCCCGGGTAGGTGGGCGTGGAAGCCGAGGATCCTGTGTGTTGCCGGGTCATACACTATCTTCACGAAGCCCCTCCCACCCCCCTCGATGGAGACCCTCGCGAGAGCGCCGACGGGCACCCTGGCCTCGACCGCCTCGATGCCCTGGGCCCTGGCCTCCTCTAGGCTGGCGCCGACACTCACGGCCTCCGGGTGGGTGTAGACGACCATGGGTATGGGCCCCGGCTCGGGGGGCTTGATGCCTAGTATGGAGTGGGCGGCCGCTATGCCCTCGTGGAAGGCCTTATGCGCTAGGAGCGGGGGGCCGGCTGCGTCGCCCGCGGCGTATAGCCATGGGGGCCCCGCCCTCATGTGTGGCCTCTCAACGCCCAGGTAGCCCTTGTCGTCGAGCCTAGCCTTCACGGCTTCCAGGCCTATGCCCCTCGTCGCCGGCCTCCTACCCGTGGCCACCACTACGAGGTCAACCTCGACAACGCCGTGGCCCGCCACCCTAACCCTGGCGGCCCTGTCACCCAGCCTCTCGAGGCCCTCGACCCTAGACCTCTTCCAGACCCTGACCCCCATCCTCCTCAGGGATCCCTCGACGGACTGGGCGACCCCCCTCTCGATCCCGGGGAGGATCCTCGGCATGATCTCGACCAGGTAGACCTCCCTCCCAGCCATCGCTAGTAGGGTGGCGTACTCGACACCCACAGCGCCAGCCCCGACTATCAGGATCCTCTGAGGATCCCGGCGCAGGGCCTCTAGGAAGCCCCTGTTATCAACGACTAGGAAGCCGTCGGGCTCCAGGCCCCGTGGGTGGCTCGGCTCGCTCCCGACGGCGACAACCACGGCCCTCTCAGCCCTGAGGCTAGGCCCGCCCTCGACTTCTATCAGCCTCTCACCCGCGAGCCCGGCCCGGCCCCTTACAACCCAGACTCCCGCGGACTCGAGTATCTCCCCCACACCCCTCCTGCTAGACTCCACCGGGCCCCTCCAGGCCCACTCCGCGAGGCCCGGCAGCGGCTGGGGCTTCGACCCGGCCTGGAGGGCGTGTAGGAGCTTCGAGTAGAGCGCCTTGGTCGGTATGCACCCGTAGTTCGTGCACTCCCCGCCTAGGAGCCCCTCCTCTACAAGAGCCACCCTCAAGCCGGCCCTGCCTAGGAGGGAGGCCGCCGGGTAGCCCGCGGGCCCTCCACCTATCACTACTACGTCAACGACCTCCGGCAGCCCCGCTGCACCCCCGTACCTGTGGGGTGCGGGGCCTAGCTTAAATGGCGGGGCGGGCCACGGCCTGGGCTGGGTGTGCACGCTTGGCTGGGAGCCCTATCGAGAGGCTGGTAGACGCGGTCAACTGGCTCGAGGAGGAGCTGGCGGCGCTACGCGAGCTAGCTAGTAGCAGGGCCTCTGAGCTGATGAGGCTAGTCGACGCCCTCATGTCGGAGTTGGAGAGCGAGGCCGACGGCATAGTGGACTCCATAATCGATGAGATCCAGAGGCTCGCGGAGAGGGAGGTCGAATCCATAGACGCCAGGCTCGACTCGGAGAAGGCGAGGCTCGCGAGGGAGCTCGACGAGGCGGCCAGGGCCAACATGGATAGGGCTGTGGAGGAGGTCTTCAAGACCCTAATCGAGAGGCTCGGGGGTGCCGGGGGTGCCGGGTAGCGCCGCCTACGCCAAGCTCGCACCGGCAGCGAGGGTCGCTAAGACCCTGATCCCAGCGCTCGAGAGGATCAGGGACGCAGCCTCAGCCGCCGACCTCCAGGAGGCCCTGACGGTGCTGAGGGAGTACGTGCCCGGCCTCTCCGAGGCCCGGAGGCCCGGGGAGGTCGAGGAGGCGCTCTATTCCTGGCTGGGATCCCTGGCCCTCCACCTCTCAAAGCTCGCACCCGAGGGGGCGGGGGACGCCCTGCTAGCCTTCGCCCTAGACGACGTGGCACTCGACATGCTAGCAATACTGGAGGCCGTCGAGTCGGGCTCCAGGCCCCCGCGGCCGGCGACGGCGTCCATAGAGTGGGCCCCCACGGCCCTGATAGCCAGGGATCCCGAGGCGGCGTCGAGCGTTGATAGGGTCCTCGACGTAGCCAAGCCCTTCAAGCCCCTCCACAGAGCGCTCTCCTGGGCCGTTGAGGCGGCTAGGGCTGCGAGGGAGCCTAGGGTCTACACTCTAGCGCATCCAGCGGTCTCGTACATAATATACACCCAGCCACTCGGGGGCCTCGACGCCGACAGCGCCCGCTGGGTCTCCAGGATAGTGTGCCCGATGCTACGCCACAGGGCGGCCAGGGCAGCGGCTCAGGCGGTGCTCCAGGGCCTCGAGCCCAGGGTGGTGGCGGCGGCGATACCCCCCATCAGGGATCCCTACTGCCGCATCCCCTGGGGTGGCCTGAGGGAGCTCGCCGAGAGGGAGGTTGAGGAGGACCAGCTACTGGCGGGGCTGAGGCAGCTGCTCCCGGATCAGGGCCTCGAGGGTAGGAGCATAGTTGAGGCCCTAGAGGCAAGCTATAGGAGGGCCAGGGAGGCCGTTAGGGCTGCGGCCCTCCAGGCCTTCGAGTCCTACCCCCTACACCTAGGCCTAGCCGTTGCAGCCCTAGCACTCGCCAGGCTATCCCTGGAGTCGATGAGGGCGATCCTGACCGCTAAGGCCCTCCGCCTCAAGCCCGAGCAGTACATTGAAGCGCTCGGCGTTGAGGCGTAACTCCTCGGGGCCAGCGTCTAGGCCGCCCGGCAGCTATGGCGCCCCGCCTCCTGGGGAGCCTCGCCGGGTGCAGGCGCCTAGATGCTTTGCGAGGCCCACGAGTAGGCCGAGGCCCCTCTGGACGTCCTCGTCTCTTAGGGCGGATAGCAGGCCTGTGAGCCCCACGGGCTTCACGTTCGAGGGATCACTGGCCTCGAGGCCCTGGATGAGGCAGTAGAGTATGGTCTCGCTGTTCCTCTTTATCCTTTGTACATCGGAGGGCTCGAGGCGCCGTAGGGAGTCTAGGATCGTGTTGGCTAGTGCTATGAGGCGGAAGAGCGCTATGTCGTTGGAGATCGTCGCCATTTTACCCTCATAGTCCGTGAGTAGCTCTTTGAGGGCGTCTATTATGCCGGCCTTCTTGAGCTGGACGGCCACTTCCGCCAGCTCTTTGAGGGCGTCGACCTCGACGGCCTCCTCTACGCCTGAGACCTCCTCAGCCGCCATGCGCCTCCACCCCCAACTCCCTCAGGGAGGGCTTCGGGGCGTGGGGGAACCGGAGCCTGCCAAGCCATGACATGTAGAAGGTTCTCTTCAAAATCTTCACCATGGGCCCCCTGAGGGTCACGTAGCACCTGTCATTCCACCTGTAGTGGCCCTTACCCTCATCGTAGGTTACCTCGCAGCTCCCGATGAGTCCTCCATTGCCTATATAGGCCACGCAGTGTACTGGCGGGTAGTCGTATAGACTGTATACGCTGCCGAGATCCTCCAGTATCATGCTGGCAGCCCTTATACTCGCGAAGTGGACGAACACTCCGGCTAGCCCTAGGCCCGCGGGCTTCATGCTATGCTCCCCTGTGAGGTAGACCTCGTCGTATTCGGGGTGCTGGAAGTGGGGCGTGCGGATCCTCGTGAACCTCTTGTCGTCGCCGAGCTGGAAGTCGGGGCTCCTCAGGAGGGGCGGCAGCCTGGGCGGTGGGACCTTCACGAGCATGTCATACTCTATCTCGGCGTCCTTGGTGACTACTACCCTCTTCTCGGGGTCAACCCTCTCGAGGCCCTTATGAACTATTACTTCAACCCCATAGCCCTCCAGGATCTCCCTAGCAAGCCTCCCTATGTCGGGCCCCAGTATGTCGAGTGGGTGATAGCCGAGCATGCTGCGGGGGGCGACGTACTTTATATCGACTTTAACGCCCTTCACCTTGTAGTAGTGGGCTAGAAGCGTCGTTATCTCGAGCGGGTATATACCGCATCTATGGGGGAGCTCGGGTACCAGGACGACTATCCTACCCCCGCGGAAGGTCTTTATGGCCCTATTGAAGGCCCTGGCGGACTCGGGGTCGTAGTTGTGCCACCCGGCCTCCTCCAGGCCCGGGTACTCGCTCCAGCCATTAACTGTTCCGAGCGCTATGAGCAGGTAGTCGTAGCTTATCCTCCTCCCCGACCTCGTTGCGATCTCCCTCTCGGCGAGGTCTATACTAACCACCTCGTCGATTAGAGTCTTAACCCCATAGTACTCGACGCCCCTTAGGGGGGCCCTAGTCTTCTCAACGTCGAGCCCGTCAACTGCAACGTCGAGCCAGAGGGGGGGCATGTAGTGGTGTTCGGACTTACTCACCAAGAGAACCTCCGCGTCGAGCCTGTTAGACCTGATCTCATCAGCCAGCATTAGCGATGACGCTACTCCCCCCACACCTCCTCCCACTACGACTATCTTCTTAGTCATACTAGGTAGCACCCCGAAAGCCCTACGCTACAGACCCTTCGAAGGCTTATTTATGCACTAAATAATACTACCTTGAAGCAAAGTAGATCTAGCGCCGCATGAGAGGGGAACGCGAAAAGCTGTGGATGAGGTAGGAGAGCGTTCGCCGTCCACCGAGGCTTTTTCGTATTTTCTAACTCGGTGGGTGGTTCACTGCGCTTCCCCGGCGGGGCCCCTCACCGCGGCCACCGCTACGCTTGCATGGGCTACAAGCCTAACATACCCTGCAGAGCTATGGTAACACGGTACCCACAGCAATGAGAGGCCTAAACATCAAGGGTCTCTAGAAGCAATTAAAAGCCGCGTAAACCCGAAACAGCCCTACTCGGATCGGACTAGCGCATACCTAATCCCCGCAGGCGGGGGTTCATAATGCCGGCGAGGGCGGTGTCCGCATAGCTCCGGGGAAGGCCTCATCTGCATCGTGTAAGGGCTTCTATGGCTGGGATCGACTGCCGCCTTCGTATAGGCTTGTTCCACACTTCCCCGAGCCTGCTGCGTCCCCGAGGCATTCTAGGGAGTCGGCGAGGGCGCCCTCGAGGCCTTCCGTGGGCGGTGCCCTGTAGAGGTGGCTCTCGGCTTGGGGGTCGTCTGTTGAGCCGAAGCGCTTCACGGGCTGGTAGCCCCTGCGGGATAGGCACAGGGCTATCCCCGCCTCGGCGGGGGGCCCGCAGGAGTCTGTGATGCAGTAGGCCGCGGCTAGCACTCCAGCGTTGGGGCTTGTGGTGAGCCTGTCTATGTGCCACCACACCCTCTTCCTCCTCTTGAGGTGCCTGAGGATCCGGGCCCTCAGGCCCCCGGGGCCGCAGGCGCTCCCCACGTAGGCGTAGAGGCCGGGCTCTATCACGGCTCTGAGGGTTCTAGCCTCTACCACCACCCTCCCCCGGACTTCGAGGAGTAGAACGTAGACCCCGGGAGCCCGGGGCACAGGCCTTGAGAGGCGGGGCTCAGCCACTAGCCTATACCCCAAGAGCCTCAGCCTTCGACCGGGCTTATAGGGTGGGAGGCCCCCGTCTCGATACGAGCTCTGGGAGCGGCTTAACCTTATATTCAACCCACGGGGAGCTCCCGGGGCTGGGTGGCGGGCTCTGAGACCCCGCGTTTACCTCGTGCTACCCGACGTATCCGAGACGAAGGCTAGGGCCCTCGAGGCCCTCTCAGGCTCAGGCCTAGGCGTCAGGGTGCTGGTTAGCTATACGACCCTGACCTGGAAGCCCGGGGGACTCTCTAGGCTCAGGGGCCTCGTCGAGGGGGGAGTTGTCGCCGGTGTGATGCTCGATAGTGGGGCATACCATGCTATGGCCCTAGGCGTCAGAGTTGATGTGGGGGAGTACGCGCGCCTGGCCCTAGCCGCCGGGGTGCCCTGGGAGCTGGTCGCCGCCCCTGATATACCCGGGGATCCCGGGGCCACTCTCGCTAGAACCAGGGAGTTCATGGAGGCCTACCCCCGAGAGTTCCTCCCAGTCCTCCAGGGGCAGAGCGTTGAGGGCTACCTGGGGAGCCTCAACGACCTCGAGCGCATCGGCGCCGTTGAGAGGGCCCCGAGGCTCCCCCGGGGCGTGAGGCTCCTAGGCATAGGGGGCCTAGACGGGGAGAGGTCCAGGGCGGGCTTCATAGCGCGCCTCCTAGAGGCCCTCCCAGAGGGCTACATGTTCCACCTCTTCGGCGTCGGCGCGAGGACGCTTAGGGCCCTCTCTAGGAGGGGGCTCCTCTGGAGGGTCTACAGCATAGATAGCGGGGGGTGGCTTGCCGAGATACGGTATAGGAGGAGGACCATCCACAGGGCCCGGGGGACCCTCGAGGCTAACATAGCGGCTATGAGGAGCTACATAGAGAGGATAAGGGGGGCACTCCATGCCAGAGCGTAGGATCCTCCTCGTCCTACCCTGCAACCCCTGCGTCCGCCTAGGCGACTACAGCCTATGCAGGAACTGGAGGGTCATACTAGCCTCCCTGGGAGACCTCGTCGGGGCAGGCCTAGTCGACCTTGCAGCTATAGACTCCTGCAAGCCGGGCCTGGTGCCGTGGGGGGAGGAGCGCCTCTACAGGTGGTGCGACGTCTACCCCAGCAGCGACCGCTACTACAGGAGGGAGCCCTGGAGGCTCGAGCTGATGGTAAGGGCCCTCGAGGCAGACCTCAGGGAGGCCCTGACCCGCTACGCCTACATAGTATACTACGTGAACGTCAAGGCGTACAGGGAGGCCCTCAGAAGGGCCTCCAGGAGCATACCCCACGCCGGCAGGATCATAGAGGCCGGACCCCCAGCAGACAGCCCTCTAAGCTACACGAGCAAAGCGAATAGGGAGGCCCTCAGGAGGAGCCTGCTAAGCCTCCTAGAGGTCTGACCCCCCGGGGGGCTCAGTCGCTCTAGGGATCCGGCCCGAACACATTTAGGCCCCGGCCGGCCAGTCCTTCCCGGAGGGCTACGGGATCCCAGTTGGCCAGGCTCATAGCTACGGTGGGTTTGACCCCTGGGGCGCCGCATACGAGCCTATGCCTACTCCTATCGAGGGGCGTCAACATTGAGGAGGTCGTGATCGTTGGCAATGTTAGGGAGACGGTCGAGGAGGCGGCGAGGATCCTCAGGGAGTGCCCATGCCCCAACGGAAGCCTGCCCGGCGCGGCTGTTAAGACGGTGCAGCTAGGCTTCCCAGACGTCAGAAGCCAGGCCGACCTAGTGAAGCTGGGCGACGCCCTGGGGGGCCTCATAAGACCCGGGGACTACGTTGACGTCACCGGGGGCCGCAAGATCATGGCCGTCTGGGCCGCCCTCGTGGCCCTCAATAAGGGAGCACACGTCGTAGCAACCATCGTCCCGAGGGAAGAGGCTGAGAGGGCCCTCGCGAGCAGCGAGCCCTGCGGTAAAACCGTGGAGAAGGCCAACCTCATAATGCTAGCCTAGGGGGTGCGAGGCTTGGCCCTAATCGAGAGCGAGAAGGCCCTTATCCTAGCCCTCCTCGATAGGATAAGGGGGTTGGGGGATCCTCCCTATGGGAGGAACCTAGCTGAGATAGCGTCGGAGGCCCTTGGCAAGATATCCTCAGCGGGGGAACCGGTGAGAATTATACATGTGGATGTAGGCGGGAGGACCCTGGAGACCCCGGGTACCCCGGCGTCCATAATCAAGTTGGCGGTCTACACGCTAGAGCTGAAACCGCAACCAGGCGGGGAGCTGTGGTATCACACCTACCAGATCAACCGTCCTGAGGGCCCTCAGAGGCTCCATCTACTCTACGCGAGAGGCGACTACAGGGTGAGACAGGCCCTCACATACATAGTGGAGCTCGCAGCACTCCTCCGCTGGCTTAGGGAGGAGTCCAAGCGTGGCAGGGGCCTCATTGTGGGCATAAAGGATGGCCCGCTAGTCCAGCAACTAGCCCAGTATCTCTCGCCCAACTTCGACTTACCCGAGGAGACGGCAAGGTCTGCCCTATACTATGCAGGCCTCGATAACAGGGTCGTGGAAGACCTCATCTATAGGGCTCGAAGGAGGAAGAGGAGGGACTCTATATCCTCCGGAGCTTTAATGGCTTTAATACTAGATGAGCTATACGAGACTGCTGAGAATGGTGATGCGTATCCCGCCGGGGTAGTGGAGGATACTAGCAGATCTTCTACGCTACTCTTCAAGCTGGTTGCCGAGGCCATCATAGACCTAGTCTTAGAGGCCGCCCGCTCACCATATTTTAATGGTGAACACGCTGTCCACGTGGCCTCGGCAGAAGCCACGAAATTACTTGGAGTACCCCTCGGAATCAACGCGGAGAGGTTCGCCAGGTGCCTCTGCGAGTCCGAAGAGGAGATAAGATCCCTGGGGCGTCGTATGGCAGACATTATGAACCCGCTACTAGAGGCGATAAACCGAGCTGTGACTTTGGAGGGCTCCTTGCCGGGTCTCGCAGCTATTGTTAGCAAGGTCGGTGGGGCCGAGGATGGGCGATTAGAGTCCGTTAGAGCTATAGTGAGGGCCTTGGCTAGGGGGCAGCTCCTGCCGCTTTCCACGCGCGACCCAGACATCATAATGGCCGCCTACTACCTCGGCTTCCTGGACAGCCACGCCACCAAAGAGTTTGAGAGACATGAACTCTACGCTTCCGCGCTCGACGCTATAGAGGCCAGGGCTGTCTCCGAGGATAACGCTCTGCAAATGGAGGATGTCAAGGAGACTATTCTAAGGGTTATTAGCAGGTTAAAGGCCAGGTACTTGGTGGTGGATCCCCCGCTTAGGTGTGACGACATCGGAGACAGACTCTATAGGGCCGGTGTGAGTGCCTTGGAGCCCTGCTTGATAGCGGCCTCGGATACCTACACTTACGCGCCCCCCATCAGGCTAGAGTACTACAGGGATCCCGGCAGCCCCATCTCCCTAGTGGAGCTGGCATTCCTGGAGGCCTTCTTAACCAGGTACAAGTACCCCCAGGGTGTAATGGTGGCTGACATAGCTAGCAGGGTTAGATACGAGGAGGCGCTCACTGCTAGGCCGCTTGCCGAGAGGCTCATACCCCTCCGCTACTACGTACGCAGCTGGGAGAAGAGGATCGAGCTTATGTAGCCCCCGCATAAACTAAAATAAGCCTAAATGGTGGAGTAATACTAAATGGTGCACGGCGTGCCCTCGAGCCATCATCAGGGCGAACCCCTCTTAATGGCCGGCGTCATTACGGAGATAACCTCCTACTCCACCGCTAGAGGCCACGTCCTAGTGACGCAGGGCTACACTAGGCTCGTCACATACGGTAGCCTGGTAGAGATTGAGGACTCGGAGGATCCCTCCAAGCGCTACCTGGCCGTGGTGAGTGATGTCAGGGAGAAGGGTATCCTACCAAGCATAGACCAGAAGGCGCTAGAGGAGATAATTAGAACTATGCAGGTGAAGGGGGTTGACCCCCAGAGGGTGAGTGATGTACTCAGGGAACTCGCATTCCCGGGGGTTCAGAGGCAATACGGTCTAAGGGAGGTCGACCTCCAGATACTAGGGGAAGTAGAGAGGAGTCCGAAGGGCGAGGTTGCACTCAGGTTCCACAAGCGCCCCCCGAGGCCTTACTCTAGGATAAAGGAGGCGGCATTCGACCTCTTAAACGGGCTGACCGCCAGGGACTGCTCATACCTAGTACTAGGCTCCCACTACGTGGTTGACGGTGCTCTGGTAACGTTAAACCCGCAGCGGCTAACCATGCACCTAGCAATAGTCGGCCAGACGGGATCCGGCAAGACGGAGACCGTCAAGAGGATAGCGTTAGAGTACTATGTGAGGGGGAGCGGCCGGCAGAACCCGAGAACCCTGGTGATATTCGATGTCGCGGGGGAATACCTAGGCTACCCCTACCGGGGACCCGCCCACTCGCGTGCCGTGCCTCTACTAGAGGCGCTCCTCGAGCCCACTAAGTACATCTGCGAGCCAAGGTCCCACTGCGGGAGCGTAAGCCCCCCAACTCTAGAGCGCCTCACGATACTGGTACCCTATGACCCCTCGAAGACAGGTCTCGACGAGGCACATGAGAAGGCCTATATGCAGCGCTACAAGCAACTACTAGACTATGTGAACGGCAAGTTAGCTACTCTCGGGAGAGCAGCAGGCTCGGTACTATTCGGGCGCCACCACATCTATACCCTAACTTCTAAGGGACTCCAAGTCATCGGAACGTTCGATGCATGGAATTCAATATTAAACTCTGAATATCTAGTGATAGCCCTCCCCCTCCCCGACGCCCTGACGATTGATGAGATTGTCGAGATATCGGGCACTCGGAGCGAATACGTACCCGTGCTACTCAGGAGTGCCGCGAACGCTCTAGGCCTTCTAGAGGGTAACACGATAGCGGGGATAACCTTCCTGTTCGAGTTATTCGAGTTATTCACCCACAAGAGGTTTAGCGGCCGCTTTAAAGATCTAGCGGAGAAGATAGTTAACGCGATAAAAGACCTGACTAACAAAGCCCTTAGCAAAGGCGCTAGTAGCCTTGATAGTAAGGATATCCGAATCCTACTAGACGACGCTGTATGCAATAGCCTCTACCTCCAAACGTGTAGGTCAGTGCAAGGAGGGAGCAGACCAACAGGGAAGAGCTTGAAGAGGAGCACGCACTACTACAATATAGATGCATGGCTCTACTACTTGACACTACCACTATGGAAGGGCTGGGCAAATATCGGGAAGCCCCCCTTCGACCCGGCCTCTCCCCAGACGGTGCTGGCTGCTCTCAAGGCTATCGATCCAATTAAGGAGGCTGAGTGGGAGAAGGCCATGATTGATAGGTTTGCGGACTTCGAGCATATAGTGGGTGAGTGGGAGAAGGCCACCCAGGCTGCCACGTTAAACGTCCTCCGCAAGGCGAGCATCCTCGTGGCTCCCACGCTCAACCACTACCTCTACAGAGAGGTCGTAAAGCGCTTCCTCGAGAAGGGGGTTACATTCACGCTCCTCGCACCACCAAGTACTGGGGCCACCGAGTTCTCCGTGGCCCGAATGCTCGACGAAATATTCGCCGAAGCCGTAGAGGAGTACGACCCCCAAGCGCCCCGTATGACGCTCCTCATACTCGAGGAGGCCCATAACTTGGCTCCCGCGAAGAAGGAGCCTCCAACGAAGAGTGGTGTGTTGAGGATTGCGAGGGAGGGGAGGAAGTGGGGTATAGGCCTCGTGCTAGTCACTCAAAGGCCGGGCTTCGTCGACCCCGACGTGCTGAGCCAGGCTGCGACCCTCATAGCCCTGAGGACCACTAACCCGGAGGACATAGCTAGCCTTAGGAGGAGCGTTGAATCCGTCACGTCAGAGCTCGCGGAGAGGCTGCCGGATCTAGAGCCCGGCCAGGCGATAGTCTCGGGCCTCGCGGTACCGGAGAGGAGGGTGCCTCTTCTGGCGAGGATTGCAATGCTGGGCTCCCATCAAGAGATATGCGGCAGCGGCCCCCAGCAGGGCCCGCCCTAGGAGCTCCCCCTCTCCCCCGCGTCTCGGTGGGCCCTGTGGAGAGGCTTGTGGGGGGTTTCCGCCAGGATCCTCCGGGCCTCCTCGGGGGTTGCGGTGTGTATGTGCAGCGGGTGGTGCCGTGGTAGGCCCGCCAGGCTTCTGGTGGCCTCCTCCAGCCTCCGGGGGTGTAGGGGCTTCCCCGCGACTACTAGGATGTCGACGTCGTGTGAGGACTCCTCCTCCCCCCGGGCCATGCCCCCCACCAGGTAGGCCTCGAACTCGCCTAGGATGCTCTTCAGGGCCTCAACAACCCTCGGGGCCCAGGCCTCCCACCTCCTCTTCAGCTCCTCCCTCTCGGCCAGCAGGGGGTCCACGTACCTCGATATCCTCCTACCCGTTAGGAGCCTGTAGAGGGCCTCGGAGGCGAATGAGCCTACTAGGAGGGCGGCGAAGAGAGCCGCCTCCCCGGGGCTCGTGGTGGCTGTGTGGTAGAGTAGCACCGCCAGGCTTGCCAGGCTGGCTGCAGCCCCCGCGAGGGTTAGTAGCGGGCTCGCCCTCACCTGCCTCCTGAGCCTGTAGGCGGCGAGGTCTACGGCGGCGAAGACGAGTAGGAAGCCCGCGCTCCCAGCGGTGGCTATGTCGCCGAGGCTGGCTAGGCTTGCCAGGGCCGAGCTCACGGCGGCTATGAGTAGGAGGCCCTCGGGCGCCCTACCCCAGAGGGTGCGGCCCACCTCCCTGGGTAGCTCCCCGTACCTGGCCACCACGTAGCTTATGCCCGCGGTGCCGTAGAGGGTGGCGTTTATCGCCGAGGCGGTCGAGGCGAGAGCCGCTGCAACGACGAGGAGGAAGCCGGGGGTGCCGAGGGGCTTCCTGGCGAGGGCGGCTAGAGCATAGTCCCTGGCCCTCACAACCTCTGAGGGGCTCATAGCCCCCGCGGCCACGAGGGCTACTGCCACGTACACCGCCACCACGACGGCAACGGAGGCGGGGTAAGCCTTGACCACGTCCTCTACTCTAACGGCGTCCGCAGCCGAGTTCGCTATCAGCTCGAACCCCTCATAGGCGAGGAATATTATCATGCCGCCCACGAGGATCCTCAGGGGGCCTGGCCACCTCGATGGGGCTATACTGCCCCACGACACCAGGGGGAGCACGGCCGCGACGACGAGCACCAGCACTGAGAGCTTGAAGAAGACTAGGGCGTCCTCAACCCTCCCGGAGACCCTGGCCCCCAGAGCGTTGACGCCCGTGAAGGCGGCGATCACGGCTACAGCCAGCGCCCTGGCGAGGAGCCCTCCGCCCCCAACGCTGCTCGCAGCGTAGCTCCCGAAGGCGTAGGCGTAGAGCGCTATCATAACCGTGTAGTTGAGCACTAGGAGCACGTTAAGCCCGCCGGCGAGGATCCCGTTCCCATACCCCCTAACGATGAACTCCACCGTGCCCCCACGGCTCGGGTAGCGCCTCGTGAGCCTAGCGTAGGAGTAGGCAGTCAACCCGGCGACGAGGCCCGCGAGCCCGAAGGCCACCGGGGCCGCGGAGCCGGCCAGCTCCAGGCTGAGGCCTAGGACAGCGAATATCCCCCCACCTATCATGCCGCCGACTCCGATGCTGAAGGCCTCCCGGAAGCCTATCCCACCGCGCTCGCTAGCCGCCCCCAACCACCTCCAGGACTCGGTGGGTAATGGAGGGGTGGTAGAGAAAAAGAGTGACGAGTGGGGGCTTGTCTGGGCTCTAGTGCCTCCTGAGGCCGAGGCCCGCTACTATTAGGGTCACGACTACCAGGGCCAGGGTCGCCGCTGACAAGCCGTAGGCCTTTGAGGCGCTTGCCCTGGCCTCGCTTAGCGTCGATGCTAGCTGATCCAGCTTCTTGGACTGCTGGTCGAGGCCCGTCTTGAGGCTTGATATGCTCGACTGTAGGGAGCCTAGCCTCCCAGCTAGGCTGTTCACGGTGTCCTGTATGGCTGTGACCTTGCCCTGGAGGGCCTTGATCCTGGTTGGGAGTGTGGAGTTCAGGTTCCACACTATCTTCTCGGCTATCCTGGAGTGCATGACTGCCTCGTCCACCTTAGCCTTGAGGGACTCCTGGGTCTTCGTGATGTTGGAGACCGCGGCTTCTATGAGATCGACCCTGCTTGAGAGGCCTGTGAGTCCCTTCTCGAGGGCCTGGAGCCCCCTGGCCACCGCTGATACGTTGGCTGCGAGCGTGTCGACCTTCAACATGGTAATGGTTAGACCCTCCTCCAGCGTTGAGAGCTCGGCGTGGAGGCTCGAGGTCTTAGAGTCCATGTACGCTATTATGGCGGCGGTCGTGTTTGTGACTATCACCGGGACTGTTGTGTAGGAGGCATAGCTTACTATGCCGACCAAGCTCATGTTGTAGACCCCGGGGCTGAGCGGTGGCAGGGTTACCGTGGCGCTCGCCCTGCCCTTCGAATCCGTTGTTAGTATATCCAGGAACACACCGTTCAGTAGCAGGGGTATTGTGGAGTAGGCTGGGAGGCCGCTGGCCTCAATGTGCTCTATCGTAACCCCGCCTGGCTCGACGATAGGGGCCGAGAGGGTGACGGTTGCGGGAGGCCTCTTACCGGTCTTGGCGAAGAATATGTCTGTGTTATCAACGCCTATAGCCATTATTGGGGTCTGGACTGGGAAGTAGAAGCCCCTCCTGGCGTCTGTCCAGACGACGTAGACAGTCCCATTCTCCTCGGCGGCGTTTATGTAGTCGCCTATGAAGTTCTCGAGGGCCCAGCTGGTGTAGTCTGTGACCCTATAGTTGGGGCTTAGCTTGCCGTTGTGGAACCTGGCGTAGTAGATGTCGTAGCCCATCCTCGAGACGGAGAGGCGCGTGTCGGCCCAGACTATGTGGGCGCTCGAGTCCTCGCCGGCTACTACCCAGGGGAAGAACTGGGCGTTACAGGATCCCCTCGGGTCGTCGTTGACCCTGACGGGTATGCTCCACGTTTTACCCCAGTTCTTGGAGTAGACTAGGTACACGTCTGCTGGATCGCAGCCGGGGCCGTCGGGGTCGGCTGAGTAGGCTATGTAGACCGTCCCATCGGGGGCAACCGCTATCGAGGGGAACATGGAGCTCCACCACCTGAACGTCGGCATTAGAGTCTCCCCTATCTTGACGGTGTAGTAGTAGCCTATCTCGTGGGGTATGACCGCCGCTTCAACGGGCTTACTCCAAGTCTTGCCGCCGTCGTCGGATCTAACAACCATCACGGCCGCCGAGCCGTTGAGCCACCCGTCATCGAGGGAGTCGTAGTACGCAACGTATATGGTGCCGTTGGGGGCTACCGCGGGGTAGGATCCCTGCACCAGCCTGGGGACGAAGGGTGAGGAGAGGTTTATCTTCACCGTTGGGCTCAACGCCTTGGGGCCGATCCAGGTCTTGCCCCCGTCGTGTGAGACTATAGCCTTTATGGTGACGTTATAGAATGGCGTGCCAGTCTTCATGTCCACGTACATGAGGAACTCCGTGTAGCTCACGACCAGCATGGTCTTACCCGTGATGGGGGACTTACCCACTGCCAGGTAGTCCTTGTCGAGGAGTATGCCGATGGGGTAGTAGCCCTCTGAGAGGAGCTTGGATACGTTTATGTAGTCAGGCGTGAGCGCCGCGGTGAAGTTCCAAGTCTTGCCCCCGTCGCGGGATACGCCTAGCATTATGGTGCTTACGAGGCCCGTCGTGGTGTTGAGGGGCGGTGGCAGGGGCCTGTTGCCGACGGAGAGGTATGTCATGTAGAAGGTGCCATCGCTAGCGCTCCCCAGGGCTACGTCGCCGATGACGATGTCGCGTAGCGGGTCGTATGCCTTAGCTATTATGGGCCCGTGCCAGGTCTCGCCCCCGTCCATGCTATAGTATATGCCGAGCGTCACCTCGGGCGATGGGCCCATGGCCATCTCAGCGGCTATCTCCTGGTGGCCCGCGACCACTATGTTGTTGGGGTTCCTCGGGTTAACCGCTATGGAAGGCTCGCTCTCGTAGGGCGCGCTGTAGTCCACGCTAACCTTGACGTTCCTACCGAATATCGTCTTAGGCGCGGGGAACACCCTGCTAGGGGTCACGAGGAGCCCGTGGCCGAGGAGTGGAGCCCAGGGAGGCCCCTCGCTGGCCGTGAGCCTCTCTAGGTGGTAGGCCAGGATCCCGGATAATACGCCATACCTCACTGGGGGCCTCCACGAGACCCTGACCTCGGCCCCGGGCCCGTGGCCTCCACCGCCCCCATAGGCCCTGGCGACGGGCAGCGCTGGAAGCGCCACGGCCAACGCTAGGAGTATAGCTGCCACTAGGCGTAGCCTACGCAACACCGTCCACCCACGCTGCAACTCTCGGGGCTATAGAGGGGGGATATGAGGGTTGCCGCCGCCCTGAGGGGGATGCCACTGCTGGGGGCGGGCCTCTGAAGGCTCTACTGGCCGCCGCCCCGGACGGGTGCCGTGTGCCTCCTCTCCACGGGGGCTCCGGGTACGTACTCTACACCCGGCCTCATCGCCGCCTCCTGGGGGTAGAGCTCCATGAGCTGGTAGACCTCAGGGGGCAGCTCGGTCTTGACGTTGGTGAAGCCTAGCTCCCTCAGCTCATCGGCTGTTATGGGGTAGTCGTGCGTGTAGTAGCCGCTCACGAGCCTGTCGGCTACCTCCTCAGCCTTCTCCCTCGGCATCTTGTCCTCGAGTAGCTCTACAACGAACCTCTTCATCTGGTCAAGCGCCTTCCTTGCGACGTCGGCTAGTATTAGGGTCTCATCGCTCGCCTCCTTGCCCTTGAGCTCTGCAACCCTCACTATGGAGGGGGCGGGGTAGACCTTGCCCCCAGCGCTTATCTGGGGATCAACAGGCCCGAGGACAGCGTTGGGGTCCATCCATATCTCGTCGGCTGCGAGTGCTATGAGTGTTCCACCGCTCATGGCGTAGTGGGGGACCACGACTATCTTCTTGCCGCGGTGCCTCTTAAGAGCCCTAGCTATCTGGCTGGCCGCTAGAACCAGGCCGCCGGGGGTGTGGAGTATCATTACTATCGGCACGCCCTCGGGGGTCTGCCTTATGGCCCTGAGGACCTGCTCGCTATCCTCTATGCTTATGTACCTGTAGATAGGGATTCCGAGGAGTGAGACCCTCTCCTGCCTGTGAATCATCGTTATAACCTTGGCTCCAAGCCTCTCCTCGAGCCTCCTAATCAGCGCCAGCCTAGCGGCGTGGAGCTGCCTCATCCTTATGTAAGGAGACATAGCGGCGACGATGAACCATAGGAGGAATATCGTCCAGAGGATATCACTATACCCCGGATAATACCCTGCAACCGCCGCGCCAGCCAACTAGGCGGCACACCACCCCATAAGAGAGCATAGACCGGGGGGTTGAAAAGCTCTCTCCATCGCCCATATCACCCTAGGGGGCCCGCGGATCCCTAGGGTGCCTTGAGGATCCCGTGGAGTTTCGACTTGTAGAGGTCTATGCCGCGGGTCTCGAGGGGGTCCCGGCCCAGCCTTAGCGCCAGCCTAGTGCTGGCGAGGCCCGCTACGATGGCGTTCGCTAAGGCCGCCGCGAGTGGGTCTGCAGCCTCGTATCTTGATAGGTCAACGACATGCAGCGGCCCTAGCTCCCGGTACCTCTCCTCTATGAAGCCCTCCACGGCCCTGCAGAAGCCGTCTCCGGGGGGCGCCCTTTTTATGAAGAGGAAGTAACCCCTGCCCCCGGGGTAGTCCCATGTCACTATGGAGTTGTGGCCGGCCCCTGGGTACGCCTCCGCTACAACCCTGACCCCAGCGTTCTCGGCGAGCTCGCTCAACCACCTCGAGGTGAGGAGCCCCTGGGGGTCGCAGGCTACCACCACGGGTAGGGCCTCGGCCTCGAGGGCTTCCCACAGGAAGTATGCCACCTTCTCAGCCTCGGCTGAGAGACCATCTACGTCGAGGGAAGAAGCCACGCGTGAGAGGCGCCTAGCGGCTACCCCACCCGCCACTAGGCCCATGATCGCGCCCACCAGGGATCCCAGGGAGGCCCGGGGAACCCCGCGGCGCTCGAGGCCCGCCACAGGCATCCCACGGGCCTCGAGGAGCCTCTCGAGCGTGCTACCCCTACCAGCCACCCCGAGGGCGGGCAGGCCCGCCTCGATGGAGGCGCGGGTGCATTCTATGGTCTCGAGGGTCTCCCCACTATAGCTGACAGCTAGAACACCGGCGCCCGGGAGCCTCAGCGGCTTGTGGCCCCTCCACGCGATAACGCTATAACCGTGCTCCTCGAGTGCGAGGCTCGCAGCGGCTATGGAGTAAGCGGAGCCCCCCATACCGCAGCCTAGGAGGATCCTCGGGGGATCCCGCTTTCTAGCCTCGAGACCGGCCCTGAAGCCTTCCAGCAGTGTGGCCGGCCAGGAGGTGTAGAGGCTCTCCAGCCAGTGGCGGGCTCCCCCCAAGCCTGCCTTGCCTCCAAGCGGGGTGGCCTTGCTGTGGGGTGAAAAACTTGTTACGAGACCCCACTAG
>Ga0256833_1000907_pt1 | contig 22435 bp, 22 predicted proteins | sample 356284metaG_FD_190535 | JGI IMG/M metagenome (GOLD analysis project Ga0256833, IMG submission 190535) | Hydrothermal vent microbial communities from Mid Atlantic Ridge, Atlantic Ocean - 356-284 | ecosystem: Environmental > Aquatic > Marine > Hydrothermal vents | place: Atlantic Ocean: Mid... | reverse complement strand
CACCTTACAGCCTCGCCCGCCCGGGGACGGGCCCCTCCCCCCGGGGGGAGGCTGGCTCCCGGTGCCTAGGTGCCTGGTGGGTACCAGCGGGTGGAGATACGGCTGGAACCCGGACGGGCTTGAATGGTACGTGGCCCACAGCGGCCTGGACGCTGTCGAGGTTAACTCGACCTTCTACCGCCTACCGCCGCCCAGCATGGTGGAGCGGTGGGCCCGCGCCGGCTCCTCCATAGCGTGGGCGGTTAAGATACACCGCCGCGTGAGCCACGTCCACCGCCTCAACGAGAAGGCCCTGAGGTACTGGAGGCTGTTCCGCAGCCGCCTCGAGGCCCTCGACGAGGCCGCAGCGTTCTACCTGCTGCAGCTCCCGCCCGGGTTCGACGCGCGAAGAGTCCACGTTGAGAGGCTGAGGAGGTTCGCCCGCGAAGCAGGCCTGGGCTGGAGGCTGGCGGTGGAGTACCGCCACCCCTCATGGTGGCTTGGCGGCGCCCCCGGCCGGGGCCTCGCCGTGGAGGAGGGCTTCACGCTCGTCTCGGTCGACGCCCCGGAGCCCGTGGGCACAGTCATGTGGAGGAGCGGCCCCAGGGCCTACCTCCGGCTCCACGGCAGGAGCAGCTGGTACAGCCACGACTATAGCCGGGGCGAGCTCGAGGAGCTGGCGCGGATGCTCCTAGGCCTGGGCTCCGGCGAGAACTACGTCTTCTTCAACAACGACCACGCTATGCTAGCGAACGCGCGGGAGATGAAGTCTATACTCGCCGGGCTTGGCTGCGGGAGCAGCGGCGGTAGAGCCTCCTCAGTTGCTCGACCCTGAACACCGCGTACTCCTCCCCGTCGAGGACGCGGAACCCCTCCAGGCCGGCCTCCTCCCGGAGCCTCTCCATGCATGCGTCGCCGCAGGCCTCCAGGGCCTCGACCACGTGGCTGAACTGGAGGTAGCCTGTCTCCTCCGCGTCGTGGCGCCGGTAGAGCCCTACCAGCGCTACCATCAGCCTCTCCTGCCCCGACGCCTCCACCATGGGGAAGACTATGTGGCCGCGGTCGCGCAGGTACCGGCAGAGCGTCGACAGGAACGCCTCCACCGGGTCGCTGCCCTCGGGCTCCAAGCCTGCCGCCCTCCTAGCCGCCGGTGTCGAGGGGCTTAACGGGCTCCCTGGCCTCCATTAGAAGCCTGTAAGCCTCCTCCTCGCTGATGTCGACTCCGTTCTCTCTGGCCGCCTCCGCCAGCGCGGCGGCCGCGGCCCGAACCGGGTCGCCTCCCCTCCTTATCGCATCCAGCACCGCCTCCTCTACGCGGAAGTAGACCGGGAACCTGGCCCTCCCGTCGCTTATTATGCTCTTCAGCACGGGCTTAACCCTCCACATGGCCTCGTAGAGGGCTTCCAGCTCCCGGTCAGCCCCAAGGCAGGCCTTAACCCTCTCCATGGCGTGTCTCGCGACGACTCCGCTCCTCCCCTGCGTCGTCACCGCAACCTCGAGGGCGCCGCCGAGGAAGCTGGCCCGGTAGGGGACGACTATCTCCGTCCTAGACGCGTCGGTCGCGTCGTTAACCCAGCGCCGCAGCCTCCTCGCGACACGCCACACGGCGTCGTTGACTGCCGGCACGCTGGTCGCTATGACGACTATGTCCGCCCACTCCACGTGGGGGAGGAGGTCCTCCTCCCTGGAGGCGTCTAGGCGCACGGTCTCCAGCAGCCCCCGCTCCGCGGCGTCGACCAGCTCGGGGCTAAACTCCAGCCCCACCACTCTCACCGCGGCCCCGGCCTCGGCGAACATGAGGGCCCTCCTCGTGCCTACCCTGCCGGCGCCCACGACGAGCACGCGGCGCCCCGACATCTCTACCCAGAGCGGCAGCCTCGCCACGGTCAGCCCCCGTGTGGTGACGCCGCCCGGGCCCGCCTCCTAATATCGTGGCGTCTCCGGCTCGGCGGGTGTAGCATCGGCACCTCTTCCTGGCGGGTACTCCTGGTACCCGGTTCTGGCACAAACCACCAGTAAGGTTCACTAATACATAAACTGTTTAAGAATAGGGTTTACGGTTCTCTCGTGGCCACAGGGCCCCAGAGGCCTGCCGGCGAAGTGGTAGAGGAGAAGGGGCTAGCCCCAGAGGAGGCGCCGGAGGGGGGAGGGGATGAAACCGCCTCTGCGGACTAGGCGGCGGCTATCCCCGCCCCCGACGTCCATAACGGGGGCGCTGCCCAGCAGGCCTCCCAGCTCCACCACGTCGCCCGGCTTCGCGCCGGGCACCGGGAGCAGGCGTACACCCAGGGTCTTCCCCTGCACCGCCCCCAGGGCGAGCGCGTCCAGCACGAGCCCGGTGAGGGCCTCCTCGCCCGCCTCCAAGGGCACCGGCACCATGTCTATGCCGGTGCTGCAGACGCCGGTCATCGCTAGCAGCTTGTAGACCGTGAGCAGGCCTCGTGCCGCCGAGGCGGCGAGCCCGGAGTCCTCGCTCACGGGTATCATTGCGCCGCTGTAGCCCCCAGCACAGCAGACCCCCATGGCGCCGCCCCGTTTAAGGGAGTCTACGAGCAGCGAGAGTGCCGCGACGCTGCCGGGCGCGCCGGCCTCCACGCCTATCGCCTCAAGCACGGCGGCTATGCTGTCGCCGGGCTCCGGGGTGGGCGCCAGGGAGAGGTCGACGCTGCCCAGGGCGTAGCCCGTGGCCTCGGAGACCCTCTCCGCCACCAGCTGGCCCAGCCTGGACACCTTGAAGCCTATCCTCCTAAGCTCCTGGGCCACCTCCTGCAGGGGCGCCTCCTCCGGCAGCCCCCGGAGCGCCTCGGCGACCACCTTCGGCCCGCTTATCGCGACGTGCACCACCGCCTCCGGCTCCCCGAGGCCGTGGTGCGCGGCGGGCAGGAAGGGGATATCCGGCGCGACATTGACGGTGACGAGGAACTTCGCGCCCGGCATCGGCGAGCCCGCAGCCTCGACCGCCTCCAGCAGGGAGGCCACGGCTATCCTGGCCGCGTCGAGGCTGACGCCGAGCGCAGTCGAAGCAGCGTTTAGGAACCCCATGACCCTCTCGGTGCCGGTGAGTACGTCGGGTAGCGCCTCCAGCACGGCGGCGGCTGCGAGGGAGACGCCGCGGTCCGCGAAGGCGGCCACGCCCCCCACGTAGTCGACCCCGGCTCTCCTAGCGGCCTTGTCGGCGGCCCTGGCGGCCTCGACCACAGCCTCCACGGCCGCCTCGTAGCTCCTGGCCGCAAGGGGTGCGGCCAGGTACTCGAAGGGGCTCAGGGCGAGCCTCACGGTTGTCACAGTGACGCCGAGCTCTGCCGCTACCTCGTCGACAGCGTGCCGCAGCACCCCGCCGTGGGTCTCCACCAGCTCCTCGAGGCAGGCGGCAGCGTCCCCGGGCTCCCTGGAGACGCATCTGCGGCTGTCGAGGCTCAGGGTGACGCTTCTAACATCCAGGCTGCGGTACCGCAGCATCTCCACTACTTCCATTATCTCTCCTAGCCCGTAGAGCGGCCTCTCCCCCAAGGCGGCCGTACCCCTCCGCTAGGGCCTCTCCATGTACCGCACGACGTCTGCGCTGTGGACGCTGGCCTCGACGCCCAGCCTCTTCGCCTCCTCCTCTAGTAGCCTGCGTAGCTCTCCTACACCCACAGAGGCCGCGGCAAGGTCGACTATCATGGCCATCGTGAATACTCCCCGCATGACGGTCTGGGATATGTCGAGTATGTTGGCGTTTACCCTTGCGAGTACGCCGGCTATGCCAGCGACTATGCCGGGCCGGTCCCTTCCGTGGACGAAGACCACCACGTGCCGTGGATTCCTCTCCTTCTCCATTGCGGCCTCTCCTCCGGCAGCCCTGGCTTCATCGACGCCTAGGGTCGCGGTAGACGCCGGTCCCTGTTACCAGGCGCGGCTTCCGCCACGCCTACCCGGCGCTTGATGGCGCGCTATACGTGTACACGTATGTTACTAACCAGGCGCTCCCGGAGTTAAAAAATATTTAAGGGGTTAAAAATATTCAACATGATATAACTATGTTCGTCTCTATTCACCCCTGGAGAGTGGGGGCTCCAGAGATGGTCCTGGGGTTTCTCCGCGGAGTGCGCCGCTGGTGGCACCTCCGCGACCCGGAGATAAGGTGGATAGTGGAGGTGGGCGTCGAGGAGATACCGGAGGAGGTGAACCCGGTCCCGGAGCGGCTCGGCCCGCCCTACAGCTTCGTCGCCGCGAGCATCGACGAGAACAGCTACCTGCTAGACGACCCCGACATCGTACTCACCGTGTTCCGCGCAGCGGAGGAGACCAAGCGCGAGACCCTTCGGCTACACGGGCTGCGGGGCGAGGTCAAGCTGCTAGTCGCCAGGCCCGAGCTCGCCAGGGCGCCTCACCTAGTGATACTCTTCGGGGAGCGCTTCGACGCCTGGCTGCTCACCTACTACGGCGTAATAGTGGCGGCGAGGCTCGACGAGGCCGGCGTCGGGACAACCTACGGGCTCCAGGCCGTCCGCTACCTTGACGAGTGGAGCGGCACCGTCGAGGCCTCCCTGGTGAGGCTGAAGGAGAGGCTATACGAGTGGGGCCCCGAGTTCAGCGTCTACATACGCGGCCTGGACAACCAGCACCAGTACCTGGTTGTGACGCTGAACAACCTCTACCGCTACCTGATAGCCGGCAGCCCCAGGAAGGTGCTCGACAACACGCTCGACGCCATGGCGGACTACACGAAGTTCCACTTCCGGAGCGAGGAGAGGCTCTTCGACAAGTACGGCTACCCGCGCGCGGAGGGGCACCGGAGGCAGCACCAGGTCTTCGTAAACAAAGTGACAGAGTTCATGGAGAAGTACAAGGCGAACGAGGAGCGGCTCACCCTGGAGGTGCTCCACTTCCTCGCGGACTGGGTGAAGAACCACATCCTCACAAGCGACCACGACTACGGAGAGTGGTTCCTCCACCACGGCGTCCCCATAATAGACGAGAAGCTCGTAGAGGAGTACCGCCACGCGGTGGAAGGAAAGAAGGCCGCGCTAAAAGTAAGGCTCTAGGCCCTGAAGGCCCCGCGTCGCCTAGCCACAGCCCTCTTTACATCCCCGGGGCCGCCGCCCCCGAGGGGCTCCTGGAGGCCAAGCAGCTGTGAGAGGCGCCCCTGCCGCTGCTGCGAGGCTCCTCGTCGCCGCGTCGCTGCCGGGCGCTGCGGCCGCGCTCGCCGCGGCCGCGCTCGGCCGCCCGTTTCTGCACGCCAGGCTGGTTTCCCTCTACACGCTGCCCGTGTTCATCACTGGGGTTGCGGTGGCCTACGCCGCGTCGCCCCTCCGCGGGGCCCTGCCGCCGCCGGCCCTGGCGGCGCTGGCCTCCGTGCTGCCGGCGTCTCTCGCCGCGCTGGCCCTGGGGCCGCTGCCCCTCGCGGCCGCCTCCCTGGCGTCGGCGGCCTCAGCCCTCTGGGCGGCGACGCGGACCCGGGGGAGCGTCGCGCTCAGCCTCTACGGCCTCGGCGTGGCCTACGCGGCGTACTCGGCGGTGCTGCTGCTCGCACCGCGCCGGGGGCTCCTCTGGCTCCTCGCCTCCGTGTACGCCTTGGCTGTGGGCTCCATCTACGGGGTCAGCTTCCACAGCTTCCCCCGGACCTACCGCCTCCAGCCCCGGCCCCTGGCGGGCCTCGCCGCCTACGCCGCCAACGCCGCCGGCTCCCTGCTGCTCCCCCGCGTAGCCCCGGCGGCCGCGCTGCTGCTGGCCTCGGGGCTCCTCCTCTACCCGCTGGCTGCCCGGCTCGACGCGCTGCCCCGCCTCCTGCCGGAGGCGCTGCGTGGGCGCCGCCTAGGCGCAGCCGGTAGGAGCCACTGCTACTTCACTGTGGGCCACGTGTTCGCGCTCATCGGCTCCCTTCTCTCAGCCGCAGGGCTCGCCGGCTACGCCCTGGGGGGAGGAGTCGTGTCGGCGATACACACGGCGACGATAGGCTTCGTCCTCGTGCACATAGAGATACACGCCCCCATGATGGTGCCTGTGATACTGGGTTTGCGGCACGCGCGGCGCTACAACGCGGCGGCGGTCTACCCCCCGGCGCTCGCCGCGGCGCTGCTAATGGCTGCCCGCGTCGCTGCCTCCGCCGCGCTCCTCCTCGTCTCGGCCTCCCTCGCCGCGGCCCTGTTCACGGCCTGGCCCGCGGGGGCTAGAGGGGGGAGAAGCTAGGCCCCCATAGCGGCGCCCGGGAGGGGGAGAAAGAGGGAGGGCTTCCTAGGCCTGGCGGGTTAGGCCGCGGAGCAGCTCCACGGTTGTCCGGACGCCCCAGCCGGTGGCGCCTCCCTGGCTGTAGTAGGGCCTCCAGGGGCCCTTCTCCTGCACCCACGCCACTCCGGCTATGTCTAGGTGGGCCCACCTGGTGTCGCCGACGAACTTCTCGAGGAACTTGGCGGCGGTTATGGCTCCAGCCGTCCTGCCGCCTATGTTGTTGGTGTCCGCGGTCTTCGACTCCAGCTGTTTCCCGTATACCGGCCACATGGGGAGCCTCCATGCGGGCTCTCCGGCCCTCCAGGCGGCCTCCTCCACGTCGCGGAGGAGTTCGTCACTGTTGCCCATGAGTGCTGCGGCGTGGTTGCCAAGCGCCACCACGGCGGCGCCGGTCAGCGTGGCGTAGTCGAGCATCACGTCGGGCTTGATCTTCTCCGATGCGTAGGCCAGCGCGTCGGCGAGTATGAGGCGGCCCTCGGCGTCAGTGTTGCCGACCTCCACGGTGACGCCGTTATACATCTCTATCACGTCTAGAGGCTTGTAGCTACTCCCGCTGGGCATGTTCTCGACGGCCGGGATGAGCGCCGTCGCCTCCACCGGGAGCCCCAGCAGGGCTATGGCGAGGATGCTGCCCAGCGCCGCCGCGCCGCCGGCCTTGTCGTACTTCATCTCCAGCATGTACTGGGGCGGCTTAAGGTCGAGGCCGCCTGAGTCGAAGGTCACCGCCTTGCCGACGAGCGCGACCCGCCTGCCCCCGCCATGGTAGCGGATTATTATCAGGCGGGGCTCCACGGCGCTCCCCGACCCCACGGCCAGTATGCCGCCCATCCCGAGGCTCTCCAGCTCCCCCCGGTGCAGGACCTCCACCTCCACAGGGGCCTCCTTGGCCAGGCTCTTCACGTACTCCTCCAGCCTCTCGGGGTTCATGCGGTTAGCCGGCGCGTTGGCCACGTCGCGTGCAGCCCTGACGGCGGCGGCGACGGCCCTCGCCGTCCTCTCCGCCGCCTCGGGCGCCTCGGCGACTATCTCCTCCAGCACGTGGGGAGGCTTCTCACGGCGGCGGAGAGAGTACACATAGTTAGCCATGTCGGCGGCTACGAGTGCCTGCTCCCACGCCCACTCCTCTCCGCCACCCACACTGGCCGCGGCGGAGAGAAGCCCCGGCTCCACCATCAGCCCGAGGCGGCGCACCTTGCCCGACTCCCTGGCGGTCTTCACGCCCGCGGCCACCGCCACCCGCAGCCTCTCGGCGTCGCCGTACCACTCCTTCTCTCCGCCGCCTGCAAGGATGAGGCGCGGCGGCCAGGGCTCGCGGCGGTAGACGAGCCTCGCCTCCTCGGCGTGGCCAGAGAACTCTCCAAGCTCTACCAGCAGCCTGGCGGCGTCGCCGCCGACGCTCTTGGCCCACTCCAGGGCGTCCGCGCCGACCGCGAGAGCGAGCGCGTCGACGCCGTCGAGGGGGCTGCCTCTGCGGAAAGAGGGCTTGGGCAGCGCCAGGACCCGTTCACCGTGTATAGCGTCAGCGCCGGTGACCGGCTCCGGGGTAAAATGGGGGACGCCGCGCAGCCAGCCTAGGGGCCGGCCGCGCTTACCCCGACGGTCAGGGCCACGAGGCTCATGATGGCGAGCAGAGTGAAGACGAGGCCGGCGCAGAGCTCTATGTAGCCCGCGTAGTCCTCGACGCTTTCGCGGAGGTAGCGCCTTATCGACCACAGGGCTAGCCCGGCGAAGACCGCGGCGAGCGCCGCGGCCACCTGTACCCCCGCAGCCGTCATGCGCCCACGCCCGTGGGTCCTCCAGCATAGAGGATAGGGTACAACCCCGTGCTACGCGTATTTCAAGGATACGGGGCTATGGTTGAATCCTACACGGGTTGTATGTACAGAGCCGGCAGGGCTGTAGGGCACGAGGTGAGGGCCCGGCCTTGGAGCTGACACCCTGGCTCCGCGAGCGCGCCGGCGGCATCGCCGCGGCCGCGGAGGGCCTGCTTGACGCTACGCGCCGTCTACGGGCGAGGCTGGAGGGCCGCGAGCTCGCAGAGCTGGCCGGCGACGAGGCCGCCGTGGAGATGCTGCTGGGCGGCTTCGACCCGGAGTCGAGCGAGCCCTACCGGCCGGGCAGCCTTGCCCGCCTCTACCGCGACCTCTACGGCCTCCAGGTGCTCGCCCCGCGGCTCCTCGCCCTCCGGCTCCGGGACGGGCTCCCCGTGTCCATAGCGGGCCGCGGCGTCAAGGTAGCCTGGGAGAAGACGCGGTTCCTCTCACTCGTCGAGGCCCTCTCCGGCGCCGCTAGGCGGCTCCTCGGCCAGCTCGGCGTGGAGCCCCCCGAGCCGACGAGGCTCGACCCCTTCGACCCCTCCTGGGGCCTGGAGGCCGCCCGCCGGCTCGCAGAGGAGGCGCTGCGCGCCGTGCCGCCCTACAGCGGCGAGGCCCTGGCGGCCTTCGCGGCCTCGGCCCCGGCCCCCGTCGGGCTCGTGGAGGCCCTCGGCGCGGAGCCGGGCGAGCTGGAGAAGCTCGGATGCCGCCAGGCCGCCAGGGTTTACGGCCACGAGGCCCCCGGCCTCGCGGGGTCGTCCCGCCTGCTCTGCGACCCAGCCGGGCCGCTGCTCGCCTACCGCTGCCTCGCAGCCGGCGCCATGAGGCTGCTCCAGCTGGAGGAGCTACGCCGCTTCATAGAGGCCCCGGACGCGGCTAAGGCGCTCGTCGAGGAGGCGCTCGCCGAGGCGCCGAGGGAGAGGCTCGAGCAGCTGGCGCAGGCCGCCAAGGGGCTCGGCCAGCGCCTACCCCAGCCGGGCGGCTGCAGCGTGGAGCCGCCAATGCTGCCCATGGGGGTGTGGAGCTACCGCCTCCCGGCAAGGATAGAGGACGTCGAGGTGCAGGCAGAGGACGGGGGACAGGTAGGCAGCTACATGGACGTATTGGAGGTGCTCGCGCCGCTCCTCTACCGCGGGGTCGCCGGCATAAGGCCCCTTGGGGGCGAGCCCCTGGAGGTGGAGATCTGGTTCGTGGCACCGCAGCGCGGCTAGCCCCCCGCCTCTCCCTCCTCTAACGCAAGGCGGGCCCTCCTGGCCGCGGCGCAGAGCGAGGACACGGCGGCCCGGAGCGTGTCGAGCAGCGCCTCGGCTAGCTCCTCCTCGGTCTCGCCGCTCAGCCTGGGCACCCTGTCGAGCCTTATGGCTATGCCGTGGAGGCTCCTCTGCAGCTCCTCGACCGCCTCGCCGAGGCCGCAGCGGAGCGCCTCGGCGGCGCCGCCTGCGGCGGCGAAGCCGCAGCCCCTTATACAGGGCTCCATGCCCGCGGCCAGCGCCTGGGCAGCCCTCCGGAGCACCCTGGCCATGCCGCTGCCCTTCCCGCGGTGCTTGCCCAGCGCCTCCCGCAGGTCGCGGAGAGCAGCCTCCGCCGCCTCGCAGGAGGCGAGCAGCTCCTCGACGCACTCTGCGGCCCCGCCCTCCACGGCCCCAGCCCCGGCTAGCCGCCCGGCCGGCCGGGCTTGATAACACGTATGGGGCCCTCCCCTCCCCCAGGGCGGAGGCCTGGAGCCGGCGCAGCGCTCTATATACCGGCGGCCGTCATCTGTAATGGGGGCCTCGCCTGGAGCGGCGCGGTGGCCTCCCCGTTGCCTGCCTGGAGGGGCGTCGCTATCATCCACTTCCCGGGGGCTGGCCCGGCGTGGGCGGCTGCGTTGTCGCCGAGTGCCTTGAGAAGCGGTACGAGGACGGCCAGTGGGGGGCGCGCTGCGTCACCTTCCGGGCCCCCCGAGGCGGCGTGACGGTGCTCCTGGGGCCGAACGGGGCCGGGAAGACGACCACTGTTGGGATGCTCGCCACTCTTCTACGGCCCACGGGTGGGAGGGGCATCGTGGCCGGCTTCGACGTCGTAGGCGAGGCCTGGGAGGTTCGCCGCCGGGTGGCGGTGATGCCCCAGGAGGCCCGTGTTGACCCCAACTGGACGCCCTGGGAGGCGGTGAAGTGGTACCTTGTGGCCCGCGGTCTTCCACGCGTGGAGGCGGAGAGGCGGGCCAGGGAGGCGCTCCAGGCTCTCGGCCTCTGGGGTGTGCGCGGCAGGCCGGGCTGGGTGCTGAGCGGCGGGCAGCGCAGGAAGACCGTTGTGGCGATGGTTCTCTACTCGGGCGCCGAGGTCGTGTTCCTGGACGAGCCCACGGCGGGGCTGGACGTGGAGAGCCGCTACGTGGTGCTGGAGCAGGTCAGGGAGAAGGCCCGTGGCCACGGCTGCGTCGTGGTCACCACGCATGACATGAGGGAGGCGGAGATGCTTGCGAGCCACGTGGTCCTCATGCACAGGGGCAGGGTTGTCGCCGAGGGGGCGCCGGGCGAGCTCCGCGGCAGGCTCCCCTACTCCTGGCGCGTCGTGGCCCGCGGGGCGAGGTCGGCGCCCCCGGCAGCCGCGTCCCTAAGGATAGGCTCCACCCTGATACTCTACGCGGAGTCGCGTGGCGAGGCACTGGGCCTGGCCTCCGAGGTGGACGCCGACTCGGTAACGGTGGAGCCGGTGGGCTTCGAGGACGTGTACCTCTACCACGTGCACATAGGGGGAGGTGAGGGCGGCCGTGGAGACGCTTAGGAGGGTGCTCGGCGTCGCCGCGCTCGGGAGCAGGTGGATTATCCGCCAGCCCGCGTGGCTGCTGCAGGACCTCTTCCTCGTGGCGGCGTTCGCGATACTGCTCTGGGCCTGGGGAGGCGGCTACGCGGCCAGGAGCGTCGTGATAGCCTGGATGATAGCCGGCGCCTGGGGGCTCGGCGTCAACATGGTCGGGCAGATAGTGGGCGAGTCGCGCATGACGGGCCTCTACGGCCTCTACGTAGCCAGCCCGCTTCGGCCAGCCGAGTACCTGGCGGGGATAATGCTGTCGTCTCTCCTCCCGCTGCCGGTGAGCGTCGCGGCCCTGACGCTGCTGGCCTGCATGCTCCACGCGGCCGGCCTCGTGCCGGCCGCGCTGGCCGGCGGGCTCATGCTGCTGCCCTCCTCGGTGGGCCTCGGCCTGGCGATAGCGATGAGGGTCAAGAAGCCCACTAACATAGCGGCAGTCACGAACCCGGTGACCCTGGTGCTCACGATGCTGCCGCCTGTGTTCTACCCGCTCCGCGCGCTCCCCGCAGCCCTCCGCCCCCTGGCGCTCCTCGTGCCCACGTCGGCCGCCGCCGAGCTCGCCAGGAGCCTGGCGGGCTACCTGCCGGCCTACAGCCCCCAGGTGCCCGCACTCGTCCTCGCGGCCTGGGACGTCGCGCTCGTCGCCGCCGCCTCTAGGCTTATCCGCTGGGGGCACGAGTAGCGCAGCCCCAAGCCTTAATTCCCTCCAGGCGTGGCTGTCGCCGCGCAGCAGCGAGCCCCTAGTTCTGAGCCCGGAGGGGGGCCCGGGGCGGCCTTCTAGGCGAAGAGGTGCGCATAGCCCATGCCTATGGTGTACCACGAGGGTAGGAGGAGGGCGGCGATCTACGCCCCCGGCGCCTATGGGAGAGAGGAGGGGAAGACAGGCCACGACCTGGTGATCTTCGACGGCGGGCTCCTCTGGGACCTGGTGGCGGTTGTCGACCCGTTCAACGCCGGCCGTGACGCCGGCGAGGTGCTTGGCCTGGGCCGGAAGGGCGTGCCCGTGGTCTCGTCGCTCAGGGAGGCGCTTGAGAGGGGCGCGGAGGCCCTCATACTGGGCGCCGCCCCTGTCGGCGGCCGGCTTCCCGAGCCCTGGCTGCGCGACATACTGGACGCCCTCGAGGCGGGGGTGGATGTCTACAGCGGGCTCCACAGCTTCATCTCTGACATGGCGGAGGCCCGGGCGGCGGCGGAGAGGGGCGGCGCCAGGATCGTTGACGTGAGGAAGCCAGACCCCAGGTACTTCCGCGTATGGGACGGCAGCGTCCTCGAGACCCGGATGGCCCGCGTCCTGGTCGCCGGCACGGACTGCGAGGCAGGGAAGAACATTGCAACCTATACGCTCTACCAGGCCCTCCGGCGCCGCGGCGTGGAGGCGTGCATGATAGGCACGGGGCAGACTATGCTCCTCCTCGGGGCCAGGGGCCTGGTGGCGGACGCCGTGCCCAGCGACTTCGTGGCCGGCGCCCTGGAGCAGGTCATCGTTGAGGCCTACCGGGGCGGCTGCCGTGTAGCGGTAATCGAGGGCCAGGCGGCGGTGACCCACGAGGCCTACGGCCACGTCAGCCTCGGTATACTCCGCGGCGCCTCCCCCACGCACCTCGTCGTGGCGCACGTGCCGGGGAGAAGGTGGAGGGCCGCCTTCGCCCACGCCAAGAAGCCGCTGGCGAGCGTGGAGCCCCGCGAGGAGCTAGCCTACCTGCGGGCCCTCAACCCGTACCCCAACGCCGTGCTCGCCGGCATAGCGCTGAACACGAGCAGCTACGGCCCCGAAGAGGCCTCCAGGATAATGGAGGACTACACCAGGGAATACATGGTCCCCGCTGTGGACCCCCTAAGGGGGGGCGTAGAGCCGATAGCCGAGAAGGTATTGGAGGCTCTGCGGGCGCTTTAGCGGCCGGCGCCGCGTAGCTTCTCAAGCTTCCCGAGGACCCGGAGAAGCCCCTCGGCGGCCGCCTCGGCCTCGCGCAGCTCTATAGGGTTTAGCTGCTTCGTCGCCCTCTTCTCGTCGACGGTCACCACCCTTATGTCCCTGCCGGGGAGCACGCTGAGCGCGGCGCCCTCCTCCCTGCTGAGCCGTCCATGCATCAGCCTGTTGCGCAGCTTCCGCGCCTGGTCATAGACCTTGAGATCCTCCCGGTCCAGCGGCAGCTTGCCGCAGTCCTCCGGCTCCTTGCCGTGTCTAGACATTGCACACTTGTCCAGCCACCTGGCTATATTTTCCCATTCCTTGTCTCCTACCCTCACAAGGCTGTTGGGAGGAGTGTGTTTTGCTACCAGGAGGGCGACTACGAGCTCTCTTGCAGGGCCCAGCGCCCGGTCCGGCATGCCGGCCCTGACGAGTTCCTCGAGGGCAGCGATCATGGTCTCGTCGTTTCTCTCCTTCAGGAGCCTGTGGACGAGCCTCTTCGTCGCTACGGCCACGGCGTCGGCTACCGGGACCCATGGCTCGCTGGCGGCGAGGCCCTCCGCGTCTTGGAGCAGCTCCTCTAGACTACTATGCGTCTTATCCTGTAGCTTTCTGAGCGCGTCGAGTTGGCCCGGGATCACGGGCACCTGCCCACTCCTAAGGGCCCAGAGCAGTTTGCTCGACTTGTCTACAACGCCTACAAGGCTACCGTACACTTTGTTATACCTGGGGCCTAGGCTCCTGCCTACGCGGCGTACCGCGTCTCTGGGTAGTAGGCGCTCGTCCAGCATCATCCATGCGTTTATGCCGGAGGCGAGGGTGTTCACTGTCTCGGCGGCGCCGGTCATCTCTATGAACTCGACTTCTGCGTCCTCGCCCAGCTTCCCCATCACTGGGGCCATGTAGAGCCTCGTCTCTACGCCCTCGGGGCCGTAGACCGAGCGCAGCATCGCCGCGGAGAGCAGCGTCGCGGAGACGAGAGGGTTGGTGCCGTGGGTGAGGTCGAATACTATACTGTAGCCTCTCGAGGCGAGGCCGCGGAGCGCGGCGTAGACGGTGTTCAGCATGGCCTCGAACGGTCTCCTGTAGACGCGCCTCTCCCCGTAACTGACAATATACATGTCTCCCTTCTCTTCCAGGACGAGGGGCGAGGCCACACCGGGGTGCGGCACCGTCCGGCACTCGAAGCCCTGCCTCAGCACCTGGTGGACGTTTTCGTCGAAGCGGGTGGCGTCCTCGAACCCGCCCCTAAGGGGCCTCTTCAGCTTCTTGCCCTGGTAGCCGGTCTTGGCTTCAAGGAGGAGCCGGTACGCCTCGCAGTGGTTGCCGGGGAAGAGTGTCTCGGGGATGAGGACCAGGAGCTTCTCGAAGCCACCCAGCTCTCCAGCTAGGAGGCTGTTGAGGGCGGCCGCGGCCAGGACGCTCTTCTCCCTCCCAGCGCCCAGCCGGTAGGTTACCGGCTCGTATGTGGAGGCGTTGCCGCCGAGCCAGACGAGCGCGTAGCCCCCGCCCATGCCTAGTCTCTCCCCCTGGCCAGGGCGCCCGGCGTAGCCCATAGATGGGTCTGGCCGGTGTTTTGCCTGCGGCTACACCTGGGGGTTGTGGCCCTGCAGCGTGCTCCCTGCGGCGCCGCGGAGGCTCTGCGCGTGGAGCTTCCCGGGCTCCGGCTCGCCCACCCGGTGATGAACGCCAGCGGGGTGCTCGGCTCCAGCCCGGAGGGGTTTAGGAGGCTCGCCGCGGCAGGTGTCTCGGCGATAGTCACCAAGAGCTTCACAGTGGAGCCTAGGAGGGGCTACCCTACGCCCATAGCAGTGCCGCTGGAGTATGGGATGCTCAACGCCGTCGGCCTCAGCAACCCGGGGCTCGAGGGCCTCCCGGGCCTAGTCAAGGCGGCTAAGGGCCTGGGCTTACCCGTTGTCGCCTCTATAGCGGCCTCGTCGCCCGGCGAGGCGGAGAGGCTTACGGCTGCCGCCGTGGAGGCGGGGGCAGACGCGGTCGAGCTCAACCTTAGCTGCCCCCACGCCAGGGGGAGGGGCCTCGTGCTCCTATGGGACCGCCGCGCGGCCGCCTCGGTGGTCTCGGCGGCTGCCAGTGTCTCGGATGTACCGGTGTACGCCAAGCTGGGGCTCGTGGACAACCTGCCTGCCGCCGCCTCGCGGCTGCTGGAGGCGGGGGCCGCGGGCCTCGTCCTCCTAAACACGCTGCCGGCCATGATGATAGACGTCTACGCGGCGGCGCCAGTGCTGGGCAACAGGGTCGGCGGACTCTCGGGGCCGGCGATGCACCCAGTAGCGGTGCGCGCGGTCTACGAGGTATACGCCGAGACGGGGGCTCCCATCATAGGGGTCGGCGGGGTCGAGGACTGGGCCTCTGCGGCAGAGCTGATACTCGCCGGGGCCTCTGCGGTCCAGATAGGCACCGGCATAGTGAGGAGAGGTGAACAGGTCGTCTGCGAGACCGCCCGTGGGCTGCTGGAGTGGCTGCGCCTCCTCGGCTACGCCTCCATACGGGAGGCGGTGGGCGCCGCGCAGCGCGGCTAGCCCAGCAGCCCGCGGCGGCGGAGCAGCCGCAGCACCTCCTCGAGGGCTTCGAGGAGCCTCCTGTCCTCCCCGCCCGCCGCTTGCCGCAGCTCCTCTAGCCTCATCTCTCCCCCGAGCACTGCGAGGAGGAGGACTACGCGCCTCCTCGCCTCCTCTGTGCCCCAGTAGACGTGTTCCCGGAGGTAGCGGAGCACAAGCTCCTCCGGCGCCTCGAGGTAGAACCAGCCATAGCTCCCCGCGTCGACTCGGAGGGGCTGGAAGCGCCGCCGCCCGCGGGGAGGCAGGAGGTCGAGAGCCTTCTCGGCCCCCGCCAGGGGGAGGACAGGGCCGCGGGCGGACGTGGGCAGCCTCTCCCTGAGCTCCCTCACCGCCTCCTCGAGCAGTCTCTGGGCGCAGAAACCCTCGGCGACGACGTCCACGTCCAGGGTCCTCGTCGCGCCGCCGGTAAGAAGCTCGACGGCGAACCCCCCGGTGGCTACGAGCCGCCCCAGGCCCCGCTCCTCGAGGAAACGGTTAGCCGCCGCCAGGACTGCGGCGACGCGGTGCTCCGGCCTCTCCAGCTCCCCGGCCGCCCTGGCTGCGGCCAGCAGCTCCTCCACTAGCTCAGCCGCGGAGGAGGAGCCGCAGCCGCCCCCCTTGGAGGATGTAGGACTCGCGGGCGGCCGCCCTGGCCGCCTCCGCGACGCGGAGCACCTCCTCGAGGCTCTTCCTCGAGAGCTGGTCGCCGCGGCGGCCCTCCCCGGCGAGCAAGGCGACTGCGGCGGCCCTCCTGGCTGCGAGCCTGCGCCGCCTAGCGAGGATATTCTCCAGGTTCTCCAGCCTTGCCGCCATCCTCCCCTACACCCCCAGGCCGCCCCCGGCGGTGCCCCGAGTGTTTACTACTGCCGCCGCCACGGGGTAGTAAAGACTCAGCCAAGCCGCCGCCCTTGGGTTATTTACCTCCCCGCCGGGCCCCGCGGGGCCCCCGGGGGTGTTCCAGGTAGTGGCCGCTGGCAGCGTCTACGGGTTCCCCCTGGTCTTCGCGTGCGTGGGCGACGCCTGCGGGGCCGCCCGCAGCGCGGCCAGGAGCCTGGGCTCCACGTTAGCCGAGGCCTACGCTAAGAGCTTCCCCGACGGGGAGCGCTACCTACGCCTAGGCCTGGAGGCGCGGGGCGCGGTCGCGGTCGCTGTGACCACCGGCTACCCGGAGCCCAGCACCCGCGTAGTGGAGTCGATGCTCTTGGCCGAGGCTCTCCGCGGCCTCGGCGCCGCCTCCGTGGTTGCTGCGCCCCTCTACCTCCCCTATAGCCGCCAGGACCGCCGCTTCCTCCGCGGCGAGCCGGTCAGCGTCAGGGCGGTGCTCCGCGGCCTCGCCGCCTCCGGGGCCGACGCGGTGGCGACGGTGGACGTGCACAAGGAGTACAGCCTGGACTGGTTCCCCGGGCCGGCAGCGAACATAGACCCCAGCCCCGTGTTCGCCGACACGCTCCGCCCCCTCCTCGGAGGCGGCCCCGTGTACGTCATAGGCCCCGACCACGGCGCTGTCGGTAGGGCCCATCGCCTCGCGGAGAGGCTGGGCGCGGCCTTCGACTACCTGGAGAAGGCTAGGGACCGCGTGACCGGCGAGATAAGTCTAAGGCCTAAGACCATAGACGTAGACGGCGCTACTGTGGTGCTCGTGGACGATATTGTGAGCACCGGCGGGACCCTGGCGAAGGCGGCGCAGCTGCTCTACCGTCTCGGCGCCCGCCGGGTCCTGGCCGCTGTAACCCACTGCCTCCTCGCGGGGGCGGCGGTGGAGAGGCTCGAGGAGGCCGGCCTAGAGGCCCTCGTCTGCGCCAACACGGTCAAGCCGTGCTGGGAGAAGGCCCGTGTAGCAGACGTGGGCCCCCTCCTCGCCGAGGCCGCACGGAGCCTCGCAGAGAGGCTGCTAGGCTACGAGAAGGCCTAGAGCCTCAGGGGGAGCCTCCCACAGTCCACGGCCGCATAGGTCCGGGGAAAGAGCCGCCTAGCCTCGTCAACCAGTGGCCTGGCGTCCTCGTAGCGGGCGCTGAAGTGGGTCAGCACCAGGACCCCGACCCCCGCCCTCCTCGCGGCCTCGGCGGCGTCCCGGGCGGTGCTGTGGCCCTGCGCGTGCGCCTCCGCCGCCATGTCGCTGGTGAACGTGGCGTCGTGGACTAGCACCGAGGCCCCCCTAGCCGCCTCCACGACGCTCTCCGTGGGCGCAGTGTCCCCGGTGTAGACAATGGTAGCCCTCGGCCTCTCGACGAGAACCTCCTCGGGGCGGACGATCCTCCCCCCAGGCAGCTCCACCGGCTCGCCGCGCTGCAGGCGGCCCAGCAGCGGCCCCACCACTCCAAGCCTCCTAGCCCTACCCAGGTCCACCCGGGGCTTCCTCGCAGGCTCCACGAGGCGGTACCCCAGCGCCGGGACACGGTGCGCCACCGGGAACGCGCGGGCCAGGAACCCGTTGGGCAACACCAGGCTCCCCCCGGGCTCCAGCTCCACCACCCAGAGCGGGTACGGGGGGAGCCAGTAGGTGGCAACCGCCGCCTCCTCCAAGAACCTCCGCAGCCCCCGCGGCCCCGCGACCACAAGGAGGCTCCTCCTGCCAAGCATAGCCATGCTCTGCAGGAGCCCCGGCAGCCCAAACACGTGGTCACCGTGCAGATGCGTGACGAGCACAGCGGCGACACGGAGAGGGCTCAGGCCGCACTCCCGCAGCCGGGCCTGCGTCCCCTCGCCGGCGTCGAGCAGGACAACGCTCCCACGGTAGACCACGCCCAGCCCCGGCAGCCCCCGGCCAGCGGCGGGCACCGCGGCACTAGTCCCGAGGAAGACGAGGCCAAGCTCCAAGACGGCGCACCCTTAGACCCTCCAGCACGGGGCCTACGCCGGGCACATGCCAGGACGCCGGCCAAGACCGAGAGAGGGGCCCCGAAAAGGAGAGGCAGGGCATAGAGGGCAGGATATTAGAGCCAGGCGGCCACGCTGCGCCGCCCCGGGGCCTTGGTATAAAGCCTGTATGGGGCGGTGAGGCCCCTGGCTGCTGGACAGCCGAGCCGCCCCTCTGGGTGGGGCGGCGGTGGCGTGGAGGCCGCGCCCCGAGCCCTCTACTAGCCCTGGCCGCCCCCCTGCAGCCCGAGGGCCTCCTCCGCGGCGCGCAGGGCGTCCTCTATGCTCGCCCTGGGCGGCACCTTTACCACCCTCAGCCCCCGGCGCTCCATGTACTCCTCGCCGCCAGGGCCGAACGCCACCGCAACTATCGCGGTGCAGCCCTCCTGCAGGGCCACTATCTTGGCCCGTTTGCCCTCCTCCCCTCTCCCGTGGCCATGATGGCCATGATGATGGTGGTGATGGTGGTGGTGCCCCGTGTAGGGGTTCTCGACGCGCCTAGCGAGGCGCCACCCCTCGCCCGGGACGTAGACGAAGTGGAGGTAGAGCCTCGCGTCACCGAAGTGGCCCAGCTTGACGGTCTCCTCGTCGTCGGTAGGTATGGAGACACAGACCGCCCTATCCATGCCTGCCTCCCCTGGAGGCCTGTACAGCACCCCGGGGGAGGGGTTGAGAGGGGTTACCTCTCTCGTGGAGAACGCCTGGCGGGTACGCTGGTTAGCGCGGCGCCGCGGGAAAAAGGAGGGGGCTGTAAGGGACCGCGCCGCAGCCGGAGAGGCTAGCCTCTCTTCTCCCCCTCTATCACGTCGTGGGGCAGCGGCCTCGCAGCGGCCGGCAGCTCGCCGGGGCGGCGGTGGCGGAACAGCTCCTGGTAGCCGTAGTAGATGCTGAACCCCGTGGTCACCGTGTAGAATAGCCATGTGAGCGCGTAGAGGAAGCCGGCGTAGTAGAGCAGCCATGCCTCGCCGGGGTGGTGGAGGTAGAGGTGTATCGTCGAGATACTATAGGCTGCCACCGGGAAGACGAACGCCCACCAGCTCTCGGCGAACTCCACCTGGCCGCGGCGTATATAGGAGGCGGTGACGGCGAGTATTATGGCTAGCATCAGCCCCGCGAGGCCCCAGAAAGTGTAGTAGAACATGTCGAAGAAGGCGAGCAGCAGCTCCGCCAGTTTCGGGCTAACACCGCTCAGGGCGGCCGCTGTAGACTTGAAGCTCTTGGGTAGCAGGCCGAGCACCGCCTCGTAGGCCATCGGCGCCACCGAGGGCGGCGCCAGGTTGATCCACGTGGCCGCCAGGAGGCGGGCTGGCAGCGGGTGGTGGAAGATGCTACGGTACAGCCATATTGTGAAGAGGGCCAGCCAGAATATCACACCGGTGCCTAGGTAGATTCCGAGCAGGCTGTGGGGCACCGGGACTCCCTGCTTCTCCAGGAAGCCGCCCACGTAGGGCACCAGCACGTTGCCGACGGCCGGCATGTACCAGCCCGGGTTCATCGCGTTTATCTCGACGCCCTCGTGCATGACGAAGCCGTGGATAATCACTATGAAGAACACTGTGTGGAGGAGCATGCCGGCGTAGAAGAACACCACGCCCACGGCGGGCCTGTGGAGCACCACGCCCCAGTCGAGCGCCAGCAGTATTGTCGCAATACTTATCGCGGTAATGAATGGCCCCCGGACGGGGTGGTGGAGCATCCGGAGAAACTCGCCACGCACCATAGACAGCTTGGCCAGGAACGCGGCCGCAATTGCCAGGTAGACGGCCGTATTCATGTATGCCAGCAGGTGGGCCAGCGACACCAGGCCGTGGAGCCTAGCAGCCTCGCCCAGGGCGAAGCTCGCCAGCGCCACCGCGCTCGTAGCCAGGTTGAACGAGAACCATGCCACGCTCATGCCCTTCACGTACTCCCTGAGCCCCAAGCCTCGCCACCTTTACCAGTTGTTTAAGCACATGCCTTGTTGTAACCGAAAAACTACGGGACAACATAAGCGGCGCGCCGCCCAAGACGAGAACCCGCCACAACTCACCGGGCACAATATGATGGCTAAAATTCATGGTTGATTCAGAGAAGAGAAGGCCCATAAAAGCCAAGAAAGCAGTCCTGGCCCTAATGAGGCTGGCCGTGAGCGAAATAGGCGGCCCCCGCGGTCCCTGGGGCGGGGCTGTGAGGAGATGGCTTAGTCCCCAGCCAGGCCCCCCGCCGAGCGGGCCTGGGATGCGGAGAAGTGGTCGGCCCCGAGCCCCGCGTGCGCCGCCCAGAAGGCCGGATTTAATAGGCCGGGCCGGCTGGGCAGGGGTAGCCGCGTTGGGGCCCCATCTTGGTGCATGAGGCTGGCTGGGGAGAAGAGGGCGGCAACGGGAGGATCTGCACCGAGGAGGAGCTGGCGCACGTGGGGCGCCTGGCTAGGCGCCGCGGCCCGCCCGTGGTCGCGGCCAGCAGCATAGGGTCCTGGGAGTGGTGCCCCCTGAAGGCCTGGCACGCGACCAGCCTCTTCAACGCGGGCTGGCTCAGCCCGGAGGCCCTCGACCCCCCGGCCTGGGACGGGCTGGCCGCCCTCTGGGCGGCGGAGCTGGCGAAGAAGGCTATGCCCAGGGTTATACGGGGCATACTGCTGCACGGCGAGGATTTCCAGCCGCTGGAGGCCGAGGCGGCGCTGGAGACGGCGCGGCTCCTAGCGTCGCGGAGAGGCGACGCGCTGAGGCGGCTGCACGGCGCGGCCACGCTGCCCCTCGGCCTCATAGAGCCCCGGCGCTACGAGGAGCAGCTGTCCCGGTACCGGGCGGCCGGCGACCTGGTCGAGTACCACCGCGCAGAGGAGTGGCCCCTCATAGCCAGGCGGGCGGCCGGCTACACGGTGATAGGCGTGCCCGACGCGGTCGAGGAGGCGGCCGGCGGCTACCGGGTGGTCGAGGTGAAGACCACGCGCCGCCCCGAGATGATGGCCAGGGGCAGAGGGCGGGGCTACAGGAGCGCCCTCGCGCAGCTCGCCGCCTACTCGTGGATACTCTCCGAGAGGTGGCCCCTCGAGGAGGCGGTCCTCGTAGTGAAGGACGCGGAGGGCCGCCAGGTGGCCGCGAAACGCTTCGACCCCCTCAACCTGGCCGACATGTTCGAGGAGCGGCTCGCCCCCATAGCCGCCAGGCTCGCGGCGCCCGAGCCTCCTCATCCCTCTCGGAGGCCTCCCTGCAGGAGCTGCGAGTACGGCGGCGGCTACCCTCGCCCAAGGGGCTAGTGCCGGTGCTTGGCGCCCCGGGCCTGCGCCACCAGGTGCCCGGCCACGGGCAGCAGAAGGGAGAGCATGGTTGACACGGCGTCCGGGCTCCCCGGCGAGACCACGATGACCCGGCCGGCGAACACGTAGCCGGACGCCCTGGACAACAGGGCGTTAGCCACGCCCTTCTCGAGGCTCCTGCGGCGGAACTCCTCCCCTATGCCTGGCAGCTCCCTCTCCGCCAGCCTGGCGGCTATGTCCGCCGAGACGTCGCGGGGCCCCGGCCCGCTGCCCCCCGTCACCAGCACAATGTCGGCGCCTGCCTGCATGGCGGAGGCTAGGGCGTAGAGTATCTCCACGGGGTCGTTGCCGACCACCGCGTTGTAGACCAGTGTCTCCCCCTCCCGGCTCAGGGCCTCCGCCACCAGCGGGGTGACGCGGTCCTCCTTCTCCCCCTTCTTCACCGAGTCGCTGGTCACCACTAGGCCCCAGTAGGGCATCCCCCGGGCCCACCTCCTACCCTAGGGCGCGGTGAGGGCGCGGGGCTACTTCCCGCCCTTCTTCTTGGCGACGCTCGCCGACTCCACGACCAGCACGTCTACGCCGTGGCTTATGTTGACTATCTTGCTGGACACGCTGCCGAGTATGAGCCTCTCGAGGCCGCCGCGGCCCCTCCTCCCGACGACTATGAGGTCGCAGCCGTTCTCCTCCGCGTAGGAGACGAGCTCGTCGGCAGGGTCGCCCATGAGCACCACGGGCTCGACGTCCTGGAAGCCGGCCGCCTCCCTTATCTCCTTCACCAGTGCCTCTAGCTGCTTCCTTGCCGGCTCCTCCACGGTGCTCACGTCCACCACTTCGGGGAGGAGGAGCTCGCCCAGGAACACAGTGGGCGGGGGGACGACGGTCGCGATGACTAGCTTAGCGGCCGAGAGCTTAGCAAGGCTGAGCGCCCGCTCCACAGCAGCCTTCGAGGCGTCGCTGCCGTCGTAGCCTACGAGGATGCACCGGTAGAGGCCCGGGCCCCCACTGTTGGACACACGCATCCACCTCGCTGGAAGAGGTGCTCCAAGAAGGAGAGGGCCAAGACGAGCCACTATTATTG
>Ga0256833_1000906_pt1 | contig 22448 bp, 18 predicted proteins | sample 356284metaG_FD_190535 | JGI IMG/M metagenome (GOLD analysis project Ga0256833, IMG submission 190535) | Hydrothermal vent microbial communities from Mid Atlantic Ridge, Atlantic Ocean - 356-284 | ecosystem: Environmental > Aquatic > Marine > Hydrothermal vents | place: Atlantic Ocean: Mid... | reverse complement strand
AAAAAACCGGTTCGTGTAGAAACACGAGGAATTATGCTGAATCCGGGAAGCGAAGGAGAAATAATTAAAGCAGTTAAGGCAAAAGTAGTTGAAACTGTTGAAAAATTTGCTAAAATAAAGGAGCAAAAAGAGGTTGAAGCGGAGATTGAAAAAGCGGTTAAAAAATTGTTCAGGAAGAGTTCAAAGAAATCTCCTGCAATCTTCCCTCTCATTATAAAAGAGAAGAAGAAATAAGCGGAAGTGGCGGAATTGGCAGACGCGCTGGGTTCAGGTCCCAGTGGGCGATAAGCCCTTGGGGGTTCAAGTCCCCCCTTCCGCACCAGATTGATTAAACATCTTTAAGCTCAAAATAGCCGTATCGAAAAATCATTTTCGGACTATATACAAACTTTGCGTTTGGTTCCGATAAAAACTTTCCGTACCTCTTGAAATATTAAAAACAAGCCCGATAAAAATCAATCGAACTCGCACAAAGTATTATAAAAATTTTTGCCTATGAATTTTCCCTAAACCAATTTAACGTTTCTTCCATACCCTTTTGTAAAGAGTACTGCGGAGTAAATCCGAGTTCTTTTTTCGCTCTGCTAAAGTCAAGAGAAATACGATTAACTTCACCCGGGCGCGGAGGCGCATAAACCGGCTCGATTTTTCTTTTGGTCAGTTCGGAAAATATATCTATAAGTTCATTAACCGAAGTCTCAATACCCGTTCCAATGTTGTAAACGCCCTCTTTCCCGTTTATCGCAAGAAGGTTTGCATTTACCACATCTTTAACGTATATATAGTCCCTCGTCTGATTTCCGTCACCAAAAATCGTGGGCTTTTCATTGTTCAGAATTTTTCCGGTAAAGATTGCCACAACACCGGCTTCGCCAAGGGGATCCTGCCTTGGCCCGTAGACGTTGGCATATCTCAAAATCACACGCTCGATCCCGTATAAACGCTTGAAATAATTCAAATATTGCTCGCTACAATACTTGGATACGCCATAAGGAGCAAGCGGTGCAATTTCCGTCTCTTCATGTGCAGGTAGTTTTTTAGGCTCGCCGTACAAAGCGCCACCGGTGGAAGAAAAAATTATTCTTTTTACTTTGTGCTTCACGGAAAGCTCAAACATGTTTATGGAACCCAACACATTTATTGATGCATCAAAATGCGGATCGCTTACGGATTTTCTCACATCAATCTGTGCGGCAAGATGAAAAACGTATCGAGGCTTCACTTCTTTGAAAACCTCATTTAACTTTGCCTTATCCCTAATATCTGCATTGAAAAATTTAGCATTCGGATTTAAGTTTTTTTCTTTCCCGGTAGAAAGATTATCTATAATAGATACGTCAAAGCCGTTTTCAATTAAACCGTCCACCACGTTAGAGCCGATAAAACCTGCACCGCCGCTGACCAAACAAGTATTTTTCATTTAACTTTCCTCCTGTTTCAACGTCAAATTTATTAGTCCCAGGATACTATTGAAGTATTTCCTTCAAATACTTTTTAAACTTCTCTCCGAGCTCTTTGTTTTTTAAAGCAAAAGCAACATTTGCTTTTAAATACCCGAGTTTTTCACCTACATCGAAACGTGTCCCTTCGAATTCATACGCATATACTTTCTCTTTTATAAGAAGATTTCTTATTGCATCCGTAATTTGCACCTCTCCGTTCTTCCCCGGCAGTGTTTTTTCAAGTGATTCGAAAATGGAAGGCGTCAATATGTATCTACCGACAATTGCTATATTTGACGGAGCTTTCATGGGCTCCGGCTTTTCCACCAGATCTTTTACTTCGTAAAGACGGTCACCAATTCTCTTTCCTTCGATTATGCCATAAAGTTTTGTGTCTCTCATAGGCACTTTCATTACGGCAAGAATAACACCAGGGTGTTCTTTGTACACATCTGTCATCTGCTTCAAGCACGGGACTTCGGAATCAATAATATCATCCGCAAGCAAAACCCCGAAAGGCTCGCCATTAACAAAACCTTTTGCATGGTAAATTGCATCTCCAAGCCCTTTTGCTATTTTCTGCCTGACGTAGTAGATGGACACCATTTCGCTTACGTTTCTTACCACGTTTAACAACTCTGTTTTTCCTTTTTCTTCGAGCTCTCTTTCAAGCTCCACCGCATAATCAAAATAATCTTCTATGGCACGCTTGTTCCTACCAGTAACGAGAAGTATATTTTCCACACCGGATTGCACGGCTTCCTCCACTACATACTGCACTGCCGGTTTATCAACGATAGGCAACATTTCTTTCGGCTGCGCTTTAGTCGCAGGCAGAAGTCTCGTGCCAAACCCTGCAACAGGAATTACAGCTTTTTTTATATCGTTTTTCATAAAACTCACTCCTTATTTCGAACTTTCCGCTAATTTACTTTTGTCATCCCCGGACTGCCAATATTCCAAGAAGAATGCAAGCAAAATAGCGAAGAAGAATGCGGCAACACCGGCAACAGCAATATTAAACATTTTTTTTGGCTTAACTGGATGAGTAGGAACAACAGGTTTGTCTAAAATCAGTATGGGAGAAAACATACTTTTATTTGCAATCAATGCCTGTTGATAATTAGAAGAAATACTATCATAATATTTTTTTGCCAAATACAACTTTCTGTTCAATTTATCTAACTCCAATTGCTTATCGTTAATTTCCTCATCAAGCTGATGTATTTTTTCTACCGTAGAATTTATCAAAGAAGTTAAAGATTCTTCCTTAGAAGTAAGACCCGCCAATGTAATGGAGTAATTTGACTTCTTGGACAGTAAATCCTCATATACGGGGTTAATTTCTTGAGAGTTTACTTTAAGTTGTGAAAGTTCAATTATATTCGCATTAGACAATTCTTCTGCGAGTTTCGCAAGTAAAGGTTCGTCCAAAATCGATTTTTCTACGATAAAAAACTTTTTAACTTGTTTTAATTGGCTTTCCGTAGTAGCAAGTTGCTCTTTACACTGTTCTATTTGATAATCAAGGGACAAGATTTGAGAACGATAAGAGCTTAGTGCATTTGCATACGATGCCCTTTTTGCAGACAGATTGGATATATTATCCTTTTGAGAATTAAATTGTGCTAATGCTTCTTGAGCCGCTTCAAGTTGCTGCTTCGCTATTTCTAACTGATTTTCCAATCCTTTTGTCCCTTTCGACAAGCTTGCGTTATTTATGGAATTTGCAAAATTAACCGATTCTTCAAGCAAAGTGGAAACAATTCTTTCGGCAATTTTAGGATCGGTATACTCCACGGAAACGTTAAGAATAGTAGAGTTCTTAGGGTTATTAACGGAAATAATCTGATTGAGTTTATCGATCGTCATATTATACGGAGGTTTATCAAGGTTTAAATCCGATAAAACTCTTTCTTCGACAGTGTGGCTCTTTATCATATTAATATAGGATGAAACCGAAATTTGCGGCAAAAAAGTTAACGGATTCAATAATTGCTGAGGATTGGAAATACTAACATGTGCATTGTTAGGCGAAACCACCAAAGCTCCTTCCGCTTCGTATACCGGAGTAGCTATAAAATAGCTAAAAATACCCGCAAAAAGCATAGCTAAAATCGTAATCCAAATAATCAGCCACTTCCACTTTAGCATTACATTGATATACTCTCTTAAATCAACTTCTTCTTCCATGATACCTCCTATTTATTCAAACTAATATTAGTTTCGCCGTATGATAACCAGCCTCCTAATCTTCTCTGCATAAAATTAGGTGCAACCGCGTACAGCCTAATCTTATACTTTCCTTCTTTAAGATTTCCGGGAACTTTCCATACAAAACTATTTATGTTATTTTTTATACCGCTTTTTATCGCAATCCATTTACCTCTTTGCGGAATTAAAAACAAGTTATAATATTGGACATTCTTATTGTTTGAAGTAATCCACTGAATTTTAACGGTTCCACCAATTTTTACCTTTTCATTCAACGTAGGTTGTACAATGGTTAAAATAGGCGCAAATTTTTCAAACTCCGCCTTTGCCTCTTTGAGGCTCGGATTGTAGTGAATCGCATAAAACAAATTCCTAACGGCATCCGGGAGATCGTTTCGCTTTTCGTACAAAACTCCAAGTCTGTAATACGCATATGCGTTTTTATTGTTATACTTTACGGCAAGCTTATACTCCGCTATTGCGTGAGTAGTATCGCCGAGCTCTTCATAGAGGCTACCCATGCCAAGATGTGCATCAGGATTCTTAGGATCGAGCTTTAATGCTTCTTCGAACTGCGTTTTTGCCATTACGGTATCCTTATTGAGTTTTAGGTATGCAAAACCGAGTGCTGCATGTCCGCCCGGATCCATAGGATTTAACTCCACAGATTTGGTAAATTGATCTATAGCTTCTTTATTTCCGGTTTGCAAATAAAGCTTTGCAAGTTCGTAATGATACAAGAAAAACTCCGGGCAACGTCTGATAGCCTCTTTATATTGACTAACAGCTTCGTTTACAAAAACTTGCGGATTAGAAGATCTTGGGATTAACGTATTAAAATAGAAATGAGCAAGATCGTAATGATACTCGGCAGCAAGAGGATCTATACTTACCGCTGTTTTAAACTCTGAAACGGTTTTTTGCCATGGCACACTTCCCAACGATTTCTTTGCATCAAAATCCGCCCGTGCCGCAGAAAAAGGCAATATGAAAAGAGCGAACATAAAAGAAGTAATAATGACAACTGCTATGGTTCCTTTAACAGGACTCTTTTTTACCTTATAATTTTTCCTTTCCGTTTGAGCACTACCTTTTATAGGGCATTTGAACTCAAAATATGCTTTTTTGCTTGTTTGAGAAAGCAAAACGCCAAATCCAAAGAAGAATAACATCGGCATAAACATTAAAGACCAATCAAAATCCATGAAAGCATGAATAAGTATACTCAAAAGCCCGGAGAACAGACCTACAAGCAAAACGTCGTAATCACCAAATATCGTTTTAATGCCCTTTCTTATGAGTCCGTACAACATGTATAAAAATGCAATCCCACCTATTATTCCAAGTTCGTCGAGTACCTGAAAAAAGATGCTGTGCGGAAATTTTGAGAAAAAGTAAACCGATCTATATTTCATATACACGTATTGATAAGTGCCGTTCCCGGTTCCGAAAATAGGATGTGCCTTAAGGATCTTTAGGCTATCCTTTAGCATATTCTCTCTCTGCCCAAGTGATCTGCTTTTCTTACCTGAGAAAAATTCAAATAAAGCCTTTAATCTCTCTCCAATACGTTTCGTTGCAGGTGAAAACAATCCTTTGCCAAGAAGCGCGAAAGCAAAGAAAATTGCGATCAGAGAAAGCGTATATAAAATACCCTCTTTTCTATCCGCTTTTCGAAGCAAAAGCAAATAAATAATCCACGAAATAACTATGGCGATAAGTCCGCCTCTCGATTCCGTAAGAAAAAATGCGATCAGGAAAAATACGGACAAAACTGCATAAAACACCTTCCAGTAAATCTTTTTTGCCTTAATTGTTAACGAAAAGGATATAAAGAAGGGAAGAATAACAAAAGCGGCAAATGTATTTGCATATTGCAAAGTAGAGGCAACCCTCGCTCCTTGAACAAATCCGTTTTGCAAAGCGAACTTGAATATTCCACTTTGCAGATGAAACCTATATCCCGCATACGCAAGAATACCCAAAGCAGAAAGAATAAATCCTATAATCAAAAACGAATAAACAGCAATGTAAAACTCTTTTTTTTCACTTATACAATCCAGAGCGATGTAAAAAAGAAACAGGTAAATCAACGCCTTGTAAAACTCGGTAAGCGTTGCATGAAAATATACGGTAAAGAACAGAGAGATAAAAGCAACGCCTAAAAACAAAAGCAGCCCGTTATCCGCACCACTCTTTCTAAGCGGATAGGATTTTACGATTTTGAGGTATAAAAAGAGTGTAATTGCAGGAAGCGAAAGGAGAAGCGTTGCATACACTTCCCACGGAAAATAACCACCTTGAAAAAGAGCGGCATAAAATAAAGGAATAAGCCATAAAATCAGTAACAATTCATTTACATCGAACGGTAATTTTCTTTGCTTAACTTTTTTCTTTTGAAAATTCTTGTTCAAGGCAGTTCTTTTCTTTTTCATATAGAAATTATATACAGTTCAAGCAAAAAACAAAGGAATAACATTTTGACATCCATCGAGCAATGATTCGTAAAAATAAATAACAAGCCACGGTAAAGCTAAAAGCTGTTCAGCGCATCATAGCAAATAGACAAAATTGCTCTAAAAACTGTTAATGGTAGTATTTACAATGGACAGATAGATGTTTCTTCACTGCCAATAAAAAACACGAAAAATCTATAAGTTCCAACTTTTATCAGCGACAGAAAAGTTAATCCAGGCTGCAAAACATTAAAACCAATACTAAAATACAAAACATTGTATTAGATACCTAAGTATCAATACCTTACGTTTAAATTTTTCAAGATAATGCTCTAATTTATTCAAGATATGAATAGATTGTATTCAGGAGGTGAATAATTTGGAAAATAAGTTTCATAAAAAGACAAGCGACAAAGAAAAATCTTCTTCAAACATTTTTGCCATCCCATAAGTAATGCTTTAAAATTTACCGGTTCTCAAATTCTTCAACAAAACAATCATACTTTATATAATAGAATTCCCTACAATTTCGCCTCCGGAATCATTTCCATAAAAATCTCTCTAATATTACTAAAATCAAGATTTTCTGCAGCTAACTTTAATTTGTCCATTTCATTAAAGAAATAAGAATCCTTCATAACTTTTCCATTGGAACGTATTCTTAAAATAAAAGAGTTTTCCGTAGGTTCAACGATTTCCCTTTCACTCCATAATTCTTCGTAGAGTTTTTCTCCGCCGCGGTTCCCTATTATTTTTATCTTTACATCCCTATCTATCTCCAAACCGGAGAGTTTTACATAGTTAAGAGCCAATTCATAAATGTTTACTTGCTCTCCCATTTTCAAAACAAATATTTCCCCACCTTTTCCAAGTGCCCCGGCATGAAGTACAAGCTGGACCGCTTCCGGAATTAACATAAAATATCTTTTCATTCTCTTATCCGTTACGGTTAAAATACCTGTTTCTTCTATCTGTTTTTTAAACACTTCTACAACACTGCCTGCACTACCGAGTACATTACCGAATCTAACACTTGTAAAAACAACTTCCGGATGCTTTTTTGCATATAGCTGAACCATAATTTCTATTACCCTCTTCGATGCTCCCATAATATTTACCGGATTCACGGCTTTATCGGTAGAAATGTTTATAAATTTTTGCACGCCAAATTTTACAGATGCATCAAGTAAGTTTTTAGTGCCAAATATATTATTGATAACCGCTTCATCGGGATTCTTTTCCATCAAAGGCACATGCTTATGTGCAGCAGCATGAAAAACAATATCCGGGCGGTACTTTTCAAAAATTTTCAATAACTTCTTTCTATTTCTAATATCACATATTAGGGGAATTTCATCAAAAAATTTCTGCCCGTTAACAACTTCTTGTTCTATCCTAAAAATTCTGTTTTCTCCTCTGCCCAAAAGAAGAACAGTTTTAGGGGAAAATCTGACTACTTGTCTTACGATCTCAGAACCAATAGATCCCCCTGCTCCGGTGACAAGAACCGTTTTGCCTTTAATATATTCTTTAATCAATTTCATATCGGTTTTTATAGGAGCCCGGGGCAACAGATCTTCAAGTTTTACATTTCTAACACTTTCCAAAGTAATTCTGCCGTCTATTATCTCCCATAATCCGGGGAGTGTTTTTATCTCGGCGTTTGTTTTGGCAGATAGAGAAACAATCCTTCTTATAACACTTTTAGGAGCAGACGGTATGGCAATAATAATAGTATCTACTGAGTTTGAATTTACTACTACCGGTAAGCGAGCAATCTCACCAAGTATCGGAATACCATGAATACGTCCGGCTTTTTTATTTGTATCATCATCAAGAAAACCTACAACCTCATAATTAAGATCCGGTCTTGAGAGGATTTCTCTTAAAATCTTTTCTCCCGCATCTCCCGCACCAACTATTAAAACTTTTTTCTTCAAATTATCAGATTTACCGTAAGCACCATCTTGTTTATTAGTAATAACTTTAAAAAGAAAACGAGTCACAAACAAAAACAACAAAAGCAGAATATAGGAAATTAAAAATGCGCCTCTTGACCACTTCATTTCTCCTTTAAAAATATACAAAAAAAATCCTGCCACAGCTTTTGTAAAAGTAGCAAGCAATATTAATTCCTTTAGCTCTTCTTCGCTAATATAGCGCCACACCTGTTTCGGAATCCCCAAGATAAGTTCAAAAAATATAAAAACTATGTTTTCTATAAGCCCGAACGGATCATCTATATGCAGATAGTTTTTTTTAAGAAGAAAATCAAATCGCAAAAGAACGGAAAATAGAGTAGCAAAGTTAAACAGCACCACATCAATCGTAATTTTAAGCAACCAATTAAAAAGGACTTTTCTGTTTTTTACGATTTTATTCAGGAAGTTCATCTTTTCCTCATTTCAAACAACACTTCCTTGAGGGATTTAACAACAAAGTTTATTTCATCTTCGCTTATCGTAGTATAAAACGGCAACGAAATGGTTCTGTCGGAAACATACTCGGTAACAGGAAAATCTCCCCTCTTATATCCGAATAAATCTATATAAAACGGTTGCAAATGTATCGGTGAAAAATAATTTCTCGTTTGAACACCTTTTTTCCGTAAAGAATCGATAATAAAGTTTCTATCGTTTCTTCCGAACTTATCGGAAAGTCTTATAACATAAACGAACCAACTCATTCTGGTAACTTTCGCAGAAATATAAGGAACCATTATTTCTTCGATATCCTTTAATTTATTAGAATAAATCTGCGCAACTTTGTTCCGTTTTTCTATGATTTCATTCAATCTGCTCAGCTGGGATATACCAAGTGCACAATTTATATCAGAAATACGGTAGTTATAACCGAGTCTTGTATGCTCAAGCCACGTATCCCCTTCACCACGGCCTTGGTTTCGCATACTTCTTGAAAGAGTTGCAATTTTTTCGTTGTCGGTAAGTACAGCCCCACCCTCGCCGGTAGTAATTTGCTTATTGGGATAGAAGGCAAATATCGCCGCATCACCAAAACTACCCGCAGACTTATTTTTATAGATTGAACCGATAGCCTCGGCGGAATCTTCAATGAGATAAAGATTGTACCTCTTCGCTATCCGTATAATCTCATCCCAATCGGCAGGTTGTCCGAAAACATCAACTGCAAGAATTGCTTTTGTCCTTTCGGTAATTGCTCGCTCAATCAAATCCGGGTTAATATTGTATGTGTCCTTCCTTATATCTACAAATACGGGTTTTGCGCCCTCAAACAATATACTATTGGAAGAAGCAATAAAACTAAATGGCGTAGTAATTACTTCGTCTCCCTTGCTAATTCCCAGAGAACGAATAATGAGATGCAAGGCACTTGTTCCGCTGTTTACGGCAACCGCATATTTGCGATCGGCAACATTTGCAAGCTTTTCTTCAAATTCAGGAAGTTTAGGTCCGAGACTTAAATAAGACGTCCGCATAACTTTTTCAACCGCTTTTATATCATCTTCGGTAATCCACGGTCCGGATAAAGGTACTTTCATTTTTTACCTCCGTTATGTTTAATGACTTTGCAAGGAACACCTACAGCCACAGAATGTGATGGAATATTTGAAATTACAACACTTCCAGCTCCAATTACCGACCACTCGGCTACACGTACTCCTGGAATAACAGATACGCCTACCCCTAAAAAGCTCCCATAACCAATTTCTACATTTCCACCGGTATGAGATCCCGGAGCAATATGAACAAAATCATGAATCTTATTATGATGATCAATTGACGCAGAGGTATTAACAATTGTATGTTTTCCTATTATTGTTCCAGTATTTATCACGGTTCCGCCAATGATCATAGAACCTACGCCTATTTCCACATCATCGCCAATCACAGAACTCGGATGGATTACGGTAAAATACATATCATCGGAAAACTCCAATTTATCAACAATAGTTTTTCTCATAAAATTATCGCCTATGGCTACAACAAACTTACCGGAAAGATTTTTAGCATCGGAAACATTTCCAACAACAGGGATGCCAAGGATTTTCTTTCCTAAAAGATCTTTATTATCGTCAAGAAAACCTTTTGGGAAAAAACCCATCTTAATAATTGTATCAGCAACAACCTGCCCGTGACCTCCTGCACCGATAATATAGATATTAACGCTCTTCATCATCCGCTTTTGCAATTTCATCGGTTTTTCTACCGGCGTACAATCCTTCTCCTTTTACTACAACCCAAACAGTTTTGAACAAAATTTTCATATCCAGCCAAAACGACCAATGTTCAATGTACCAAACATCCAATTTTATCCTTTCATCCCACGTTAGTTTATTTCTACCGTTTATTAAGGCCCAACCCGTAATGCCGGGCTTCATCAACAGTCTCTTCTTCTGAAAATCATTATACTTCTTTACCTGATATTCCAAAGTTGGGCGAGGGCCAACAAAACTCATTTCTCCTTTAAGCACGTTTATTACTTGCGGAAGCTCGTCTATACCTGTTCTTCTAAGAATTCTCCCGACTCTTGTAACATAGGGATTTTCTTTATCAATGTAAATACCTTTTGTTTTTTTATCCGCACCGGTATACATAGTTCTGAACTTAAATGTTTTAAAAATTTTACCGTTTTTTCCCACTCTTTCCTGCATAAAAAACACAGGGCCCTTGGAATCAATCTTAATCAAAACCGCAACTACCAAAAATAACGGAAGCAATAAAATCAGCGCAATAAATGCAGCTACTTTATCAAAAATGTCCTTAGAAATTGGACTTCGTACACACTTCATTAATAACACCTTCCAATTTATCAACTAAAACAGGTATGCTGTGATATTTTATAACATATTCTAAGCCGTTTTGACCCATCTTCTTACGTTCTTCTTCTGGCATATTATACATTCTAATTATTGCTTCAGCAAGGGCCTTAGGGTCTTCCGGAGGAACCGTAATCCCGGCGTTTGCTTCTTTAACAGGATTGTTAGACGAACCCACAGAAAAAATTATTGGCCTACCAGAAGCCATATAATCGAAAAGTTTGTTTGAGCTAATCCCATACTTATAAACATTGGAACGACCTAAGATAAAGATTAATACAGCAGAATTGATTAATATTATGGGTATTTTTTCTTTTTCAACGGAATGTTTAAACTCAACATTATCTAATTGTTTTCTTTCTACAATTTTCATCAAATTTTCTTTTTCAGCACCATCACCAATAATTAAAAATTTGATTTTATTGTATAGATGCTTCTTTAAAATTTCGGCTGCTTTAATAATAACAGAAACAGCATTAGCTTTTCCAACCGAACCCGTATAAACTACCAGAAATTCTGCACCAGTTTTATTAACACTACTATTGGCAAGTTTTGTAAACTTGTTTATATTAACTCCGTTAGGCATCCAGACGATTTTATTTTTTGGAACGCCTAAACCCTCGATATATTCATTAGCCTTAGGTAAGAGGGTTATTATTTTATCGGATCTATTATATAAAAATTTCTCAAGGATGCTAAGCACAATTATAAACGGATGCCATTTGGACATACCCATATCAATGGGAGTTTGCGGCCATAAATCTCTTACCTCCATAATAAACGGAGCCCTGTATTTACGAGAAAGCATATATGCACTAAACGCAGCAAAAAGGTGCCATGAAGAACCGATAATGATATCCGGATTAGGAATGCACTCATTAAGCTTAGTAATCTTTCTACCAAGCCAATAAGAACGGATTGTATAAGTAAGCATATTTATAACACGCCGCCAATCATTTTTTCTGTATGGAAACGTTTTAATCCAAACAAATTTTACTCCTTTGTAATCTTCCACACACCACTTTTTGTTTGCACTCGTTTTTTTCTCTTCAAAAATGCCATGAATAAAAGAAGATGCAAAAATAGTAACATTATACCCACTATTTACTAATTCCTCAGCAAAATCAAAATGACGAGTACCTCCGGGCAAATCCGGCGTTATTGCATAGTGATTAAAAATCCAGATATTTTTACAATTGCTTTTCATTTCTTAACTCCTTCACAGCATCCATAAATGAAATAAATTCGAAACCATTATTCTTTAAATAATTTACAAGCCAGATGTACCAATCTCTCCATATAATAAAACTTTCGCTAAAGTATCTATCATGGAATAATACAGTAAAATATTTTAGATTTTTAGCAATAGCTTTATCTATAATCATCTTAGTATCTTTCTTTACTTGCTCAATTGTTTGGTTCTGCCATCTTGAATTTCTTAAAAACATATATCCATCCATGATACACAAAGGAAACTCCCACATATCACCTATAATAAAGGGGTCGCTTAAATCATAAAGAGAAGAATCAAATATATAACCTACCTTACTAAGCATTGACAAGGTATAATCATTATACTTTAAATAGTGCATCCTTATGCCAAATTTATCCAATCTTGAAATTTCTTTAAAAAGATTGTATTCTCTTTTAACTTTTCCGTAATCGTTAAAAGCAATTCCATGAACTCCAACATCAAATCCATTCTCGATAATTCGTTTTAACCAAAAAACTGCATTTTTATTAGTGTAAGACAGCCCTCTGCCATTTGACATGCCTATAAAGAACGTAGATGGAATATTATTCTCTCTATCAAAAGCCATTAACTCGTTAATGTTATTCCATTTATTAATCAAGAGGTTTTTTAATCTGCTAATAATTTCAGAAAACGAGACATATCCTAAAGCAAACTCTATGGTGCTTCTAATCAAAAACTTGGGAATGATCGGATCTTTCCAGTGCTCCATAACCGTAATATGATCTACATCATGTGAAATTATAATTTTCATTAGAATAGCTCCCTTTTTCTAAATTTAAGTAATACTTCGATTGGAAACCATGCTTTATTTATTCTAAAATAAGGAATCAGCTGGCCACCAAACCCTCTAAAATATCGCTCTATTTGAGGTACGATGGATCCCTCAAAGTCAAAATATTTTAAACCAATATCCTTTGAATGTCTTATTGCATTTAACATTGCCAAAGCTCCGGCTCCATGATGTCTATATTTATCATCGTACCCACCTAAAAGATAATACGCTGTCTTACCATCATGAATACAAAAAACCGCCGAGACAGGGCGGCCATTACAGAAAGTAACAAATGCAAAAGAATTATTTTTATTTGAAAATTCAAACAATACTTTGTCAATATACCGAGTATCTATATATTTATTTTGTCTATAAAAAGTTTTCAACACTAAACTTTTTATCATTTCAAAATCATGAACACTTTTAACAGTCAAACCATCTCTTATACCTTTGTTTATATCATTTCTCCTATTAACAGACATTCCCTGAATAATTTTATCAATTGGTTGATCAAGATTTAAAACATATGTATATCCGGGAATTACCTTGAACTTATGCCACATAAAAGGGAGTGTATCAAATATTTCTCTATTTAAAGAAATAGAAATTATGGAATAATTAATAGAAGACAAGAATTTACTCATGGAATCCAAAATACGTCTGCGTTTTGCAATTATATTTACCAAATTCTTAGAATCAATCGAGAAAAACGGGCCGATCATAGGAGTAAACGGAGGATTCCTATAAATCGAAAATCCCCATCTTTTATCCTTAAATAGAGAAAAACCTCCTATAAGTTTGTTATTTTTGTTGAATATTCCGTATATAGAAACCCCTTTAAATATAGATAACCACTTCAAAGTATTAAAGATTGTTCCATAACTTTCGGCAATTTTCTCGTATTCAACTTTTTCAGAATCATTCAATTCTCTTATAGTCACTTATCACCTCGTCCAATATAGGGCATTACAATAGATATTCATGTAAAATTTTATCCCGCTTTATTAAAATATTTGTTATCCTTTCACTTGCTTTACCGCCACCATAAAAATCTACCCACTGTTTATTTCCAAGACCCTTACTATAAAGATTTATAGTTTCCTTTACAATGTTTTCTTTATTGTTACCTACAACTTTATTCCAACCAATTTCAACAAGCTCAATCCATTCGGTTTCATTTCGAGGTATTATACACGGTGTTTTAAAGAAGTATCCTTCCTTTTGGATACCTCCGGAGTCTGTAATTATTACTCGCGCAGCATTTTCAAGCGCTACCATATCAAAATAAGACACAGGTTCGAAAATAATTAAATTGTTCGGAATATTCCGATCCAAGAAATGGTTTATAGTTAAGGCTTTTTTTGTTCTCGGATGTACTGGAAAGAAAATAGTTATTCCCGTTTTTGCAAGTTCTATTAATGCTTCCCAAATATTTTTCAAATTATCTTTATTATCGGTATTCTCAGCCCTATGAATTGTAACTAAAATGAAATCTTTCAGTTTCAAATCATAACCATTCAATACTGATGCAATATTGACTCTTTTCACTACATCTAACGCTACATCAAGCATGACATCTCCAACATTATATACATTTTCTATCACACCTTCATTTTTTAGATTATGAACAGCATTATTTGTAGGAGCAAACAAATAGTTAGAAATATGGTCAGTTAATATTCTATTTATTTCCTCTGGCATTGTTCTATTAAAGCTTCTGAGACCTGCCTCAACATGCGCTACTGGAATATGCAATTTTACTACAGCCAAAGCTCCTGCGAGCGTCGAATTTGTATCCCCATAAACTAAAACAATGTCCGGTTTTTCTTTCATTAAAACTTTCTCTATTTCTATAAGCATTTTCCCAGTCTGCTCTCCATGAGTACCCGAACCTATGCCTAAATAATAATCAGGCATAGGCAAATTCAATTCTTTAAAAAATACTCTGGACATATTAAAATCGTAGTGTTGTCCGGTATGGAGCAAAATTTCGTTAATACCCTTTTCTCTTAATTTATTTGAAACTACAGAAGCTTTTATAAACTGCGGCCTTGCCCCTACAATCGAAACTATTTTCATTTTATCAACTCCCTGTAAAGAAGCACCAACTTTTTACTTTCTGCTTCCCATGAATATTTTGTTTGCACTAAGCGCCTTCCATTGTTACCCAATTTCCATACTACAACAGAATTTTCTACTAAAAAACTGATTTTATCTGCGATATCTCTTGGATCACTTGGGTCAACAAAAAGTGCACAATCTTTAAAAAAATCTTTCCAATAAGAAAAATTAGACATCACTATAGGAAGTTTACATGCCATATATTCAAAAGCTTTAACAGGTAAACTATACAAATAATTCTTTTGCGGGTACAAAGTAACAATGCCTGCATTGCAAGCTTTCATAAAACTATACACTTCCTCTAATTTTCTAAAACCGAAATATCGAACATTTTCCCATCCATTGATCAATTTACATTCTTCTTCAAATCTTTCACTTTCCCATCTGCCAAATAACCATAGTTCAACAGAACCGTTTAACAACCCGATTGCCTGAATTATCTCCTTTATACCTCTTATTCTCGTAAGGCCTCCTGCGTATATTATAATAAATTTATCAGTATCTCTATATGCAGGTTCTGCTTTATCAATAAGTTCAAGAATCGAAAAATTTCTAAGCAATATGGTTTTATTAGGATCGAATCTCTTAGTAATACTTTCCGTAGCAGCCACTATTGCATCAAATTTAGAAGAAACTATTTGTTCAACAAAATCAAAAATTCCAGATATAAATTTTCTTATAAATAAACTACCAAGCCAATTCTTGTTAAGTATTTGTTTACCAACGTCTTCATGTACATCGTATATAACTTTTTTTCCAAACAATTTAAGCAGTAAACCTACAAAAATAAGTTCAGGGTCATGAAAATGATATACTTGTGCATTTACATAAAGTGCTTTGAGTAAAGCAATCCAATCCTTCACAAGAAATCTATATAGTCTACTATTCTTCCGTGGAAGATGCAATATATGCACTCCCGTCACTACTTCATCTTTATAATGGCTCGCAATTAAGTATACAGAATATCCTGCGTTAGCAAGAGTTTTGCATTCTCTATGAAAGATTCGATCATCAAAGGCAGGATGAACTGTTGTAATATGACAAATACTAACCATATTTGTTCTCTATTCCTCGAGGCAATAAATATAAAAGAATTAATGATATAAATAAACCATGTGTCAATAATGACGTTGACAAAGTAGAATTTGAAAGGAACATTACAGGCATAGCAACAGCAGCGATTGTAATAATACTACTTTTACCAGAAGAAAAATTGTCAATTAATTTCAATATTATCACTACAATCACAGCCCACAATACAAGCCCAACAAAGCCGAAGTTCATATAGGCATCAGATATAATACCATTGTTCGCACTCATTAATGGATTATTAAAATAAACAGCAGCAATGAGATGGGGAGGACTGAGTTTGTATGGATACTTAAAAAATTCTCTAAATATCCTCTGGGATGAAAGAAATAAAAACCCATGTTTCGAAAAAAAATCATAATAATAAAACGATAGTTCAGCAGGAACAAACAAAGTGCGTCTGGTAAACAAAGAAGTGATCCACCTATCATTAATCAATAGATAAGAAAACATACCAAATATCACACCGCCGGCAAAACTTATGCTTACTAAAGAAAAAGGGTATTTACATTTAACTACCCACATTAATAGTAAAACAAAAGGTATAGCAAAAAGATAACTTTTCATTCCTGTACCTGAGAATAATAAAAGTTGCAAAACAACAATTAATGTTACAAAAATCCATTTCCTCTTTATCCAGAAAATTGCGAAAAATACAGGATCTACAATATAAGCCGACCAATTAAATAAATAATCTGAAAATGATATATTTTTAGAGACATATTTCGCTCTAATGTTATACACCTGCTTTAAATTGAAATGTAAAGAAAACCCAAGATATCGATAAATTAAAACAAAATCTATAATTATAAATATAATAAATATAGCCCAAAGAATAATAATTGACTGGGCCTTTTTTATAGAACGCAGGGATATTTTAAAGATTGTTCTATAAAATAAAAAAATTAAAATCCAAAATAATGTTACGCTATACATATATAACCTTGGTTCATTTGCCATTCCAAATAGAGAAAGCATTGGTACATACGACATAAGCAATAATAACCAAATAGCAATATTAGATATTTTGTTATATGATTTTGGAATAAGTATAAAAACTATAAAAAGCATCATGTATGATTCTACTATCTTCAAAATATTTATATTTAAAACAAATCCCATATAGTTCCAAATTGGATGGATTATGAAGTAATATGAAAAATCTAAAACAATTTTGTAAATAAATAAAGACAAAAATGATAGAACAGTACTCTTTTTTAGCAGAATTGCTTTGCGTATTTTGATATATTTTATATTTTTATCTTCGGTATTCATATCACAATTACACATTATAATGTGTTACGGCATCGAACCAATCTCATTCTTCGAATTCAATATGATTATAAAAATTTAGTATCTTCCTTGCTATTATACCTAACAATACATTTCTTTTCAATTCCGGGTACATCGGTAAACTTAATACCTCTCTTGAAGCCTTTTCGGCTTCCGGGAAATCACCCTCTTTGTATCCCAAATAGTCAAAACATTTTTGCAGGTGAAGAGGTAAAGGATAATAAACGCTTGTGCCAATACCTTGCTCTTCTAAATACTGCCTTAGTTCATCACGTTTTTCTTTTACTCTAATAGTGTATTGGTGATAGGTATGGTAATTGTAATCCGCCTCAAAAGGTGTAACTATTTTACCATCTAAGCGTTCGGCAAATAACTCATTATATAAAGACGCTTTCTCACGTTTTTGTTCAATCCACTTTTTCAAATATTTAAATTTTACATTTAGAATTGCAGCTTGAATTTCATCAAGACGGCTGTTAAGCCCAACAATGGAGTGATAATATTTCGGCTTTGAGCCATGCACACGCAGGATACGGATTTTTTCTGCAAGTTCGTCGTTATTTGTTACAACCATTCCACCATCACCGTATGCTCCAAGATTTTTCGTAGGAAAGAAACTAAAACAACCAGTATCACCCATAGAGCCAGTTTGCCTGCCTTTGTAGGTAGCACTAAAGGATTGTGCAGCATCTTCAATTACCTTTAAATCGTATCTTTTTGCAATTTCGAGAATCGGATCCATATCCGCACTTTGTCCATAAAGGTGCACGGGTATAATCGCTTTCATTTTTAGATTATAGGATTTTTTCAATAAATCTTCCAATTTTTGTGGATCAATGTTGTAAGTTTTAGGATCAATATCAACAAATACGGGTTTTGCATATAAACGCGATATACTGCCTGCAGTAGCAAAAAAAGTAAAAGGAGTAGTTATAACCTCATCTCCCGGTTTAATACCTATAGCCATAAGAGAAATAAGCAAAGCATCCGTGCCTGAAGCAACACCTATAGCATGCTTAACTCCAACAAAATTTGCAATGTTGTTTTCAAGCTTTTTAACATTTTCGCCCAATATAAAACGCCCGCTTTCTAACACGGAAAGTACGGCATCGTCAATTTCATGCTTTATGCTGTGATATTGAACTACAAGATCGAGTTGCGGAATCTTCATTTTTTTATTTCCTCCTGATTTTCAAGAAGCTGGTTTTTGGGTACATCTTTAAAAATTCGAGCAGGGCTACCAAGAACAATTTTTTTGGACGGAACATTTTTTGTAACGGTAGAGCCTGCTGCCACAACACCTTCTTCTTCAATAACTTTACCTGGCAAAATAGTGGCATTTGCCCCTATTCTTCCGCCCTTCTTTACAGTTACACCTTTAAAATACTTAAACCGTTCTTTCCCACGTGCCATATAATTATCATTTGTTGTGGTTACCATAGGCGCAACAAAAACATAATCCTCAAGTTCCGAGTACGCCGTAATGTATGCATTTGTTTCGAGTTTGCAATGTTGGCCTATCTTGCAAAAATTCTCTACGGCAGCTCCTCTACCTATTATAGTGAAATCTCCGATTTCAACATTTTCCCTCACTGTTGCAAGATCGGCTATTAAAACTTTCTTACCTATTTGTGCACCCCTATAAATTATCACTCCGGCACCAATAAGGCAATTATCACCGATACGGGCAGGATTTTCAGCAGTTGATTCGGGGAGTGCACTTGCAGGAGAATGCATAGGAAGTTTTCCTATTACGGTATTATCGTCTATAAATACATTTTTACCTATCTGAGAACCTTTGTGGATTACCACATTATGCCCTATATAACAACCCTCATCCATAAAAACGCCATCTTCTACAACAACATTTTCTCCAATAAATTTAGGGGATAAAATTCTTGCTTCTTTGCTAATGCTCATTTTTTCCTCCTATAATCACTTCTTTGTTTTCTTCAAGAGATTTTCTGATTCCTAATCCTACAAGAAAAGAATGATAAGTGTTTTTAATGCTTACTGAATCAATGTTTTCACCTGAGAGTGCCTTGTAAACTTCATCATACACCAATCTATGCCCATATCCGGAAAGAGTTGGACGTTTCAATTCCGGCATATACGTTAAAAGCTTTTCACTCGTTAAATGTTCAAATGCACCAGTACCTATTGCTATTTTCCCTTTGTCTCCTATAAATTCAAAAAGTTCGCCATAATTTGATGGATATGAAGAAATGGTTAATGTAATATTACCAATACCCCTTTTTGTTTTGAACACAGATGATACGGCATCCTCTGTTTCAATCTTTTTCTTTACAATAGTTCCCCCATAAGCAAATACCTTCCCGATTGGCCCCGATATCCAATCAATAAGGTCTATGTTATGTGCAGACTGATTCAAAATTAATCCGCCATCTATTTTCTTATTTCCATGCCATGAATTTTCAAAATAGTGTTCATCTCTGTACCATATCTGCTGAAATGATGTTAAAAAAAGGTGTCCTATCTCTTCATTCCTAATCATACGTTTTACTTCCTTAAATGCTTTAAACAGTCGTTTTTGAAGAACCACACCTAAAAAAAGTTTTTCTTTAGAGGAAAAACCCAATAGATCATTTATCTCGTTAATATTCAACGCAATTGGCTTTTCCAGAAGGACATTTTTATGGGCAAGCAATGCTTTTTTAGCCATCTCATAATGAAAACCATCGGGAACAGTAATTGATACCAAATCTATAGAATTATCACTCAGTAATTCATCTAAATTATGGATTACTTTTATTCCAGTTTTTTTAGAAAATTCTTCTGCTTTATCCGCATTAACGTCAAATAAAGAAACTACATCAAATTTTCCTTTTAACGATCTTATCGCATTTATGTGAGCTCCTGCTATACGTCCGCAACCTATAATACCCAATTTAATCATTACTTGCACCTAACTTAAAAAGTTTTTTGCTTTGTTTTTTAATGGCATTTCTTGTATCTACAACAACATTAGAATTTTTCAGAACAAAATCGTAATCAACATTTGAATGAGCCGTTAATATCAACGTGCAATCGGTATTCTTTAAAGTATCTTTAGACAAAGAATCGATGGAGTTAAATTGTTTACCGTCAACCTCAATATTGGGAACAAACGGATCGTAATACGATAATTCAGCTCCCCATTTCAACAATCGATGCATTACCTTCAAAGCCGGGGATTCTCTCGTATCACCAATGTTCTTTTTATATGAAACTCCTAAAATCAGTATTTTGCTTCCATTTATTGTCTTCCGATATTTGTTTAAGGCATAAGACACTTTGTTTACTACATAATCCGGCATAGAATCGTTTATTTTGCCGGCAAGTTCTATGAACGATATGTCCACATCGTATTCTTTTGCTTTCCATAATAAGTAAAAAGGATCTATAGGAATGCAGTGCCCACCTATACCCGGGCCTGGGTAAAAAGGCATAAAACCATACGGTTTAGTTTTTGCAGCTTCTATAATCTCCCACAGATTAACTCCTAATTTTTCTGCAAATATTGCCAACTCGTCAACCAAAGCAACATTCACCAACCTGAAAACATTCTCAAGTAGTTTCGTCATTTCTGCAGCCTTCGGGGAAGAAACAGGGAACACTTCGGGAACGATTATTCTATAAAGTTCTGTTGCCAGCTCGGTAGACTTTCCGTTAATACCACCGACAACTTTTGGTATATCTCCGGTATGATACTGTGAATTTCCGGGATCTATCCTTTCGGGAGAAAATGCAAGATAAAAATCTTCACCGGGTTTTAAGCCGCTTGCAGACAAAATGGGAAGTACCACTTCTTCAGTAGTACCGGGATACGTAGTACTCTCCAACACAACAAGTTCTCCCTTATGAAGAAAAGGAACAATCTTCTCGGAAACGCTAACTATATAAGAAATATCCGGAGTTTTATTCTTAGTAAGTGGGGTTGGTACACAAACAATTATCGCATCAACATCTTTTAGAGCATCAAAGTGCTGATATGCCTCAAGTTTACCCCCTGCTGTAACTTTCTTAAGTATTTCATCGGGAATATCCCCTATATAGGATCTACCATTATTTACAGCATCTACCCTTTTAGGGTTTCTCTCTATACCAACAACAAATAAACCTTTAGATGCAAACTCAACAGCAAGCGGCAATCCAACATATCCAAGACCGACAACAGCAATTTTACTAAAACTATTTTCTCTCACAAGTACCTCCCGATAAATATTCTTCAATGTTTAAAATTATATACATTATTGACAAAATGCAAATTTCAAAAATTCCCTCTATCCAGATCAAATTCTATTAATCTTAACAAATATTTTAGCAAATTTCTTAAAATAAAACAAAGATATTTTGTTTCCACCGGAATGTATTAAATAAGTGAGTGCCAAATAGCAAATTAAAAGTACAATAGAAACAACAGTAAAATGCAACATGGATAATATAAGCTTAGGATTATTAATACAACCTTTTAAGAAGAACGCAATAACTCCTATAATTATTGAAACGGAAACTATCTTAATGAATTCTATAAGAATGTGGCTCAAATGCACATTTGTTAAATAGCCCATTTTAATGAGTACTGTAAGGTAAACTAAAAACCCGATAGTTACTGCAGTTGACGTTGCAAGTGCAATACCTACTACACCTAAAAAACGAGAAAGAACTATATCACCAACGACGTTTATTGAAACAATAACACTACTTATATACAATGGAGTTTTTGTATTTTTAAAAGAGAAGAAAACCCTTCTCAAAAAATCATTGGCTGCTATCATAAATAAACCTATTGAATACATAGAAACGGTAAATGCTGTCGCAACTGTATCTTTAGAAGTAAATGCACCGTGTTGAAAAAGAATGCGTATAATAGGTTGAGATAGCACGATAAAAAGCACTGAAATTGGTATCATAACAAAAAGAATTAAGGTAATAGATTGTTGAAATAAATTCGCATATCCCTTATAATTTTTACTTGCTGCGAGAGATGAAAGAGTGGGATAAGTAG
>Ga0256833_1000905_pt1 | contig 22467 bp, 21 predicted proteins | sample 356284metaG_FD_190535 | JGI IMG/M metagenome (GOLD analysis project Ga0256833, IMG submission 190535) | Hydrothermal vent microbial communities from Mid Atlantic Ridge, Atlantic Ocean - 356-284 | ecosystem: Environmental > Aquatic > Marine > Hydrothermal vents | place: Atlantic Ocean: Mid... | reverse complement strand
GAGGGTGAGCAAGAGGGAAAGCACGATGAAGCATGTGCCGCATCCCCAACTGATGGCCTTTTCGTGAAAAGGTGGCGTGGTTGGATTCATAGTGCTCCCCTTTGAATCGTGATGATGTTGCCAAAATTGTAACAGAAGACGGGCATAGAGGGCGCATGTTGAGGCGTCGTTGGCCTTGAGTGGGAAGGCCAGCGCGGGATGAGAGAAAAACGTGCTGCTGCCACGGGGACGCGGTGAAGGAAACGAAAATTCGTAGGGGCAAAAGGTCAATTTTGTGGCCTTTCCCTATTGACAGCGACCTTAAAGTTTGCTATAGTGTTTGTGTCATTTGTGCAATGCGTGCACATTTGTGCGCGAGCGCGGAGAAATGATTGTCGTGACCGTGGTGCGAAACTTGTGTGCTGGGAAGGAGGTGACGGGCAGCCAAGATAGTAACAGGTGAACAAACGCTCCTGCAAGTTTTGTCTTCTCTTATTCGTCCGTTTTCCCACGCCTCACAAGGAGATGATAAAGATGAAGGAGAAAGGTTTATGGGGTGAGTTCGTTGCCGAACTCGTTGGCACGTTTGTTCTTATTCTTTTCGGCGACGGCGTCGTGGCGAATGTTGGTTTGGCGCCGCGCCTGGCCGCTCCCGGCTACGACTGGAACACCATCGCTTTGGGATGGGGTTTGGCCGTAGCCGTTGCTGTTTATGTGGCTGGCGGCATCACCGGCGCCCACATTAACCCTGCGGTGACCCTGGCGGCTGCTGTCAAGCGCGGCTTTGAGTGGTCCAAGGTGCTGGTCTACTGGGTCGCGCAGGTGATTGGCGCTTTCCTGGGTGCCCTGGGCGTCTACATTGTCTACTACGATGGTCTGAAGGCCGCGGGCATGCCGAACGTCTGGTGCACTGGTTGGGGTTCGGTGTTTGGCAAGGCCTTCTGGGGCAGCGCACAGGGCGCGGCGGCGATTGGACACTACTCGCTGCTGAACGCCACCCTTGCAGAGATTATCGGCACGGCGATGCTGATCTGGGGCATTTATGCCCTGATCGACACCAAGAACGTGCCGGTGGGTGCCAACCTGTGGCCTTTCCTGATCGGCTTTGTGGTGGTGGCCATTGGCTTGTCCCTGGGCGGCCCCAGCGGTTACGCCATCAACCCCGCGCGTGACTTCGGCCCCCGCATCTTCGGCACCCTGGTCGGCACCAAGGGCTTGTTCGATGGCTGGTACTGGCTCGTTGCACCCATCATAGGGCCGCTTGTTGGCGGCGTGTTGGGCGCGTACACCTACGACTGGTTCATTACGCCCTTCCTGCCCGAGGAATCGTAAAGTCGTTTGTCGGGGGGAAGCGCAGGGCCTGCGGGCGCGCGCTTTCCCCCGCTTCATGTTGCAAGAGGAGGCAACACCCATGAAAAAACTAATTAACAAGCCCGAAGATGTCGTCAAAGAAGAACTGGAAGGGATTGCCCTGGCGCACCCCGACCTGGTCAAGGTCCACATCAGCCCGCACTACATCGTGCGCGCCGACGCGCCGGTGAAGGGCAAAGTGGCGCTGGTTTCCGGCGGCGGCAGCGGGCACGAGCCCCTGCACGGCGGTTATGTGGGCATGGGCATGCTCGACGCGGCCTGCCCGGGTGAAGTGTTCACCTCGCCGACCCCTGATCAGATTTACGAAGCCACCAAGGCCGTAAGCGGCGGTGCAGGCGTGCTGCACATTGTCAAGAATTACAGCGGCGATGTGATGAACTTCGAAATGGCCGCCGAGATGGCGCAGAGCGAGGGCATCGAGGTCGCCACGGTGATCACCAACGACGACGTCGCGGTGGAAGACAGCCTCTACACCCAGGGGCGCCGCGGGGTGGGCGTGACGGTGTTTGTGGAAAAGATCGCCGGCGCCGCTGCTGAAGCCGGGCTTCCGCTGGCGAAAGTGGCCGAAATTGCCAAGCGCGTCAACGAAAACGGCCGCAGCATGGGCATGGCCCTCACTTCCTGCACCGTGCCGGTCGCCGGGAAACCCACCTTCGACATCGGCGACGATGAAATGGAAATCGGCATCGGCATTCATGGCGAACCGGGCCGCACCCGCATGAAAATCAAGCCCGCCGACGAAATCGTCGACATGATGGCCGAAGCCATTCTCGAAGACCTGCCCTTCAAGTCCGGCGATCGGGTCATTGCCATGGTCAACGGCATGGGCGGCACCCCCCTCATTGAACTTTACATCGTCTATCGCCGCTTAGCCCAGATCTGCGAGGCCAAAGGCATCAAGATCGAGCGCAACCTCATCGGCAATTACATCACCTCGCTGGAAATGGCAGGCACCTCGATTACCCTCTTGCGGGTGGACGACGAACTGCTGAAGTTCTGGGACGCCCCGGTGAAGACGGCAGCCCTCCGGTGGGGCGTGTAATCAACCCCGATGCCTTGAACGCGGGAGATGAGGTATGGTAACCAAAGCCGATGTGCTGAACTGGCTCAAGCATTACGCCAACGTCATTGATGAGCAAAAGGAATACCTCACCCAGCTGGATGCTGCCATCGGGGATGCCGACCACGGCATCAACATGCAGCGAGGGTTTGAGGCTGTGATGGCCCAACTCCCCACCGTGGAAGACAAGGACATCGGCACCATCCTCAAAAAAGTGGGGATGGTGCTGGTGTCCACCGTGGGAGGCGCAGGGGGGCCGCTGTATGGCACCCTTTTCATGCGCATGGGGATGGCGGTCGGCAACAAAGAGGCGCTGAGCCCTGAAGACGTCGTGAAGATGTTCCAGGCGGCGCTGGAAGGCGTCAAACAGCGCGGCAAAGCCGAGCCTGGCGATAAAACCATGGTCGACGCCCTCACCCCTGCCGTGGAAGCCTTGCGGAAGGCCGTCGAAGCCGGTGAAGACCTGCACACGGCCATGGAAAAGGCCACCGCGGCAGCCGAAGAAGGTGTAAAAGCCACCATTCCCCTTGTGGCCCGTCGAGGGCGTGCCAGCTACCTGGGCGAGCGCAGCGCCGGACATCAAGACCCCGGCGCGACTTCCTCGTACCTGCTCTTTAAGTCCGCGACCGAAGTGTGGAACCACGCGGACGCCTGAGTAAGAAAGGAGTGTTGAGATGGCGAAGAAATATGTTGGCGCAGTAGATCAGGGTACGACCAGCACCCGTTTCATGATTTTCGACCATTCCGGCCAGGTGGTTGGTGTGCACCAACTGGAACACGAGCAGATTTACCCCAAACCCGGTTGGGTGGAACACGACCCGATGGAAATCTGGGAGCGCACCCAGCAGGTCATCAAAGGCGCACTGGAAAAGGCGGGCATCGACGCCTCCGAACTGGCGGCTATCGGTGTGACCAACCAGCGCGAAACCACCATCGTGTGGGACCGCAAGACCGGCAAACCCTTCTACAATGCCATCGTCTGGCAAGATACCCGCACCAAAGAAATCTGCGACACCCTTGCCAAAGACGGCGGGCAGGATCGCTTCCGCGCCAAAGTTGGCCTTCCCCTGGCGACCTACTTCTCTGGCCCCAAAATCAAGTGGATTTTGGAGAACGTCCCCGGCGTGCGCGAAGCCGCCGAGAAAGGCGACGCCCTCTTTGGCAACATTGACTCGTGGGAAATCTGGTGGCTGACGGGCGGCCCCAACGGCGGCGTGCACATCACCGACGTCACCAACGCCAGCCGCACCATGCTGATGGACCTCAAGACCCTTGATTGGGACGAGGAGATCCTCGGCATCCTGGGCATCCCCCGCCAGATGCTGCCCGAAATCAAACCCTCCAGCGCCGTTTACGGCATGACCGCCAAAGACGGCCCCTTCGGCATGGAAATTCCCGTCGCGGGCGACCTGGGCGACCAGCAGGCTGCCCTCGTGGGCCAGACGTGCTACGACGTCGGCGAGGCCAAGAACACCTACGGCACCGGCTGCTTCATGCTGCTCAACACCGGCACCGAGGCCGTGCCCAGCAAGAGCGGCCTGCTGACCACGTTGGCCTACAAGTTCGGCGATGAACCGGCCCACTACGCGCTGGAAGGCTCCATCGCCATCACCGGCGCGCTGGTGCAGTGGCTGCGCGACAACCTGGAATTCTTCGAGAAATCCGCCGACATCGAACCCTGCGCCCGCAGCGTGGAAGACAACGGCGGCATCTACTTCGTGCCGGCCTTCTCTGGCCTGTTCGCACCCTACTGGCGCTCTGACGCCCGCGGTGTGATCGTCGGCCTGACCCGCTACATCAAGAAGGGCCATATTTGCCGCGCCGCGCTGGAAGCCACGGCCTTCCAGACCCGCGAAGTGCTCGACGCGATGAAGAAAGACTCGGGCGTGGACCTGAAAGCCTTGAAAGTGGATGGCGGCATGGTTTACAATGAACTCTTGATGCAATTCCAGGCCGACATCCTCGGCGTGCCCGTGGTACGCCCCAAGGTGGCTGAAACCACCTCGCTGGGTGCTTCGTATGCGGCTGGCCTGGCTGTGGGTTTCTGGGACAACCTGGATGACCTGCGGGCCAACTGGCAAATCGATCACACCTGGGACCCGAAGATGGACGCCGACGAGCGTGCTCGCCTTTACAAAGGCTGGCTGAAAGCCGTGGAACGCACCTTCAACTGGGTCGAATAGACAAACCAGCTCCTCCAGTCCATAGGGGCGGCCCTCGTGGTCGCCCCTATGGGGCTACTGGCGCACAGGCACACCGGAGCACGAATATGAGCAAACCCCATGTGGTCATCATCGGCGGCGGGGCGACGGGCGCAGCCTTAGCCCACGACCTGAGCCTGCGCGGCGTTCAGGTGACCGTGGTCGAGCGTGGCGAAGTCACTTCCGGCACCACCGGACGCCACCACGGCCTGCTGCACAGCGGCGCGCGCTACGCCGTCAAAGACCAGGAATCCGCCAGGGAGTGTATCCAGGAGAACATGATTCTCCGGAAAATTGCTCCCGGATCGTTCGAACTCAACAACGGCCTTTTCGTCGCCATCACCGACGAAGATATGGCCTACCGCCCGGCCTTCCTCGAGGGCCTGGAAACCTGCGGCATTCCTTATAAAGAAATCACACCCCAGGAAGCCCTGGCGCGTGAGCCCAATCTCAACCCCGCAGTCAAAGCCGCGGTCGAAGTGCCCGACGGCACGATGGACGCCATGCGGCTGCCGCTGCGCTTTTTGGCAACCGCGCAAAGCAACGGCGCGGTGGTCAAGACCTACACCGAAGTCGAAGAACTGCTCATGCAAGGCAAGACCGTGGTGGGCGTCCGGGTGCGCGACCATGTGACCGAAAAGACCTACACCATCGGCGCCGACCTCGTGGTCAATGCCGGCGGGGCCTGGTCGGGGAAGATTGCGGCCATGGCAGGCGTGCATGTGCCCTTGCAGCCTTCCCCCGGCGTGCTGGTGGCCGTGTATGGCCGCTGGAACAACATGGTGCTCAACCGGATGCACCGCTCGGGCGATGGCGACATCATCGTGCCGCAGCGCACCCTTTCGGTCATTGGCACCAGCTCGTGGGTGGTGGAAGACCCCGACCGTCTGGAGATGAAGAAAGAACACATCCAACTGATGTATGAATATGGGGCGGTGTTGGTGCCGGCGATCAAAAACGCGAAAATGCGGGCTGCCTGGGCAGCGGCAAGGCCGCTGATTGGCTCCGGCGGCGCACACACCGGACGCGAACTCAGCCGCACTTTCAAATGCTTCGACCACGCCGAGCGCGATGGCGTCGAAGGCTTCGTCACCATCGCCGGCGGCAAAGCAACCACGGCTCGCGGCATGGCTGAAGTGACGGCCAACGTCGTGGTGCGCAAACTGGGCCTCGACGCCCCGTGCCGCACTCGTGAGGTCGTCTTGCTGCCGCACACCGCTTACTACCGGCGGAGGTGGTGACATGGCAACGGTGACCTTCAAAATCTATCGCTACAAGCCCGGTGAAATCGACCCCCCGCGCTACGACACTTTTCAGGTGGAAGTCGAAGACCACACCACCGTCCTCGACGTGTTGGAAATGCTGCGGCTGGACGACCCCACGCTGACCTACCGCCATTCGTGTCACCACGGCTCTTGCGGCACGTGCGGCATGTTGGTCAACGGCAAAGAGGTGCTGGCCTGTGTGACCAATGTCCTGGCGTTGAAAACCAAAACGGTCGTCGTGGAGCCTCTCCGCAACGCGCCGCTGGTGAGCGACCTGGTGGTGGATATGACGCCGTTCTTCGAGAAATACGAACCCATCGGGATGCCCTACGTCCGGGCAAGCGAATACCTGCCCCACAGCCAGCCGCCCGAGGAAGTGGGCTCGTACATGCGCTTCGAGAACTGCCTGGAATGCGCCCTGTGTCTTTCGGCCTGCCCCGTGGTGGCCACCGACCCCGATTACCTGGGGCCGGCAGCCCTCGCAGCCGCGGCGCGCGTGGTGCAAGAGCCGCGCGGCCAAGATGTGCATGGGGTTCTGGCGTTGGTGGACAACGAGAAAGGGTGCTGGCGTTGTCATGCGGCCATGGAATGCTCGGCGGCGTGCCCCAACGACGTCAACCCGGGTGGCATGATCATGTTCCTGCGGGAAACCCTGCTCGCGGGCAAACACAAATAGGCGCTGGAGGAGGACGTCATGGTTTCCGAGACTTACCAACGACCTGAGCCGCGTCAGCCTTCCCGACGTTTCGGCGACTGGTTCCGCCTGCGCGGACGCAGCGCAGGAGGATGGGCTTTCGTGCTCCACCGGCTGACCGGGCTGGTGCTGGTGTTTTACCTGTTCCTCCACTTTTACTTCTTGAGCTACCTCGCCCGCGGGCCGGAAGCGTATGCGGTCATGGTGGCAGGAATGAAAAGCCTCTGGATTACCGTCCTGGAGGTGGGGCTGATTGCCGCAGTGCTTTTCCACGGCTTGAACGGCTTGCGTTTGATGCTCATGAGCCTCAACATTGGGGTCGAGCAACACGAAGCCATGTTTTGGGGTACGGTAGTGCTTTCGGCCTTACTGACTGCCGTGGCCGCCGTGCTGATGCTTTGAAGGAGCGCACAATGTCACGACGCCTGAACACCTGGGTTTGGCAGGCTTTGAGTGGGTTGTTGCTGGTGGTGCTGTTGGCCGTGCACCTGATTGTCAATCACTTTGCCGCGGGCGGACTGTTGACATATCAGCAGGTCGTGGCGTACCTTTCCAATCCCTGGGTGCTGGGGCTGGAAATCCTTTTCCTTGCGACTGTGATTTTCCATGCCCTGGCAGGGGTGCGCGCCTTAGTGCTCGACACCGGTGTCTCGGCCAAAACGGCGCGTGCGGTGACCGCCGTGCTGGTTGTGTTGGGGCTGTTGTTGTTTGGGTATGGGGTTTGGCTGTTCGCCGCCATCGTGTGAGCGCACTTTGGCACATTTCAGGAGGTTGCTTTGAGCACAAGACGCAATGGGCAGGCGCCGCAGGCCGCGGAGGATGAAACCCAAGGGACGATGAAAGCGTGGGTGAGCCGCCGCACCGGCGCGGGCGTGATGGTCTTCTTGACCTTTGCCGTGTTTGGCCTGGTTTGGCTTTCCGCCCCGCCCGGGGCTGACTGGCAGGTGAGTTTGAAGGTCGCAGCGGTAATGACCGCGGCCATGTGGCTGGTGTTCCTGTTCGTTTTCACTTTGAGCCGCTGGTTGCATTCGCGATGAAGTGGGAAGCCAGGGCCCCGCAGTTCCAGGGTGATGTCGCTGGCTTTGCGGCCCAACGAGGATTGAGCCCCTGGGAAGTGTGGTACGCCCCTTACGACCCTTCGGTGTATGCCTTCGTGTTAGAGCGCCTGCAACCCGAAGACGTCGTGCTGGATATTGGGGCAGGTGATTTTCGCTTCGCGGTCGCGGCAGCGCGGCAGGTGCGCAAAGTCTATGCGGTGGAAGTGCACCCGACGCTGGTAGCCGATTTTTTGCAACGCGCAGGCTCTGAACTGCCGCCCAATTTGCAGGTCATTTGCGCCAACGCGTTAGACTTTCCTTTCCCCCACGATGTGACTACGGGGGTGTTGTTGGTGCGTCATTCGGAACATTTTGCCGATTTCTTCTCACGGTTGCAGGCCGTGGGAGCCCAGCGTTTGTTTACCAACGCTCGTTGGCACATGGGCGTCGAACGCATAGATTTGCAGGCGCCGAGGATGAATCTTGACGCGGCCCCGCCGGGATGGTATGCTTGTGCGTGCGGCGCGGTGGGGTTCAAAGAGCCGACTTCTTGGAATGATTCCTGGACAGAGACGGTTCATGAAGTTGCGACTTGCCCTCGGTGCCGCGCATCGAAGGAGTAGAGCCAATGATTGGAATTGTGGTTGTTTCTCACAGCGCCAAGGTGGCCGAGGGCGTCAAGGAAATGGCTGAACAGATGAGCCAGGGGCGTGTGGTGATTGCCGCCGCCGGGGGTGTGGATGATAAAACCCTGGGCACCAACGCCGAGCGGATTTTTGCAGCCTTGCAGGCTGCCTATTCCCCCGATGGGGTCTTGGTGCTGATGGATTTGGGCAGCGCGGTGATGAGCGCCCAAATGGCGATTGAGATGATGGATGCCGACCAACAGGCGAAAATTCAGATGACCGATGCCCCCCTGGTCGAGGGCGCCATCGTGGCTGCGGTGGAAGCCTCGCTGGGGCGGGGGTTGGAGGAAGTCAAAAAGGCTGCTGAGGCAGCCAGCACGATGAGGAAAATTTTGTGATGAGTGAAAGCGAAAGTTTGTCTTTGGTGTTGCAAATTCATAACCCCGTCGGGCTGCATGCACGGCCTGCCGCGCTGTTTGTCCAAACGGCTGGGGCGTTCCAGGCTAACGTCCAGGTCCGCAATCTCACCCGCGACACGCCCTTTGTAGATGCCAAAAGCATCTTGGGCGTGATGAGCATCGGGGTGGCCCAGGGGCATGAAATTGAAATCGTCGCTTCGGGCGAAGATGCTGCTGAGGCGCTGCAGGCTTTGAAGGCATTGGCTGAAAGCAATTTTGGCGAAGGCGAAGGTGAAAGCGCAGGTTGACCCTTCGCCGATGGGTGAAATCGTATGCCGACCACCGACCCCTATCACCTGAAACTGGCGCGTGTCGCCCGCCTGTATTACGAGCAAGATATGACACAGGCGCAGATCGCGCGCGAGATGGGGGTTTCCCGCTCGCAGGTTTCGCGCTGGCTGGCCGAAGCCCGTGACCTTGGCATTGTGGAAATCCGCATTCAAGGGCCCTGGAGCCGGGTGGCGGAACTGCAATCGCGGTTAGAACGGCGTTTCCCCTTGCAAGAAGCGCTTGTGATGGACCGGGGCGGGCGGGGGTACATGCAGGTGGTGCAGGCGTTGGGTGTGTTGGCTGCCAACCGCCTGGCTGAGTTGCTGGAAGGCAAATCGGTGCTTGGCATTGCCTGGAGCACGGGGGTCTATCAGGTGGTGAGCGCGCTGCGCTCGGCGCGCCAGAAAGGCGTCACCGTGGTGCAACTGATGGGCACGGTGGGTTCGGTGAACCCCCTGCTCGATGGCCCTGACCTCACCCGCTGGCTGGCGCAAACCCTTTCCGGCCACTACCGTTACCTGCCAGCACCTTTGCTCGCCAGCACGCCCGAAGCCCGGGAGGCCATCGTCAGCGCGCCCGCGGTGCGCGATACCATCGCCCTGGCCGAACAGGCCGATATTGCCCTGGTGGGCATTGGTGCGGTTTCCCCCCCCACGCTTTCCAGCATGTTCAATGCGCAAGTGCTCTCGGAAGCCGACCTGCAACAGATTGCAGCCTTGGGCGGGGTGGGGGATGTGTGCGGCTATTTCTACAACCAGCACGGCGAACTGCTCGATTTGGATCTTCATCGCCGGTTGATTGGCATCTCCTGGGAGGGGCTGACGCGCATCCCGGTGGTCATGGGCGTGGCCGGCGGACGCAGGAAGGCCCCCGCCATTCTTGGCGCGCTGCGAAGCGGTGTTATCGATTACCTCGTGACCGACAGCGAGGCTGCCGAACTGATCCTTTCGTTGGATGCCACAACGCCTCAAGGACGAGACCATGACTGAACGACGATTTCGCGGAATTGCGGCTTCCGGCGGGGTGGCGATTGCCCCGGCGTTTTTGTTTGCAGGTGCTGCCGCCGGGCACCAGGCAACCTCGGCTGCGGCAGCCAGCCCGGAAGAGGAACTTGCCCGCCTGAAGAGCGCCCTGCAAGCTGCACGAGAAGAGATCCGGGCGCTCTACGCAGAAGCCCAGCGCCGGGTGGGCGGGCAAGAGGCCGAAATTTTCAAAGTGCACGCCATGTTTTTGGATGACCCCACCCTGACGCAGCAGGTCGAAGCGGCCATTCGTGAGGGCAAAAGCGCCCTGGCTGTCTGGCAGCAGGCCATCGAAGCCCAGGCGGCCATGTTGGAGGCGTTGAACGACCCCGTCTTCAGCGCGCGGGCGGTTGATTTGCGCGACGTGGGGGCGCGAGTGGCGGCGCACCTGAGCGGCACCGCGGGCGCGCTCGCGCGCCCCCAAAAGCCTGCGGTAATCGTGGCGCAAGAACTGACCCCTTCGCAGACGATTTTGCTGCCGCACGAACTCGTGCGCGGCTTCTGTACGGTGCGGGGCAGTAAAACCTCCCATGTAGCCATCCTGGCACGGGGCTTAGGGCTGCCTGCAGTCGTGGGGGTGGATGCGGCCGTGCTGGATGCGGCGCGTGAAGGCGTTTTGATGATTGTGGACGGAGAGAAAGGGGAGGTGATCGTGGCCCCTGAAGCGGCTACCCTGGCGGCCTACCGGGCGCGGGAAGCCGCCCTGACGCGGGCACGCCGCAGCGCGCAGGTCGGGGCCAGCGCGCCCGCGGTGACGCCCGACGGCCGCCGGGTGGAAATCGGGGCGAATTTGGGCGGCGGAGGTCGCACAGAGGCCGAACAGGCCCTGGCCTTGGGCGCGGAAGGGGTGGGCCTCTTGCGCACCGAATTCCTTTACATGGAGCGCACCTCCCCGCCCGACGAAGAAGAGCAAATTGCCGCCTACGCGCCTTACCTGGAAGTCATGGCTGGGCGGCCGGTTATCTTCCGCACTGCCGACATTGGCGGCGACAAGGCCATACCCTACCTGCACTTGCCTGTCGAGGCCAACCCTTTCCTCGGGCAGCGGGGCATTCGCCTTTCGCTGGCTCAGCCGGAAATGTTCCGCACCCAGTTGCGTGCAATTTTGCGCGCCGGCGCAGGTACGGCGGGCGTCAAGATCATGTTCCCCATGATAGCCTCGGTGGACGAGGTGCGCGCGGCTAAAGCCCATCTCGTGGCTGTCCGCCAGGCGCTGGAAGCGGAAGGTTTGCCTTATGCCCGGCATGTGGAAGTGGGGGTGATGATCGAGGTCCCCTCCGCGGCGGTGCTGGCCGACGTCCTGGCGCCTGAGGTGGACTTTTTCAGCATCGGCACCAACGACCTCTCGCAATATACCCTGGCTGCCGACCGTACACATCCGACGGTGGGCCCGATGGCCGATGCCCTGCACCCTGCCGTGCTGCGGCTCATCAAGCAGGTGGTGGAAGCAGCCCATGCTCGCGACGTGTGGGTGGGGGTGTGCGGGGAACTGGGAGGCGACCCGCTGGCCGCGCCGGTGCTCGTGGGTCTGGGTGTGGATGAGCTCAGCATGGCCGCGCCCTCGATTCCCTCGGTCAAAGCGGCAATCCGGGCGTGGCCGCTGGCAGAAGCCCAGGCCCTTGCGGCTGAAGTGCTTGGGCTGGCTTCTCCGGTAGAGGTGCGTGAACGGTTGGAAAAGGCCCGCCGCGCCTGAGCATCGCGGGCCTGGGGAATGGGCGCGCACATGAGCGCGCACCCGGGGGCATGCAGGCATTCAGCCCAACATGGTATCATAACGATATCGCCCGCTGCGGTGGCGGGAGCAGAGCCGCGCGAAAAGGCTTTTGGCAATGGCGTTTTGCCGCAGCGGGCCAGAGCAGCGGGTAAGGTTTGCCCCCCCCACACACAAGGAGGTCCTGCATATGCCCCATCCTTTGAGCTGGCTGGCCCCTATGCACCGCCGCGCGGCTTTTGGCGTGCTGTTGGTTGCCACGCTGGCTGCGTTTGCAGCCATCAGCGCGCTGGACGCCCCCTTGCGCACCGCGGCTGCGCCCAATGGCATTGTCTCTTTTGAACTCGCCGGCAGCTCTGAGCAGGCGCAAGCGATTTTGGCCTCGTGGGATGCCTCGGCGCGCATTGCTGCCGGCCTGAGCCTGGGGGTGGATTATCTCTTCATGGTGCTTTATGCGCTGACCATTGGCCTGGGCTGTGTGCTGGTGGGGGAAGGCCTGGGGGGCGCACCCGCACGGCTGGGGGTGGGGTTGGCCTGGGGACAGGTGCTGGCTGCTGGGCTGGATGCCGTGGAGAACTGGGCCTTGATTCGCTGGTTGTTGGGCTCGCGCGCGGGTTTCTGGCCTTCCCTTGCAGCAGGATGTGCCACGGTGAAGTTCGCCCTGGTGGGCCTGGGGCTGGCTTTCGTGTTGGTCGGCGCGATGGTATTGCTGCTGCGGCGACGCCCCACGGCCTGAGGCAGGAGGTATGCCTGTGCAAGTTGCTACGCTTACGCTCAACCCTTGTCTGGATGTCAGTTACGAGTTCCCTACCCTTGTTCCCGACCAAAAAGTGCGGGCCGAACATACTCGCTTCGACCCCGGCGGCAATGGCATCAATGTGGGGCGGGCGCTGAAGCGGCTGGACGTGCAGGCCGCCAATTTTGCCCTTCTGGCGGGCGAGATTGGCTTGCTGGTGGAACGGCTGGTGCGCGCCGAGTTGGATGACTTTCGGGTGGTGAACATTCCCGGTGAGACCCGCATCAATTGCACAATTCTGGAAAAGTCGCCGCGCACCCAGTATGAGCTCGACGGCATTGGCCCAGAGGTGCCCCCAGAGGCGCTGGAGGAGATCAAGCGCCGATTTGTGGAAGCCGCAGCCGGTGGTTTCGGCGTGGTGACGGGGTCGCTGCCCGCTGGTGTGCCCCCCACGATTTATCGTGATTTGGTGCAGATGCTGCACGAGGTGGATGCCAGACCTGTGGTCGACACCCGGGGTAAAATGCTGGCCGCGGCGTTGGCGGCGCGCCCTTTTCTGGTCAAGCCCAATCGTTATGAGTTGGAACTGTTTTCGGGGCACAAACTTTTGACCCTGGACGACGTGCTGCAGGAAGCCACCAAAATGCAGGCCAGCAGCACTTACGTGTGCGTTTCGCTGGGCGAGGAAGGCGCGCTGCTGGTGGGGCCGGAGGGTGCTTACCACGCTACCGCCCCGCGGGTGCATGTGCGCTCGACGGTGGGGGCCGGCGATGCGTTGGTGGGCGGCCTGGTCGCCGGGTTGGCCCGCCGCTTGCCGCTGGAAGAGGTGCTGCGCCTGGCAGTAAGTTGTGGCAGTGGAACGGCAGCGCAGCCGGGCACGGCGCTGTTTGCGCCAGAGGCATTGGAAGGGCTGATGGCGCAGGTGCAGGTGCGCAGGCTGGCATAGCGTGGAGAGCATCGCTGGCCGTGGGGGCTGGGTTTCGCGAGGAGGTGGCATTTGGCCGCGCGGGGGGGCCAGGGGGCACGCAGAGAGATCGCCGCGCACCGACGGCGGCAGGCCGGGCGCGCCGGTTGTGCTACAATGAGGCCCTCAGCCCGCCCGCGGGCACGAAAACGACGAGTGAGGAGTGTTTATGGCTCAGTTTCGCATAGCCAAAGATTCTTTGGGGGAAGTCCGGGTGCCGCAAGAGGCACTTTATGGCGCGCAGACCCAGCGCGCGGTGGAAAACTTTCCTATAAGTGGGTTGCGGATGCCGCGGGAGATCATCCGCGCCCTGGGTATCATCAAGGAGGCTGCGGCTCAGGTCAACGCTGAATTAGGCAACCTCGACCCCGCTATTGCCGAGGCTATCCGCGAGGCCGCACGCGAGGTTGCCGCAGGCCGCTGGGATGACCAGTTTCCCGTGGATGTTTTCCAGACCGGCTCAGGTACTTCCACCAACATGAACGCCAACGAAGTCATTGCCAACCGGGCGATGCAACTGTTGGCGGCGCGAGGGGGCTCCGCGCATGTCCACCCCAACGACCACGTCAACATGGGGCAGTCTTCCAACGATGTCATTCCTTCGGCCATTCACATCGCGGCTTCCCTGGCAACAGCCGAGCGCCTTGTGCCTGCATTGGAAAGCCTGCATGCCCTGTTGCTGGAAAAGGCCGAGGCTCTCGATGAGGTGGTCAAGACGGGGCGCACCCATTTGATGGACGCCTTGCCCATCCGCATGGGGCAGGAGTTTCGGGGATATGCCGGGCAAATCGAGCGCCGCATTGCGGGGCTCAAGCAGTCGGCTGCGGGGTTCCAGGAAATCACCCTGGGTGGTACGGCTGTGGGCACCGGGGTCAACGCTCCGCCGGGCTTTGGTCGGCGGGTGGCTGCGGCCATTGCGGCTTTGACCGGCCAGCCCTTTCGGGAAACCGATAACCATTTTGCCTTGCAGGCTTCCCAAGATGCCGCGGTGGAATTTGCCGGGCAGTTGCAGGCCCTCGCGGCTGCACTGGCCAAACTGGCCAACGACCTGCGCTGGATGAATTCCGGGCCGCTGGCAGGGCTGGGCGAAATTGCCCTGCCAGCCGTGCAACCTGGTTCGTCGATTATGCCGGGCAAGGTCAACCCCGTCATCCCCGAGGCGGTGGTGATGGTGTGCGTCCAGGTGATTGGCTATACCACCGCCATTGCCGCGGCGGGGCAGGGCGGCAATTTTGAACTCAACACCATGCTTCCGCTCATTGCTTACAATTTGCTGGAATCCATTCGCTTGCTTGCCAATGCTGCCAGGGTATTGGCCGAGAAGGCCATTCGGGGGCTGCAGCCAAGGCCGGAAAGGGCGCGTCAGGCCCTGGAACGCAATCCCATCCTGGTGACGGCGCTGAACCCGTTGATTGGCTACGACCGGGCTGCAGAAATTGCCAAGCGCGCTTACCGGGAAGGCCGCCCGGTGCTGGAAGTAGCGCTGGAGATGACCGATTTGCCCGAAGCGGAGCTCCGGCGCTTGCTCGACCCGCGTGGGATGACGTAGCCCCGTGAGGGTGTTTTGGGTCGTCAGTGTACCCTGGGGGTGCGGGCTTCGCCGCCTCGGTCGCTGTTGGCCGGGTTCTTTACCAAATCTTCACACCATCTTGGAAAGGTCTTGACTTCGGGGCGTTATCCTTGAGAGCGTAAGATGCTCATTCTGCAACGAAACTTTTTCAAGGAGGTGCCCGATGATGGGTGGTTGCTGTGGAGGTTTGGGATTGTTAGGCGGCTGGGGCTGGTTTGGTGCCCTGCTGAATCTGTTCCTGGTGTTGTTGTTCGTTGGCGGCGTCGTCTGGCTGATCGTTTGGCTGGTGCGTCGCTCGGGGTACGGCGGTCGTGGTTTGCCCACCGCGCCTTTCCAGGCGCCCCCGCCGGGGAGTGTGGATGACCCCAAGGTGATTCTCAAAGCCCGCTATGCGCGGGGCGAGATTACCCGTGAGCAATACCTGCAAATGTTGAACGATCTGGAAGGCCCGGAGGTGCCGCGATGATGTTCTTTGGTTTCTTCTTTCTGATTGCCCTGGTGGTGATTGGCGTGCTGGCCATGCCTTCCCGCTATCATCATCACCACATGATGCACCCCATGCGGGCTTCGTATGACGCCATGCCCGAAGAGATTTTGCGGGCGCGTTACGCCCGGGGTGAGATTTCCCACGAAGAATTTGTGCAGATGATGCACGACCTTCACGCCTCGTAGCCTGACATTCCAAACCCAAAAACAAACCGCCGGGTCAACTTTGCCCGGCGGTTTTGTTTTTGGAAGGCTGTGCCGTTGCCTTTTACTCTTGCAAAAGTGGGGGTTCGTAAGGCGGCTGGATGGTGAGCTGGTCGGCGGGAAGGTCAGGCGTGCCTCGCAGGTTCAGCCATGCCATATGAGCCAGCCCCTTCAGTAGCCGGAAGCCCCGCAGGCTGCGATATTCCACGAAGGGTTTGTGATTGCGCTCAAGCAGGCGTACCAAAGCCTCGGCAGGCACTTCGGGCGGCGTGGCAAGGGCGGCCAGCACGCGCGGCAGGTTACGCAGCCGCGCCGCGGCCTGCTCGCCGACCACTTCATGCACCTGAAGCATGTCGGTGGTCATCATGCCTGGGCTAAAGCCGATAAAGCGGATCGGCAGGTGGCGGTATTCCTGGGCGAGGGTGCGGGTAAACGAAGTAATCCATGCCTTGCTGGCGGCGTAGAGGCCGGTCGGGCTGCCCGGACGGCCATCGCTGCCGCGCCCATACAGGTTCACAATGGTGCCGCCTTCGGGCTGGCGCTTCATTACGGCAACGGCGGCTTGCGAGCCGTGTAGCGTGCCTAAAGCGTTGACGCGCCAGATGTGCTCGGCGGTCGCAGGCGGAAAATCGAGCACGCCGCCTGGCGGCGCAGTGATACCTGCGTTGTTGACCCAAATGTCGATGCGACCGAAACGCGTCAGCGTGGCCGTGGTCAGGGCGTGGACTTGCGCTGCAATGCTGACGTCACAGGCAATACCTGCAACCGTGCCGTGGGGGGCAAGTTGGGCTACCGTGGCGTTAACCGTCTCTTGCTGGCGCCCGGAAACCACCACCGTTGCGCCACGAGCCAGCAATGCCCGCGCCAGGGCGCGGCCAAAGCCGCGGGTCGAGCCCGTAATGACGACAACTTTGTTTTGGAGGTTCATAGGCCCTCGCAGGGGAGGAGGAAGGGATAAAAACTGTTGCCATTATACCGCTCAATGCGTTGCTCAGATGAAGAGCTGAGGATTGAGGATAACGTAACATTTGCGCAATCATAAAAAAACGCTTGGCCGTTCCAACAGCGGGCTGGGGTTATTGATAGAAGCCATCAATGAGCAAGACGTCAACGCATTGTCCCAACTGCTGACCTGGGTTGGAAGAGGTGAAGCCGAAGGAAATCAGCGATAAAGGCCCGGCGTACCCTCAGGTGTTCCAGGAAGCCGCAGCGCAAAGCCAACGGTTACCAACCTACTATCTGTATGCAGCGCACTGTCGGCGGAACAAAGTGGCTCGCTTGTGATGCTTAAGTCCGTCGGAAGTGTCGGGGGATTTTGCTTGGCGGTTGTTGCGCATGGTGCAAAAAGCACGCCCACCGTGGAAAGGAGAAGTGGCCTCTTGGGCCTATCGATATCGGCAATTGCTGCCGGAATTGAGTGAGAAAGCGCCGCGAGTGACGGGTGCGACCAGCTATCGGATGGAGAAATTCATCGGGAGGGCCTTCAAAGTACGGGCAGGTTCCATGCGGGGCGGGCGAGAAGATAACCGAATGTGCTTCCTCCAGTTAGCGCTGGCCGTAAATCGGCGTGCTCCGCGCGGGGGCATCTTATCTCATCTAACAGAGCCTTGTAGAGGGGGGAGTGCGGTTTCTTCTTTCTTCCACTTGGCTTGGAGCGGTCACCGCTTCCCAACGCTATGGTGGCTTCTCAGCAACTGTCTAATCTGTGACTTTTATCACAGTTACTCTGTGAGGCGAGTGTTGGAAGGAGAGAAAAGGACGTGCTCAGTTCCGTAACTTGGCGTGGTAAAGTGTGTTTTGATTTGAAAAAGGAAGCGAGTTGGCACCTGCCCCCGCTCCCGGGATGGCAAAAGCCTTTCTCCTCCATTTGGCTTTACATCCCCTGATGTATACTTCCCAGGCAGTGAGTGGAGAAGCGTTTGCCTATGACAACGCACTATAAAGCAGGGGAAAGAGTTCGCGTGTGGGTAGAGAAAATCACCCCGAGTAAAATTTTTGTCCGTCTTCCTGACGGCCAAACGGGCATTGTCCGACAGCGCGAAGTGAGTTGGAGGGAGGAGCACCCCGATCTCCACAAAGTCACGCGCCGGGGGGAAGTCTTGGAGGCGGTCGTGTTGCCGCGGTTTGCTTCGGCCAGCAGTGGCCAGACACAGCCTCTTGAACTGAGCCTGCGTTTGGCAGAGTTTAATCCCTGGAAGCAATGCGTTAATGAATGTCGAACGGGGCAGGTGGTGGAAGGGGTAGTCAAACGTGTGCGCCGTTTTGGTGCTTTTGTTGAATTGGCTTTGGGTCTCAAGGAGGGGGTCATCGAGGGGTTTTTGCCTGTGGAGGAGATCAGCCCATCGTGTTGGGTGGAGGAGGCGCAAGAAGTCCTCTGGCCTAGCGACGTGGTTCAGGCCATAGTGACTGATTTTGATCCTGACGCCTTTCGGCTGCGTTTGAGTGTCAAAACTTATGTGGAACGCACGAAAGAGGTGCTGACGGCGCTGCATTTGGAGACGAAAAAGTCCCAAGAAGCATCCTTTGCCGAACATCTCCGCTCTCGAGACCTGCGGAAACTGAAGCAATTGCTTGAGAAGACGCCGCAGGATCTTATGCCGCCCCATCCGCAGCGCATTCGGCGGCTGTTGGTAGTAGACGACCAGGATTCCTTCCGGAAGCAAATGGTGGCTACCTTGCGGGCATGGGGGTATCGAGCGGAGGGTGCAGCTACTTTACAAGAGGCTCAGGCGAAGTTCCCTACCGATGAAATAGACGAGCGCCTTGTAGCACCGTTTGATGGGGTGTTTTTAGATCTTTCTCTGCGTGGTGAGGTAAGCGTGTCGTGGGCCCGGGCGCTTCGGGAGAAGTGGCCGAACTGCCATGTCTTGTTGCTTTCTGGCAAAGAGATCGCGGCGCCGCACCTGGCCAAAATTGAAGCCCTGGCTCTGCCTTTGGAATACAAACCTTTCTTTGTTGAAGATTTGATGGCCTATCTGCGCCGCTGGGAGGAAGAAAAACCAGCGCCTTTGTCTCAACCGACCGCTCCTTCGGTGGTTACCCGTGACCAAGGGGCTGATGGGCGGAGGAAAGGTGCAGTTTATACTGATCAAGACCTGGTTGCCTTGTTACGAAGCCTGGCTGAGCGAAACCAATGCCAGGGGGCGGTGTTGTTTGTCGAATCACGGGAACAACCAGGGAAGGTCGAGATTTTGGCAACGTGGGGGGTCACAGTTGAAGAGGATGAAGAACGGTTGAATATGTTGTGGTATAGCCCGGTAGGCGAGGTGCTGCGGGGGAAGAAAAGGGTGAGCATTGAAAACAGCGCTCGTCAGCACCGTTACGCCCATTATCTGCGCGAGGCCGTGCGACCTTTTGGCGCGGCGTGGGGGTGGCGGATCACTTCTCCAATTTTGGAGAAACCGGCGGCCTTTTTCCTCTTTGCCCGCCAGGCAGCGGAAGGCGAAAGCCGACCCGGCTTGGGGCCTGCCGCGTTACGCCAGTTGGAAACATTCCTTGATCGCTTGCAAATTTTGCGGGTATTGGAGAAGGCCCAAGAGGAAATGTTGCGTTCTTATCTCCGGGCAGGGGCATTGCATGATGTTCGAAACGCGTTGGGTGCGTTGGATTTCTCGCTGAACCGTTTGTCTCAGCAGGTGCAGGCGCTTGCTGAAGCCAAAGAGGGAGCCGCTTTGGCCGATTTGAGCGCGGATGTTACTGTTTTGCTCGCAGACGTGCAGCAATCGGCGGCGCAGATGCGACAAACCTTGGATCTCTTTCGCTCGTTAGAAGATAAGCATCAGAGTGCGGAGACCGATATTCATACCCTTATTCGCCAGAGCCTGGCGCGCTTTCGGCCAATGGCCGAAAATCTGGGGGTGGATTTGCATTTTCAGCCTGCGGAATCCTTGCCGAGGGGATATTTTAGCCCCACCCGTTTACGGCAGGTTTTGGATAACTTGATTTTGAACGCCATTCAATGGTCGGCGCGGGATGCGCGCTGTCCCTACAACACGCGGCTGCTGAGAAAAGTGACGGTTTCTACGCGCTATGCCCGCCGAGACGACGGCCGTCCTAAACGGCTGCCGGTGCGGATTTACGTTGTTGACACCGGGCCGGGCATTCATTACAGCCTTTTGCACCACAAAATTTATGAATTCGGTTACTCTCGGCGAGAAGGCGGGTCGGGTTTGGGGCTTTTCATCGCGAAAATCCTTGTCGAAGCGATGGGCGGTGAGTTGTGTGTGGTGCGCAGCGTGATGGAAGTCGGTAGCGTGTTCCGTATTCGTTTGCCAGATATGATGGGGGATGATTTTTCTGGGAAGATGCCGTTAGAAAGGGAAGGAGAAACGCCATGACTCCCAAGAAGCAGCAATTGAGGCTTTTGATCATCGATGACGAGGAAATTTTTGCCCGCAACTTCAGCGCTTGGCTTGAAAGCCTGGGGTATGATGCCACGTGGGTTCTCTCAGCGGATGAGGGCTGGCAAGCACTGCACGCACGGGCTTACGATGGCGTTGTGGTGGACTATTACCTTGAGGGGACCACAGGCCTGGGTTTGTTGCAACAGTTGCAAGAAGAGCACCTCGATATCCCTGTCATCTTTATCACCGGCGTCGACCGAACCAAAGGCCGCGAAGCGTTGCAGCAAGGGGCGTTCTGGTATTTGGAAAAGCCGATTGACTTCACCGAAGCCGAGGTGATCTTTGAGTACCTGGGCGAGCGCAAGCGGTTGCTTGAGGTCGCTTTGGGGAAGCAGAAGAGGGGGCGCAAAAAATCAAGCATACAGCCCAAAGATGAAGCGCGGAAAGAGCAGGAAGCCCAACAGGAAGCCCGAGCCTCGGCGGCCCTGGCGGCGCTTTCTCATGCTTTGTTGAGTGCGGAAGATGAAGGCGCTCTCCTGCAGACCGTGGCCGAAAAGGCCCCTGATTTTTTGGAGGCGCGGGCTGTGCAGATAACCTTGCTCGACCCGGCCACTGGAAATCCCAGAAAAGGCTCCGACCAAGACGGAGAGGATGAAGCGGCACTCGTGTCGGCCTCATCGGAAGAGCATAATATCCTGGTTGGGGAGAGGCTGAGAAAAGTTCTTGATGCCCTCAAGGAACAAGCTGTTTCTCAGGATGCGCCACTCTCTGTAAAGAGAGATCCTGAGTGGCAGGATGAAAAGGGGAAATTGCGGGCTATGCTCGGCGTGGCTCCCCGCCCTCAACCGCTTGGGCGCCGAGCCTTAGGTCAGAAGGATGAGTCAGGGGAAGAAACCCCAGCGCCAGAGGGGTGGCAACGGGCGTGGCGTTTTCCTCACCCCTTGGCGCTCGTTGTGGCCCGTTATGACGAGACGCCATTGCCCGAGGTTGCTTCACGCTTGGTCGTGGTTGCCCGTTTGGCCGGCGCCGCGCTGGCGCATCATCGCCAGCGCCGCCTTTTTCAGGCACTCGGAGAGGCTGCGACAGAGATCCTGGCCGCACCGTCTGCTAAAGCACTTTACCAAACCGTGGAAAGAGTCTTGGAGGGCGTGTTTGAGGCCTCGACTTATTACCTTGCGCTATACAAGCGGCGAGAAAAACGGAGCACCTTTCCTGTTTTTGTGGAGGAGCGGCGGCGAGAAAAGGCTCCCATCCTTCCGGCGCCGCCTGACCCCGAAAGCGGCCTGACGGGTTATGTCCTGTATACGGGAGAGCCATGGGAATGTGTCAAGGCGCGGCCTGGCGCTTCATGTCCCCCGATAGGAGATTTCCAGGTCCACCGCACAGGGAAACCGAGTTTGGCTATTCTGGCGCTGCCGTTGAAGGTGGGTGGACGGGTCATTGGGGTGCTTTCCATTCAGCGGCATGCCCCGGTACCTTTCCTCGGTGCGACACGGGAAGCCTTGCAAACCTTGGGAGCGCTGACCGCCCTGGCGTTGGACCGTTTGGAACGAGAAGAGCGGCATACGACCTTTTTACAGCAGATTTTCAGCACCCCGTTGCAAGAAATTTTAAACACGCTGGCCACGCGCGCTCGGGAAGTTTTGGGGGCTGATATTGTCACGCTGCACGTTTATGATGCCCAGCAGGAGATATTCCTCCCAGAGCGCGCGAGGGTGGGATTGCCGGAAGGAAAGGCGACAGCGCCGCGCGAATGCAAGGTCGAGAACGACGCGTTGCAGCGCCTGATCCACAGCAAGGAAAAGGAGTGGTTCGCCGAAGAAGCGGCCACGGATGTGATCTTTGGAGGGGATTTTGTTAAAAACTACGGCGTTTACTCCAGCGGTGGCGTGGTGCTGCGGGCTGAGGGCGAGGAAACGCCGGTGGGGGTGTTGATCGTCAATTACAAGGACAAGCACATTTTCACGGATGAAGAAAAGGCAGAAGTGCGCCGGTTTGGACGGGATGCGGCCTTGGCTATCAAAGTGGCGTTGCTTGCCAAGCGGGAGCGGCAGGCGCGCGATCGGTTGCAGCTGCAAGAGGATGCCATGCAGGTTGTGCAAACCGTGCGTGAAAATGCACGCCGGGTGGGGCAGCAAAACGGCGAAGCGCAACGCCGATGGCGAGAAGAACTGGCGGTTCGTGTTGTGCGGACTTTGCAAGCGGCCTGGCCGAAGGGCGGATGCGTGCAGATTACACCCAGCATACTGTACGCTGATTATGGGGAGAAGGTGTTGCGTTTCCCTGAGCGGGTGCGGGCGTTGTATTTTGCCGAGGGGACGGAAGTTGAAGAACGGGAGGGGATCAGGTTCGGTGAGGGTATCTGCGGGTGGGTGGCCGCGCGCCGTCAGACATACTATGCCCCGGATGTCCACCAAGACGACGTTTACCTTAACCTGCTTCCATCCACCCGTTCGGAAATTGCCGTTCC
>Ga0256833_1000904_pt1 | contig 22470 bp, 19 predicted proteins | sample 356284metaG_FD_190535 | JGI IMG/M metagenome (GOLD analysis project Ga0256833, IMG submission 190535) | Hydrothermal vent microbial communities from Mid Atlantic Ridge, Atlantic Ocean - 356-284 | ecosystem: Environmental > Aquatic > Marine > Hydrothermal vents | place: Atlantic Ocean: Mid... | reverse complement strand
CACGCCCCGACGACGTGGCTGCAAATTGTCATCCGGGAGGGCAAGAAGCGCCAGGTGCGGCACATGACGGCGGCGGTGGGCTTGCCCACGTTGCGCCTTTTCCGCTGGGCGGTAGGGCCGTTGACCGTTGCTGGCCTCCGGCCTGGGCAATGGCGCTATTTGACCGCGCGCGAAACACGCCGTCTGCGCCGGGCGTTGGGCTGGTCGTGATGGGAGCCCCGTAACGCGCTTGGTTTACGGGGGTTTTCGTATACAATAGTGGTGCGTCCCTTGTGGGGTGCCATCCCGTTGGTAGGAGGAGCAAGCACATGGAAGCAACTTCTAAGCCCCCCAGCCTGTGGCAATTGCTCAAACGCAAAGAAGTCTTTGGCTGGACGATGTACGATTGGGCCAACTCGGCCTTCCCGATGATCATGATGTCGTCCATCCTGCCGATCTATTATTACAAAGTGGCCGGGAAGACCTTGCCGGGCAACCACGCCACCGTGTACTGGGCTTACACCACGGCGGCGGCTTTGCTCATCGTGGCGCTGATCAGCCCCATCGTGGGCGCGATGGCCGACTTCAGCGGCGCAAAGAAGAAATACCTCACCGGTTTTGCCCTGGTCGGCATTCTCGGCTCGGCGTTGCTCTATGGGGTTTACACCGGCGATTGGTTGAAAGCCTCGATCTTCTTCATCATCGGCAACGTTGGCTTTGCGGGAGCGAATGTTTTTTACGATGGCCTGTTGCCGCACGTCGCAGCGGAAAACGAGCGCGACATGGTCTCGGCGGCGGGGTACGCCATGGGCTATCTGGGCGGGGGGCTGCTGCTGGCGATTTGTCTGGGGCTGATCATGACGGCTCCCGACGAGAAAGTTGGCTTTTTCACCCGTCTTTCGTTCCTGCTGACGGCCCTCTGGTGGTTGGTGTTCATGATTCCCCTCTGGAAGTGGGTACCGGAGCCCAAGCGGCGCGTGTTGGCGGATGAAGTGGGGATGAACCCTGTGCAAGCAGGCTTTAGCCGGCTGGCGCACACTTTCCACAAAGTGCGCCGCTACAACGAATTGTGGAAGTTCTTGTTGGCGTTTTGGCTTTACAACGATGGCATTGGCACGATCATCAAAATGGCCACCATTTACGGCACCGAGATCGGCATCGATTCCAATACGCTGATCGCCACGCTGTTGATGATTCAGTTCGTGGGCATTCCGTTTTCGTTTTTCTTCGGCTGGCTGGCGGGCAAAATCGGCACCAAGCGCGCGATCTACATCACTTTGGGCGTGTATGCGCTCATCTCGGTGGGGGGATATTTCATGAGCCAGGCGTGGCATTTTTGGCTGCTGGGCTTTGGCGTCGCGACGGTGCAGGGGGGCTCCCAGGCGTTGAGCCGCTCGCTCTTCAGCCAGATGGTGCCCAAAAGCCAATCGGCGGAGTTTTTTGGCTTTTTCAGCGTCAGCGCCAAATTTGCCGGGATTTTGGGCCCTCTGGTCTTCGGTGTGGTCGGCGAGTTGATGGGCAGCAGCCGCCTGAGTATCGTTTCCATTGTCTTGTTCTTCATCGTTGGCGGTTACTTGCTGACCCGCGTGGATGAAGAAGAAGGGATGCGGGTGGCCCAGGAGGAGGAAAACCTGATCTTGCAAGAAGCCGTGGCCTGACGGCGTGCCGCAAAACCCAAGCGGACGGGAGGTTATCCTCCCGTCCGCTTTTTTCTTTAGAGGCGCTTTTGCGCTTTGGGGGACAGGCGGCGGTGCCGCCAGCGCAATAGCCACACCCCGATGGCGGCTTCGAGTTGGATGCGGAACGACATTTTCGAGGTCCCCCACGTCCGCTCTTGAAAGTAGATGGGCACTTCGGCAAAGCGGAAACCCAGCCGATAGGCCATGTAAGCCATTTCCACCTGGAAAAGATAGCCTCGGGCGTGGATTTGCTCCAACGGCAGGGCGGCCAGCGCGGCGTGTTTCCACAAGCGGTAGCCCCCCGTGATATCGCGGAGCGGGACGCGCAGGATATTGCGCGCGTAGAAGTTGCCGAAAGCCGAGAGGGCTTTGCGGTAAAGCGGCCATTCCCGATCCACGCTGCCGCCTGGAACGTAACGGGAGCCGATCACAATGTCCGCGGTGTCCGCTTCCAGCAAAGCGGCCATGCGCTGTAGCGCTTCTGGCGGGTGGGAAAAGTCGACGTCCATTTGCCCGATGGCCTCGGCGTCGGTCTGGGTTGCTAGCACATGACGAAAACCGGCGATGTAAGCCGGGCCGAGGCCTTCTTTGGCTTTGCGGTGGAGGACGTCCAAGCGGTCGGGGTGTTGGGCTTTCAGTTGTTCGGCTACACGGCCCGTGCCGTCGGGGCTGTTGTCGTCGACCACCAGCAGGCGGATGTCCAGCGGCAAAGCAAACAAAGCGGAAACCAGCCGGGGCAGGTTTTCCGCTTCGTTGTAGGTAGGCAGGATGAGTGTCAGGCGCACGATTTATTGCCGAAAAGCGTCTTTTAGGCTGTTGATGTCTTGGAAGGGGCCGTGGGAGGAGTGTACTTCGGCGATGCGTAGCGCCAGTTTGCGATTGCCGAAATCTTCTCGAATGCGGTCGCGAAGGGGATAGAAGTAATCCAGCGCCTGCCCCAGACGAGTTTCGATTCGTTCTCGGATGGCGTTGGTGTGGGGCGGCGTGGTAATGATGAGAAAGTCGGTCGATGCGAGGTGGCCGATGAAATCCTGGCCGGAGCCTGCATCTTTGACGGCGTTTTGCAGCATGCGGCTGATGGCTCGCAGGACGTCATCCGAGGTGACGAACCCGTAACGTTCGCGAAAAGCGTCCAGGTTTTGAATAGATACCAGCAGCGCGATCCATTCCTGTTTGCTGTCGAGCAGTTCCCGGAGGTATTCGTCCACCAGCGCGCCTTCGGGCAGCTCGGTCACCGGGTTGGTCACCGGCCCGATCGATGCCCGCCGCAACGCGTTGCGCACCCGCAGCCGCAGTTCCTGGATGTCGAAAGGTTTGGTGATGTAGTCGTCGGCACCCAGTTTGAGCCCTTTCAGCCGATCGCTGCGGTCGCGTTTCTCGGTAAGGAAGATGATGGGGATGCGGGAGGTGCGGACATTGGAGCGCAGGCGTTCTGCCACCTGATAACCGTCGATGTCGGGTAGGCGGATGTCCAGAATGACCAGATCGGGTGGGGAGACCTGACAGGCTCGTACGCCGTCTTCTCCCCAGTTGGCGGTTTGCACCTCATAGCCCTGGACGCGAAAATAGGACGTCAGCATTTCTGCGACGTCCAGGTCGTCTTCGATGATCAGCAACCGGTGCTGCTTGTTGTCCACGGCAAGCCTCTTTTTAGCCGATGGGCTCTTTTTGGATGACAAATTCGCACACTTCGTCCCCTTTAGCGATGCATTTGGATTCATTGACGCGGAACTCGCTCCCGCCTGAGACCCACTTCAACCCTTCCTGTAGCAGCCCTACGGCCATGTAACAGACGGGTTTGTCGGTGGTGCCTTGTCGTCCCCAGCAGACCGGGCAGCGGTGGATGGTATAGATGATATCGTGCTCTCTTTCTTCGACCGTGGTCACCTGGTCACTGACTTGGCTGAAGATCTTGGCCATCGCGGGCAGGCCGATGCGCAATTTGGCCTGGAGAGGAAGCACTTTGAAGGCCAGATCGCCCACGCCGGCCAACGCGCCGAAGTTGCGCAGCCCCTCGGCGAAGGCTGCGCGTCCGGCGCGCAGTGCCAGACCGCGCCCGCCGCGCGGTCCGTACATCTCTTCCAGCGCCAGGTTGAGCGCGGACACATAGGCAAAATCGAAGGATTTTTCCAGGTTGTTGGGTGGAAAGTTGTTGATCAGATGGGAAAGGTGCGCCAGGTTCAGAATAGCGTTCAAGCCGTTTTTCCCCATCACATCTTCCAGCGCTTCCAGGATGATGCGCGCAATTTTGTTGGGGTAATAATAGCCGCTCTCGGGAATGGGTTCCATTGGATGGCCTCCGTTGGCAGATGGTTACAGTAACTTGGCGATGTCTTCGGCTGCGCGGCGCATGTCGAGGAAGATCAATCCCAGTTTGGCTTGCTGGCGCGCCAAAGCGGTCAGTACGGCTTCTTCGCCCACGGCCATCAGGACGACATAGCCTTGACCGCCTTTGATGTAAACCTGTTCCAGAGATCCCCGCCCCAGTTCGGAGGCAATGCGTTCACCCAGCGAGAGCATGGCAGCCGACATGGCCGACACGCGGTCTTCTTCGATGCCCTGGGGGAGCGCGGATGCAATGGTCAAGCCATCCACGCTTACAATAGCCGATGCTTCGATGTCCGGCGACGATGCTTGCAGGTCGCGGAGGCGTTCCACCAACTTTTGGGTGCGAGAGGTTGCGGTCACGGTTTGCTCTCCTTTCTGCTGCTGTGGAATGCACGACAAGGGAGGACTACTGATAATGTAGCACAAGGCAGAAGGTAAGTCAAGGTGATTGGGAAGGGGTGTTTTTGCCGCTCTCCCTTTTGCTTTGAGCGTGGAAAGCGCCTTGCTGTGGCGCGGGGTGGTTGGATGAAGGACTTTGGAAAGGAAAATACACCATTTCCCGCAGGTCCGGCTCCCGTTCGATCATCCGCAGCACCAGGTCAATCAGGGCTTTTTTCGGCCACCTTGCCAGTTCCTCAGCCAGCGAAGGCAATGGGCGAAAGGCATGGGGGCGTTCGCGCCACAGTATCAAAACCGCAGCGACGTGCTTGCAGCGCCCTTCTGCGCCCACAGGGCAGGTGCAGCGTGCCGAAAGGATGCCTTCTTCGCCGCCCAACCGCACCCGCACGCGGTACGGCTCCACCGCCTGCCCTTGACACAATGCCAGCAGGACGTTGCCTTCCCGCCGGGGGTGCAGCACGCGCCCTTCTTGCGCGTACTGTTGCCCCCTTTTGTAGGCGGCCTGGCCTGTCCATGCCATGATCGTCTCTTCTTCCAGGGTTGGTAAATTCATGGCGCATTTCCTCACCATTTATAGTGTACAATATTTCCCCTGGTTTGCCACATTTTCTCTGGTTCCTTCTCCCATGTCTTCCAAGCAACGCGCCGATCTTTTGTTGGTAGCCCGCGGCCTGGCCGAAAGCCGTGCGCAGGCGCAACGGCTGATCCTGGCCGGCCAGGTGCGTGCCAATGGCCAGGTGGTGGCCAAGCCGGCGGTGAAGCTGTCGCCGGAAGTGCGGCTGGAGGTGCTTCAGGGGCCGCGCTTCGTTTCCCGCGGCGGCGAGAAACTCCAGGCCGCGCTGGAGGCATTCCCGCTTGCCGTGGCAGGCAAGGTGTGCGCAGACGTTGGGGCCTCCACAGGCGGTTTCACCGATTGCCTGCTGCAACACGGCGCGGCCCGCGTGTATGCCATCGATGTCGGGAAGGGTGTCTTGCACTGGAAACTGCGCAACGACCCGCGGGTGGTGGTGATGGAGCGCACCAATGCCCGTTATGTGGAAGTGTTGGCGGAGCCGGTGGCGTTGGTGACCATCGATGCCTCGTTCATCTCGTTGAAGGTGCTGCTGCCGGTGATTCAGGGGTGGTTTGGCGAGGGCGGTGGCGACGTCGTGGCATTGATCAAGCCCCAGTTCGAGGCTGGGCGGCGCGAGGCGGCTCGTGGCCGGGGTGTGATCCGCGATCCTGCTGTGCATCGTCGGGTGTTGCAAGAGGTGTTGTCGTTTGCGCAGCAGGCGGGCTATGGCGTGCGTGGGCTGGTGCGGTCGCCAGTGCGGGGGCCCAAAGGCAATGTGGAGTTTCTTGCCTGGCTTGCTCTCGGCGCAGACCCCGTTCCTTCCTCCGTTTTGACCCAATGGATTGACCGCGAGGTGTTCCGATGACGCAACGCACGATCAACTGGTGGCGAGACAAGATGTTCCCCCGCTTTGCGTTGTACGGCTTTCTGAAAAATCTGCGCTTTTTCGACCCGTTCCTTATCCTCTTTCTGCGCGACGCGGGGATGAGTTTCACCCTCATCGGCACGCTGTACGCAATCCGCGATACGGCCACCTATTTGCTGGAGGTGCCCACCGGTGTGTTTGCCGATGCCATTGGCCGCCGCAAAGCGATGCTGATGGCTTTTGGGGCTTACCTGATTGCCTTCGCGTTGTTTTATCTTGGCTATGGCTTTTGGGGTTTTGCGTTGGCGATGGTGTTGTTTGCTGTGGGCGAGGCGTTCCGCTCTGGCACCCACAAGGCGCTTATTCTGGAGTACCTGAAACTGAACGACATGCTAGATTTGAAAGTGGCGTACTATGGGCGCACGCGGGCGGCTTCGCAGTTCGGCTCGGCCATCAACGCGCTGATTGCCGCAGCGTTGGCTTTTTATACCGGCAGTTACCGGGTGATGTTCCTGGCTTCTGCTGTGCCCTATGTGTTGGATTTCATCAACCTGGCGACCTACCCTCGCGAATTGGACGGCGAATTGGCGCAATTGAAGTGGGATACCATTGGAGCGCAGGCGCGCCAAACGTTGGCGTCCTTCAAGGCGATGTTCACCGATCGCAGCGCCTGGCGCGCCATCCTCAACAGCGCCAGTTTCATGGCTTTGTTCAAAGCCAGCAAAGACTATCTCCAACCCATCTTGCAGCAATGGGCTTTGGCGCTGCCGATTTTTCTGGTTTACAGCGGCGAGCAGCGTAGTGCCATTGTCATTGGGGTGGTGTATTTTCTCATTTACCTGGGGACGAGTTATGCCTCGCGCAACGCCGAGCGCTTCAGCCGCCGTTTCCGTGACCTGGAGATGGCGATCAACTTGTCGTTTTTGTTTGGCGTTGGTCTGCTGATGGTGGCTGGAGCGGCAGCCTGGCTGCGGTGGGATGTGGTAGCCGTGGTGGCTTTCTTGGGGTTTTACATCCTGCACAACCTGCGCCGCCCGATGAACGTCGCTTACATCAGCGACCAGATCGACAGCCGGGTGATGGCCTCCGGCCTGTCGGTGGAATCGGTGGTGCGCACTCTGCTGGCTTCGGGGATGGCGCTATTGTTGGGGTGGTGGGCTGATCTCTTTGGCGTGGGGCCGGCCTTGGCTGCTCTGGCGTTGACGTTGGCCGTCTTCTTCCCCTTGCTGCGGGTAGGGCGCCTCAGCGCGACACCGACACCTTGATCACCTTTCCCCGCTTGTCCATGCTCACCCGCATGAAATGGCGGTGGGTGATGGAGCCGGTGGGGATTTGTTTGCTTACGACCACCACTTTGCGCGCCACCCGTTGCTTGCTCGGCTCGTTGCCCTTGGCCTGGGCGGCTACCCGCTCTTCGGCCAGCAACATGGCGATGCCGCCGTTGCCGGGCAGGTAAGTTTGCATGAGCCGTTGTACCTGTTTGCTCATCCGCGGCGGAATGCTGTTCTGGTCGGCGGTTGTGTGTTCCTCAGCCGCCTTCACGGCCAGCGAACGTTTGGGGCGGAGGACACTTTTGCCTATCACCGCAGGGACGTTTTCCAAGCGGTAGAGCGGATCGCCGTACAGCACGAAAGAGATCAACGTTTTTTGGTCTTCGCCATCCAGAAAGCCGAATCGTTCATGGGTTTGGCGGGCGTAGAGATATTTGGCCTGACGCAGCGCCTCGCCTGCAGGGATGCCGAGTTTTAGCCGTTGCCAAAAGAAATGGGCCAGCAGGTCGGCGCCCGAAAGAGGAGGGGTCACCGTGCCGTATGCCGTGACCGTTGAGCCAATGAAAGCGTGAGTACCGGCGTAGAGGAAGCGCAATGCAAGGGCTGTTTGTGGCGTTTTGCCGTGGATATGGGCGCCGTAACATGCCTCGGAGAACACCACGCGCGGGGTGCGTTGTTTTGGGGGAATGTCTTCCGGGCGCAGGGCTACTGGATAATCGGGCGTGTCGTCTGGGGCGGTGGGAGGGCGTTGTCCGTACCACGCGGCGGTGTCGGCCAGGCCGTGCAGGTTGAAATAGGCGGCCTGGGCTCTGGGCAGCGCGCCGAGGCTTTCGGCGTGGATGGGCGGCGAGGTGAGCATGGTTTTGGGCGAGCCGATGGTGCGAAAGACATCACGCGCTGCCTTTTCCCACACCGCGGCCGTGTATCCCAGGCTCTTGAAGGCGTTGCGCCCGATGAAAGGAAGGTGGGTGCGCAGCCAATACCACCACCTGCGGTGCCAGGGCAGGCGGGGGTGCCGGGCGCGGTGGTCGGCAGCCAGACGGCGCAACGCGGCGAGCAGCAGGGTGGGGTCGCCGTCCGCGCTGCCGGGAAGGCGGCCTACCGGCCACGTGGGCGCAAAATAGTTCTCGTCCAGGCTTCCGTAAGGGTTATCCGAGGGCACCACGTCGTCATCGTCTTCAATGGGATTGGGGAGCCGGTGGAAGGGGACGACCTCTTCGCCGCCCACGATGAGGAGGGCGCCGATCATGCTGCCTTTGCGTTTGAGGGCTTGATCCAATGCAGCCAGTTGCTTTTTGATGGCCCATGGGTCGTTGGCCGGCACCGGCTTCACGCCGTGACGATGCGCCGAGGCGGTGTCGTCGGCCAGCAGGACGAGGGCCTCCCATGCGCGCGGTTTTTCCACCGCCGCGGCCAATTGCTCCATGTGCTGGACCAGGATGCGTGTCGTTTCCTGGCCGTAACGATTTTCCAGGCCGCGGCGTGTGCTCAGCACCACGTAGACGGGGAAGCGCCCTTCGGTGGTGGCCAGGTGGTCGGATTTCAGGCGATGAGCGGCGCGGCGGCGTGAGGTGGGGTGTTGGCCTTGGGACGGGACGGAGGCCTTCCCTGCGCCCACGGCATGGCGAGGAGGGGCTGCTTCAGCAACAGCGGTGGAGGGGGGAGAGCCTTCTACCCTGGGCGATGGGGTGTTCGCTGTAGCCGCTTTTTGGGCCGCGAGGGGAGGCTGAGGGGCGGATGGAGGCGGTGAGGCAGGGCGATGGCTTTTGGCGGCCCTGGGGCGATGTGGAGGGGATGCGGTGGGCAGCCGGTTTTTCCCTAACGCCGCGGCCACCGCGGCGGGCAGGGGTATTTCCAGGGGGGCGCTGAGCGCCGGTGCCCACAGGGCGCGGTAAGGGAAATCGGAGCCGAAAAGCCGCCGCGCGACTTGGGCGGCCGGGTCTGCCACCGCGAGGGCGTGCAGCATGGCCACGCTTTCGGCTTCTTGCCCACTTTCGGCCAGATGGTGTGCCAGAATCAGCCCGATGGCTAAGGTGCGCGGCCAGCGTAGGTGATAGGTGCGTGCCAGATGCAGCGTAGCTGCCCAATCGCCCAGCGCCCACATCACCTGTAAATGCGCCACGGCCAGCAGAGGGATGTCGCCGTGTCCCGGCAGCGCGGGGAGGAGAAATGCTTGCGCGGCTTCGGGATGGCCGTTTTGCAGGGCGTGGTAAGCCCGTTGCACCGCTTGCCCCCAGGCAGGGGCGGGTATCTCGATCGCTTCGCCTCGCAGGGCAACCAATGCCCCCGCAATGGCCACCCGCTGGCGCTCATCGGCGCTGGGTGGCAGCGCCCGGCGGCAGAGGTCGTGGGCATGGGCGTCTTCTGGGTCGCGCAGGGCCACTTCGGCGGCCAGGCGATAGGCTGCTTCCGTATCTCCCATCCCTAACAGCGCTTCTGCCTGGAGCAGTTGCACCGTCAGGTCGTTGGGAACGTGTTGCAAGTAGGCGTCGGCGGCCTGGCGGACGAAATCCCACGCCTCTGTGGTCAGGCCGACGCGCAGCAGGTGGAGCCACTGTTTACGAGAGAGAAGGTGGTCGGATGTGGTCATGGTTGATCCTGAAAGGCTGGGGTGAAGTGTGTTCGTACTTGTGCCCTTGGGTGTCGCGTGCGTTTTCACGAAGGCAACAGGTTGACAACGGCCACTGCGGCCAACTGGCGGCGAATGCGGAAGTCGGTGGGGTTGAGTTGGGCGGCCTTGCGGAGCATGGTTTCCGCCGCCTCGTAATCGCGCATCTGTTTGTAGATCAGCCCGGCAAGATAAAAGGCGGTGCTGTCTTCCGGAGCCACACGCTGAAGCACTTGCAGTGTTTCCAGGGCTGAAAGGTGTTCACCGCGCTCATTTTGTACCTGGGCCAGTTTGAGCAGGGCATCACGGTGGGTGGGTGCTCGCTTGACGGCTTCGCCGAAGTGGTACAACGCCTGGTCGAGTTGCCCTTCTTCTTTGGCCAGATTGCCCAACAGCAGGTGCAGCCGAACTTGCTCGTCGGTGGTGAGGGCGTCTTCCTGCCGCAGAGCTTTGTGGGCGGCCGTGCGGGCGTCGGGGATTTCCCGGCTTGCAGCCAGTGCCTCGGCTAGGCCTAACCATAGGCTCGGTACGTCGGGATGGGAGGCCAGGAGGGCGCGCCAGAGGGGGATGGCGGCTTTTCCACCCTCGAGGCGAGTGTAGAGGTCGGCGCGCAGGATGTGAAGCTCCAAGTCGTCGGGGTGGTGTTTCAGAGCGTCTTCGACCACCTGGAGGGCAGATTGAGGAGCACCCAGCGCCAGATGGGCGCGGGCCGCATAGCGTGCGGCTTCGGGTGTGTGAGGATGGCTTTGTAGCCAGCGCAGTGCACGCTGGAGGGCCGTTTCCGGATCGTTTTGCGCCAGGGCAATCCGGATGCGCAGCATGGCGGGTTCGGGATCGTTGCGGTTGTAGCGGGCGGCTTTGTCGGCATGGTGAGCGGCCTGGTCCAGCATCCCCAGGTGGAAGAAGGTTTGTGCCAACAGCAGATGCAGGGCTGGGGCTTCGGGGTGATGGGAAAGGGCTTCTTCCAACACGCTACGGGCGGCTTCGGCTTGGCCGTGCATCAGGTGGGTTTCTGCTAATGCCAGATGATGGGGAAGGTGTTGGGGCTCCAGACGGACGGCTGTTTGCAGGTGGGTGAGGGTGCAGGCTTCGTCGTTGAGGTCGAGGCAGATGTCGGCCGCCAGGGCGTGCCAGCGGGGCTCGTTGGGGGAAAGGCGAAGGGCGGCGGTGATCGCTTCTCGTGCCAGCGAAGGGTTGCCTGCCTGGTGGGCGAGGCGGGCGGTCAGGAAATGTGCTGCGGCCCAATGGGGGCGTGCCTCTCGCGCGGCCTGCGCCAAACGAAGCGCTTCTTTGACGTCGCCAGTGGGAAGGCTTTCTATCAATAATGCAAGATGCAATTGCACCAGAGGGTGTTCCTGGAAGCGGGTGAGCGGGGCCGGTAAAGGCATTGCGCGTTGGCGAAGGGCGTCGAGGGCTGCGGTGACGTCGGTTGGAAAGGCAGGGTTTTCGAATAGGATGGGGGCGTATTGCCCTTCGAAGGCGGCTTGCCCCCGGGCAAACCAGCGGTGCAGGGTGGGGTGCTCCTGATAACCGTTGTCTGGTGAAATGTGGAGGAGGCGAGCTACCTGAGCCAAACCGTCACGCCATTGTTGGCGCAAGGTGGCGATGTCTGGTTGGTGAATGCTGGCGATATTTTTGACTTCCAGGGCTGCGCAGCGAAGGCGGGCTTCGGCCCTTAGAACGGCTAGCTGTGCCAATCGGAGCGCGGCTGCAGGGTTATGAGGGCAGGTGGAGGCGGCGCGCGCCGCGAAGGTGGTGGCAATTTCCCAGGCGTGGATTTCCGCGGCGGCATCGGCTAAGGCTTCCCAGGCGCTGATGATTTCTGGTGCCGGGGGAAGATCATGCGCGGTCTTGGGGGCGGCAGCCGCAGCGGTCTCCAATTGGTGCCGCCCGGCTTCGCAGTCCACGCGACGGGCGGTCAATCGGGCTTGCATGGCCAGCATCCAGGCGCTTTCTTCACCATGGCGTTGCGCCTGCGCCAGAGCATCTGCCGCTGCAATTTCTTCCCCTACCGCAAGGGCACTGGCAGCCAGGGCGGTGTAAAGGTAGTGCAGGGCTTTTCCAGATGGGATGGCTGTGGGGGTGCTTTCCAGAATTTGCAATGCCTCGTCGGGACGCAGCAGGGCCTGGGCCAGATAAGCGGCACATAGCCGCATGGCGGTATCGTGAGGTTGGTGGTGTAGATATGCCTGTGCGCTTTGGAAGGCTTGAGCAAGGTCGCCCAGCACGCGCCACAGCGGTACGGCGGCGCGCAGCAGATCGGGGTCGTTCGGATGGACTTCGAGCGCGTTGCGCAGAGCCAGGCTGGCCTGGCGGTTACGCCCTTGCGCCAGGTTGTTGTGGACGATGGCAAGGCGGAGCGCCACGCGTGTGCCGTGCTCTTCTTCGTCGTCCGCGGGAGGGCGCTGGAGCGCCTGTTGTGCTGCCTCGATAGCCTGATCGAAGGCATCTTGGGCTTGAAGCGCCTGCACCAGCGTGAGGTGCCATTTCAGCGGGGCAGTGGGCAGTTGGATGGCACGGCGCAGACAGGCGACGGCTTGGGTGGGTTGTTCCAGTTGGGTGAGCTCCTGGCCAACCTCGGCACACCATTCAGGTGGCATTTCGTCCCGCTTGTTTAGTAGCGGTGTCAGGGCTGCCAGCGCTTCTTCCGGACGCCCCAGGGAGCGATAGATGCGTGCCAGCAGCAAGGCGGCTTCGACGTGGGGAGGCTGGGTAGCCGCAACGGTTTCCAGCACGGTGGCGGCCTGCGCCGGTTCGCCTAAATCGGTTAGGAGGCGGGCGTACCACAAGGCGGTCTCGGTGGCGTGGTTGCTGAGGCGAAGGGCCTCGCCACCGGTGTCGATGGCCTGGTCGTGAAAACCCAGGGCTCGATAGGCTTCGGCTTGCAATCGACGCAGGGGGGCATCGCCTGGCTGGCGCTGGAGGAAGTCTTCCAGGGCTGCCAGGGCGATCTCCGGGCGTTGAAGCTGGAGGGCTGTTTCTGCCAATCCGTGGACGAGTGCCCGCTGCCTGCGGGGGTGCCCTTCTGGCAGGATGCGCAGCGCCTGCTGGTAGGCTGCTAAGGCTTCGTTTTCCTGCCCGCGTACCTGCTGGGCAGTAGCGAGGGTTTGCAATAGGTCGGCATGGAGCACCGCGGGATGCTCAGCGTGGGATAGACGAGCGAGGGCGTCTTCCAGCACGCGGACGACGTGGTTGGGGTCTTCCTTGGCGGCCAGCAGTGCCTGGGCGTAGAGGAGCAGATCCTCAGGGGATGCATCGGCACGCTGCTGCCACGGGGCGAGCAAGGCGGCGGCTTTGTGAGGTTTGCCCAGTGCCAGGAATGCCTGCCCCAACAGCCGCGCACTGACGGGAGAAGGCTGCTGGCTGTGAAGAGGCTCCAGCAGATTCACTACGGCTTGCGGCTCTCCCAGCGCCAGCAGGGCTTTGGCCAGCGCGGAGGCGATGTCGGTGCGCTGGGGGGCGAGCTGGTGGGCTGTTTCCAGTACTGGCCGGGCATGACCAGGGCGCTGTAGTTGGAGCAGGCGCTGTCCCAGGCGGTAATGCACTTCGGCGTTGTGGGGCAGGGCATGGATAGCGTCCTGAAGGACGTTGATCGCGGCTTGTGCTCCTTGGGTGCGTTCCAGCAAGTCGGCCAGAGCGAGGTATGGTGCTGCGTCCTGGGGTTGCTGAGCAATGGCTGCCCGGAGATGGCGTTGCGCTTCGCGGAGATGGCCTTGCTCCAGTAGGATCTCGCCGAGGATGGTCAGTGCCCCTGGGTGGTTGGGGTTGTGGGTCAGGACGGTATGGGCGGCTTGGAGGGCCTCGTCATGGGCTTGTAGGCGCAGGGCAAGGCGTGCCAGGGCGAGATGGTCGGCTGGGGTGGCCGTGTCATCCTGAGTCAGACGGCGGCGATGGGCCAGCGCCTGGGGCAGCAAGTCGTTTTGTTCTTCGGCTGTGGCCAGGCGGCGCAGGCGCTCGGTTGTGGGGGCGCGGTGATGGGCCAGGAAAGCCATTGTGACGGCTTGGGGGTGGTGCGCTGCCAGGGCTGCTATGGTAGCCAGGTCCAGGACTTCCAAGTCGCTGGGGCGGCGGTGGACGAGCAGCAAGGCTGCGGCTGCGGCTTCGGTGGGACGTTCGAGGTTGAGGAGCGTTTCGGCCAGAAGGCGGAGCAATTCATCTGGGAGGTGCTTATACTGCCGAAAGGCCTGCTCGGCCAATACCTGAGCGCGCTGGGGTTGGTCGGTCTGGTGGAGGTAAGCGGCTACGGCCAGCAGCGCCGGGTGCTGCGGCTTTGACGGCAGCAAGGCGAGGGCCTCTTCGGTATGGCGGGCGTGGTAGAGTGCCAGTATGCGTCGGGCGGTAACCTCGGGGCGTTCCGGCAGTGCCTGGGAGGCTTGTTCCCACGCGGTGAGGGCGGTGGGGATGTCGCCTTGCTGATGCGCCAGATAGGCTTGTTGAATTGCCAACCGTCCCCACAGCAGCCGTACTTGTTCCCATGCTTCCGCCAGCGCCTGGGCGGCTTGGGTGGTCTCGTTGTGGGCAAAAGCCTGAATGGAGGTTTGCCAAGCGTGGTAAGGGGCAGGCAAAGATTCGGTAGGCAGGTGGGATACCACCATGGGCAGGAGTTCGGCGCGTCGTTCGGCCAGTATGCCAATGGCTGAGAAGCGATGTGCCAAGGGTGTTTGGTTCAAAAATTCGGCCAGGCGCGCTGCAAGGAGTTCGGGCGGTAGAGGTTGGGCGAGCAGCGCGTTGAGCCCCGCGACCACGCCGTCCCTCTGCGTGGTCAACGCCCCCAGCAGCTCCCCGGCATCGACCGATTCGGCCAGCACGCAGGCCAGCGGTGTTTGCCAGGCGCGCGCGTGGGGCTGTAGAAAGTCCAGCACGCCATCCCAGCCGTCATTTTCCTGCCGGAATTGGCGGAGTTGCTCGGCTAGGCGGGCTGCCTCGGTGAAGTTGGCCGGCGGCAGGGATGGTGCCTCGGTGGATGCTGAGGGGCTGATTTCTAAAGCCAGGCGTCCCAATGCGCCGGGATGCCAGGCGGTTGGGTGTTTCCCGAAGCGGCCAAGGGCGCTTTTGCCGAGTTCCCCTTGCAGGGCTTCCCATATCAAAGGGTCTTGCAGCAGCGCGGTGGTTACCCAGGTAAAGGCGTCTTCGGGAAGGTGTTCTTGGAGGGCGATGAGAAAAGGGGAAGAAGTCATAGCCGGTTCAGTAAGAGGAGGGGGCGTTATGGAGGGGCAAAGGGATGAGGGAGGGTTAGTGCAAGGGCATAATGTACTGGTAGGGGAAATACATCAAGGCAAGGCCAAGTACGATGAGGAAAATGCCTACGCCAGCGGTGGTCTGCACCAGACGGGTGAGGGCGCTTACCAGAGCAGAAGCATTGCCTACCAGACCGGAGGCGTCCTCGATGATGCCCTTCTGCGCCAGGCGCGCGGTGTGGGCGGCCAGGCGATGGAGGTCACGGTTCATGGCTCGCGCCACAAGGACGAATACCCCCAAAGCGAAGGTCGCCATGCCGAGCAAGAAGACCAGGCCACCGATCCACATACGGAGTTGTTCGGGAGTAAGGGTGTGCATGGCAAAACTCCTTGAGAAAAAGGATGTGTGCGCAATGTTGCAAGAGGCGTGCCAGGGAAAAGGGCGAGCCGTTGAGCGAGTGGAGCGGGCTGGAAATCTTGACAATCTGGTGGCGACGGCGTACAATCTAAACGAAAACGGTTTTCATTTTCTAAAAGTGAGGTGTGTGGATGGCGGCTTCTTCCGCTGAGGAGCGACTCGCGCGCTGGACGACGGCATTACAACAGCGTGGCTATCGTCTGACGGTTGCCAGGCGTGCCGTGTTGGAAGTGTTGGCTTCCAGTGACCGGGCGTTGGAGGCGACGCAGATTTTCGATGTTGCGCGGAAACGCTATGCTCGTCTGGGCTTGGTCACCGTGTATCGCACGTTGGAAACCATGCTGACGTTGGGGTTGGTGCAGCGGGTACACTGTGATGCCCAGTGCGCCACCTACGTGGCGACCGAGCCGGGGCATCAACACCTGCTGGTATGTCGTCGTTGTGGTCGGGTATGGTATTTCAGCGGCGATGATTTGGAGGATTTGATGCACACGGTGGCGAGCGAAAGCGGCTTCGCGGTGGAGGATCACTGGTTGCAACTGGTGGGCTTGTGTGCTGAATGTCGTCGGGCAGAGGAGGAAAGCGATGAGGAGCGAAAAAGGGCGCCTCTTTCGTATAGCCAACAAAAGTAGCCGAAGGGGTGCCCTTCGTATAGCCAGTAAAATGCGGCCTGTCGTGCGCCTTCCACGCCGTGAGCGCGAAGCAAGCGGCGTGGGGGGCTTGTCGGCCTTCCCCTCTTGGCTTGTCGTGGGGCTGGCGTTCATCCTGCTGTTCGCCGGGTGTGGAGGGAACGCTGCTGTACCCCTGCACCAGGAAAGCAAGCAGGTGCTGGTGGCGGCTTCCATTCCCCCTATTGCCGATATGGTGCGCCAGGTCGGTGGTGAGCGGGTTGAAGTGCTGACGATGGTGCCGCCGGGCGCCAGCCCGCACACTTACGAACCCACGCCAGAGCAGATGCGTCGACTGGCTGCGGCGCGTATTCTTTTCCTCAACGGTGTTGGGTTGGAATTCTGGGCCGACAAGGCAGTGCAGGCGGTGGGCAACCCGGATTTGCAGGTGGTCGTGCTTTCCGAGGGAATGCCCTTGCTGCAAAGCAGCGAGCACGCGGCTGGCAACCCACATCTCTGGCTGAGCCCTCGGCGGGCGATGAAGTACGTCAAGCGCATTCGCGACGCGCTCATCGCCGCTGACCCGGAGGGTGAAGCCGCTTATCGTGCCAATGCAGCGGCTTATTTGCAGCAATTGCGGCAATTGGATGCCGATATTCGCGCCGCGGTGGCGACTTTCCACAGCCGCGAGATGGTGACGTTCCATGCTGCCTGGGCTTATTTCATTCATGATTACGGCTTGCACCAGGCGGCTGTTTTGGAGACGACGCCCGGTCGGGAGCCTTCCGCTGCGGAAGTGGCTCAAATCGTCGAAACCATCAAACGGGTGGGCGCGCCGGCAGTGTTTGCCGAGCCGCAGTTCCCGCCGCGAGCCGCCCGGGTGATTGCCGAGGAGGCCGGTGTACCGGTGCTGACCCTCGATCCGTTGGGCGGCACACCGCCCCGGGAGACTTACATCAAACTCATGCGCTGGAACTTGGAGCAGTTGCAAAAGGGGCTGGGAGGTCAGCCGTGACTGAAGGGCAAACGCCGGTTGTGGAACTCAAAGGGGTGACCGTGGCTTACGGTCGTCTGAGGGTGCTGGAAGACGTCGATCTCATCGTGCCTGCAGGGGCTTTTTTGGCCGTCATTGGCCCCAATGGCGCGGGGAAGACCACGCTGGTACGCACGATCTTGGGGCTGGTGAAGCCGGTAAAAGGGACGGTGCGTGTGTTTGGCCGTTCTCCGGAGGCGTTGGGGGCGTTGCGCCGCGAAATTGGTTACGTCCCCCAGATGCATGCGGTGGATTTGCGCTTTCCAGTGCGGGCGCGCGATGTGGTCATGATGGGGCGCTACGCCCGCTTGGGCTTGTTCCGCCGCCCAGGGCGTGCCGACCGCGAGGCGGTGCAGCGTGCGATGGCGCGTGTGGGCGTGGCCGATCTGGCCGACCGCCCGTTGGGTGACCTCTCCGGCGGGCAACGGCAGCGCGTGTTCCTGGCGCGCGCCCTGGCCACCGAGCCTCGTTTGCTCATCCTCGACGAGCCGACCGCCGGCGTGGATGCTCAGGCCACCAAATCGCTCTACGAACTGTTGCGCGAGTTTCAACGGGAGGGCATGACGGTCATCATGGTGTCGCACGACGTGGGTGTGGTTTCTCAGTATGTGGACGGCGTGGCGTGTGTCAATCGGCGGCTGGTAGCGCACGGGCGGCCTGAAGTCGTGCTGACGGAGGCCACGTTGAACGAAATGTACGGATGCCAGGCATTGTTCTTCCACCACGGCCACGCGCCGCACATGGTGGTGCGGGCGCTGGATCAGGAAAAAACGGAGGGCAAGTGATGTTGGATTTCTGGCACTACGCTTTCATGCAACGGGCTTTGTTGGGCGGTGTGATGGTGGGGTTGTTGACAGCGATCATCGGCGTGTACGTGGTGTTGAAGGGCATGTCGTTCATGGGCGCGGGCGTGGCCCATGCGTCCTTTGGCGGCGTCGCTCTGGGCTTTTTGTTGGGCGTCGACCCTTTGTGGACGGCGGTGGGTTTTTGTCTGCTGGTGGCCTGGGGTATCGGGATGGTGACGCGCCGTGGAGGCATTAAGGAAGACACCGCGGTAGGCATTTTCTTTGCCTCCACGATGGCTTTTGGCGTATTGTTGATCGGCTTGATGCACGGCTACAACGTCGACTTGTTCTCTTACCTTTTTGGCAGCATTCTGGCGATTACCGCCGCGGATTTGAAGATGGTGTTGGGTGTAGGGGTGGTCGCGTTGCTGATGGTGGCTTTGCTTTATAAGGAATTTCTTTACATTACCTTTGACCCCGAAACCGCCCGCGTCAACGGTTTGCCCGAGCCTGCGTTGTATTATTTGTTGTTGGCGCTCATCGCGCTCACCATCGTGGTTTCCATCAAGGTGGTGGGCATTGTGCTGGTTTCGGCTTTGTTGGTGACGCCTGCTGCCAGTGCCTACCAGTTGAGCCGCACGTTTGGCCGTATGATGGCGCTTTCGGCTCTCTTTGGTGTGTTGAGTGTAGTGGTAGGGTTGGTGCTGTCCTATTATCTCAACACGGCCTCGGGCGCGACCGTGGTGTTGACGGCGACCGTTATTTTTGCCCTTTCGTTGCTTGGACGCCAGTGGCGGGAAGCGCGCGGGGCGCACGAGGAAGGGTAGGATGAAGCGTTTTTGGACGCCCGGTTCGGGCGAGCGCAAAGAGGTAAGGTAAAATAGATATGCTCCTTTTGGCAAGTAAAGGATAGGGGCGTTCCCTGCAATGGGAAAGACGGCGATTTTCTCTGTTTTATTTTTGGATTTGCGCCGTTGGCAAAATGCCTGAGAGGAAGGGCGCGGTCCCTTCATTGCGTAATCCGTGTTATTTTCATTTGGCATCCGCACTTATCAGGAGGTTCTTTTCCATGAGCATAGAATTCTTTTTTCGTTTATTAGGCATGGTCGCGTTGGGGCTGGTAGGGGTGTTTTATGGCAAGTCGTTTGGGCAGAGCATTGGGGCGACGGCGCCTGCTCGCACGGCAATCATTTTGGGGTTGTTGGGGGCACTGGCGGGTTTGATACTCACCCCTTATTTCACCACCCGCCCGGTGCAGGCAGCGCGGCGGGTGTTGCTCAGGGCTTCCGGGCGTTCGCTTTTAGCAGGACTGACGGGACTGATCACCGGCTTGTTGATGGCGGCTTTGTTGACCTTGCCATTTTCACTTTTGCCCTCACCGTTCAAAGAGACCCTTTCCTTTGGTGCTGTGGTCGTGTTGGCCTATTTGGGCGCGCTGGTTTTCGTCGCCCGGCAGGATGACTTGTTTGCCGCGTTGCGCGGCGTTTTTGGCGGCTGGCGTGAGCGGGAGGGGGAAAGCGTCGCCTCTTCCCGGCTGATCCTTCTGGATTCCAGCGTGCTCATTGACGGCCGTGTCGTGGACATTGCCCGCACCGGCTTCCTTTCCGGCACACTGGTGGTGCCCCGCTTCGTGTTGCAGGAAATCCAGTACGTGGCCGACTCGGCAGATCCCCTCCGCCGCCAGCGTGGCCGCCGCGGCCTGGCCGTGGTGGCCGAATTGCAGCAGGACCCCAACATCACCGTGCAAATCAGCGATATGGACGTCGAGGGCGTCCGTAAGGTGGACGACAAACTGGTAGTGCTGGCGCGACAACTGCGTTGTCCCATCCTGACCAACGATTACAACCTCAACCGCGTGGCCGAATTGCAGGGCGTGCCGGTGCTCAACATCAACGAACTGGCCAACGCGGTTAAAGCGCTCTATCTGCCCGGTGAAACGCTGCGCCTGAAAGTGATTCAAGAGGGCAAGGAACCCGACCAGGGCGTGGGCTACCTCGACGACGGCACGATGGTGGTGGTCGAAGGCGGGCGCGATGCCGTGGGCAGGGAAATCGACGCCGTCGTGACCAAGGCGCTGCAAACCGCCGCCGGGCGGATGCTTTTCGCCCGCCCGCGAGACGCCGAGCGCAATGAATGATGGAGGAAACGATGACTTTGCGAGTTTACAACACCATGACCCGCAAGAAAGAGCCTTTCGAAACGCTGGAACCCGGCGTGGTCAAGATGTACGTCTGTGGCCCCACGGTTTACGACAAAGCCCATGTGGGCCATGCCATGTCGGTGTTGGTGTTCGACATGGTGCGCCGCTATCTGGAACACAAGGGCTACCGCGTCCGTCATGTGATGAACTACACCGACGTGGACGACAAAATCATCCGCCGGGCGCGCGAACGGGGCGAAGAACCGCTGGCGCTGGCCGAACGCTACATGCGGGAATTCGACCGCCACCTGGAGGAACTGGGCGTGCTCCAGCCCGAGGTCAAGCCGCGCGTCAGCCAGGAGATCGATTGGATCATCAAGATGGTCAAGGGGCTGGAAGAAAAGGGGTATGCCTACGCGGCGGATGGTGATGTGTATTTCCGGGTGACGAAAGACGAAGACTACGGCAAACTCTCGGGGCGCAAACTGGACGAGATGATGGCAGGGGCACGCGTCGAGGTGGACGAGCGCAAAGAGCACCCGATGGATTTCGCCCTCTGGAAGGCCGCCAAGCCCGGCGAGCCTTCCTGGGAAAGCCCCTGGGGGCGAGGCCGCCCCGGCTGGCACATCGAATGCTCGGCGATGAACCTGCACCACCTGGGCGAGCAGTTGGACATCCACGGCGGCGGCGCAGACCTCATCTTCCCCCACCACGAAAACGAAATCGCTCAGAGCGAGAGTTACACCGGCAAGCCTTATGTGCGCTACTGGATGCACAACGGCATGTTGCAGATGGGCGGCGAGAAGATGTCCAAGTCGCTGGGCAACCTGGTGACCATCGAAGACTTCCTCGCCGAGCATGAGGCCGATGTGCTGCGGATGATGGTGCTTAGTTCGCACTACCGCAGCCCGCTCACCTTTACCGACGAGACCATCGCCCAAGCCGAGAAAGCGTTGGAACGCCTGCGGGGTGGGATGCGTCCGGCGCACGCCAATGCCCCTGGCGCGCCCGAGGAGGTGCTGTCGGCCCTCGACGAACAAACCGAGAAAACCCGCATCGGCTTCGAGACGGCGATGGACGACGATTTCAACTCGGCGGCGGCCTTGGGGCATTTGTTCGACCTGGTGCGCGTCATCAACGCCGCCCGGGACGCCGGCGCCACCGCGGCGCAACTTCAGCCCGCCCAGCAAGCCCTGCGCGACCTCGCGGGCGTGTTAGGGCTGGATTTGACCAAACAGCCGCCGCAAAAGCAGGGGCACGCCGAGGCCGCGCCTTTCATCGACCTGCTGGTGGAAATCCGCACCGATTTACGGGTGGCGAAACAGTGGGCGCTGGCCGACAAGATCCGCGACCGCCTGGCCGAACTCGGCGTGCAGTTGGAAGATACCCCCGGCGGCACGCTCTGGCGCTGGAAGTAGGCGATGCGCGAGGTACTTTTTGGGCGGCACCCGGTGTACGAGGCGCTGCGGGCCGGGCGACGGCGCTTTTTCCGCCTCTGGGTGGCCGAGGGCGCGCAGGTCAAGGGCGACCTGCGCGCCGCCGTCCGTGAGGCCGAGGGGCAGGGCGTGCCGGTGGCGCGTGCCCCGCGCCGAAAACTGGAAGCCCTGGTCGGCCACGACCACCACCAGGGCGTGGCGTTGGAGGCTTCGCCCTACCCGTATGCCGACCTGGGGGAGATGCTTGCTCTGGCGGCGCGCCGCGAAGAGCCGCCGTTTTTGCTTTTGCTCGATGCGTTGCAAGATCCGCAAAACCTGGCGACCTTGCTCCGCACTGCGGAGGCTGTGGGCGTTCACGGGGTGCTGCTGCCGTTGCGCCGCACCGCGACGGTCACCCCGGCGGTGGTCAACGCTTCTTCCGGCGCGGTGGAGCACCTGCTGGTGGGGCAGATGAACCTCGCGCAGGCCATCGACGCCTTGCAGGAAGCCGGTGGGTGGGTGGTCGGGCTGGAAGGCGGCGCGGAGGCGCAGCCGCTGGGAACGGTTTCCCTGAAAGGAGCGCTGGCCCTGGTGGTCGGCAGCGAAGGGCAGGGACTGCGCCGTCTGGTGCGCCAGAAGTGCGATGCCCTGCTGCGTCTGCCCATGCGCGGTAAAATGGAATCGCTCAACGCCGCGGTGGCCGGTTCGGTGGCATTGTACTTTGCCTGGCAGCAGCGCGGTTTCGTATAGCCAGGCTATTTGGAAGCAAGGGACGGGCGAGGAATAACCCTCCGAGGAGACAGAAATGCCCGAATGGATTGTCCTTGGTTCGGCGCACGCTGTGCCTGATGCTCAACATGCCAACACCCACTTCGCCCTTACCGATGGCGAGCGCACGCTGTTGATCGATGCGCCCTGCGAGGTCGTGCCCCGCCTGCGGCAGGCTGGCATTTCTCCGTGGCACCTCACCGACATCATCCTGACGCATTTTCACCCCGATCACACCGCCGGTATGCCCATGCTGCTGATGGATTCCTGGCTGCAGGGCCGCACCGCGCCCTTGCACATTTATGCCCTTGCCGATGTCATCGAGCGCCTTCGGCAACTGATGGCGCTCTATCGCTGGGAGACATGGCCCGATTTCTTCCCGGTGCATTTCCACACCATCGCCGAGAAGCCGCTCACCCCCGTGCTGGAAGCCCCCTCCTGGCA
>Ga0256833_1000903_pt1 | contig 22482 bp, 24 predicted proteins | sample 356284metaG_FD_190535 | JGI IMG/M metagenome (GOLD analysis project Ga0256833, IMG submission 190535) | Hydrothermal vent microbial communities from Mid Atlantic Ridge, Atlantic Ocean - 356-284 | ecosystem: Environmental > Aquatic > Marine > Hydrothermal vents | place: Atlantic Ocean: Mid... | reverse complement strand
CGAAATCGCTATTTCCATCCACCTTGTTTTCGCATCGAGGTGCGAAGAAATGAATCAAATCGAGAGAATATATTCCAAGGATATCGCCTTTCAAGAATGTAAGCGGTTTCTACAACGTTATTGCCCAGAAGACGCTCGGTTTATTCCTGTCGCGTCGACCTCGAAAGGGGCCTGGCTCGCGGACAGGGAAGAAAAAAGCGCCGCGATCTGTTCGACGGAAGCCGCGACATTATACCACCTCCCCATTCTTTACCGTAATATCGAGGATCACCGAAACAATACCCGTTTCGTTGTTCTAAGCGATTTTGAGAATAGGCCGACGGGGAAGGACAAAACCTCCCTTCTGGCCAACTTTTCGAAATCAAGAAAGGATCTTTCGCGTTTTTTTCGTCGTTTAACCAACGCCGGCATCACACTCATTAGGATCGATGCACTACCGGTTAAAAGTGCGAGCCCTTTTAGCTACAAGTTTTACATGGAACTGGAAGGGTATTCCCGTGACGCGCGGATCGAGCCGGTCATAAAGGAATACGGGGAAAAGATTCAGTGGCTGGGCAGTTATCCGGAAAGCGTGTAGGATCGACGAGAGAAACGCTCAAGGGAACAAGGAGACACGGCGTTTCCCTGGACATTCCTTTTGTTAATGTCATTCGTTACAGCCGGAAGGCAGGACAACCAATCTCTCCATGTCGGCGCCTAAACCGGTCATAACTTCGAAAAAGTTGGGAAAGGAAACCTTGACATATTCTGCGTCATCGATAATGGTTTCCCCGTCCGCCATCATCGCCGCGACAGCCGTGGCCATTACGATACGATGATCGTGCCGTCCATCAATATGCGCACCTCTCAAATTTGACTGATAGACCGTTAAGCTGTTGGGCGTTTCTTCAAAACGCCCTCCCATCCTGGATAATTCCTCCATGATCGATTTTGTCCGATCCGTCTCTTTAAGTCGGCTTGCCTCCACGTTTTTTAGGACAGTCTTCCCCCTGGCTCTGCAACCCAAAACGGCCAGGGCCGGAACCGCGTCAGGCGTGCCGGAGCAATCGATTTCGATTCCTTGAAGTTCGTTGCCGCCTTCAATGACAACCGTTCTCCCGTGATCAAGGAAAGACACATTCCCGCCCATATCCTTTATGATGTGCGGATACATTCGCTCACCGGCGTAATCATCGGGATCCATGCCCACGAACGTTACTTTGGAATCCGTGATCGCCGCGGCGACCATGGGATATCCCGAGCTTCCCCAATCCGATGGGACGTCGGCCTCAAAACCAACATATTCCTGGCCGCCTGGAACCGTGAATTCTTCGTAATTCCTGTGCGTCACGATTCCTCCGGCCCGTTTTATCCACCCCATCGTCATATTGACGTAAGGACGTTCCATGAGATTGTCTTCATGAATGGTGACTCCCTCCGGAGTGAGGGCGCCGGCAATCAAAAGGGGGCTGAGCCACTGGGAATTGACCCCGGGAAGTTTTGTCTCCCCTCCCTTCAAGGGACCTTTGATCACCAAAGGCGCAGTTCCCGAGCCACGGGTGGAATATACCTGGGCGCCCAAGTCATTTAAAGCGTCAATAAGCGGCTGCGTTGCCCGCCTGCATAATTGTTCGTCACCCGAGATTACCGAACATCCATCTATCAGGGAACTTATGGCACAGAGCAGGTAGAATCCGGTTCCGGAATTCCCGGCATCCAAAACACATCCCGGTACTTTGGGGTGATTGGCAACGCCCTTAAAAATCCATTCGTTTCCCCCGGAGATATCGATTTCTGCCCCCAGCGCCCGCATCATTTGAACGATCGAGAAACTATCGGCGCCGGGCAATGGATTTTTTATCCTGGAAACGCCATCCGCGAGTGAGGCCAGAACGATAGCACGCGCCGTGGCGGACTTGTTGCCTGGGATTCGGGTGGTTCCCTGGAGAGAACTTTTCTTCACGATGAATTTCACGAAAATTTCCTCCTTCTCACGTTTTCCATGGAATACACAATTTTTCAATTTTGTTGATGATCCAAGAAAAGACAAGTCCCAACATAGAAAGAATGGAAATACCGAACATCAGTTTTGTCGTTTGCATCAAATCCGCCGATGTCAGGATCATATATCCTATCCCCGCGTCCGCGGCTATCATTTCCGCGGCGACGACAAGTAAAAGCGCAATCCCGATGCCCAACTTTAAACCTGCGAAAATCATCGGAAGAGCGCTGGGTAAGATGACCTTGCGTATAATTCGTTTTCGGTCGGAACCGAGGGAAATCGCCGCCTTGATAAGCACGGGGTCCACGTTTCGGACACCGGTATAAACATTGATGACCATGGGGAAGAAAACGCCCAAGCCTATCACCGCGATTTTCGAATACTCTCCTATGCCGAGCCACAAAATCAACAAGGGAAGGATGGCAATTTTGGGAATGGGATACGTGGCAGCGATAATGGGGTTTCCTATACTTTCGGCCAGCGAAAAGAAACCCAGAAGAATGCCCACCAGCGTGCCGATGACGGCGGCGCAGGAAAATCCCCAAAAGATACGCCACAGGCTGGCGCCGATATGATGGAAAATTTCCCCGCTCAACGCCATCTTTATGCCTGTTTCAAGAATTGCGGTAGGGGCGGGCAGGAACAAAGGCGACACGAACCCCAACCGGGCGATGAATTCCCAGAGACAGAACAGGAAAAGAATTGAGAGAAAACTAACCAAGCGATGCTCCTTGCGCACTAAGAAAGTGGTTTTATCCTGTACCACCGTTTGAGATAACACTTGCCTCTGTTGAACCATCGATTCTACTCACTCAATGCGGATTTTGCCTGGTCGCGTATGTGCCCCCATATCTCTTCCGCGTAAGACAAAAATTCGGGGGCCAGCACGATGTTTTCCTCGCGGGGTCTGGGAAGATCAATGGAGATCACACTCTCCACCCGTCCCGGTCTCCGGGACAAGACTGCCACTCTATCACCCAGAAAAACGGCCTCCTGGATGTTGTGAGTAATGTAAAGCACGCTTTTATGGGTTTTTTCATAGATCTGGGAAAGTTCACCTTGCATGATCGTTCGCGTCTGCGCATCCAGTGCGCTGAAAGGTTCATCCATGAGCAACAACCAAGGATCGTTCGCGAGGGCCCTTGCGATGGATACCCTCTGCTTCATCCCCCCCGAAAGCTGGTGGGGGTATCTCTTCTCGAATCCCTTCAAGCCCACCATGTCAATAAAGTGCCGGGCGATATCTTCCCGCTCATTTTTTGGCAAGCCCCGTTCCTCCGGGCCATACATGATGTTTTTCTCGACCGTGCGCCAGGGGAAAAGGGCGAATTCCTGAAAAACCACCGACGTGAAGGGCTTGGATAAATCAGGTATGCCCTCAAAGATCACCTTTCCGGATGTTGCTGGAAGGAGCCCGGCAACAATATTGAGAAGCGTGGATTTGCCACATCCCGAAGGCCCAACGACCACGAGAAATTCATTTTCCTCGTTTGTCAGGTTGATATCCCGCAATGCCTCCGTCTTGCCGCCGGAGCCATCTTCAAAGGTTTTGCAGACATGTTCGATAACAACCCGCATGGGAAAGCGAAAGCTATCTCAGGGCTTGAGCCCAAGCTCTTTCATGGATTGTTCCCAAATGGACATATCCACGATCTTGCGAGCGTCCAGGTGTTTGCTTATCATCCCGTGGGAATAATACCAGTCGATTTGATGCTGGATATCCTTCGCAAAAAGTTTGCCGTTACGATCATTATAGTTGAGCCCCATGGCGATAAGCTTGGGTTTTCGTCCCGTGTATTTTGAAATTATCTTCATGACTTCGTCAAATTTGGGTCCCCGGACGATTTTCCCATTCCTCTTTTTGAGGCAGTTGTCGAAATAGTATCGGCAGCCTTTTATATAAGCCCGCATAAAGGCTTCTGATGTTTTCTTATCCTTCATCATCTTTTTCCCAAAAAATATCGCGGCAATCTGGTAGTTAAGATAGTCGCTGACCCAGAGCATGCGGTGTCCCATTTTTTTCGCTTCCATCACAGAACAAAACGGTTGAACCATGAAGGCAGTCTCAATGTTGTCAGAAGCCACCGTATCCATCATGTTCTTGACCCCACCCAATGGGGTAACTTTGACGTCCTTCAAGGACATCCCGTTTTTTCCCAGCATATTTCCGAGCATATAATGAAAAGTAGAGCCGATCTGGGTTACCCCCACGCGATGTCCTTTGAGATCTTTTAATGTGCGTATGCCCTGATTCCATGCCTTATTGCTAACCATGATGCCGCACAACTGATACCCTTTCCATTCCCGGCCTTTGTCGGCAACGATTTTCATTTCAACACCGCCGGCAATGGCGTTATAAAGGCCGGCGGTGATGCCCGTTGCGCCGACAACAATATCACCGGAAGCCAAGGCGACGGCGACCGGCTGTGCAGACCTGAAAAAAACCTGCTTGACATCCAAGCCCTGCTCTTTAAAAAATCCCTTTTCCACAGCAATAAAGATGGGCGCAGAAGACGTCAGCTTCAGAACCCCGACTCTTAGTTTCGTCACGGCCTTCGCCTCTTGAAAGAAAGCCATAAATACACAAGCTATAATGGTGATTGTTAATCCTTTCCATTTCATGATTTCCTCCTTTTGTAGGGGTTATCTGTTATGTTAATTCTCTCACACACTGTTTTAAAAAACAATAGTCAAAAGTACTTATACTTTCCTGTCAAATAATATGTTATTGGTTTTACCTGAGGTCTTTTTCTCCTTGGTTGAGGAGATAAAAGAAGGTTTCCACAACAGACTTTGAAAATGCTGCATCATTAATATGTCTCTCAATTTCCTCGATTGGAATGTTACTACGGAGACACGCTGTTAACTCCGTGAGCAGGGCTTGATCCGCCGCCGGATCCCAGAACGGCCCGTCCGGTTTGTCCACGGATGAAAGTCCCTTCCGCGGCCATAGGATTACCACGGGCCCCCTGGACATGTTCAGTTTCTCGGCGATGGTTTTGCCCAATAACCGGTTGTCCGAGGCATTTGTTCTGACGATGGTGGCCTGGGGATTATGGGGGTGAATCCTTCTTCCTCTGAACTTTTCCGGGACCGTTTCGGGTCCGAGAAAATTGATGAAATCTGCGCTTCCTGGAACAATAACCTGTGGAATTCCCCGCAGCCCAGCCGATGTAAGGCGTTCCGGGCCTGAAGATGCAAGCCCTCCAAGCAGATAATTACCAATTTCGTTAACGGCAAGTTCTATCACGCCGGCGATGCCCTCTTCCGTCTTCACGAATTCTTCCAGGGCTTCACCACCGGTTCCTATCGAGTGAAATACCAAAACTTCATAGCCTTCCTGTTCCAGGGAATCTTTGACCCTCAGGCCACAGTCCGTAATGGTGCCGTTCATGCTCATAACGACCAGGGGTTTTCGTGAACTGTCACGGGGGAGTTTCATCTCCACCATCCCGGAGATAGCGCCGGCAGCATTGACAAGCACCTTTTCAGTCAACCTGTTTATTCCCGCCAGGTCGGCGACGGGGGGCAGTATGAGGACATCCTTAGACCCGATGTAGGGTCTCGGCCCCGCCTGGGTGATCTTCGTAGAGACGAGAATTTTGGGGAATCCAAAAGGAAGGGACTTCAACAAAGGGGCAACAATAATGGATCCCTGTCCTCCTCCTATGGCAACCACACCATGGATTTTGCCCGATTCCGCAAGGGGATGAAGCAGGGTTTTCAACCCTCTTGCCATGATTTCCTGGGCGAATGATTCCACGCGCCGGGCCTGGAGTTCCTCAATTCGTTCCCCTCCTGCTTCGGCGACTTTTTCCCGGGAGATGTCGGGGTCGAGGAAGGGTGTCCCGAGGGTCCCCGTGTCAACGATCAGTACATCATGCCCTCGTTTTTCAACGAGGGATTTCAGGTAACTGATCTCGTCTCCCTTTGTGTCGAGCGTGCCGATGATGGCAATGACTTTTTTCATCTTTGCTCCAACTATTTTTTTGGGCTTTTATCCTTTCAATGCCCTTTCGGGAGGTTTGATATTATTCCATCACCACCTAACATACTTTGTGAGAAAAGTCGCGAGTTCGGGAAAGGAAATGAGGATGATCAATGTCAGGATAATCGCCCCCAAGAATGGCATAACACCCTTAAAAATCGTCTCCAGGGAAATATCGGGAGCAATACCCTTTAAAACGTACACATTGACGCCAACGGGGGGGGTAACTACTCCCAGTTCGCTGACCAACACGATGATAACGCCAAACCAAATGGGGTTGTAGCCGAGTCGAAGAATAACTGGATATACAAAGGGAACTGTCAGGACAACCAGGGCCATCGCATCCATGAAACACCCGCCAATAATATAAAAAAAGCAGATAAGGCTCAAAATGGCAGCGGGGGAAAGCGGGAGATTTCTCACTGAATTGACCATCAAGAAAGGTATTCTCGTTATTGCCATGAAATGTCCAAAAACGGTCGCCCCGGTGATCAGAAACAAGATCATGCACGATGTCAACACGCCGTCCTTTGTTGCAAGGATGAAGGCTTTCCATGTTATCTTTCTCTTTGCCAGGCCAATCAGTAGTGCGCCGGCGGCCCCGATACTTCCCGCCTGCGTCGGGGTAAACCACCCGGCAAAGAGCCCTCCCATCGTCAAGCCGAAAAGAATGATGGCTTCCGAAATGCCGGTAAGGGCCACGATTTTTCTCTTCCATGAAGTCTTTGGGCCTGGGGGCCCCAACCCGGGTTTTAGGTGGCAAATCAATATCGTCGTCAAGGAGAGCAGAATGGCAAGGATAATCCCCGGAATAACGCCTGCAATAAAAAGTTTCCCTATTGATTGTTCTGTCAGAATCCCGTACACGATAAAGATAGTGCTTGGAGGAATCAATATTCCGAGTGTCGCGGAGGTAGCGATACACCCTGTGGCCAGCGTATCATCGTACCTGTAACGTTTCATTTCCGGAAGGGCTATTTTCCCGATGGTTGCGACGGTGGCCGAGGTTGACCCGCAAACAGCGGCAAAACCTGCACTCGTGGCAACCGTGGCAACCGTCAGGCCACCTTTCAGGTGCCCGAAAATATCGTAAGCGGTTTTGTAAAGCTTTTCACTTATGCCGGAGGCGAAGGCATAGTTTCCCATCAAGACAAAGGCGGCAATAACACTCAGGGGATAAGATGAAAACATGGTGAAAATGTCGCGTATCAAGAGTTTGCTTCCAGCTTCAGGGGAGACCAGGTAGCAATAGCCGATCCAACCGATAAAAGCCATGGAAAACGACACGGGCATACCTAAAAAAAACATGAACAACAACAGAATGATACCCAGGATGCCTGTTTCTACCGGTGTCATCTTCAAGCCTTTTTCGTTCGAAATATTTCTATGATTTTAACAAGATAGACAAGGGAAAGAAGAACGCCGGAGATTCCCAGGATGAAAGCAAACGGATAAAGTGGAATCTTTACCGTTCCGGTGACTTCATGGGCGGCCTTGAGGGAAATGGCGTACACGAAACCTTCCCATGCAGCAACGACAAATAGCGTGAGCCCAGAAAGAGAAACGATGATCGATACAATCTTTCTTAAACGTTCGGGCATCTTCAAGACAAACATTTCAACATGAACATGCCTACCATAGATCAGCGTGTCCCCGGAAGCCAACGCGATGGCTACAAGTTGTGCTAAAAACACAATTTCGTAGGAACCACTGAAAGGTTTTTTAAATATCTTTGTGCCTATCACATCGAAGCATGTCACCAGGATAATACAGAAAAGGGCGAAACCGCCAATCATTGATAACTTATTCGAAAGTCGGTAAATAATATCCTTGAATTTCGTGGAAATGAGTATTTTCTTCATGTGCGAGGCATGCCGGGTTTTTCTGGTTGCCTGGCTGGGGATAGCGGCCAGTCTCCACACCCCCAGCCAGGACAGGTTTTTATTTACTTGATTCGGATTTCCTTGGGACCGGTTACGGATTTTATCCCCGCTTCAGCTTGCTTTTTCGTCCAGTATTTAATTTGTTTTTTTACATACCTCAACATTTCACTTAGACTGCCCTTTGAATATCCCTTGGCCATGAGCTCCTTCAAATAGGCACCTTTAACCGGTTCAACGGCTTTCTTCCATCTTGATACTTCATTTGATGATAGGTCAATAAACTTCACGCCGTGTTTTTCCCCGAATTTAAGACCACCAAGGTCTACCTTGTTCCAAATCTGCGCCGACTTTTCCTCATACTCCTTGGAAACCCTGTTAAAAACTTCCTTTTCCGAAGGGCTCAACTTGTTCCATACCTTCTTGTTCATTACGACATAGAATGTGTAAATATTCCCGATTTGCCAGCTCTTCGTAACGTACTTCGATACTTCGGCCAGCCTGAACGATCTCAGTGTCTCAATAGGTGTCATGGAACCGTCCACAACGCCTCTTGCCATAGCTTCATAAATCTCGTTCATGGGAACGGGTTTAGGTGTCGCCCCCAACCTTTCCAAAACATCCCCGACACGTCCAGGGCCACGAATCGTCAGGCTTTTAAGGTCGGACATCTTGTACACAGGTTTCTTGGCTAAAATTATCACGTTCGGTGGACACGTGTTAAACCAAAGGATATGAAATTTATTCCATTCTTTTGGCTTGAATTTTTTATAAAAGTTATTGGCGACGTGCGTTCCCACCCATGCACTCGGGAAACCCAACGGTAAATCAAGCATTTCAGTAATCGGGAATCGGCCCCTGGTATATTCTACGTGAGAAAACCCGATGTCGGCAATACCCTGCAGGACACCATCCGCAACCTTGGTAGCCTTGAGAAGAGAGCCCCCGCCGAAAAATTCTATTTTTATTTTGCCGTTAGATGCCTTGCTCATATCACTGCAAAATTTTTCAAGCAACTTCGATTGAGGGGCGGCCGTAGGAAAATAAGATGCAAAACGTAGGACGGTTGTTGGTTTGGCTTCAGACACAATCGGCATCATGACAGCGAAAATTCCGCTCATAAATATCAGGGGCACCACAATCCCTGACAATCTATTTAGACTGACTTTTTTCATCTTGAACCTCCCTTAATGACATATTTTCAAGGTTTAATTGGTGCTCACCTCCTTTCCTGTCCATAGGCCGGACCCCACATTCCCGGCCTTACACGATGACTTTAAACAAGTCACTGAATTTTCTCATTATCCTCTGCCTTAAATCATCCGATGCCCTGTTCACCAAAGGAAACTCGTCTTTCCAGTGATAAGGCCTGCAAGCGTTGATGAATACCTTAGCGGTCGTGTAATTCTTCCTCGCCCGTTTTTCCGGATTAAGCATGGGGTCAAGGGGACTTGTCAAAAAACCGGGTACGATATCGATGTAGTCTTCCGGATCACAGCGTGTGCATACCGCCCAGAGAACCTCATCAAGGTTCGATGGGTCGATGTCTTCATCCACGGTAATAATATACCGGCCTGTACATGCGCCTCCCTGCAAGAACGCTCCCGCCAAGGTCGCGATCTGCTTTGCGTGTCCCAAGTACCGCTGTTTTAGGGAGATGACAGCGATAATCCGGTTTCCCGGACCATGCACGTAAACACCCCGGATATCCATCATCCCCGCTTTTTCGAGTCTGTTCCATAAAAAACTGGCGGTATGAAGCGGAATGGGAAACCATGTGTTGACGGGAGGCTTTACGGGGGGTTGCCCGAACAGGATGGGATCATTCCTATGATACAGTGTTTTGATCTTCACGACCGGTTCATTTCGCGTGCCTGAGGCATAATACCCCTGCCATTCACCGAAAGGGCCTTCCGGACGGCTGTCTTCCTCGGGAGGGGGTGAAAATCCACACGCGACAATTTCCGCGGAAGCCGGGATGGGAAGTCCTGTTTCCTCATCAACTATCACCTCGATGCCCTTACCTTTGATGTACCCGGCAAAATCATATTCAGACATGCCCCAGGGAAGGCCGATGGTGGAAATGCCAAAAAGAAGCAAGTCCTGGCCAAAGCACATGGCCACGGGGCAGGGTTCACCCTTGGCCCAGTATTTTTCACGCATGATCGTCGCATGTTTCCCCGGGGAGGCATAAAACGCCAGAGTCGCCTTATCCTGTATCATTACCCTGTAAGTTCCAAAATTTATCCAGCCTTCATCCGGGTCCCTTGTGATCGTGATAACCCCCGTTCCTATGTAACGGCCTCCGTCATGCATGTGCCACTTGGGAGTAGGAATTTTGAAGATATCGATGTCATTCCCCTTAAGGACATTTTCCTTGATGGGGCCGTTGTTTACAACAACCGGCGAAACGGGGTGGAACGTGTTCAACCTATCCTTGAAATCAGCGACACAATCCAGGTCACTCATCTCTTCTGGAAACCCAAAAGCCAGTTTTTGCCCTTCCCTGTGATGGAGGAGATTCGTCGCGACCCTGTAACCCCTTGGATACCCTTTAATATCATCAAAAAGAAGTCCTGGACCTTGCTTTTCCGCCATGAGTTCGTTTATCGTTCCTATTTCAAGATCCCAGTCAGCACCGTTGACGATTCTCAACTTCCCTCTTTTCTCCAATTCATCCAAAAATCCCCTTAAATCATTTATCATCGCGCCATTCCCTCCGTTTAAAGTTTCATATAATGAACCACAGTTATATATTTGAGTTGATTTTAGCAGCGGTTTTTGATAATGTCAAGGAAGAAAAGTGAAAATATAGCAACATGAGCAAAATTTTTTATGGTGAATAATGGATGGTATAGATTCTGAATTGCGCTATAGGGTCCAAGTTCTTGACCGTGCGTTGGACGTGCTCGACTGTTTTACGTTCACAGAGAGGGAGCTTTCTCTGGCGGAAATCGTCCGCAAAACGGGGTTAAATAAGACAACTATAAAAAGAATTCTTTCAAACCTGACCCGGAGGAAGTATCTTCACCAGGATCCCGGAACCAAGAAATACCGACTTGGATTGAGGCTGTTTGAACTCGGGGGCATCGTCTTCTCGTCATTTTCCCTGAGAAAAGCCGCCGATCATTACATGGAATATTTCAGGGATAAAACAGGAGCCACCGTGCTTATGGGGACCGTCATGGAGGATCAACTCGTTTACATTGATAAGCGCGAGGGTCACAGTTTGATTCGAATTTCCTCGGAAATCGGCTGGCGACGTCCCCTGAACTATGGAATGCTCGGGATGGTGCTGCTGGCCTACAGGGACACAAGGTACGTGAAAAAAATACTTGGGGCATATCCCTTGAAGCCCTATACACGCAATTCCATTATCGACGAGGGCCAATTCTTCACGCGTCTCGAGGAAATCCGTAAAAGGGGGTATGTCATTGAACGTGAAGAGGCGGTGGAAGGGATTATCGGAATCGCCGCGCCCATAAAAGATTACACCGAAAAAACAGTGGCCGCCCTTGGAATCGCTCTCCCGATCGGCCAGGACAAGACGGGTGACCTATTCAATGCACTCGCAAATGAGCTAAAAAAAGCCTGCGAAAATATTTCCAGCAACATGGGGTTTAAAAAAAAAGATTCGCACACTCGATGAACCCTGCGCATAAATCTTTTCTCTCGCGTGAAGGCTCTCCATAGCGCACGTATGTTTTTAAGGCATTGGCCTGGGAGGATAATCCATTGCCCCTGCGTTAGGCATAAAAAATATGCCCGTGATTTTCTCTGGAGAAATCCACATCTTTCCCTTGCAAAAAAGATACGTCTGTGTTAACAAGGGCTCCGATTTAGAAAAATCACTTCCGGCATTCCTTTGGTGGCACGAGATGTCTCTGGACCGGGGGGAAGAAAAACCGAAGGAGGAACGTATGGCCATTATCACCATGAAACAGTTGCTGGAGACGGGCGTCCATTTCGGGCACCAGACCCGTCGCTGGAACCCCAAAACCAAGCCCTACATCTTCGCGGCGAAAAACGGTATCTACATCATTGATCTGCAGAAGACCGTGCCGCTTTTCGAGAAGGCGTATCACTTCGTCCGCGACACCGTCGCGAAGGGAGGCGAGATCCTCTTCGTGGGGACAAAGAAGCAAGCCCAGGAATCGATACGCGACGAGGCTCAGCGTTGCGGGATGCACTACGTGAATCACCGCTGGCTGGGGGGCACCCTAACGAATTTTCATACCATCAAGAAGAGCATCGAGCGTTTGAAGAAACTGGAAGAGATGGAAAGCGGCGAAACCAGCGTCATCTTCGAGAGCCTGCCCAAGAAGGAGAAACTCCGGCTGAGAAAGATTCGCGTCAAGCTGGAAAGGTCTCTGGGCGGCATCAAGAACATGGAAACCCTACCCCAGGCCGTCTTCATCGTGGACACGAAGAAGGAATACATCGCCGTGGCCGAGGCCCGGAAGCTGAAGATTCCCGTCGTGGCTATTTTGGACACGAACTGCGACCCGGACGAGGTGGATTATCCCATCCCCGGCAACGACGACGCGATCCGTGCCATCCGTCTTTTCTGCTCCAGGATGGCCGACGCGGTCCTGGAAGGGAAGCGGATCCGCGAAGAACTCATGCAGGCCGAGCAGGACAAGGAGATGGAGGAGCCTGAGCCGCCGGAAAAATCCATCATGGAGATGGAAAATGTTTCCGACGAGGAAGCGGCTGAGCCTGAGGCTGAACCTGAGGCGGTCGAAGTCCCCGTGAAGGAAGCCGCTGAGGAAACGCAGGAAAAAGAAGAAGAAAACGCCGAGAAGAGCGAAATGGAAGCGGAGGAATCGAAAGAAGCCGACGATGTGAAGGAGGAAGGGTAAAATGGCGATTGGAGCACAACAGGTCAAGGAACTGAGAAACCGGACGGGTGCGGGTATCATGGACTGCAAAAGCGCCCTGACGGAAGCCGGCGGGGATATAGAAAAGGCCATTGAGATCCTACGGACTAAGGGACTCGCAAAAGCGGCGAAAAAGGCGGGACGCATCGTCTCCGAGGGCCTGGTGGGATCATATATCCACGCGGGCGGCAAGATCGGCGTCCTGGTGGAGGTCAACTGCGAGACAGATTTCGTGGCCAAGACGGACGACTTCAAGCAGTTCGTGAAGGATATCGCGATGCACATCGCGGCAAGCTCTCCACAGTTCGTGAAACGGGAAGAGGTCCCCGAGGATGTCAAGGAAAGGGAAAAGAAGATCTACGAAACCCAGGCGAAAGAAGCCGGAAAGCCTGAAAAGATCATCGACAAGATTGTGTCGGGAAAACTGGACAAGTTCCTCTCCGAGATCTGCCTGCTGGAGCAGCCGTTCATCAAGGATCCCGACAAGACCATCAACGATCTCCTTCAGGAGACCATCGCGAAGCTGGGAGAAAACATCTCTATCCGCCGTTTCGTCCGTTACCAGCTATGCGAGGGCCTGGAAGAAGAGGCGGCATAAAACCGGGATAGTCCGATGAGAAATGTCCTTCCCTACAAGAGAATCCTCCTGAAACTCGGGGGAGAAAGCCTTTGCGGGTCCGAGAACTTCGGGATCGACGATGCCATCCTCTCCAGGCTGGCGGAGGAGATCAAGGAGGTCCGGAACCTGGGCGTTGAGATCGCCATCGTCATTGGGGGCGGAAACATTTTCAGGGGTGGGCCGGCCACCGAGAAGGGAATGGACCGGACCACGGCTGATTACATGGGCATGCTGGCCACGGTCATCAACGCCCTGGCATTACAGGACGCCCTGGAACGGGCGGGTGTCTATACCCGGGTGCTGACTGCCATTGAGATGCACGAGATCGCGGAGCCCTACATCCGGCGCCGTGCCATCCGCCACCTTGAAAAGGGGCGCATCGTCATCTTCGCGGCGGGGACAGGCAATCCCTATTTCACCACCGACACTGCCGCATCCCTCCGCGCCCTGGAGATCCAGGCGGATGTTATCATGAAGGCGACCAAGGTGGACGGGGTCTATGATAAGGACCCCATGGCCTTTGCGGACGCCACACGGTTTGGAGAACTGACATACCTGGAAGTGCTGGAGAAAAGCCTGAAGGTCATGGACACCACGGCCATCTCCATGTGCATGGACAATAACCTTCCGATCATCGTTTTCAATCTTTTCAAGGAAGGTAATCTCAAGCAGGTGGTCCAGGGAGCCCCCTTGGGAACCCTTGTCAAGTGATTGAGCAAGGAGGTCAAATATGAATCCTCAGTGGGAAAAGGATTTCAAGGGAAGGATGCAAAAAAGCATCGAAGCCTTAAAGGGTGAGCTGAACCGTGTTCGCACCGGGCGTGCCTCCATCGCCCTCCTCGACGGGATCAAGATCGACTATTACGGAACCCCGACACCGTTGAACCAGGTAGCGACGTTGGCGGTTCCCGAGAGCCGTCTCATCACGATTCAGCCCTGGGACGCCAGCATCATCGGCGATATCGAAAAGGCCATTTTGAAGTCGGAACTGGGGCTTGTCCCGACCAGCGACGGGAAGATTATCCGCATTTCCATTCCACAGTTGACGGAGGAACGCCGGAAGGAATTGGTCAAGGTGGTCAAACGGCTGGGGGAAAACGCCAAGATTGCCATCCGAAACATCCGGCGGGACGCCAACGACTTCGTGAAGAAGAAAGAGAAAGAAAAAGAGATTTCCCAGGATGAAATGAAGAAAAACCAGGAAGAGATTCAAAAAATGACGGATGATTTCATCGCCGAGATCGATTCCCTCGTCGCAGCCAAGGAAAAGGAAATCATGGAAATTTAGCAGACGCTGAATTTCGTGAAGGAGGTGAAAACAAATGTATGTAATCACGGAAGAGTGTGTAGCCTGCGGAACATGCGCGGAAGAATGCCCCAGTGACGCCATCGAGGAAGGAGACATCTACGTCATCGACCAGGATAAATGCACGGAGTGCGGAACCTGTTTCGAGGTCTGCCCCGTCGAGGCGATCGTGGAAAAATAACACGCAATCCCTTCAATAGACACATGAAGGTGGGAATTCTCTCCCACCTTTTTTTTGGGGATCGTGGGGATTTTAGGGCTGACGCGCCTCTTGTTTTGAGAACGTTTTATTTGCCTTGGGCCGACGAGGGAACAAAGGACATGGTGTCGATAACATTCCCAACCTTGTAGGTCAACTCCAGGCGCTTGCCCGTAAAACCGAAGGACATTACTCCTTTGAGAAGCTCGAGATACCGTCGTTCCAGGGCCATGACCTTTTCATCGCACATCTTCTTCGTGGTTAAAAGGGCCGTGATCTTAATCTCTCCTACAATATCCTCCCGCATCTGGACCTTTCCGGCGTAGCGGTTACACCCAGCGACACCTGTGGCCTTTCCGCCCTGGAAAACGAGGGTTATCCGAGGTGTCGCTGGCAGGGGTTTATCCTTCCAGCGCAAGCGTTCCAAACGCCAGATTGTCCCACCCAGGTCGGCGAGCGTGAACTTACCGAGAACCTTGGTTTTCCCCGGGATCAGCTTACCTTCTTTCAATGTCCAGGTTTGAAGAACCTTTTGCGAAGGACAGCACAGGGGATCCTTGGGTCCCTGCCGGAGTATCTTCAGGGCAATTTCCCCGTCGCGAATCTCTCCTCCCAGGATCTCTACCCTGTCCCCCAGTAAGACCGTGGCGATGTTGTCCGCCTTGTTGTTCTTTTCCGCGAGAACCGCGAGATAATAAAAGACCCCCGTTCCTCCCGAATTCTGCCAGAGGATGACCGCCACTTCCGGTTTTCCATCTCCCGTCAGGTCTCCCGTAAGGCGGAAGTCTTTCATGAGTCCGGCAATCGCCTCGATCGTGCCGCCGGAGGCGGCGAATTTTCCCTCCCAGCTCCCGTTCTTTAATGTAATGCTTTCCGCCCCTTCAGCAATCCCTTTGTAGGTCGCGTTCGCGGGATCTATCGTCGTGGCGCTTGCAGAAAAAGCCGCCAGGCAAAAGGCGGCACAAATGAAAAGAATCAATAATGTTTTCGATTTCATATCCATCTCCTCTCATAGGGTCCCAAACGTGAAAGCTTCGTGCCGATACAAAGGATTTCCTAACACGTTTCCGTCAATTGTTCAACTTCCCGGCAAAAATCCCCGGGTTGTTTATCTCTGGGGCAGATAGAAATCCCCACGAACCCATCTTTGTTGAGGCCCTCATGGGCGAAAAGACTTAAAGCTCATGGAAAGTTTTTACCCTCCTTAACGGCCGGTCGGGGGCTTGGAACGATTTGGGCGCAGGAGCAACGGGGCGTAGCGTAGCCTCGCTGTTCCTCGCAATCCATGTGGATCTATCATCTTGATAGGAGGCGTGATTCAATTTTGATGTAATGGGACTTTTTGCTCTCTTCGCATGTTCTTTTCTCCCGGAATTCTCGGGGCGCCGCCTTGTTTTTTCCGGAACCAACGCCGGATAAGTTCCCGTCTGAACTGCTGTTGAAAAAGAAGATACTGGCCCATCTGCCTTTCAGAAAACACGGACTTCAGTTTTTTATATTCTTCCCTTGCCAAGGCGGCGATTCGTTCGTTGAGATCAAACAATTTGGAAGCAAGGATGTCGATTTTCACGGCCTTGCCGTTCCTTGCGTTGACCAGGTTCCGTATCTTTCTTGTCAGGGTTCTTTTTTCCTGCATTAGCTCGGCCCTTTTTCGATCCATTTCCTTGATGATGGGGAAGACCTTGAGGGCGGTTTCACTGTCCAGATTAAGGGCCTCCATCAATTTCCACATCTTGATTGTCTCAATCTTTTCCATCATCCGCTGGCGATTGTGATTCGGAACGGGTTTGGCCCAGACAGTTCCGGACATGGCAAGAAGCAGAGCGAAAAACATTCCACCCAAAATTTTCGTTTTCAACGTGCGTCTGGATTGCATCTTAAAATCCTCCTTTCCGTTAGTCGTTTCTATACTCTTTAGACACGGAATCCGTCAAAAGGTTTACTGGAATTTCGTTTTCAAACGAGATATTTTTGTGTTATGAAAGAAATCATGATGGGAAATGAAGCGGGATGCCAAGGGAAAACGATCTTATTTTGATGCTGGTCATCTTTGGTTCCATGGCGTGGGGGATCTTTGCCCCATCCGTTGGGACGTTTCTCCGACCTTATCCCCTCTATTTCATGATGTTTCTTCTTTTTCTGAGTTTCCTTTCCATTGAATTGCCTGATATTGGAGAGGCCCTCGCCAAACGGTGGGGGATCTCGATCTGGCTTGCTGTTTTTAAACTCCTCATCCTGCCGGTTCTCGTCTTTTTCATTCTGAAGGTGACGTTCCCGGCCTTTGCCTTGGCAGGTCTGCTTCTCAGCGGGGTTTCCACGGGGGTTGTGGCCCCCTTTATCGCCACCCTGGTTGGCGCGAACGAGCCCCTGGTTTTGCTCCTCGTCGTAGCAACATCCCTGTTAACGCCCTTTACGCTTCCACTTGTCGTCAAGTTCCTGGCGGGAAGAAACATGGAGATCTCTATCTTTGCCATGATGCGGATGCTGGCTATGGTGATTTTTATCCCCATCTTCCTGGTGGAATTGTTGCGGAGGACCTGGCCTCCCGTTTCCTCGTTTCTCTTGAGATATCGTTATCCCACATCACTGGTTATCTTTGCCGCCATCAATCTTGGCGTCTTTTCTAAGTATTCCAGGTATTTCCATCAGAGACCCGGTTCGATTCTCTCCGCGATCCTGATGGCGTTTTTCTTGGGGGGTCTTTACTTCGTTCTGGGGATCTCGGCCCTGTGGAAATCCCGGGTGGACAACCAGGTGGCCTCCGCTATTATCCTGGTCAATGTGAACAACGTTCTCATTATCGTGTTTGCCGCACAGTTTTTCGGGCCTTTGGAAGCGACACTGGCGGCCTTGTATATGATTCCCTTTTTTCTCGTAATTTTTCCTCTCAAGCAATTTAGTTTGAGAAAACAGGCATGAGATTTTCGTAATCAGTTAAAAAAGGCAGGAATCGTCCCGCGCTGATTTGACGTGTCACCTATTAGTTGTTACTATTATCTCAAAATAAAAACAGTAAAAGGAGACGAAAAATGAGTGCCGAAGAAATGGAAGAATACGGAAATTTACCATCCGTTCTGGGCGATCTTCAAAAGAACTGGGGTTGGATCTTCGCGTTGGGAATCGTTTTCCTCGTCCTGGGGGTCATCGGGCTGGGGATGACTGTGTTTTTAACACTGGTTACCGTCCTCTATTTTGGGATCCTTCTTTTGGTTGGCGGCGTGGTCCAAGTTGTCAGGGCTTTTCGAACGAAAGGGGAAGGAAACATGGCCTTTCACCTCGTTATGGCCGTGCTTTATGGATTGGCGGGGATCGTGATTATTCAGCACCCGAAGCTTGCTTCCGCCTTTTTTACTGCGGTTATCGCCTTCGTTTTAATCTTTCAGGGTGTTATGCGGGCCGTCCTTGGGTTTCGTCTACGGGGGCACCTGAATTCCTGGTTCTGGCCTTTTTTCGCGGGCCTCATCTCTATCCTATTGGGCTTGATCATCCTGGCGCACTGGCCCGTCTCGGGTCTCTGGGTCATCGGCCTGTTCATCGCGGTGGAAATGATCGTCCAAGGATGGACCTATATCATGCTTGGATTGGCTGCGAAGTCAATTTCTTGAAAAAGATGAAAGGAGAAAAAGGATAGTTGAAAAAAAAAGGCTTCACGGCGGCGGGTATCTTTATCGTCTTGGCATGTTTCTCAGCCTTTTTTGCCGTTGGGTGTGCGACGCAGGCCCGGACGGGCGCGCTGACGGGCAGCGGGATCGGGGCCTTGGCGGGTCAGATCATTGGCCACAATACGACCAGCACCCTCATCGGGGCCGGGATCGGAACGGGTATCGGCTACGTCATTGGAAACGAGATGGACAAATCGAAGGCAGCGAAACAGAAAATAGCAAAAACCTATGCCCCCCTGGGCGGAACGTCGTGGAAGGTGGTTTCCATCGTTCCGGCCAAAAAGGTCCCCAAGTTTACCTCGAAGATTGTCGAGTTCCGGAATGACGGGCATGTGGTGACCACCACGGTCTACCCGGACAAGAGCAAGGACGTCACGAATGAAAACTACCGGGTGACGGGGAACACCTTGATCGTAAACCGAAAGGGCTACCTGGTAAACTATAAATACCAGATAAACGGTAGCACGATGGTTGCTAGGGCGGACAAGATCAGAGTTACTCTGAAACGGTTAAAGTAACGGGATACACAAAAACGGAATTGAAATATAGTTGCGAAAAGGTTGCCGAGGGATTGCGGCAACCCTTTTTCTTGACCTTCATAGTAGAACGAAACAATGAAACTGGGCTCAAATCAGGATCAAAGGGGGTATGGAGATGTCGAAAACGGATGAGAACCTTTTGGCCGGTTTACGGGACGAAAGCGAAACTTACATGCGTTACCATGCCTTTGCCCGGCAGGCGGAAGCGGAAGGGCTCGCGAACGTGGCGCATCTCTTCCGGGCGATTGCCGAGGCGGAAACCGTTCACGCCTTGAATCACCTTGATGCCTTGGGCGGGGTGGGAGAGACCTCTGAGAATTTGAAGACTGCCTTGAGCGAGGAAGAGGGTGACCTGTTTACCATGTATCCGGAATTCATCAGGCAAGCGAGGGCGGAAGACCGGACCGAGGCCGTCATGAGCATGACATGGATTCAGCAGTCGGAAAAGGCTCATTTCGGTCTTTTTAGGAGTGCCTTGGAAACCCTCGCACGCGAAGAGGGAGATATCGAAATGGAAGACTATTACCTCTGTGCCAACTGTGGTTACGTGGCCGTCGGCGTGGCCCCTGCCAGTTGCCCGGTGTGCAGGGCTCCGCAAAAAATGTTCAGGAACATCACGTAATCCGCTAATTCCCGAGGACGAACGCCGTATAGACTTCAAAGCCCGTGTGGATTTGGATGAGCCCCACCAGGATGATCAGGGTGTTATTGATTCCATGAAGCAGGGGAAGAAGTCGTCTTTTTTTCTTTTTTTTGTTCATGGCAACGCCCGTGATGATGCCGAAGACGATGAGAGGAACAAGAATCAGGCCCGTTATGCCGTGGCTTCCCGTTATAAGGAACTTGTTCCATGATAGCCGAACGACAGATAGGCCTCCGGCGATCCCGGCGAGCAGGGCAATCAGGGCGACGAGCCCAAATCTGACATGACGTTTCCACAAAAAGCGCCGTTTCTGTTTCAAATGGAGCATGAGGAAGCGTTGAAGCCCCAGAAAAGCGACGTAAAGGGACAGCAAAATAGCGCACCCTTGCACGATCGGATGAATGAGATACATGAAATTTCCTATTGAGGCCCGGGCGAGAAAAGGTTTCTCCCCCGGGCGCAGTTAAAGGTTACTTGAATTCGTGGAGAAGGATGAAGTCGTTCTTGACGCGGGTTCCATGGCAGCCGATGCACCCCTTGGGTTTTCCGTAGGGTTTCGCCTGCCCTGACAGGTTGTATTTCGCCCAGAACCAGTCCCCGTCCTTGGGGTTGTAGCCCTTGACTTTGTACATGACGGTGATGATTTTGAGCTGTTTCTTCTTATTGTAGTTTTCCTTGACAATGATGCTTCCATACTTCACCGGCGGATTGGGAGAGCTCAGGGCGATATCGTTGACGAAAACCTTGTGAAAAGGACCGTGGGGCGCACGCCCCGGCTGCATACCCTTGTGATCCGGCCAAGGTTTCCAGCTCTTGTAAGGCGAGGTCACCGTAATGTACGACCATAGGCTCGCGGGATCCGCCTTTGGAAGGGCTTTTTGTCCGGCCAAAAGCGGCAGGGCCACACTGCCAACGACAAAGACGATGGCGACAATCAAGCTTGTTTTTTTCATGTTTCCTCCTTAATAGTTATTTATATTAATATATGCCTATATTTCCTTTAGTCAAGTGAAAAGTTCGCGCGGTCAAAGTAGCTTTTCCATGTAAACCACGCCACAACCACGTCTGTCCTATCAGTTTCATCGGTTTATCTACCTAACACATACCTGTAAGATGGAGAACCTTCATTTGAGTTTGAAAAATTTTTATCTCCAAAGCCATTCTTCAAAGAAACGTAAACTCATCGGACGGATACGGATTCCTCCGGCCGCTTCCCCGAAAACCCCCGCTGTGGTATAGTTTCGCCCATGGATTCAGCCGGGAAAAAACCGATCATTGTCATCGTGGGGCGGCCCAACGTGGGCAAGTCGAGCCTCTTCAACCGCCTGATGGGACGCAAGAAGGCGGTGGTGGAGGACCTGCCGGGGGTCACGCGGGACCGGAACTACGGCGACACCGTTCTCCTGGATACCTTTCCCGCCACCCTCATCGACACGGGCGGGTTCGAGCCAAACCCCGACGAACCGACCCGGAAAGAGGTTCAGCAGCAGTGCCAGATGGCCATCGAGGAGGCGGACCTCCTCTTTTTCCTGGTGGACGGCAAAAGCGGCCTGCTGCCGGACGACCGGGACCTGGCGCGCCTTCTCATCAAGACCCAAAAGCCCGTGTTTCTTCTCGTCAACAAGATCGACCATCCCAAGCAGGAGGGAATGGCCTTCGATTTCTATACCCTGGGGTTTGAAAATATCTATCCCGTCTCCGCGCTCCACGGGTCGGGCATCGACGATGTCCTGGAGGCCGCGGCGCCGTTTCTCGAGAAGATTGCCGCGGCGGCGGAGGGAGAAGAAGGGAAAGGGCTTCGGCTAGCCGTGGTGGGAAAACCCAACGTGGGAAAGTCTTCGCTCGTCAACAGCCTCCTGGGACAGAACCGGGTCATCGTTTCGGACATAGCCGGCACCACGCGTGACGCCATCGACACCACGTTGACCTACGGCGGCTTTCCCATCACCCTCATCGACACGGCGGGAATCCGGCGCAAGAGCCGCATCTCCCAGAAGATGGAGCGTTACGCGGTGGTCTCCGCCATCTCGAGCATCGACCGGTGTGACATCGCCGTGCTGGTCATGGACGCCCCCCAGGGAGTGACGGACCAGGACGCCAAGATCGCCGATCTCATCGTGCAGAAAGGGAAGGGGGCGCTCATAGCCCTGAACAAGTGGGACCTGGTGGAAAAGGAGACCAACACCTTCCGGGATTACGTGCGGCAGCTCTACGGGGATCTTGCCTTTTTCTCATTCGCCCCGGTGGTTTCCATCTCGGCAAAGACGGGGAAGCGGGCCATGAAGGTTCTGGATGCCGCCCTGGAGATATACCGTCGCGGCCAGGAAAGAATTCCAACATCACGGCTCAACGAGGTCCTGCGGGAGATCGTCGCCCGTCACCCTGCGGGACGCAACCGGGGCAGGAAGATCAAGATTCTCTACGGGACGCAGGCGCGCACGTTTCCGCCCACCTTTCTCCTCTTCACGAACGCCCCCGAGGCCGTTGCCCCCGCCTACCGCCGTTTCCTGGCCGCCCGGCTGCGGGAGGCCTTCGATTTCACGGGGCTGCCGATAAGGCTTGTATTCAAACGAAAATAGGCTGCTTTTCCCCGTCAACTGCAACAAGGAAATGTCCTTCAAATCCTTGTCATTACCCCGCCTCGAAGTAGATGCAATGGGCCGGACAGATGTTGTCGGCGCAGGCGGGCACGAGGCCCTTCTCGACGCGGTGAAAACACATGTTGCATTTCATCGCCACGTCGGCCGTTTCGTTGAAGGCGATGGTGCCGTAGGGACAGGCCTCC
>Ga0256833_1000902_pt1 | contig 22489 bp, 22 predicted proteins | sample 356284metaG_FD_190535 | JGI IMG/M metagenome (GOLD analysis project Ga0256833, IMG submission 190535) | Hydrothermal vent microbial communities from Mid Atlantic Ridge, Atlantic Ocean - 356-284 | ecosystem: Environmental > Aquatic > Marine > Hydrothermal vents | place: Atlantic Ocean: Mid... | reverse complement strand
AAACATCTAATGGGAAATAAGGAGGTCACATTATACTGTATGGGTCAAAATCGGGGATAAGGGATATATCAGCGGACTTTCTGCCCATAAATGGTAAAACAGCATCCTTAAACAAAGCCCTTAAAAATCGTCTTTGCTGGGATTTAAGAATTATGTGATAGCGGTACTTCCTGTGTATTCTGTATAAAGAAGCCTTAACCGGGCCCATAACTTTAACGAGATTCTTTTTATTTGCATCCTTTATTTTCTCGCCCACACATTCTGCAAATTCCTTAACCCTTTGCTCATTTACTCCCTTTATCTCAATGACAAGCAACTTTGAAAATGGAGGATATCCCGCCTTTTTTCTAAAAATAATCTCTCTTTCATAAAATGAAATGTAATCGTGTGCTTTAACAAACTGGTAAATGTAATGCTCCTTTTTGTATGTCTGGATAATTACATGACCGGGAAGTTCTCTGCCTGCCCTTCCACCAACCTGTAAGAGTAGCGAAAAAGCCCTTTCAGACGATCTGAAATCTGGGAAAGAAACAAGACTATCTGCGTCAACAACAACAGCAAGCCTGAGATAGGGGAAATGATGCCCCTTTGCTATCATTTGCGTACCAACAACGATGTCAATCTCCCTTCTTTTCATTCTACCTGCAAAGGCCTCAAAGGCATGTTTGGTTGAAACGGTATCCCTGTCAATCCTTTCAATCTTTGCCGTGGGGAACAATGCTTTAAGTTTTTGCTCCACCCTTTCAGTTCCGTACCCTATCATTTGAATAAAGTTATCTCCACATTCAGGGCAAACAAAGGGCATCTCCTTGCCAAATCCACAGTAATGGCATTGAAGTGGATAGAAATCTGTTTTTGAATGCACTGTTAGAGAAACAGAGCAATTTGGACACATCTCAATGTACCCACACCTCCTGCACATCAAAAAAGGAGCAAAACCTCTCCGGCTAACAAAAACAAGAACCTGCTCTTTTTTTTCAAGGCTTTCCTTTATCTCCTCTATAGTGGTTTGAGCAAGAATTTCTTTTTTCCCACCAGACCTTTCAAATTCCTTCCTCATATCGACTATTTCAACCTGGGGAAGGTCAAATCCCCCGGCTCTTTTCGGTAAAATATGCAATCGGTACTTCCCACTTCTTGCATTATAAAAACTTTCTATCAGAGGGGTTGCAGACCCTAAAATAACAGGAATTTTAGAAAGATTTGCCCTGAACAAAGCACAGTGCAGGGCATTGTACTTTGGATACCTTTCCTGTTTGTAGGAATGATCATGCTCTTCATCCACTATGATTAGACCAAGGTTTTTAAGGGGCGCAAAAACAGAAGAGCGGGTACCAACCACTATCTTTACTTTACCTGTCAAAACCCTCAACCACTCAGATGTCCTTTCCCCGTAACTTAACCCGGAATGTATTATGGCAATTTCCCTTCCAAACCTGACTTTAAGTCTGGACACAGCGGATGGAGTCAACCCTATCTCAGGTACCATATAGAGAACTGTTTTACCCTGCTCAATGACCAGTTCGGCACACCTTAAATAAACCTCCGTTTTGCCTGAACCGGTCACACCAAAAAGGTAAAAAATACCCTCTGGATTTGATTTAAACCTTTCGATAAAATCTTCTTGATACTGTGTGAGTTTTATAAAATTTTTTATTGAGGGATTTTCCTTAATCAAAGATGGATAATCATAAAAGCACTTTACAAAACCCTTCTCCTCAAGTTTGTTAAAAGGATAATATGAGGAGATCCCAAGTGTGTCTTTTAACTCCGAGATAAGAAAGAAATTAACTCCCTTGCTTTTGTTTAAATACTCAAGTATCCTGAATTGATCAGGTTTGCTTTTCTCAAACTCTTTTAGCAGAGATTCCGGTGGCATTTTAATAAGGGTAACCGACTTCCTCTTAATAGTTTCCATCCCTTTAATCGGATTTGAAATCTCCCTTTTTACCACACCTATCTTTAATAGATTTTTCAGGATATCTGCAACATCTTCCCCGAAAATTCTCTTTAATTCTTTTAAAGTTGCAGGAGACCTTTTCAAAACATCAACAACCCCTTTTTCCTTTTCGGTAAAAAACAGATGTTCTTTAGTTTTGTCAACACAATACCGATACTCAATACTTTTAAAGATCTTGCGAGGAAACGCCAATGAATAGAATACTGCCTGATCCACAAAATAGTAAGAGGATATTCTTTTAATGAACTTCATATAAAAATCTGGTAAAACGGGGAAATCGTCTAACACTCTCTGAATTGAGCGATAGTTCAGGTTAAAATCAACATTATTATCCTTTTCAATTACAACCCCAGCATAATCCTTTCCTTTTACCCTTACAATACAGAAAGAACCGATACATACATCTCTTTCAGAGAAATAGGTATAGGTTTTTTTCAACTCTAAAACAGCAACTTTATAGTATTTCATACACTTACCTTCTGACAACTCTAATTATATGATATAATTTGCCAGTAAAAAGGAGAATGTATGGGTAATAGAAGAAAAGCAAGGGAGTTTGCACTTTTTATGCTTTATGCCCATGATGTGGCAGGGTTAACCCCGGATTACATACTTGAGAATTTCTACAATGAACCGGAAAGAGAAAAAGCCGGGAAAAAGATTAGAGATTATGCAGAAAAACTTTTCAAAAATGTTTTAAGAAATCTTGAACATATTGATAATACAATAGAATCAAAATCCAGACACTGGAAAATATCAAGAATGTCTGCAATTGACAGGAATATTCTTAGAATTGCAACATACGAACTCCTCTTTGAAAAACTTGATCCACCTATAGTTATAAATGAAGCAATAGAAATAGGGAAAAGGTATGGAGACAGCGAGAGCGGGGTTTTTATAAATGGAGTACTTGATGCAATAAACAAAGACACAAAATGAGAATTTTATTTTTGTTTTTTCTGGGAATAAACCTGTTTGCCAATAATATCTCAATTTTTTCAACATTTACATTGTCTGAAAAAAGCAATTGCTTCAGGAACTATAAAAACGCAAACTACTCAATTTCTGTAAATAACAGATCAATCTCTGTGATTGTCACTAACAGTCCATTAAAGGTAAGGGCAAGGTACCCATTCAACTTTAAACAAAAGGAACTGAAAAAAATCATAAAAAACAATCTTGAAAAAAGTGAAAAGTTTAAGGTTTTTTTCCCTCAAATATCAGGGAATAGCAGGGATTATTACACAGTTGTTGATAATATTCTGAATTTCGTTGCAATAAATTTTCATTATTCAACAACAAACAAAAACCCTTTCAATGGAGACTGCAATGTGGCGGCAAATACAACGGTAAAACTGCTAACGCTTGCAGGAATACCAGCAAGAATAAAGTATGTTGTCATAGTAAAAAAAGAAAAGATACTTACGGGAACAAGCCTTCACGCAATCGTGGAAATCTATTACCCTGGAACAGGCTGGCTACTATCGGACCCATTAAAATACCATCATTTTATACCTTCAAACTATGTACTTGTAAACAAAAACTGCAATCTACTTGGGATCAGAATAACACAAATAAAGTCTTTAAAGAAAGAGGCTTTTATTGATATACTTAAAGGGAAAACAGTGATTTATAAAGTCAAAAACCTGTTCAGGTATTTTTAATGAAAAAAGAAAGTGTCTTTCTTGAAGTTAAACAACTAAATGAAAACCTTTACAAAATTTTGAAAATCGTTGAAGGACAGAACGAAACAAACATCACAATTGAAAACCTCAATGAACTGTTCAGAGTATTCCACACATTAAAAGGACTTTTTTTCATGGTAAATATGGAAGAAGCAGGAAAACTTATGCACTCTGCTGAAAAACTGTTAAAGGAAATAAGAAAAGGAAGCGGGAAAATAGAAGAACACATTATAGAGATTCTTCACACTATAAGTAACCTTATCAACCAATACTATGATAAAGGTGAACCGGATAAAGGGGAAGGGGAAAGATTAACTGAACAGATAGAAAACTTACTCTCCACAAAAAAATGGTCAGATGACAATCTTATCAACACCATAGCAATGAAACTCCCTGGGGAGATAAAAGAATCACTGACAGATATTGAATTAAGCAGAATAGGGTTAAATGTAAAAAGTGGCAGGAATATTTACCTCGCAAATATGGCATTTGAGATAGAGCACTTTGAAAAAAACATTAAAGACATAAAAAACAAAATAGCAAAGGAAGGAGAGTTAATAACCTCAATACCCGGAGAATTAAAAGATAACAACAAAAAAATTGAGTTCGGGTTGTTGATAGCCCATGAAAAAAGCGAAAAACATCTCAGAGAAATGTTAAACACAAAAAGAGGGACAATAAAAACCCTTATCATGGGAGAAAAGAAAAAAGAAAAGAATACACCCCCATCTTTCAAAGAGACATTATCACCAATATTAAAAATCCCGTCGGAGAAGATAGAACACTTACTCGGAGATGTCGATGAAATAGACGATGCAAAAAACAGGCTATCAAACAGGGTAAAAGATCTGACCTCAGAATACATCTATGAAAAACTTGAATTTTCTTTTTCAACACTTCAGAAAAAGGTCAACACACTTTACAAAGACATAGTAAATCTAAGGCTTGTTTCTTTATGGCCACTACTTCAACTAATAGAAAACACAATAAGAAGCACGGCATCAATGGTTAATAAAAAGGTAAAACTTGAAATAAAAGGGGCAAGCACAAAGATTGATAGACCAATAATTGATATACTTGTCGAACCAATGATCCACCTTGTCAGGAATGCAATAGATCATGGTATTGAACCCCCTGAAGAGAGAAAACTAAAGGGTAAAAGTGAAACTGGAACCATAAAGATTGAATGCTATCAAAGTGAAAACTCAGTCTTTATAGACCTTTCCGATGATGGAGCCGGTATAGATCTTGAAAAGGTGAAAAAAAGGGCAAAAGAGCTTGGACTCACAAAACTTTACAGTAAATTAACTGAGGAACAATTACTTCAATTTATATTTCACCAGGGCTTCTCCACAAAAAGCGAGGCATCTTATATCTCTGGCAGGGGAGTGGGGCTTGAAACGGTAAAAGGGATCTTAACATCCATAGGAGGAGACATCTATGTGAAAACCGTAAAAGACAAAGGCACCACCTTCACCCTTAAACTTCCCCTTACAACGGCGATCATGCCAATGTTTTTCGTTAATATTGACGATTTCATAGTGTGTTTCCCAGAATTCTCAGTTGAAAAGATAGAAGAATATGAGGAAACAAAAATGAAATTGATTAACGACAAATCATACTATCTGAGTGAAGGGCAACCTATTCCCCTTATTAATCTCCCCCAATTGATAAACAGAATTACCCTTTTCTCAAAACTTTCAATAGTTGTAACAGTAAACTTTGCAAACACAACAGTATGCGTACTTGTGGACGAAATAATAGACCACGATGAAAGAAAAATAATGCCATTCAAGGGCAAGCTGGAAAAAGTACCATTATTTTCGGCAATATGCAGGTACTCCGAAAACAGGATCGGCTATGTACTTGACATGAACCAGTTAATTGACTTTACAAGGAAGAAGTATGAAACAAAACTTAAACTCAGAACTATTGCTTTTTAAAATTGAAGAACAGTTTTTCGCACTTGAAGCAACCTGCATAAAAGAAATCATTGAAAGCCAGGAATTTTTTGACATTCCGCTTGAATGTCAACACATAAAAAAGATCCTGGTTTACAGGGACAATGCCATAGGAGTGCTAAACACAGAGTATTACTTCTCAAAAAAAACATCAAAGGATAACTTCTTCATTATTCTGGAAAATCTTACTGCAATACCTGTGGATGAGTTAGGGGGGATACTTAACTCCAGTTTGTTTGAAAGGGGGAAAAACACATTAAAGGAGAGGTTTATCAAATCTGTTTTCTACACCAACGAACAACCCATTCTACTAATAGATTACGAGGAATTAAAATCCCATGAAGGAAAAACACTTATCATTCCTATTTGAAAACTACATTGCTCTCCTGAACAAACTTACAGGATGTCATGTTTTACCTGATAGAGAAATATCAACAAAAAGAATGGTTAGGTTTTTTGAAAAGACAGGGTTAAACTCAGGCAATATTCCGGAACTTGAAGCCACTTTAAGAAAAAAACCTGAGATCTTCAACATGTTTCTGGAGATATTCATCCCCCTTGAAAGCCATTTTTTTAGAGAAAATGATTACCTTAACCTCGCCATAAAACTTTTGATGGAAAAAAAACTAAAAACCGTACTCTCATTACCCTGTGCAAAGGGAGAAGAGGTTTACTCTTTAAAGATCATTGCATTAGAAAAAGGGGTAAAAGATGTGGAAATTACAGGTATTGATATATCTGAATATGCAATAAAAAAGGCAAAAAAAGGCTTATACCCATCCACCTCTTTAAACAAGATTCCATTAACCCTGAAAGAAAAGTACTTTATTAAAGAAAAAGAGTATTATCTGGTGAAAGACAAACTGAAACATAGGGTTCAATTCTTTCAGGAAAACATACTTACCCTGAATATTGAAAAAATGTATGATATAATTCTATGTCGTAATCTTTTAATGTACTTTAGCGAAAAAACAAGAAGAAAAGCAATTATGAAATTATACGAAGCAATGAAAAAAAATGCTTTTTTAATACCCGGTAAATCAGAGATCCCTCTTTTTGGAAACTTCAATATACTTAAAAGAGAGGAAAAAGGCAAACTCATTTACTTTAAAAAGGTGTAAAATGTCAAAACTACTAATAGTGGAAGACTCTGACATAACGAGGAATGAACTAAAGATAATTGCCATTGAAAGCGGTTTATTTGACCAAGTTTTAACTGCATCAAACGGAGAAGAAGGCATAAAGCAGGTAATAAAAGGGGAACCGGACGCATGTATTTTAGACCTTGAAATGCCAAGAATGGGTGGGTTTACATTTTTAAAATGGGTAATGAAGAATAAACCCATACCTGTTATTATATTCTCCTCATTGTACTCTGATGAAAACATATTCAAAGCCCTTGAACTTGGAGCAATAGACTTTCTTGGCAAAAATGAAAATTACATAACGGGAAACTTTAAAGAAAAGGTAATCGATAAATTAAAGATACTGAAACACTCCAGACCGGGTAAAATGAAAGTGTCAAACCCTGACGAATCAGTACCAGAGGAAAAAAAAGAAAAAAGTATCCATTCAAAATACAAACTGATAGTACTTGGAGCATCAACAGGAGGACCAACCGCAATCCAAAAAATTCTAAAAGATATAGACGGTAAGATCTCCGTCCCCATAATTGTCTGTCAACACATGCCCAAAAACTTTACCCCGCTTTTTGCCGAAAGACTAAACAAAATGATTCTTAATTACACTGTAAAGGAGGCAAAGGACGGAGATTTAATTGAAAACAATGCTATTTTCATCTGTCCTGGAGAATCCCATACCATTGTAAATGGCAAAAAACTAAACATAGTTCCGTCAAAAAAAAGCGACCTTTACTCCCCTTCAATAAACATGGCTCTGGAAACATCTGCCACCTCTTACAGAGAAAACATAATAGGGATAATTCTCACCGGAATGGGGAAGGATGGAATAATGGGGGCAAAAAAGGTGAAAGAACTGGGTGGCATGATCCTGGTTCAATCCCTTGATTCCTGTGTAATAGGAGGAATGCCAGGGGAGATAATAAAAAACAACCTGTACGACCTTATCGTTCCAATAGAAAATTTAGGAGAAAAAATTGTTGAAATATGTAATGAAAAATAAGGTATTACCATCACTACCATTGATCTTTTTATTTCTAACATTAAAGGCAGAAATTATTGAAAAAAGGGATGTAATAAACCTTTATATCAATAACGGAAACTCAACCCACTTTGAAGGAGCGGTAACCTATGTTAACGATGGAGACACCATCGAGGTTAAAAGAAATGACACGGGACAAACGGTTAAAATAAGGCTCCTTGGGATTAACACCCCAGAAGAAAGACACCAGGACGAAAGCGGACACTGGATCTATGACCCTGAACCCTATGCAGTGGAAGCATTCAATTACACATACAACCTTGTTTACAACAAAACTGTTACCATCTACACAGCATCTGATCAGACTTATCAAACAGACCCTTACGGCAGGATACTGGGAGTGGTCGTTTCAGGCAAAAGGGTTCTCAACATTGAACTTTTGCGCGAAGGCCTTGCAAAAAGGTTGTTTTACAATGAAAACCCAATAATAAAATTTGAACAATGGGTGAAGGCAGAGGGCTCTGCAAGAAAGAGAAGAATAAACTTATGGTCACATTACCATCAAAACAGAATCGTAATAACAGAGGTCTATCCTGATCCACCTGGAAATGAAACCGGCACAGGCGAAGAGTTTATTGAGATAAAAAACTTCGGGAAAAAACCGGTAAACCTTAAAAACTGGCTTTTTATGATGGACAGAGATACCCATTACAGACAATTAACATTAAACGATTTTATATTGAACCCCGGTGAGGTATGTGTTGTTAGCACTGTTGACGAACAAACATTCAGAAACCTTTTTCCCTCAATGCCATCAAATGCAAAATACCTGAAAAGCGAAGATGAGTTTTACTTTAGCAACAACCCTCACCCTGTTGAACAGCGGATATTCTACCTTGTAACCCCTGAAAAATATATTGAAGAAGTTTTAACTTTTAGCCTTGACTGGTTTGATGGGGTAAGAAACGGAGGGAAAAGCCTTCACAGAGCAAACTTCAGGGAAATTGAATACGGCAGTATAGATGCAAACAGCCCCGACAAAAGTCTTTTCTATGCAGACAACCCTGACCCCGGAGTGGTGCAATAGATGATATTAAAAAAAGAAATTTTCCTGATATAATTAGCCTGATAGGGGGAAAAATTGTTTGTTGGCAAAGTTAGCGGAACAGTGGTTGCAACAAGAAAAGATCCAAAACTGTTCGGGAAAAAACTGCTAATTGTTATACCTGTTGACAGAGAATTAAAAGAAAAAAACGATTACCTTGTAGCCGTTGACACAGTCAGTGCAGGCTTCAAAGAGTATGTCCTTGTTGTGCAGGGAAGTTCTGCAAGAATGGCAGAAGGAATGAAAGACTGCCCTGTTGACTCTGCAATTATTGGAATTGTGGATTCATTTGTAATTGACGGAAAGGAAATAAAATGAATTTAATAGAAAAAGTGAAACATGCTGGCATTGTTGGAGCGGGAGGAGCAGGTTTTCCCACCTATGTTAAACTTCAATCCAGACCTGAAATTTATATATGCAATGCGGCAGAGTGTGAGCCTTTGCTTTACACAGATTACTATGTCATCAAACACCATATAAACGATGTTATAAAGGGTTTGAAGTTAGCAATAGAGTTTACGGGGGCAAAAAAAGGCTTCTTTGCAATAAAAAAGAAAAGAAAAGAGTTGTTCCCCCTGATTGAGGAAGCAATAAAAAGTGAAAATGCCGAAAGCAAAATATCGCTTTTTGAACTTGGAGACTACTACCCTGCAGGGGACGAGCAATCTCTTGTCCATGACATAACCGGGAGGATTGTTCCCCAAAACGGCATTCCGATAGATGTTGGTGTTGTTGTAAACAATGCACTAACACTGGCACAGATAGCGTGGGCTAAAGAAAAAAACGAACCTGTTTATAAAAGGTTTGTATCTGTTGTCGGAGAGGTTGAAAATCCATTCGTTGCAATTGTAAACATTGGAACCCCTTTCAAAGCCTTAATTGATCACGCAAAGCCAAAAAGCGGCACTGTGTTGATTGAAGGCGGGGTGATGATGGGCAATGTTAAATCCCCCGAAGATGTTATCACAAAAACAACAGGGGCACTTGTATTCCTTGAAGAAAACAACCCTGCAGTAAGGGAAAAAACAGCAAGTTTTGAATCTGTCACAAGGTTTTCAAAAGCAGCATGCTGTCAATGCACAGAATGTACAGTCCTTTGTCCAAGACACAACTTAGGTCACAAAATAGAGCCCCATATGATTATGAGAACCTTAAACTATGGTCTTGATTCTTCATCATATATAGCGCAGGCTGCCTTCCTCTGTTGTCAGTGCGGGGTATGCTCAATGTTTGCATGCCCTTTCGGATTATCTCCAAAAAGGATTTACGCTTATTTTAGAAAAAGGCTGAAAGAGTACAACATACCTGCTGAACAACACAAAGCAGACCCATTCAATGAAGAAAAGAAGGTTCCCACAAAAAGGTTGATGGCAAGGCTATCAATACTCCACCTTGAGAGAAAACCTGAATTTATTGGGGAATTTGGCTATAATGGTGAACTGACAATACCGTTAAAACAGCACATAGGAGCGCCGGGAAAGCCGATTGTAAAAGAGGGAGATAAAGTGAAAAAGGGTCAACAAATTTCAAAGTGTGAAGAAAAATCACTGTGCGTACCTGTTCATTCTCCGATTAACGGTATTGTGAAGAAAGTAACCAATAACTTTGTTATAATAGGAAGTTGATATGAACAATGCAATAGGAATGATTGAGTTAAACAGTATAGCAAGGGGCTTTCAGGTTTGCGACAGGGTTTTAAAAACAGCAAAAGTAAAACTTGTAACCTCTCAAACAATATGCCCTGGAAAGTACATTGTATTTGTAAACGGTGAAGTTGCGGAGGTTGAAACCGCAATAAACAATGGGGTTGAAGAGGGAGAAAGGTATGTTGTTGACTCCCTTGTAATACCAAATGTCCACCCTGATGTTTTTCCAGCGCTTTACTCAACAAAAACAGTATCAGGGGTTGAAGCCCTCGGTGTAATTGAGACATTTTCAGTTGTTTCATCCATCTATGCAGCAGATGCAGCGGTGAAAACCGCCTCTGTTGAACTTATCGAAATAAGAATGGCCATGGGGCTTGGAGGAAAAGCCTTTACAGTGTTTACAGGAAGCGTTGCAGATGTTGAGGCATCGGTGAAAAGCGGTGTGTCTGCAATAAAAGACAAAGCAATGCTTGTCTCAACCACAGTTATCCCGTCCCCCCACCCTGACCTGAAACTGGAAATTCTGTAATTAAAATCAACCCGATCCTGTACCGATAAAAAAACAAAAAATGTGAAAAAAATCTTTTATTTTTGTGAATTTTGTTATAAACTATTCTGCGAATGGATAGTTGGAGGTTGTTAATGAAAAAAACAATTGCAGTGGTAATGTTGATGATCACAGTCAATTTATTTGCAACAAACGGGGATAATATGATCGGTGTAACCCCGTCATCAAGTGCGTTAGGCGGAACAGGTGTGGGAGCAGGTGTGGGAGCAACGGATCAAATATTCAGGAACCCGGCCTTTTTAATAAACTATCAGGGATTCAACATGAGCTTTGGAGCGGTTTTATTCTTTCCTGAAGTAAAAGGTAGATATTACGATATACAACATGGTGACTCAGGAATGATAAAAAGCAAGGCCGATACATTTATGGTACCTGAAATAGGCATCACATACCAGATAAATGAAAAACTCGCCTTCGGACTTGGAGCATTCGGGGTATCAGGCATGGGTGTTGATTACAGAAACAGAGATCCGAGACTTTCCAACATGAACACAAACTTTCAGTTTATGAGAACGATCGCTGCACTTTCGTATAAAATAAACGAAAACTGGTCAATCGGCGCTGGTATTGACCTTGCCTGGGGCTCCCTTGACATTGGTACATACTTTCAGGATGTGAATTCAGGCACACCCTATGAAGCGGGTGGTGGAGTGTCACAATCATTTGGATGCGGGGGACAGTTTGGCATAGCATTTCAAAAGGAAAACATATCTATTGGTATTTTATATCAGACATCCATACCAATGAATTACGACGATGTTCTTGATACAAACAACGACGGGGTTTTTGAGAAAATGAAACTTGAACAGCCAGACGAACTCGCTGGAGGCTTTGGTTACACACTTGAAAACTGGAGAATACTTTTCGACATCAGATGGATAGGCTGGGAAAAGACTGACGGTTACGGGGACTTTAACTGGAAAGACCAGACAGTTTACGCATTGGGGGTTGAGTATTCTCTTAATAGCAAAACCATATTAAAACTCGGTTACAACTATGCAAAAACCCCTATCAGAAGCAAAGAAAACACAGATGTTTTGAACCATAACAACCATATCCCTGAACTTGCCTCGTCTTTTTCCAATTTTGCAGTTGACTGGTTTAATCTAATTGGTTTTCCTGCAATCTCTGAGTCTCATTATTCTCTGGGTATCACCTACAGATTTAATAAAACATTTGGGATTGATTTTGGATTTGTGTACTCCCCAGCAAAAAGGATTAAGGTAATTGCTGTGAACAACATTGCAGAGGTTGAAGCATCAAACAAACAATATTCTTTTGCATTTGGTCTTAAATGGCATTTTTAAGACCATATCCCCTCCCACTTTAATATAAGGCCGGTTATCACCGGCCTCTTTTTTTTAATCTCCAACCTTACACTCAACAACCCTTTCTCCAAAAACCGTTAAAACAGGAGTACCTTTCAACTTTAATCCATTAAAGGGGGTATTTCTTGCCTTAGATTTAAAATAGAAAGAATTTATTGTAACCTCCCTGTCCGGGTCAAAAACAGTGAGGTCCGCCTTCTTACCTTCCCCAATCCTTTCATTATCAATTTTTACTATCTTTGCCGGATTTATTGACATTAACTCAACGATCCTCTCAATTGATACACAATGCTTGTGGTACAAAAGGTCTAAAATTACAGGAATTGCCGTCTCAAACCCTATAATTCCAAATGCGGCAATATCAATTTCACAATTTTTGAATTCATTAGGATGAGGGGCATGGTCTGTTGCAATTGCATCTATTGTTCCATCCTTTATCCCCTCAATCAAAGCAAGTCTATCCCTTTCATCCCTTAACGGTGGTTTCATTATGTAATTTGTGTTAAATGTTTCAAGGTACGAATCATTTAAAAACAGGTGATGGGGTGTGACCTCACATGTTACTTTCTCTCCCCTGCTCTTTGCATCCCTTACAAGATTCAAACTGAATTCGGTTGATAGATGCTGAATGTGAAGCCATCCTTTAACATAAGAATTTATGATTATATCCCTCGCAACGATTATGTCTTCTGCAATGGAAGGCATACCCTTTAATCCCAACTTTGTTGAATAAAAACCTTCATTCATAACGGCCTTCTTGGTAAGAGTCAAATCCTCAGCATGTTCCATTAAAGGAATACCAAAGGGAATACAGTATTCAAGTGCTTTTTTTACGAGGTCAGAAGTAGCAACGGGGCTTCCATCATCTGACACCCCGACTATTCCCTTTTCAACCATCTCTCCTATTGATGCAAGCTCTTTACCCTCTCTGTTTTTGCTTACAGCACCAACAGGTAAAACTTTAGCAAAACCCGCACTTTTTGCTTTATCAAGGACAAGGGAAATTATTGCAGCATTGTCCATACAGGGGGAAGTGTTCGGCATTGCACAGATATGAGTGAATCCGCCATTCATTGCTGACATTGTGGCTGTTTCAATAGTTTCCGCCCTTTCTCCCCCTGGTTCTCTTAAATGAGCATGAAGATCAACAAAGCCGGGAGCAACCACACAACCCTTAACATCGTACACTGCATCTGCCTCATTTTCATCTATTGATTCTGAAATCATTACAATATACCCGTCTTCAACAAGAACATCAAGTTTTTTGTTCAAACCCTCTGAAGGGTCAATTACCTGTCCATTTTTAATTAGAAATTTCATTTATTCTCCCTCCCGCAAGCAAAAATAACACAGCCATTCTTACATAGATACCGTTACTGACCTGCTCAAGAATCACAGAGCGATTAGAATCAGCAACCTCAGAATTTATCTCAACCCCTCTGTTAATGGGACCGGGGTGCATAACAATTGCCCCCTTTTTCAATGTTCTCATTCTTTTTCTGGTTAAACCATAAAGCATGTTGAACTCCTGCAAAGAGGGGAAAAAACTTTCAACCATCCTCTCTCTTTGAATCCTCAACATCATAACAACATCAGCATCTTTAATTGCACGATCAAAATCAAAATCAACATTAACACCAAGATTTTCAATATCCCTGGGTATCAGAGTCGGTGGCCCCGAAAGTGTTATCCTGTTTCCCATCTTTTTCAAAAGCCAGATATTTGATCGAACAACCCTGGAATGTTTTATGTCTCCTGCTATTACTATACTTAAATTCTCAAGTGTACCAAGTGTTTCTCTTATTGTGTAAGCATCAAGCAAAGCCTGGGTTGGATGTTCATGTGCTCCGTCTCCCGCATTGACAACAGAAGCATTTATATTATCTGCAAGGAATCTTGCAGAACCTGGAGAGGAGTGCCTTATAACAACGATATGAGGTTCCATTGATTCAAGGGTTTTAATTGTATCGTAAAATGATTCTCCCTTTGAAAGTGAACTAGCTGAGGCAGAAAAGTTAAGTGTATCTGCTCCCAATCTCTTCTCGGCTATTTCAAAAGAGGACTTTGTTCTTGTTGAATTCTCCATGAACAGGTTTAAAATAAGTTTCCCCTTCAACGCAGGAAACTTTTTGTTGGTACCCTTACAGATGCCTTTAAAAATCTTTGCAGTATCAAGAATCTGAATAATATCCTCTTTTGAAAGAGGCTCAATACCAAGTAAATGCCTGTGATTAAAGTTTTTCATTTCTCACCTCAAATGCTCTTTTTCAATACAACCATATCCTTACCGTCCTCTTCCACCATATACACCTGGACCATTTCATCCTTTGATGTTGGAATATTCTTGCCCACTATGTCAGCCCTTATAGGCAATTCTCTGTGACCTCTGTCAACAAGTACGGCAAGTTTAATGTATCTTGGCCTTCCAAAGTCAAGTATCCCCTCTATTGCGGCCCTCACTGTTCTCCCCGTGTAAAGAACATCATCAATTAAAACAACCTTTTTGTCTGTAACCGGAAAAGGGATTTCAGTTTCTTTCAAGTAAGCATTTGCAACATTTGTAATCAGGTCGTCCCGATAAAGGGTTATGTCAAGTAATCCAACCGGGACCTCAACACCTTCAAACTGCTTAATGTAACCTGCAATCCTCTTTGCAATATGATCTCCTCTTGTCCTTATCCCTATCAGCAAAAGATCCTCCGTGCCTTTTGTTGCCTCAAGTATCTCATGGGTCATTCTTTTGATAGTTCTCTCCATGGTCAGTGAGTCCATAATAATCTTTTCTTTCTGCATATCTTCCCCCATAAAAAAAAGGCTGATCTTTCAGCCTTAAAAATAATCCCCGAATTTTAGAATGCTTGAATATTCCTTACTCATCCCTCACCTCTTACCGGCATCACTGTACCGGTTTAAAGAGTTAATTTATTGTACACCCTAATCAATTAAAAGGCAAACAAAATAATAAAACTGTTACTGAAACGATAGGCATTGACAAAAAGATTTTTAAAATGTATATTTTAATAAGAGATAACCATGCCGTGAGAGTAAAAACAGGAGGTGAGATGTTTAAATACCCGCATAAGTATAAATTACCAAATGGAGAGGAATTAACCATTGATCTGCTAAAAAGCGATCAGTACAAAGAGTACTTTGATTTTCTAAACAGATTAACTGACGATGACAAACTGTACCTGAAATACGATGTTACAAACATAGGTTTTGTGGAAGAGAGGGTAAAGGCCATTGATAGGGGTAATAGAATTTCAATTGTTGCCTGGAACAGCAAAAACAGGATTGTTGGTTCCTCCACCCTTTACTGGACAAACTTTGGGTGGAAATCACACATTGGCAAATTGAGAATTATAGTCGACCCCAATTACAGAAAACTTGGTTTATCAAAGTACCTTGCTCAGTTGATATTCTTTAAAACACAGGAAATCAGAAGTATTGATCTTGTTGAGGCAGAGGTTATGGAAGAACAGAAAGCAGCCATTCACATCCTTGAATCTCTCGGTTTCAAAAAGGCTGCAACCCTGCCAAATTACATAGTGGACACAAAAGGGAAAAAACATAATCTGATTATAATGGTTGCTGACCTTGAAGAGTTGATAGACAGGTTTGAGAACATGGTCTGGGATGAGGAGTTCAAGGGAGGTTAATATCGAGAAAAGCGGCATGGTTGTCTCATGTTTTCACTTTAAGCTATCAAGAAAAGACTTTAATTCCTGTGTTTTAACAGATTTGAATGCTTCAATAACTTCAGGATAAAATTTTGTGCCTGAAAGTGAGATTATTTCCCTTTTGGCAGTATCAAGGGATTTTGGTTTCTTGTACTTTCTGTTTGAGGTTGTCATTGCCTCAAATGAATCGGCAAGGGAAATTATGTTTGCTTCCACAGAAACATTCCTGATCCCTTCCGGGTACCCTTTACCATCAGGGCTTTCGTGGTGCTGATAAATTACCCTTGCTATAGATTTAAAATTCAACTCCTCAAGTATCTCTTTACCAAAAAGCACATGGTTAATAAGATAATCTATTTCGTATTCCTCAAGCTTGTTTATCTTGTTTATCAACAACCAGGGAATCTTTACTTTTCCAATATCATGAACATACCCTGCAAGGTATATAGATTGCACATCAATGTAGCTCTTCATGTAAGGGAACAAGGTAACCAATTTGTTTGCAACAAGATAACTCAAGGCAGCCACTTTAGCGGAGTGGTTCTTTCCAGTGTACCAGTCCTTTTCTTCAAGGAAATTTATAAACTGTTTCAACAAAGAATTTCCCTTCATGTAAAATTCACTCGTCTGCTTTCTCAAAATTGGATCCGACCTTGAAAACTCCCTTGCAATAGTCAGAAACTGATCTATAACATCAAGTTCATCGTAAACATCAGAGACATTGAAAGAAGCCCTGTACGCAAGTTTTATCTGTTTGTACGCTTCTGAAAATTCTCCTTTTTGAGAATAAAAAAAAGCCTTTGCCTGGTAATAAACATAACTGTACCTATGGAAAGCCCGTTTCCTGCCCATAATAATGTTATATGCAGATGCGAGAGCCTTCTGTGCATTCGGGAAACTGTGGGTTTTCGAATAAAGGACGGATAATTCACAGAAATAGAAAAAATCAATTGCTTTGCTGTTTACAGACTTTACTTTTTCTAAAAGATCTTTAATTGAATCAAAATACATCTTCCTTTTTTCTGAGCCATGCTTTTCCGATTCAGCAAGGAGCATTGCCGACCTGTTTGTTACTCTTATCAAAATTCCAATAAGATGATGTTTTGGTTGAAAAGAAAATACCTTATGGGATGTATCAAAGGTTAAAACATTGTCAATAAACCTTTTGCCATTTAAATAGGCCGAAAGATAGTTACCTTTTGAGTAATCAAGAATTATCCGTGCAACCGCAAGCCATCTGTAAGCAACTTCCCTATCTATCTCCTTTAAACTGGTTGTTTGTTCAAGGTAGAAAGATGACAGGTCAAAATCCCTTGCAAGTGAATAGAGAAAAGTAAGAGAAGAAAGTACAATTGATCTCTCTTTTTCAGTTAGTTGTCCCCCTTTCTCATTATTCACCATCCTGGCAAGTTTTATTGCTGACAGAAAATCCCCTGCAAGGTAAAAATCGCTTATAAATTTTACAAATAAATCCACATCAAACTTACCCTTTTTCAAAGACCTCACAATGTGTTTAAAGCAATTTTCAACAATAAACGGTGCTTTATAAGAGTAAAGTTCAAAATCCTTTTTTGAAAGGGTTTTAATATTACTGGATTTTCCAAGTTTTATTTTTTTCATACTTAAAACTTAAATCCTAAATAGAAAAAAGCAAGTATTTTATTCCTTTTCGCGTACAATGAAAGCCCCCAGATTCCTCAACTTCTCCTCAAACCTCTCATACCCCCTGTCAAGATGATATATCCTGTGAACCCTTGTCTCTCCCTTTGCGAAAAGACCGGCAAGAACCAGGGAAGCGCTTGCCCTAAGATCAGTAGCCATAACATCAGCCCCGCTCAACATATTCCCACCATTTACAATTGCCATATTCCCCTCAAGTTTTATATCTGCCCCAAGCCTTTTTAGCTCCTGAACATGCTGAAATCTGTTTTCAAAAATGTTCTCCTTTATGTAAGATGTCCCTTTAGCCTTCAACATTAAAACCATAAATTGTGCCTGCAAATCTGTTGGAAATCCTGGATAAGGGGCTGTTTCAATATTAACCGGGAGCAATTTATCTTGCCCCTGAACCACAATGGTGTTTCTCTTTACCTCTATTTTCCCTCCAGCCTCAACAACCTTTGAAAGGAAAAAATCAAGGTGTTCAGAAATAGCACCTTCAATTAAAACTTTTTCTCCTGAGACAAGGGCTGCAACCACAAATGTTCCCGTTTCAATTCTGTCTGGAATAACGGAGTATTCAACCTTTTCAAGGGTGGTTACTCCCCTTATTCTGATTGTATCAGTTCCAATTCCTTCAATCTCTGCACCCATTTTTTTAAGACAGTTGCAAAGATCCTGGACCTCTGGCTCTGTCGCTGCATTTTTAATCACAGTTTCTCCATCTGCCAGTACAGAGGCCATAACCACGTTTTCAGTTCCAGTGACAGTTTTTCTGTCAAAATGTATCAAAGTCCCCTTTAACCTTTGCCCTTTTAAAACAGAGTAACCCTCTTTTACTGAATACCTGGCCCCCAATTTTTTAAAAGAATCTATGTGCATGTCTATTGGACGGGCACCTATTGCACACCCACCAGGAGTGTAAACATAGGCCCTGTTAAACCTTGCAAGCAATGGCCCCATCAAAAGAACAGACGCCCTCATTTTTCTGATTATGTCGTATGGCACCTTTCGAGGTTTCGCACCTGTTGAATCTATATCAACAGTGTGATTTTCCTTATCAAAAAAACACCTTACTCCAAGCAATTCAAGGGCTTTAAGCATTGTTCTGATATCAGCCACATCAGGAACATTCCGCAAAAATAGTCCGTTTTCCGAAAGAATTGAGGAGGCAAGAAGTGGCAATGCAGCATTTTTTGCCCCTGATATTTTTACTCTTCCATTTAGCCTGTTTCCCCCTTGTATCAGGAAACGCTCAAGCACCTTCTATCACCCCCGCCCTGTAATGACCATTTAAATCTTTCAAAAAAAAGTAACTGTTTCCCGGAAACAATGATTTTATTATACCCTCAATTATTTCTTTTTGATTATAGCCCATCTCAAAAACCATATAGCCGTCTTTTTTCAACACCTTTTTTGCCTGAACAAGCAGATCGTATGTGAATTCAAAACCCTCTTCACCACCAAAAAGAGCAGAATAAGGCTCGTTCAACACCTCTTTCTCCAGTATGTTTTCCTCTTTGAAACCAATGTAAGGCGGGTTTGCAACGATGATATCAAAACTTTCAGGTTTAAATGCCTCCAGTTTATCAGCAACCATAAAAAACACATTCTTTGCTGAGTGATAAGCAGAGTTTTTATATCCAGTTAAAACCGCAAATTTTGATATATCTGTGGCAATAATGCTTGCTTCTTTCATTTGTAAACCAAGAGAAATTGCTATGTTTCCACATCCAGTGCAGCAATCAAGAACAGTACCCTTGAAGTCACTCAATTCCCTTTTCAATATGTATTCAACAAGGATCTCGGTTTCAGGCCTTGGTATTAAAACATGCTGGTTAACAGCAAACCTCAACCCATAAAAGTAAGCAAAACCTGTAATGTATGAGTATGGAACACCAAGGGCCCTTCTGGAAACAAAATCCTTTAATCTGTTTTCCATCTCTTCAGTAAATTCAAAATCCCCTGCAATAATTCTGGATAAAGGGATATTAAAAACATCTGAGAGAAACCTTTGAATCTCAATAAGTGCGTTGTTAACCCCACAATCAGATAGTATGTTGGAAAACTCAATCAGCACATTTTTCATAAAGGTTAACTTTCCTGAAGACTTTTCAACGCCTCTGCTTGATAATAAGCAATCAGGGCATCTATCATTTCGTCTATCTCACCGTCCAGAAATTGCTGGAGCTGATATATAGTTTTACCAATTCTGTGGTCAGTAACCCTGCTTTGAGGAAAGTTATAGGTTCTGATTTTCTCACTTCTGTCCCCGCTGCCAACCTGACTCTTTCGATCCTGAGCAACCTCTTTCATCTGCCTCTCTTTTTCCATCTCGTAAAGCCTTGATCTCAAAACTTTCATGGCCTTCTCTTTATTTTTCAATTGAGACCTTTCATCATGACATGTAACAACGAGCCCCGTGGGAAGATGGGTTATTCTTATCGCTGAATCTGTTGTGTTTACATGCTGACCCCCGGCACCACTTGCCCTGAATGTGTCGATCCTAAGGTCTTTTTCATCAATATGAACCTCAACTTCGTCCACCTCAGGAAGAATAGCAACAGTAACTGCAGAGGTGTGAATTCTGCCGCCTGACTCTGTCTGGGGAACCCTTTGAACCCTGTGCACTCCACTCTCGTATTTTAAACGGGAGTAAGCCCCTTTGCCTTCTATCATGGCCACCACTTCCTTTATTCCACCAACACCTGTTTGATGTATCTCCATAACCTCTATCTTCCACCCTTTTCTTTCAGCGTACCTCGAGTACATTCTGAATACCTCTGAAGCAAAAAGTGCCGCCTCCTCTCCCCCTGTTCCAGCCCTTATCTCCAGAATAACATTCTTTTCATCGTTAGGGTCTTTGGGAAGTAAAAGTAATTTAAGATTTTCCTCGCTTTCCTTCAACTTTAATCTGTATTCCGCTATCTCATCTTCTGCAAGTTGTTTCAGTTCCCTATCGTTTGTTTCTTTTAGCAAAGCCTTTGCTTCATTTAATCCTTCCCTGTACTCTTTGTACTTTCTGTACTCTTTAACTATTGGTTCCAATTCAGAATGATGCCTGGAAAGTTTTGTAAAAAGAGCCCTGTTTTTTATGAGTTCAGGGTCGCTTAACTTTGCAGTAATATCCTCAAACTCTTTTTCAATGTCTTCCAATCTGTCAAACATAAATCAGGGAAAAATTATTTTTTATTCTGATATTTTCTTCTAAACTTCTCAACCCTTCCTGCAGTATCAACCAATTTTTCCTTACCTGTAAAAAAAGGATGGCAGGCTGAACAGATTTCAACCCTTATTTCCTTTCTGGTTGAACCTGCTTTAAATCTGTTTCCACAGACACAAATTATTTCTGCCTCGTAGTAGTCTGGATGAATTCCCTTTTTCATTCTATCCTCCTCAAAATCTTTCCATCAGATTATAGATTATACTTTAATATCCAAAAACTTCAAACACTTTTTATCTATAAAAATTCAAAATAGTTTCAACAACATAGTTTTTCTGACTCTCAGTTAACTCCGGGTACACAGGCAATGCTATCGTCTCTTTCGAAGCCCTTTCCGACTCAGGTAAGTCTCCCTCCTTGTAACCAAGGTATTCAAAACACTTTTGAAGGTGTAAAGGGACAGGATAGTAGATGGCACAACCGATACTGTTTTCTCTGAGATATTCAACAAGTTTATCTCTGTCCTTAACCCTTAAAATGTATTGATTGAAAATATGCCTGTTTCCCCTTAAAACCTCCGGAGTACCGATTATCCCACTGCAACCTGATTCTCCAAATGCTTTATTGTAAAATTCAGCATTTTTCTGTCTTCCTTTATGCCATTCTTCCAGATATTTCAATTTAATTTCCAAAATAGCGGCCTGAATCGCATCAAGTCTTGAATTAAAACCAACCTCATCATGAAAGTACCTTTTAGATTCTCCATGCACTCTCAATGATCTCAATCTTCTTGTAAGGTTTTCGTCATTAGTGGTCAACGCTCCTCCGTCACCAAAAGCACCAAGATTTTTTGAAGGAAAGAAAGAAAAACAACCCACTTCTCCCATACTACCAGCCTTTTTTCCCATATTTCCATCAATAGAGCCTATGGATTGAGCGGAATCTTCAATGACAGGCAATCCCCATCTATCGGCAATTCTCAGAATAGACTTCATATCTGCGGTCTGTCCGTACAGGTGAACGGGCAATATTGCCCTTATCCTTCTGCCTGTTTTTCTGTTGAAAACCTCGCCATCCCTTTTTTCAGCGTTTTCATCAAGGAATTTTTCTATCAGATCCGGGTCAATGTTATAGTCATCAGGGTTTATGTCAATAAAAACAGGTACGGCACATATCCTTGCAATAGCACCTGCAGTTGCAAAAAAAGTGTACGGAGTCGTTATGACCTCATCGTTCTGTTTAACATCACAGCCCATCAGAGCAAGGACAAGTGCGTCTGAACCAGATGCACAACCAATAGCAAAGTTGGTTCCGCAGTACCCGGCCATCTTTTCTTCAAAAGATTGAACATCAGGCCCCAGAATAAAGTACTGCTTTTCAAAAATCTCTTTTAACTTGGGCTCAATCTCATCTTTCAGCGCTCTATACTGAAGTTTAAGGTCAAGTAATGGTACCTGCATATTATTCTCCTTTTTAAAAATGTCAAGTAAAACTTTACTCTATTTCCCGTTAAAAATCCAGAAAAATGAACGAAATGACGATATTTTAAGGTAATCAAAATACGCTTTGTGAATGTACCGGGGAAGTCCGGTGAAATCAAACTCTTTGAACAT
>Ga0256833_1000901_pt1 | contig 22492 bp, 20 predicted proteins | sample 356284metaG_FD_190535 | JGI IMG/M metagenome (GOLD analysis project Ga0256833, IMG submission 190535) | Hydrothermal vent microbial communities from Mid Atlantic Ridge, Atlantic Ocean - 356-284 | ecosystem: Environmental > Aquatic > Marine > Hydrothermal vents | place: Atlantic Ocean: Mid... | reverse complement strand
TCGGGAATAAGTTTGGCGATTTTATCTACCTGAGGGTAAGGCATCCCCAGAGCCCGCCCCACATCCCGCACCACCGCCCGGGCCTTCATCTGCCCAAAAGTGGCAATCTGGGCCACATATTCCCAGCCGCCGTATTTTTCCCGCACGTAGCGGATTACCTCCTCCCGGCGTTGCATACAAAAATCCACGTCGATATCCGGAAGGCTTGCCCTTTCCACGTTTAAAAAGCGTTCAAAAAGAAGACCGTATCGGATGGGATCCAGGTTGGTAATTCCCATGGAGAAGGCCACCAGAGAGCCGGCGGCCGAACCCCGGCCCGGACCTACGGGGATATTCTGCCTCCTGGCCCAGGAGATGAAGTCTGAGACCACCAGAAAATAGCTTGCAAACCCCTTTTGTTTGATAATTTCGATCTCGTAATCGAGCCTTTCGCGGTATTCTTTTTCGCTGGCGGCAAGGCCCGGCCATTCTTTTATTTCGGCAAGTCTCCTCTCAAAACCCTGGCGGGCTTTCTCTTCAAAGACCTCTTCGTAAGTTTTGCCTTCCGGGATGGGATAACGGGGAAAATGATGCCGACCAAGGTCAAGCTCCACCTGGCAGCGCTCTGCAATCAAAAGGCTATTAGAGAGGGCCTCCGGGGCCCAGGAAAAACGCTTTTTCATCTCCTCCGGGGAGGCGAAATAGAGTTTGTCCGTCGAAAAACGCATGCGGTTTTCATCGGTGACCACCCGGTTGGTCTGGATACAGAGCAGCACGTCATGGACACGGGCATCTTCGGCCCGGAGATAATGGCAATCGTTGGTGGCCACCAGCGGAAGCCCCAGGTCCTCGGCTATTTCCGCCAGGGCCTCATTTACTATTTTTTGTTCCGGAAGGCCGTTTTCCTGGACTTCAAGATAAAATCTTCCGGGAAAAAGCTGGCTATATTCCCTGGCAAGCTCGCGGGCCCGCTCCTTCTGCCCCCTCAAGATGGCCGCCGCTACCTCTCCATGCAAACAGGCCGAAAGGGCAATAAGCCCTTCGTTGTATTGGGCCAGAAGTTCTTTATCCACCCGAGGTTTCCAGTAAAAGCCCTCCAGATTGGCCAGGGTAACAAGTTTAAGAAGATTTCGGTAACCAACCTCGTTTTCACAAAGAAGAATTAAGTGATATCCGGCTTCGTGAGCACTTTTGGCCTTGCGATCAAAACGGGAGCCAGAAGCCACATAGACCTCGCAGCCCAGAATAGGCTTTATGCCGAATTCTTTGGCCATCTCATAGAAATGCACCAGCCCGAAAAGGCTTCCGTGATCGGTAATGGCCACGCTTTCGTAGCCGTATTCTCTGGCAAGAGGAAAAAGATCCTTAAGCCTGATGGCCCCGTCAAGCAAACTCCACTCGGTATGTAAGTGTAAATGCACAAAATCAGCCATCGCCACCTCCCTGGATGCTTCTTTCCAAAGATACCCCGAAGCCTATGAGGACTCAAGAAAATTTTTATTGACTAAATTTAGTTTCTAATTTAGTTTTTATCTAAAAACGGAAGGAGGATCAAAATGAAAAAATATCAATGTCAGATGTGCGGCTACATTTATGATCCGGAGAAGGGAGATCCTTCACGGAACATCCCTCCCGGCACCCCTTTTGAGGAACTTCCGGAGGACTGGACTTGCCCTTCCTGTGGGGCCCCCAAAGCGGCTTTTAAGCCTTTAGGTTAATCTGGTTTTAAGTGGAGGCTTTGGGGACGACTTCAGAAATCCCCGGCCTCCGCTTAAAATTTTTCTAAAAAGCAGCAGTTATCTGATGATAAATTATTTCGGCAAGGTCACGGCTTATTTTTTTAAGGGCTATCTCCCGCCCGGGGTCTATTTCCTCTCCCGCTATCTCCCGCACTACCGGATAATCCTCGTAGCGATAAATATTGGTATTGCGCCAGATTACATGCCCCTTGCGATCCACAAGCTCTGCGGTGGCCCTTACCGAGACCCGGCGCTCAAGCGTCTGGGTGTATTCGTCAAAGGAAAGGCCGCCCACGTAAACAGAGAGGATCTTACCCTTGAGGATGAGGTCCGCCTTTTCAGGGGGAGCCAGGCGAAGATCACCGGCAAGCTCTATCCTCTCCCTTAAGGCCTCTGCCATAATCTCTCCAAACCTGATGTCAGAGGTGGGGTTTTCCCAGACCGGCACGTAAATGGTCTGCCAGGAGGGGGAAAAGGCCGTCGGGCGCCCCTCAAGCTGATATCCACAACTTGCCAAAAAAAGAAGGAGAATAAAAAGGCTTAAAAAGCGCCTCATTCTCGATACCTGAGATATTGTTCACGCAGAAGCCAGTATATCCCACCCAGAACTAAAACGGCAAAGGCAAGGGCCGCCAGTTTGGCCGGAGTGATAGCCTTAAAATCTATGATGATAAATTTTCGCACCAGGGCCAGAAGGGCTATCAGAATAACCGTCTTGATCTGCACGATGCCTTCTTTGCGCAAACTCACTTTCAAGATGGAATGCTTGAATTCCAATGCGATAAGAAGGGTCATGATCATGCCAAAAATCTTTTGAAAGACCTTGTGATCCAGCGGATCAAGGCCCCGTTCCAGAACGAGAATAACAGTTTCTCTTATCAGATTGACAAGAGCGATGGCTATTACGCAGGCAATGATAGCGGTAAGGATAAAAGTTACCACCTGTTCAAATTTTTCATAAAGCGTTAAGGTGCGCCATTCGTTCAGGAAACTTCCGGGCATCTTCGACTTTCCTTCGAAAAATTTTATATTACTGGGTTAAGGTAACATTGTCTTTTGGGATCCGTTCCCATTTTTCGGAACGAAAAATGGGAACGGATCCTATGATTCAGACCTTTAATGCTCTCATTAATATTGCGAACTTAATAAGTAAGGTGGCCTTTGGAAATGCCCAGAATTCAGATTCTTCCGGAAAATATTGCCCGCAAGATTGCCGCTGGAGAAGTCATCGAAAGGCCGGCTTCGGTGGTCAAAGAGCTCTGTGAAAACGCCTTTGATGCCGGGGCTAAAAATGTCCAGGTCGAGGTCTGGGAAGGGGGGCTTTCGCTCATCCGGGTGCGGGACGATGGCTGCGGGATGGAACCAGAAGACCTCAAAAGATGCTATCTTCCCCATGCCACCAGCAAAATTCACCGGGAAGAAGACCTTCTTAAGATCAGGACCTGGGGTTTTCGAGGAGAAGCCCTGGCAAGTATTGCGGCGGTCTCAGAACTTAACATCTCTTCTCGTGCCCGTGGAGCCCTTATCGGGGGCAAGGTTCGCATCCGTTACGGAAAATTCGTCTCTTTTACGGAAAGGGGGCTTGCCCCTGGCACCGTGGTGGAAGTCTGTGGCCTTTTCAGCAACGTGCCGGCGCGTAAGGCCTTTCTCAAAAGCCCCCGGGCGGAAGCAGCCAGGATCTCTGAAATCGTAAAGCTTCTAGCTTTTGAAAACCCACAGGTTAATCTTTCGCTTTCTCTTGCAGGCAAAGAAGCCTTCCGGTATCGAAGCGCTGAGGGGAGAAAAGGGCTTCTGGCCAAGGTCTCCGGGCTCAAAAAAGAGGCCCTGCTTGAAGAAGTTTGTGAAGAAGGGCCTTATCGTCTAAGGGCCATCATAAGCCCTCAGGAACCAGGTTTTCCCACCGCCAGGCATTATTACTTTCTGGTGAACAATCGTATTGTGAAAGATCGTCTGCTCGCTGCAGCCACAAACGAGGCCTTAAAGTCCTTTTTTCCGCGAGGGAAATATCCTGCCCTTCTGCTGGTGCTTGAAGTATCTCCTGAGCTTGTAGATGTAAATGTTCATCCTGCCAAGTGGGAAGTCCGCTTCCGGGAAGAAGCCAGAGTCTTTTCCCTGGTCAAGACGCTGCTTGAAAAATTCTTCTCACCAAGCATCAGCATAAAAAGAGAAGACCCTTCCCCACCTGAAGATCTGCCCCTTCAGGAGCAGGCAGACGAAAAAGAAGAACTCTGGGATCAATTTTCCTTCAGGGTAAAAGAGCCTGAAGTTCCTTTTGGAACCACTCCCAAACTTTTTTCTGCTGAGAAAGCAAAAGTCCTGGCTCCTTTAGGGGAGGAATTTTTTATTTTGAAAGAAGGAGAGGAAATTATCTTCTTTGACTTTCACGCCGCCCAGGAACGGCTCCTTTTCGAAAAGCTAAAAGAAGACCTTGCCAGGAAGGGAAAGATCACCTCCCAGAGGCTTCTTAAGGCCGAAGCCCTCCATCTTTCCGGCAGAGCTTTTGAAAGACTTGAGGAAAATCTTTCTCTCCTTGAAAGACTTGGCTTTGAGATTGAGTTTTTTTCTCCGGGAGAGGTCCTTTTGAGGGCTGTTCCGGCCATCCTTGGGCTTCAGAGTTTAAAGGCCCTTGAACAATTCCTGGAGGAAGGCCCCTCAGGGAAACTCCTTGAAGATGTCCTGGCGTCTCTGGCCTGCAAGGCCGCCAAAAAGGCGGGAGACTTCCCTCCTTCTGAGGAGATCCTTAAACTTTACCAGGAGACTCGGGAAAGGAAGCTTGAACACTGCCCTCACGGGCGCCCTTTTAAGTGGAGAGTAAGCCTTGAAGAAGTGCGAAAGAGATTGGGCCGCCGCCTATGAAAAACCTATCCCCTTGATCGCCGTTGTGGGCCCCACCGGGGTAGGAAAGACAGAGATCGCCTGCTTTCTGGCCGAAAATCTAAATGGTGAGGTCATAAATTTTGATTCCATCCAGGTCTATAAGCATCTGCAAATAGGGGCGGCCAAACCAGGCCCTGAAGAGCTTGCCCGGGCCCCTCACCATCTCCTGGGCATCCTGGAGCTTCACGAAGAGTTTAACGCTGCCAAATTCGTAGAACTTGCGGACCGGGCGATTGCAGAGCTTCACCGTCGAGGCAAACAGCCCCTCCTGGCCGGGGGAACCGGCCTTTATCTCAAGGCCCTGCTACACGGACTTTTTGAGGTGGGAGATGTCTCTGAGATCAGAAAAAAACTAAAAGAAAGACTGGAAAAAGAAGGGCTTGAGGTCCTCTTTAAGGAGCTTGAAAAGATAGACCCTGAAACCGCCCAAAGGATTTCCGCCCACGACAGGGTTCGTATCTTAAGGGCCCTTGAGGTCTTTTATGCCACGGGAAGGCGTTTCTCAGAACTTGCCCGGGAACACGCCTTCGCCAGGCGTCGCTATCCCTGCCTTAAGATCGGCCTCCATCTTCCCCGTCAGGAACTCTACCGGCGTCTTGATGTGCGGGTCGATAAGATGCTTGAAGCCGGCTTTCTGGAAGAAGTAAAAACTCTTCTGGCAAAAGGTTATTCTCCCGCGCTCAAACCCTTGCGCTCTATCGGCTACCGCCACCTGATCGCCTATCTTGAAGGGCAGGTGCCTTTTGAAGAAGCCGTAAGACTGATGAAGCGCGACACGCGGCGTTATGCCAAAAGGCAACTCAGCTGGTTTCGTAAAGACCAGGAGATCAAGTGGTTCCGCCCGGAAGAAAAAGAAAAAATCCTTGCTGAGGCCCGCAAGTTCCTAGACACGCACCGGCTTTAAACCCCTATTTTCTTTACACCAATACATGGAAAAATCGGCCCGCTCCAGGGCCTTTTCCAGGGTGTCGGAGGCGATAACATTGGTAATCCCTATAGAAAAGGTAATTTTTCGCACCCCGTCTGGAAATTTGAAGGGCAACCCTTCTTCATATAGCCTTTCAGCAAAAGGAAGAAACTTATCAATCGTAACCCCTATTATCACCGCCGAAAATTCGTCTCCATGGAGCCGGCAGGGGAAATCTTTGGGCTTGAGATTCCTCTTTAAATAATTCGCAAAGGCAATCAGAACTCTATCACCCATTTTGTGGCCGTAATAATCATTTACAGACTTAAACTTGTCTAAATCGAAATAACACAGGAGATAATCCTCCTCGAAAATGTTTGGCATCACCACCTCGTTAAAGAACTTTTCAAGGGCGCTCTGGTTCCAGAGGCCGGTCAACTGGTCTCGCAAGAAGCTTTCCTTGAGAAAAGAAAGCTCCCGCTCAAGCTCTTCGATGCGCTGGATATAGTTGGTTATGCGGGTTAGATCTTCCGTAAGCCCCAGTTTTTCGGCAATTTGAGGATGAATTTTGTCAAGAAGCGAGGAAAAGATGCTTTTTCCTTCGATAAGAAGGTTCAAAATGTAATTATTCTTCTTCTTGATCCTGGTGGCAGCATAAAAGGCATCCGCATAAAGGGGCGGCAGGGGAACTTTTTTCTCCCGCTGAATTTCAAGAAAGGCGATCCAGGCCGAAAGAAGGGCCTCTCTTTCCGCCTCAAGCCTAGCCTTAAAACTTTCAGCTTCCTTAGCCTTGGGAATATATTCTGCCTCTGCTCCAGCTCCCTCGAACATAACCCCTCCCTTTTCATTTGAACTTTATAAAAAATTCGGAAAGCACTTTTCGTTACTTTAAAAAATTTCGAAAGTTGAAATTGAGTTTCTTTTTAAATTTTTTTATAAATTTGTGAAATGATAGTGAATTACCCAGAGGTAACAAAGAAAAAGGAGCCCGAAAAAGAAGAGGATGCTCTTTTTACCGGAACGAAGGCCTACAAACATAAGGATGGCACCAAAACCGCCCACCAAAAAACTCTTAAAAAACAAGAAAAAGCGGGGAGAAATACGTATGGCCCAACGCATGAAGGGGTTTCTTTCCTCACAAAAGCCCGTCTCTAGGCAAAACAACGTTAGGTAACCATCCAGGTGAGAAAGGGCAAAGGTCAACACATAAAGAATAGCAATTAGGGCGCAATAATAAGTTGGGGGTAGTTTCGCTTTCATCTCTTTGCAAAAAGCACGTAATCGTTCAATTCCACCCTAAGAGCCCGGGCTACCGGAACACATTTGGCACAGAGAGCAAAAATGATCTCCCTCCCCGGTTCAGCACTCAAGGTTTCAAAATGCCCCATCCCTTTGGCCATTACCAGATCAACTCCGAAATAAATTTCCTTAAATTCTTTGCTGGCCTCAGAAAGACTAAGCCCTACCATTTCAGCCCCGGTAGAGATCACCTTTGCAGGAAGAGAAAGATTAAGTCTTTCAAGGTCTGGCAGAGAAAGATCATTCTGAATGGGTTTGGGTTTGACCCCGTAAAAGACCTCAAGCCCCCTTTCTTTTAAGTAGGAAAGCAAAGGCAGATCGAAAAAGACCTCACCGGCATTGTCCGTGAGCAAAAGAAAAGAGGAGGCCTTCTGGAGTTTGTGAGCCACTTTTTCACTCTCATCAAGGGCCAGCTTAAGTCCTTCTCTTAAGGCCTTCTCTATCTCTTCAGTAGGGCGGAAAAAATCGATGGCGTTTCCGAGGAGGGCAAAATAAAGGAGCTTTCTCAGACTTCCCTGATAGGCGGGCAGAAGGACTTTGGCCATCTTTTGGGCGATCTCTATTTCCTTTTCTTTAAGAGGGGCGTATGGATCCTTGCTGGCACAATATTTTTTAACACGGCGGTGGAGGTGAGAGGCGATAACCGGTGGTGGAATATCGGGGCTGTAGAGTTCTTCCAGCCAGTTGAGCGCCTTTTTGAGATTTTCTTCTTCCGGGCGGCAGGCAAGACTCATGGCCTGGCGTGCCAGTCTTTCCAGACAGGGGCGACAATAAGAAGGAATTTGCTGGTAGCGCATAACTTGTTGATATCACAAACAATTCGTGTTTTAAAAGACGCGCAGCGGAAGTTTAGAAGAAAAAGGAGGAATTATGGCGGCTGAAAAGATCAGACTCACCGAAGATCACAAGCTCATCGTGCCAGACGAACCTATCATTCCTTACATCGAAGGCGATGGCACCGGGCCAGACATCATGCGGGCGGCCCTTCCCGTATGGAACGCCGCGGTGGAAAAGGCCTACGGTGGCAGGCGTAAAGTCCACTGGAAGGAAATCCTTGCCGGGGAAAAGGCCTACCGGGAAACAGGAAATTACCTTCCGGAAGAGACCATCCAGGCCATGCGGGAGCACGTGGTCTCCATCAAAGGCCCCCTTACAACTCCTGTAGGCGGGGGGTTCCGGAGCCTAAATGTTACCATCCGCCAGGTGCTGGATCTTTACTCCTGCGTGCGGCCGGTCAAGTGGGTCCCGGGAGTGCCAAGCCCGGTCAAACACCCCGAGCTGGTGGATATGGTAGTATTCCGGGAAAACACCGAAGACGTTTACGCCGGTATCGAATGGGAGGCGGGCTCCAAAGAAGCCAGAAGGATTATCGCCTTCCTTCGGGAAGAGCTTGGCAAAGAAATAAGAGAAGACTCTGGCATTGGCATCAAACCCATCAGCCGCTTCGGCACCAGGCGTCACGTGCGCAAGGCCATTCAATATGCCCTGGATTATGGCCGCCGCAGCGTAACCCTGGTGCACAAAGGAAACATCATGAAATACACAGAAGGGGCCTTTCGCAACTGGGGCTACGAACTGGCCCGGGAAGAGTTTGGCGAAGTCACCGTTACCGAAGACGAACTCTGGGAAAAGTATGAAGGCAAGCTCCCGGAAGGAAAAATTCTTGTAAACGATCGCATTGCAGACGCCATGTTTCAGTGGGCCCTTTTAAGACCTGCGGAATATGACGTTCTTGCCATGCCCAATCTCAACGGAGATTACATGTCTGATGCCCTGGCAGCTCAGGTGGGAGGGCTTGGGATGGCCCCCGGGGCCAATATCGGAGACGGATACGCCGTTTTTGAGGCCACCCACGGATCGGCTCCTAAATACGCGGGGCTTGATAAAGTAAACCCCAGTTCGGTGATCCTTTCCGGGGCCATGATGTTTGAATATCTCGGCTGGAAAGAGGTAAAAGAACTCATCTGGGAGGGCATCTCCCGGGCCGTGCAGGAAAAGGTCGTGACTTATGACCTGGCCCGCCAGATCGAAGGGGCCAGGGAGGTAAAATGCTCTGAATTTGGCCAATACGTGGTGGAAAAAATCAAAGAACTTTGAAGCGGAGGCCAAAAATGGCGCGCAAATATGATTTCGCGGCCATCGAAGAGAAGTGGCAAAAAGAATGGGAAAGGCGCGGGACTTTCCGTGCTCAGGATCTGGATCCCGCCCGCCCCAAATATTACGTGCTTGAGATGTTTCCCTACCCTTCGGGTCGTATTCACATGGGCCACGTGCGCAACTACTCCATCGGAGACGTCATTGCGCGCTTTCGGAAAATGCGCGGGGCAAACGTCCTCCACCCCATGGGCTGGGACGCCTTCGGGCTGCCGGCAGAAAACGCCGCCCTGAAGCACGGCACCCATCCTGCCAAGTGGACCTATGAAAACATCGCTTACATGCGCCGCCAGCTCAAACGCCTGGGGTTTTCCTATGATTGGGAGAGGGAGTTTGCCACCTGTGACCCGGATTATTACCAGCACGAGCAACGCTTCTTTATCGAAATGCTTGAGCGCGGCCTGGCCTACCGCAAGAAAACCACCGTAAACTGGTGTGAACATTGTCAAACCGTGCTGGCCAACGAGCAGGTGGAAGACGGACGCTGCTGGCGTTGTGGTGAAGAGGTAACCCTTAAAGAGATGGAGGGCTGGTTTCTCAAAATTACCGCTTATGCCGAAGAGCTGCTGCGGGATATCGAAAAACTGCGGGGCAAGTGGCCGGAGAAGGTCCTCGCCATGCAGATCAACTGGATTGGAAAGAGTGAAGGCGCCGAGATCCGCTTCCCCCTTGAGGAGCTTGCCGAAGAAATCGTGGTCTTCACCACCCGGCCCGATACCCTCTACGGCGTAACCTTTATCAGCCTTTCTCCGGAACATCCCCTGGCGCGGAAACTGGCCGCCAGAGACCCGGAACTTTTAAAAGAAGTCGAGGTCTTTCTCAAAGAGACACGCCGCGAGAGGCGCCGTATCGAAGAAGGGCTGGCAGAAAAGAAAGGACTTTTCCTTAAGGCCTACGCCAGACACCCCTTAACCGGTGAGCGCCTGCCGGTCTTTGCCGCCAATTTTGTCCTCATGGAATACGGAACCGGGGCGGTGATGGCGGTGCCGGCCCACGATCAGCGGGATTTTGAGTTTGCCAAAAAGTATGGCCTTCCCATAAAAGTTGTTATTCGTCCTCAAGAGGGGGAACTTGACCCCTCGACCATGGAAGCCGCCTATGAAGAGCCCGGTGTGATGGTAAATTCCGGCCCCTTTGACGGCCTTCCAAGCGAAGAGGGGAAGAAAAAAATCGTCGCCTTTCTTGAGGAAAAGGGCCTTGGCCGCCCGAAAATTACTTACCGTTTGAGAGATTGGGGGGTTTCAAGACAACGCTACTGGGGGTGCCCTATCCCGGTGATCTATTGCGAAAAGTGCGGCATAGTGCCAGAGAAGATCGAAAACCTGCCGGTCAAACTCCCCCTTGAGGCGGAGCTTGATGAACACGGCCGTTCCCCTCTACCAAGGCTTAAAGAATTTGTGGAAACCGTCTGCCCCAGATGCGGGGCTCCTGCCCGCCGCGAAACAGATACCTTTGACACCTTTGTAGAATCTTCCTGGTATTTCGCCCGCTTTGCCTGTCCCAGGGCCAGAGAACCCCTTGAAAAAGACAAAGTCTCCTTCTGGCTTCCGGTGGACCAATACATCGGCGGAATCGAACACGCCATCCTTCATCTCCTCTACGCCCGTTTCTTTACCAAGGTGCTCCGTGATCTCGGATATCTTGAGATTGACGAACCTTTCGAGCGTCTTTTGACCCAGGGGATGGTCCTTAAGGAAACTTATCGCTGCCCCCGGCACGGCTGGCTCTATCCGGAAGAGGTGTCTCCGGAAGGAAGGTGTCTCAAAGAGGGCTGTCAGGCCGAGGTGGAGGTAGGGCGTTTTGAAAAGATGTCCAAGAGCAAGTGCAACGTGGTTGATCCGGCCAAGATGATCGAGCTTTACGGGGCCGATGCCGTAAGGCTTTTTATCCTCTTTGCCGCGCCACCAGAAAGAGACCTGGAGTGGAGTGATCAGGGCCTTGAGGGCGCCTATCGTTTTCTGCAGCGGGTATTTCGCCTGGTGGATGAAAACCTTGAGGAATTAAGGGCCGTCTCTCCCTTCAAGGGAAAGCATCAGGAACTTCCCGAAGAATTAAAGGCCCTGCGCCGAAAGACCCATCAGACTATCAAAAAAGTCACCCAGGATATCGAAGAACGCTACCATTTCAACACCGCCATCGCAGCCATTATGGAACTGGTAAACCTCTGCTTTGAAACTCTTAACAAGGCCTCGAAAAAGCCTCCCTTCTGGGAGGTGATGCGGGAGACCACCGAGGCCATCCTCCTTCTCTTATCCCCCATGGCACCCCATCTCTGCGAGGAACTCTGGCAGGCCCTGGGGAAGGAAGGCCTGATAGCTGATGCCTCCTGGCCCTCTTATGAGGAAGCCGCCCTTAAAGAGGATGTAATAAACATGGTGGTGCAGGTAAATGGCAAGGTTCGAGACCAGCTCCAGGTGCCTGCAGGGGCCGGAGAGGAAGAGGTCAAAAGACTGGCTCTTGCCAGCGAAAGGGTTAGAAGACACCTTGAGGGCAAAGAGATCAAGAAAGTGGTTTTTGTCCCCGGTCGGCTGATTAACTTTGTGGCCCGCTAAAAGTGGACGCTGTCCGTGTCGAGAACCTCACCAAACGATACGGGAGGCTTGAAGCCCTTCGCGGCATAAGTTTTCGCATTGCCCCGGGAAGCCTTTTTGCCCTTTTGGGACCCAACGGCGCCGGAAAAACCACCACCATCCGGATCCTCTGCGGCTTAACACGCCCTACCTCTGGAAGGGCCTTTTTCTACGAAGTGGATGTCTTCGCTTCTCCTGTGAAAGCCAAAAAAATGGCCGGCCTTGTGCCTCAAACCATCAATCTCGATATGGAACTCACGGTGGCGGAAAACCTCCTCATTCACGGCCTCCTCTTTGGGCTTTCAAGAAAAGAAATTGCCCGGCGCAGCCAGGAGCTTCTCCGGTTTGCGGACCTCCTGGAACGAAAAAATCACAGGGTCCGCACCCTTTCAGGGGGGATGCGAAGGCGGGTGCTTATCATCAGGGCCCTTCTTCACCGGCCCCGGATCCTTTTCCTGGATGAGCCCACCGTGGGGCTTGACCCCCATATCAGACGGAAACTCTGGGGACTTATCAAAATGATTCAGCAGCAGGGGACCACCATCCTCCTTACCACGCACTACATTGAAGAGGCGGAATTTCTGGCCGACCGGGTGGCCTTCATTGACGAAGGGCGCCTCATTATCGAAGACACCCCCGGGGCCCTTATCGGGCGTCTGGGAGAATTTGCGGTGGATATTGTGCGAGAAAAAGGCCTTGAAACCAAATATTTTCGGAGCCGTAAAGAGGCCGAAAGTTTTGCCCTTACCTTTACCAAACGGGCAGAAACCGTTACCATCCGCCGCGTAAGTCTTGAAGACGCCTTCGTGCACTTTACGGGGCGAAAAGTATGAAGGGTTTCTGGGCGATCTATTTGCGAGAGATCCTTATCATCTGGCACCGGTTGCCGAGGATGCTCCTTTCCTTTTCCGTCTCTCCCACCCTTTATCTGGTGGCTTTTGGCTTTGGCCTGGGCAAACACCTGCAGGTAGGCGGAAGACCTTATCTCGAATTTCTCATTCCGGGGCTTGTGGCGGCCTCTTCCATGACCCAGGGCTTTGGGATCAATGTGGAAATAAACGTGGCCCGTTTTTATCTCAAAGTTTTTGAGGAATTCCAGGCCGCTCCCATCTCAAATGCGGCCTATGTCCTGGGAGAAACCCTCTCTGGAGTCACCCGGGCCCTTCTTTCCGTCTCCGTCATCCTTCTCATTACCTCTCTGGCGGGGGTGTCTTTTTCTTTTGGTCCTGCCTTCTGGCTGGGAGTGATCTTAAACGCCTTCGTCTTTGCCGCCCTTGGGGTAACTTCTGCCATGATTATCAAATCCCATGCCGATCAAGCCCTGGTGACCAATTTCATCATTACCCCTATGGCCTTTCTCGGGGGGACCTTTTTCCCCATCGAAAATATGCCACCTCTGGTGCAGATAATTTTAAAGGCCCTCCCCCTGACTCACGCCACCAGACTGATCCGTCAGGCCGCTTACGGAGAGGGCCTCAGGTGGGAATCCCTTTTCATTCTGGTCCTCCTGGCCCTGGCAAGCCTCTTCCTGGCCTACCATTCCGTGGACAGGGCTCGAGACTAAGCCTCCTTGATCTTCCGTGCCAGAAAGTGTAAGAGCTTTCGCGGATGAGAGACGGGGCCTTCATGCTCCCGGATGAGGGCTGCCAGACTCTTTCCCTCTACCACGAGGCCTTCAAGCCTTGAAGCGATTTCCTCAGGCTCTGCCGGCCAGGAAAGCCCCTTGATGCGGGCCAGGACCTCCGCCGGCCAGCCCACACCGAGCACCTTTGCACTTTCCTGAAGCACCGCAGAGAAAAATACCAGGGCGTCGTGCCCCTCTTTGATCTCCTTGTAAGCCAGTTTGGCCAGGCCACCGGCGGTGTGGGCGCGGGGTGTCTTTTCCTGAAGCTCTCCCTCAAGCTTTTTCAACACCAGCTCCGGCTCCGCCCGCAGGATATTACGAATCGTCTGCCGGGTAAGGCCCAGAAAATCCGCAATATCGTCTTCGGTCTTGAAAGCTTCTTCTGCCAGCACGATGGCGTAGGAGGCCTCCATGAGACTGGTGATCCAGGTGAGATTACGATATTCGATGAGCTTGCGGGGGCCTCCAATAATTTCAAGGGCCTTTAAAAATACCCTGATTGCCATGCTATCCACGTCAAATTCCTTTATCTCCTGAGGTCCTATCACTACCGGCATCTTTCCACCTCCTTGAAAATTTTTCTGTCTTTAAAATGGGTATTCTTGAAGTATTTGGCCAGCCCAAACCCTACATAATCGGCAAGAAGGAGAAAGTCCTAGAGAGAGACCTCAAGCTTAGATAACCTCAAGGGGATGTGCCTAAACTCAAGAGTAATTTCCGGTTAATTCCCCCTCCCTCGTAGGGAGGGGCAGGAGGGACAGGGGGAGGGTAGACCCCCGTCCCTCCGTCCCTCCCCATATAAGGGGGAGGGAGATCCCCTTCGCCACTCACTAGCACACCCTTTGGGTGAAAAACTCAAAGTGAGCATTTTCCTTGAAATATATCCGAAGAGCTCTTCTCTACTTTGCTAACCGGAAATTATGGTAGCAAATATCCATGAATTAAATTCCGGTCCGATAAGGAAATGAAATCAAAGTAAAAAACATTTAGGAGGGCTGGCCCTTTTAATGCTCCTGTGGTAAGAAGGGCTTATGTTTGAGAGAATATGGAAGAGTGCAATCTTCGCCCTTGGGTTTCTTCTTTTCTGGATTTTCACGGTTGAGGCCAAAACCCTTGAAGACCTTTACCAAGACTTTTCTCCTCTTTCTGCTTTGGTAATCAGTATCGAAGGGACAGAGATCATCCTTGATAAAGGCCGTGCTGACGGAGTTCATCCTGGTGACCTCTTCACCGTTTACAAACAGGGAAAAAAGATCGTCCATCCCACCACCAAGAAAGTCCTCGGTTTTCTTAAGATCCCTGTAGGAAAAGCAGAAGTAACCCACACGTATGAGAACTTTGCTACTGCTCGTATCCTTGAGGCCAAAGAAAACATCAAAGTGGGTTTTCCGGCCATTCGCTTTGCGGACCAGAAAGTCCTGATCGTAGAAACTGTCTCTGGAGCAGCCCTTGAGCTTCTTCCGCTTTTGAAGGCCAAACTCCCAGATCTCCATTTTGAGATAGCCAAAGAGATCCATTTTGAGGAATTGTCCCCGGTGTATCTTGCCAGACAGGGTATTGATCTTGTCTTCGTAACAGATGGCAGGCGGGTGCGTGTTTATAACCGGAGACTTGAGATCCTCCAGATCTATGGCCTGGCAGGAGTTTTAGGAGGGCCTGAAGGAGCTCCCCCCACCAAGCCCCAGGTGGTACCCTCAGGCCCGCCTACGTCTCAGCCTCCTCAAACTCCACCTCCACCAAAACCTCAAACTCCAAGGCCTTCTCAGGTTCCCAAGGGGTACTATGTGCCTCCCCCTCCTCCGCCTCCGGTTCCTGCCGCTCCTCCTGCAGCGCCACAACCCCAGGTGCAGAGTCGATATCCCTATTCAACGCTTACCTATCAGCAACCTGTGGCCCCGAGTTTCCGGAAGGTGGGGCATCTTTCCGAGGTGGTCATTGATCTTGAAGTAGGAGACGCCGATCGCGACGGTGCTCCAGAAATAGTCTATCTTACACCCACCACCCTCTACATTACTAAATATCGTGCCCCAGGGGCCTGGCGCTATGAATACCGTGGTTTCGGTAAGGTGCTCAATTTTTCTCTGGGACCTAAAGGCTGGATAGCTCTTAACGTCTATGTGGAGGGAGAAGGCATGCGAAGCCTTCTCCTGAGATTTTATCAGGGACGATTCGAAGAGATTGTCAAAGATGCCAATTTTATCCTAGGGTTTTTTGATTTCGATGCCGACGGAGTGAAAGAGACCCTTCTCGCCCAGAGTTTCGATAAGGATAATTTCTTCGGCCTTCCGGTCTATGAGGTCCACCCGGGAGCCGGTGGAAAACTTGTCTATCAACGCAAGATCGAAGTCCCTCTACATTTTCAAATTTTGGGAGCGGCTTTTGCCGATGTGGATGGTGATGGCCAGCGAGAGGTCCTCTTTTTGAACCGGGCCAAAAAGATCCAGATCTACAAGGGCCGCAAGAAGATCTGGGAATCAAACCGTAAGGTGGGAGGATCTATTTATTCCATTTCTTTTTCTGCCGGTTCCAAGCACCTCAACTACAAGATGGCCATAAGTGCTGAGGTGGATCCCATCGTCTATGATCTCAACGCGGACGGAGTCCAGGAAGTGCTTCTGGTTGCTAACAAAAGCACCCATCGGGATCTGATACCGGGCATACCAGCTTATGAAAGCGGAGGAGTTCTGGTGCTTACTCGCTCGGTGATGGGCTTTTCTCTTCTGCCCCTTACCGGGACTTTTGATGGCCCCCTGCAGGGTATATCCATCGTAGGGCAGGAAATTTTTGTAACCTATGTAAGAGGAAATCCCTTCACTCAAAAAGGGGAGAGCTATTTATTGGCCTTTCCTCTCAGGATGCCGCAGGCAAGCCCTGGAGCCCAGATCCCCTACCGGCCTACTCCTTAAGGACCGCCTGAGGATGGGCCTTTAAAAATTCCTGGAGGGCCTTCTGGTGAAGGTCGTTTATTTTTTTCGTGTATTCTTCCTGTTTGATAAGGGCTCCTTTGAGCCCGCCGCGCAAGTTTATTTCCGCCAGATAACAAGCTCCTTCTGCGGTTTTCATAAGATCCAGATGAGCGTAAGGAAACTGGCCTCTGGCCATTATTTCTCGGCAAAGATCCAATTCTTCAGGAGAGAGGTGGTAGGAAGTGGCCTCTCCTCCAAAAAAGAGATTATTGCGAAAATTGTAAGGATTTTTTCGGGCGTAAGCTTCTATATAATCTCCCAGCCAAACCACCCGGATATCAATAACCTGCGGCACAAAGGGCTGTAAAACAAAAGGATAAGGCAAGTTTCCAAAAGAAGCCGTATTGTAAAGGGTTTCTATGTTTTCCCAGAGGTGAATTCCCAGGCCACAGTTAAAGCGGTTCTGCTTGGTTACTACTTTCTGGATACCCTTGGCACCGTATTCATTAAGTGCCCTTATTAGATCGTGACGGTCTCGAATAACCCGTGTCTCCGGGATCATGTAGCTTTGAAAGACCGCAGCCTGAAAGCATTTGGAGCGGGCCAGATGTTGAGAGAGGAGAGAGGGGTAGGCCAATATGTTGCGGGCGTATAAGTCCGAATACAGAAATTCTTCTCCCTGTTTCAGGGCCAGGATGCCCAAAATAAAATCACCCCTTTTGAGGGAAGAAAAATGTTTTCGAAAGGCCCGATTTGAGAGGATAACCCAAGGGGGTCGCATTAAAAGAGCATCTCAAGAAAGTGTTTGTGATACCGGGTAAGATCCGCCCCGCATTTTCCGCAATTGAACTTTATTTCCCCAAAGACCTGAGTATCGTCTGCTACCGGGGTGAAGCTTCCGTCTTCGTTCTGGATGTATCGGGTGGTAATGGTGACATTTTCTGCCAGTTCAAAGAAGTCTTCATCATTTCCACAATAAGGACAAACAATGCGCGTTGTTCCGGTATAACGAAAGGGTTTTTTGGCCACTACAAATCTTCTTTGTGGGCGGTTTTGTTTGGCCTGGGCTTTGAGTTGATTTTTTTCTCGCATAATTATCGTCCAAAGTAACCTGTAAGCTGACCTTTGGCCAGTATATAAGGAGAAATAACCTTTTCAAAGGTTTTGAGAGCTGTATTTTCTGGAAGGTCAAGTTTTTCTACTTTCAGGGCAAAGATGGTGAAAACATAGGGGTGCTCTCCAGTTCCGGGTGGAGGCTGCGGCCCTCCATAGCCTGTGAAACCAAAAGAATTTTTGAGCTCTCTGGCTCCAGAGGGCATGTGTTTCCCCGAAGCTCCTTCCGGAAGCTCATGAATCTCTCGAGGGATATTGATCACCATCCAGTGGACCCAGTTGCGCGCTACCGGATGGGGATCAACACAGAGAAGAGCAAAAGATTTAGTCCCTTCCGGCTCTCCCTCCCACCTGAGAGGGGGAGAAATATTTTTACCTCCTGCCCCTGGCATGACATATTTGAGAGGAATACGACCTCCGTCTTCAAAGGCTGGGGAGACTAACTTCATACGAGACTCCTTGGCAGCCGCTATCATCGCTGCTATCAGAAAAAAAGAAATCGGAACCAGTAAAAAATGGAACTTTTTCATAGGAATTTACTTTAGTATAAGCCTTTTCATTCAATATTCAAGTACAAATTTTTTAAAATTGTTTAAAAACCCTTGAATAATCTAGGAATAATCTGAGTAATGTGCAGATCTTAATTTGTAGCTTCAAGTATTAAAATGAGACCACAATCACACCAGGGAGTTGTGCAAAACTTTAAAAATTTTAGTCGAGATAGGAAATTTCACCGGAAAAAAGGGTGATCTTTTCTCCGGAAAAGGTCTCAATTATGAGACCTCCCTGAGGATCAAGGCCCAGAACTCTTCCGCGCCCTTTCTCCTCCCGGAAAAGATCGATTCCGAAACGAACCTTACGCCCCACGGTATCGCTATAGGCTAAGAAGGGTTCAGCAAAAGGAAGAGGGCCCTCCTCTCGCAGCAAACGGGCCTCCAAAGTCCGTAAAAGTCCGTAATATTTCGCCAATCTTGCCAGCAACTCCGCTGCCATCTCGCAAAGAGGAATTTCCCGGCCCAGATATTCTTTAACGGAAATAGCTGGAAGACCGGCTGGCAGGCTATTGTTGAGGTTGAGCCCAATTCCTACCAGGGCCCAGCTTTCATCCGAAAGGATTTCTTCTTCGATGAGGACGCCTGCAAGTTTTTTTCCCGCAAGCCAGATGTCATTTACCCATTTGATACAGGCCGGAACCTGGTAATGCCAGAGGGTTTCTGCCAGAGCCACTCCCATGTAAAGAGGGAAAAACCCCTTTACTTCCGGTAAAAAATCCTGATAGAAGGCCACCGCCAGCCAGAGCCCCCCTTTTGAGGCCCACCAGGGCCTTTCAAACCGGCCCCTGGCAGCCGAAAGTTCTTCTGCCATGACCACCGTCCCTTCCGCAAAAGCCCTTTCCTCTTGCAGGAGCTCTCTTAATCTTTCAAGGGCCCGGGAAAGTTTCGAAAAGAAAAAAATCCTTGAGCCTACCACGGCTCCGCGCCGGAAAACCTCCTCCTTGGGGCAGGAAAATAAATAATCTCGCTCGGTTTCAAAAAGGGTGGCCAGGCGCCCCTCACGAAGGGCTAAGATTTTTCTCTCTTGTTCTTTCAGGCGGGCCATTCCTCTTTGACCCGGGAAATAAGCTTTTCCACGTAGGGCCTTTCCTCTTCCAGGCAAAGCCCCAGAAGGGGCCCTCCCTGCTCTACCATCTGCCCCCGGGAAAAAAAGACCCTGAAAACCACCATTGGTGGGCCCTCGTGCAGGATGGGGGTCTCCCTTTTCATGAAAGACATGATGGCAAGCTCCTCCCCGGGTTTTACCAGGACACGGCCTTCGCCCTCTTTCTCAATCTTTTTGGCCAGCTCCGGAGAGAGAAAGTATCGGGCCTTTTCCGGGGCCGTTACGATATGGAGGGTCTCGCGCAAAAGTTCAGCAATGATCTCCTTCTGGGTAAGGGTGTGTTTGATCTCAAGAACCGGCTCAAAGGCCTCTACAAAACGCCCGAGAAGCTCCTGGTTTATTTTCGACACCAGGCCTCCGGCCTTGGCCCGAATGACTTTGGGGTTTCTCTCCCTTTCTAAAACAAAGAGGGGTGAGCCGGGTTTTTCAAGCCATTTCCCCGCTGGCCCTCTTACTTCATCCCCTTCCTTTACCAGAAATTCCCGGAGATAACCGGTATGGGGAGTTACCACGACAAAAATACGATAAGGATTAGCGCGAAATTTTTGAAGCAAAAGGTTTATCTTGCGATTATCAAGAGCCATAGGCGAAAATTATTTATAATAGAGATTTTTCCCCCCCATGGTCAGGAGGGCCTCGTAAAGTTTTTTGCGTAGCTCCCTTCGATTCCAGATACCCTGAATATGGCCGCGGCGTAAGGCATTTTCCGCACTGTGATAGTCAGGAGGGATATCCTCGCCGGTGGTTTCTCTGATCACCCGTGGCCCGGCAAAACCGATCCGGGTAGAACGGATGGCAAACTGATAGGGAGAACAACCCAGGAAACTTGCTACCGGACCGGCGTAAGAGTTGTTGTCGTAAACCACGATGTAAAGACCTCCGGCGTCAATATATTCACGAACTGCCATGGTGCACCGCGGCATCTGAACCACCCCAAGGGTCCCCTCATGGATCCTGATCCCCCCGGTGGTGTGGACAAAGGCCAGAAAAGGCCGTTTCGTAATGCGGGCCCGATCACAGGCCTGGATAAACTTTTCTCCCTCCGCCACTCCCACCGTTCCCTGACGGAAATCGGCAATCAACATGGCCACGATAAGGGAGATACCCCCGATACGGGCCTGAAAAGTGATGATGGCGGAGTTGCGCCCGGTCTTTTTTTGGGCAAGTGCCAGTTTTTTATCATAACCTTCAAAACCCAGCGGATTGCCCGAGGCAATCTCGGCGTTAAATTCTTTAACACTTTTGGCGTCAAATATGTTGTTAAGATACCATTGATATTCCAGCGGAAAATGATAGCCGCAATTGGGGCACACACCGCAGAATTCTCCGTAAAGATCCGGCACCCAGATATCCAGACACCCGTGAACCTCGGCGTTGGGGCAGGTAACGGTGCGGTCCTCAAGGGCCAGCGGGCTTACGTAAAGCTCTGGAAGGTCCACCAGGGCTTCTTCCAGACCCACCACCCTGGCCCTGGGTTTGCGAGGTTTGCTAGCCAAAAGGTCGTAGGCGGTTTTAAGGGGCTCGGTAAGTTGTTTTAAAAACGCAACGCCCTCACCTGAGAGCTCTTCCATCACCCGCTGGAACATCTTTTGCCCCTGCTTGAGGATCCCGTAACGCAGGTCATGATAGATCCGTAAACCCACATCCTGGGTCTTTTCCACGTATCCTTTGAAACTGCACTTATTGAGCCCCAAGATGTGGCGGGTCATCTGGCGATATTTTTTGGACCGCAGGTCAAGGAGTTTTTCGACTTCTACTTCTGAGAGATCCCAGCGCACGTGGATATCGAATTCTTCCGGGGGATTTTCTTCTTCTTTCTTCCTCCGCAGGGCGTAACTACGAAAGGCCTTGAGACTTTTTGTCCGGAGGACCACCTCGTCGGTGGCTCTGATCATTTCGTAACGCAGGCGTTTGAAGAACTGGTAGTCATTCCGCCTGGCTCCCAGGGGAGGCTCCGGGACGATGCGATCAATGGTGCCAAGACGCAGGTTATCTTCGGCGGTAATCTTTAGCTGCCGGGCACAGAATTCTATCAATTCCCGGGGAGGGCGCTCCCCTTCTTTGATTTTTCCCTCAATGGCCGCCGCCCCCTCCGGACTTATTACGGAATAATACCCCCGCGAGGCCATAAGCCTGATGTCAGCAAGCCCTATAGCCTCTGCACCCCCTGAACCCCCTTCTGAAATAAAAGCCACCGTTGGCACCCGAAGTTTGCTCATAAAATAGAGGTTGCGAGCGATCTGTTGCGCTGCCCCGGGATAATCTTCGATAGGATAGGCCCCGGGAGTAAAAATGTAAAAATGGATGGGAATGCCTTCCGTCTCAGCCACCCTCATGTAACGCAGGGCCTTTTCATTCCCCCAGGGTTTGGCACTTCCACCATTTCGGAATTCTTCGCCGTGGCCCTTTTCGTGACCGATTACGATTACCTGGTGAAGATATACTTTGTCTCCCACCCGTCGGGAGATCATGGCCCGGGCACAGACGATGGCGGGATCCACGTTGATATCGCCCTCGCCTCCAAGCTCAGTATAGGAATCATAGACGTTTTCCAGGATATCGAGCAGAGTGAAGCGCTGGGGATTGCGGGTAATTTTAACGATTTCGTAAGGGGTAAGCTCCCGGGCGGCCCGATCTTCCAGGATCTTAAGGCGGGTTTCATAACTTTCCAGAAGATGCTGGCATTCCTTCTCGGATACCTGATAGAAACGCTCCTTAAGTCTTTCCAGGTCTTCAAGGAGATAGGCACACCCCTGCCAGCCTTCTCCCTTGATGTCCTGGAGATAGATCACCCGGTCTATGAGTTCGTGGAGATAACGCTGGAGTTCTCTCATAAAAATTTGAGAATTTCTGGCAATTTTTCTTTAAGGTAATCGATATTGGTCAAAAGAGGCTCCCCTTTGGCCGTCTGACCTTCGATAACCGTGCCCTCAAGAAACTTAAACCCCCGCCTTTCCGCTTCAAAGGTGTCCTTTCCCCACACGATACCCAGGGCCAGGTTGGGATCGAATTCGGTAGGGATACGATAGGGCTCATTTTGCGGAACATGAGTGCGCACCCGCAACCACTCGTAAGAAGGAAATTCGAAACGATTAATCACCCCAGAAAGGGGTCTAAAACCCTGCCTGACATCTTCGGCAATGAGGCGGAATTCGATACTCGTCCCTTCAAAAGTGATGTCTTTCTGGGAATAACCCAGGCGGTCACCGAAAGCGGCCCTTATCTGCTCCTCAATAAGATTCGGTTCTTTGCCCTTAATACGGCTGATGCGGGCTGAAATCTCGTTTTCCACCTGGATACGGGTATTGACCTCCATAAGGTAGGGATTTCCGCTCCTGGTAACCAGCCATTCCCAGGTTCCTACATTATCGTAACCCACATGAGAAGCGAGTCTTAGAGAATGATTTATGATCTCATCAAGAATCTTTTCCGCCTCAAAGGGATAATCCGTGTAGGCAGGATCAAAACCCGGGGCGATCTCGATGCGTTTCTGGCGTCCTATACTCTGGATGGTGCAATTTCTGGTCCCAAAATGGACAAGCTCTCCGAACTGATTTCCAAGAATCTGGACTTCGAGGTGATGATAATCCCTGATACAGACCTCAATCACCACCCCGTCATCCCCGAAAAGCCTTTTGGCATAGGAACGGATGCGGCGGAAGACC
>Ga0256833_1000900_pt1 | contig 22500 bp, 19 predicted proteins | sample 356284metaG_FD_190535 | JGI IMG/M metagenome (GOLD analysis project Ga0256833, IMG submission 190535) | Hydrothermal vent microbial communities from Mid Atlantic Ridge, Atlantic Ocean - 356-284 | ecosystem: Environmental > Aquatic > Marine > Hydrothermal vents | place: Atlantic Ocean: Mid... | reverse complement strand
GGGGAATTGTAGGGTTGGCGGCCTCCTGGCCTGGTTGCAATTCTGGCCGTGTTGTGTTGAAACAGGAGGAGCCTGGTTTCCGGGGAGGGGTGGGGTGTTACTGGTGTGTGCCGGCGTGGGGGTGGCGGGTGGTGGGGTGTTGCTGTATGGGTGTTACTGGGCTGTAGTGTTGTAGGGTTGCGTGTTGCCTCCTGCCGGTGTTGCGCGTTGCGGCGGTGTCCCGGGGCGGCTTCCTAGCCTGACGGGTGGCGACGCGGGTAGCTTGGACGAGTTCCTGCCTCCTCTTCCTTCGCGTGAGCGGGTCTATCAGCAGCTCTTTGAGGCTCTTGGCGAGATGGAGGTTAGCCGTGACCCGGTGCTGTTGCTGCTTGTTGCCGAGTGGGGTGAGGGCAAGACCAGCGTCTACTATGCCAAGGTGAGGCCGTGGCTGGAGCGCCGTGGCTGGCGCGGCTTGGAGGCCAGGGCTGCGACGGTTGCGGCGCACCTGGAGGCCCTGAGGGGCCGGGCCGAGAAGAGCCCTGGGCTGCGGCTCATGGCTGCGGTGCTCGCCGCGGCCCTGGAGCAGGCTGGGCTGCTGCAGCGCTACGGGGCGCCCGGCGGCGCTGAGAGCCTCCGGGGCTACGTGGAGAGGGTTCTCCGCGGCCTGGTGCCGCCGGGGGGCTCCCTGGTGGTGTTCGTGGATGAGCTGGAGGACCTGGTGGCGGGGGCCGGCGAGGAGGCGCTGGGGGAGCTGGCTAACGGCCTGGTGGGGGTGCTGAACGGGGAGGTTGGCCTGGTCTCGTCGAGGTGCCTGGAGGAGGGCGGCGGGGAGGGCTGCCTGTCGGGCAGGTTCCACATGGTTGCGAGCCTCACGCCGCCGGCCTACTCGAGGCTGATGGGGCTCAGGGACTTCGCCACCGTGGCGGCGCGGCTGAGGAGGAGGGTTAGGAGTGTCTGGATCCGGCCGCTGCCGCGGCGGGAGGCGCTGGCTGTCCTGGAGAGCCTCGCCAGGTACAGCCTCGGCAGGGGCCTCGACGGGCTCCTCGCCGACCACGGCCTGGGCAACGCTGTCGTGTCGGGGACGCTGGGCAACATGGGGGCGCTTGTCTCGGCGTTCCGCTACCTTGTGGGCTGGGCCCGTGGCCGCGGCGGCTGCGGCGCCGCGGTGAAGATACTCGACGCGGAGGAGCTGCTGGAGGCCCTGCAGGGGCTCACCCTCAGCGTCGGCGGCACCGAGCTGCCTGCCCTGAACACCGAGGCCTACGGGAGGCTCAGGGAGGGCTGGCTGGCGAGGGCGAGGCTCTCCGGCGTCGAGCAGGGCGTGGCGGCGCGCCTGCTGGACGAGCTCGTCGCCCGGGGGGCTGCGGGGTTCGAGGAGCTCGAGGAGGCGACGGGCGCCTCCCGGGGCGTGGTGGAGGCCGCCGTCGGCGAGATGAACGTCTACGCGGAGAGGAGCTGGCTGCGCCGGGAGCTGGGGCTCAGGAGGCTAGTCTACCGCGTCGGCCTGGTGCCCCTGGTGGAGGACGCGTTCAAGCTCCTCCGGGCCGCGGAGCCCGAGATAGTGAGGACGCTGCCCCAGCTGGGCGGCGGGGACCGGTCCGGCAGGCCCCTGGAGGAGCTGCTCGACAGCCTCGTCTACAGCGACCCGACTGGGAGGCAGGTGGTCGCCGTCCCCCTGGGCGAGGAGGACGCGGCCGACCTGGTGGCGGACGCGTCGCCCGTGGAGCTGGGCCGCGGCGAGGCGGAGCGGCTGGCCCAGATGCTCTGGGAGGGCGTGTTCCAGAAGCTGGCCCCCTCCGCCGCCACGCGGGGCCTCCTCCTCTCCCCGAGGGTGCAGCGCCTCGTCTACGTGTCGCCGGAGCTTGGCTACCTGGACTTCATCGTGGACAGGGTTGAGAGGCTAAGGGTGGTGCGCCGCGTCTACTCCTCGGCGGGGCCGCAGCACCTCCTCGTCGGCGCCGTGGCGGCGCTGGCGGCGGCCGGCCTCGTGGAGGAGCCGCCCGCGCCCCAGGGCGAGGCCGCGGCGAGGCTCGTCGCCCGGCTCCCCGGCGGCGGGGCTGCCCGGGTGCTGCTGGTCGCGGTGCCCGGCCAGGTGACGATGGAGGAGGCGCGGCGCGTGGAGGGGGTCCTGGCGGCGGCTCTCCTCTCCGGCTGGAGGCCGCACGCGGTGCTCCTCGTCCACCACGGGGGCGTCGAGCCGCGGGCGAGGGCGGTTCTCGAGAACCTGGAGGCCAAGTTCTTCCTCCGCGTGGTGCCGGCGGGGCTGCAGAGCCTCGTCTCGAGGGTCAGGCTGCAGGCGGTGGGGGTGAAGCTGCTCGAGGCCGCCGGGGGCCTGGAGGCGGCGCTCCGGGAGGCCGCGGAGCTGCCCGTGGACAGGGGGCTCGTCGAGGACCGCGGCTTCGACCCCCTGAGGCTGCCGCAGGTGCTCCGCGAGCTCGCCGAGGAACTGGCCGCGAGGGAGAGGCTGCGGCGGGCGCTCGAGGAGGGCGTCGACGGCGCCCCGCTGGTGGTACGGGACCCCCGGCTGGGGTACGACGTGGAGAGGCCGACGGAGCTGAGCGGGGCGCTCCGCTACTTCCTGGTTGTGCCCTCGACCAAGGCGTCGCCGGGGGAGGCGCTCCGCGCCGCCTACGAGTACGTGCTCCGCTACCACCTCTACAGGGGCGCGGGCGGCGAGGCAAGGGGCATAATGAGCCCCGACATAGACCTCGGCGAGGTCGGGGCGCTGGAGAAGTACGCTGTCCTGCTCGCGGCGAACGGGTTCCTGGAGAAGCTCAACGGGAGCGTCAGGGTGGACACGCTGGCGCCCGTCGAGAGGGCCGCCCTGAGGGCGCTCGAGCAGCTCAACGCGAGGCTCGGCGAGGTCCCGGCCTCCAGGCTCTGGGACATCCTGGTCGTGGAGGCCAGGAACCCGGGCACGAAGAGGATGATACTCCAGTCGCTGGCCTACCGTGGCCTCGTGGAGGCCGCCACCCGGAGGCTCGACCCGGAGAGGGCGCGGCTCCGCCTCCGCGACACGGTGGAGGACGCGGCGGGGCTCATCCAGGCGGCCCGGGGGCTGCTCGACCGGCTCAGGGGGGACGAGGCCGCCCTCCGCTGGGGCCTGGTGGTCTCGGCTAAGGCGAGGGGCTACCGGGCTGGGAGCCTCGAGGCCCTGGCGGGGAAGATGGAGCACTTCCTCGGGATAGCCGAGGAGGCCCTCCGGGCCGGCGACACCCTGATGGCGCTCCGGCTCGCGAAGACCGCGCACGACGTGCTCGACTACGCGCTCTCGGAGCTGGTGCCTCTCGCCTACCGCGCGGCCGAGACCGTTGCGGGGCTCCGCAGGGAGGCGGAGGAGAGGGCCGCAAGGATACGGGAGCTCGCGGAGACCGTTGCGGGGCTCCTGGAGCAGCTCCTGGGCAGGAGGCTGGAGGTGGAGGCGCCGGGCCTCGGGGAGCTGCTGGAGGCCGCCAGGAGGCTGCGGGAGGTCGAGGAGGCCGAGATAACCGAGCAGCAGCTCGACGAGGCCATGAGGAGGCTCTGGGCGGAGGCGAAGAAGAGGAACCCCCGGAAGCCTGGAGAGGCCACGCCCTTCTACATATCCCGGGGGCAGCTGCTGCACTTCAACTACCGCGTCTACCTCGCCGCCAGGGCGCTCGAGGAGCTGGGCGTCGGCGGGCTCACCGAGCGCGGCGTAGAGCTGGGCGGCAAGGCGGCCGAGACCCTGGCGAGGCTGGAGAGGCTGGCCGAGAGGCTCCGCGCAGCCCTGGAGGCCGGCGCGGAGGCGAGGAGGCTGGCCGAGAGGCTCCGCGAGAGGCTCGCGGGGCTAGGCGCCGAGCCCCCGCCGGGCCTCGTAGCGGTGGCTGCGGGCGTAGAGCCCCCGGCCGGCGGCGAGAGGCTGGGCCTGCTCGACGCAGAGGCGCTGGCGGAGCAGCTGCGGGCAAGCATGGAGCAGGCGTGGAGGCCGCTCAGGGAGCTGGAGGAGCAGCTAGACAGGCTGGACGAGGAGCGGGAGAGGCTGGCGGAGCTGCTCCAGGAGGCCAAGGCGTGGGCATCGAGGCTCAGGGAGGCCGCCAGGGAGGCCAGGGAGGCGGGCCTCGCGGCGCAGGCGGAGAGGCTCGCGGAGGCGGCGGGCGACCTCGAGGTTGCGGCGCGGCAGGCGGTGGAGGCCGAGGAGAGGGCGCTGGAGAAGCTCCGCGGCGGCGCCGGGGACGTGAGGGGCCTCCTGGAGGCCGCCAGGGAGGCCAGGGGCCTGGTGGAGTCGGCGCAGGTGCTGCTCCGCGACAGCCTGGACGTGGCGAAGAGGAGGCACCGGGAGGCCCTGGAGGAGGCGGGGAGGCTGCTGCAGGGGATGAGGCTCGAGGCGGAGGCTCTCCGCGACCTGCTCCGCCGTGTCGGAGTTGAGCCGCCTGGCCCGCCCGAGGCCTCCACCACGTGGGCCGCCCTGGCCGCGATGAGGGCCTACATGGAGGAGCTGAGGAGGCTGGCGCTCGAGAGGGGCGTGCTCGCGGGGGAGGAGCTGGAGGCCTACACGCTGGTGGCGCAGGAGAGGAGGCGCCGCGGAGAGCTGCTCTTCCGGGAGGCGGTGGCCCTGGTGGCGGAGAGCCTGCACCTGCCCCCCGAGGCGGCCAAGAGGCTGCTGATATCGCTCATAGAGAAGGGGGTGCTCGAGCCGAGGCTCTAGCCCAGCAGCCTCCCCGCCCCTCCCGCCGCCAGGCTGGTGGCTAGCACCGAGGCGACGCCGCCGGCGGCGAGCGCGGCGGCAGCCCTCCGGCGGGGCAGCCCGAGCAGCGCGGCGGCCACGGCGCCGGTGTAGATGCCGGTCACGGGGACAGGCGCGGCCACGAAGAGGGCGAGGCCGAGCAGCTCGTACCTCTCAACCATCCTGCCCGCGCTCCGCCTCGCCGACTCGAGCCTGGCGACGAGGACCCGCAGCGGGGGGAGAGCAGCGGCGGCGGAGAGGAGGAGCCCCCACAGCCTGTCAGCCACCGCGGCCAGGGCGGCGGCGAGCGCGGCGGCCTCCGCGGCGGCCAGGAAGACCCCCGGGGCCCCCATGCAGCGGAGCAGGAGGGGGGCTGCGTAGCGGGGCTCGAAGCCGGGGAGGAGGCCGAGTAGGAGCCAGTGGATGCAGCCCTGCAACCCTGGTACCTCTCCTTGGGGCGCGTCGGCTGCGGCGCCGGCTTATAGCCTGCCCGGGGCCGCTATATCCAGGCGTCCCGTGTAGGGGTGGTGTAGGGGGTGGCTTCTCCGGCTACTTCGTGCCACCTGGTGCTCGTGGGTACGAGCCTGCTCCGCAACGCCCTGGCCGCCGTGAGGTCTGGGAGGGTCTCGGCGCCCCCCGGCTGCGGGGAGGTGCTGGCCGCCTGCGCCGACCCGGCGAGGCTTGACCGCGGCCGCTGCGGGAGGGAGATAGACAGGTGCCTGGGGTTTGTCGGCAGGCTGGTCGAGGAGGACCCGTACAGGATGAGCGCAGAGCTCAACGCTATGGACTGGGTGCTTGAGAGCGGCTGCGGGGACGTAGCCCGCTTGGTGCTGCTGGCGTCGGACACGCCGGAGGGCTTGGCCGCCGCGCGGGTGCTGGAGGGCTACCTCTCCTCCAGGGGCTGCCCGGCCCGGGTCAGGGTTGTGAGGGGCCTCGGCTCCTCTGAGGGGTTCTGGCCCGGCCTGCTGGAGCTGGTGAAGGTCATCGCGGAGGAGGCCAGGGCCGCCTACGCGGACGGCTACTTCGTCTACCTGAACGCTACCGGCGGCTTCAAGCCGGAGTCCGGCATGGCGCTCCTCGCGGCCTCGGCCGCCGCCCCCGTCGCCGCCTACTACAAGCACGAGGCCATGAGGGAGACTGTTATGCTCCCGCTGCTGCCCGTGAGGCCCGACGGGGGCCGCCTACGCGCGATGACCTCGAAGCTGCTCCTCGCCGCGAAGCCCGGGGCCCGCGTCGAGCTCGACGACCCCGCCTACGAGGACATAAGGTGGCTGCTCATCTTCCTTGCGAGGAGCGGCGTCGCCCAGCTCCGGGACGGGGCGCTGCTGGTGGACGAGAGGGTGGCAGAGGCGTTATCCACGATAGCCAGGATATACGAGGTCGTAGCGGGGTGGCTCTAGGCGCCGCGCCTACTCCCCGTCCCCCCTCTTTCGAGCCTCTCCAGGCGCTCCTCGAGCCTGCGGAGCCTCTCCTCTATCGCCTCCAGCCTCTCCCAGACGGCCTCCAGGTCGCCGAGCTGGCGGTGGCTGAGCCTCCTCCTGAGCTCCCTCGGCACGGGGCCCTTCACGGCGGGGGCGACCGCGTAGTAGTGGCCCTCCTCGCCCCTGGCCACGAGGCCCCGGTCCCGCAGCCTCGCTATCGCCGCCCGTATCCTCTGCAGCGGCTCCCCCAGCGCGTCGGCCACCTCCCTGGGGCTGGCCCCGGGGTGTTCCCGGAGGTAGGCGAGCACCCTCTCCTCTATCTCCCTGGCCACCGCTGCGCGCCCTGGGGCTACCTTATCTAGGAACGTGGGGCGTAGTATCCCCTGTGGCTCATCCCGGGGGTACAGGTGTCCCAATGGCTGCGGCTGGCCGCGGGGAGAGGATAGGGTTCCTGGAGGCCTACAGCATCGGCGTGGGCGGCATGATAGGCGGCGGCATATTCGCCGTGCTCGGCCTGAGCCTCCAGCTGGCCGGCTATGGCGCGCCGGTGGCGTTTCTACTGGCGGGGCTGGTGGCGCTCGCCACGTCCTACAGCTATGCTAGGCTGAGCGTCCGCTACCCGAGCGAGGGCGGCACGGTGGAGTTCCTGGTGAGGGGCTACGGGCCGGGCCTCCTGGCGGGCGGGTTGAACGTCCTGCTCCTGGCGAGCTACGTGGTTATGATCGCCCTGTACGCGTACGCCTTCGGGAGCTACGGCGCCGGGGCCGCGGGCGGCTCCCTGTTGTTGAAGCACCTGTTGTCGGCCCTCGTTATAGCCGCGTTCGTGCTGGTCAACGCGCTGGGGGCTCTGGTGAGCGGCAGGGTCGAGGACGCCCTGGTGCTCTTCAAGCTGGGTGTCCTCATCCTCGTCGCGGGCGCGGGGCTGGGCCTCGTCGACTGGAGCCGGTTCTCGCCGAGCAACTGGCCCCACCCCCTAAACCTGGTGGCGGGCGGGATGATAATCTTCCTCGCCTACGAGGGCTTCGAGCTGATAGCTAACGCGGCGCAGGACGTGGAGGACCCGAGGATACTGCCGAGGGCGTTCTACGCGGCCGTGCTCACCGTTATAGCCGTCTACGTCCTCGTCGCAGTCGTCGCCGGCGGCGTGCTCTCACCCCAGCAGGTCGCCAAGTACCGCGACTACGCCCTCGCCGTCGCTGCAGAGCCCAGCCTGGGGGAGGCAGGGTTCCTACTGGTCACCGCCGCCGCCCTGGCGTCGACGAGTAGCGCGATAAACGCCACCCTCTACGGCACCGCCAGGATAAGCTACATAGTGGCGAGGTACGGGCAGCTCCCGCCCCGCGTCGGGAGAAGGGCCTGGGGGCAGGCCCCCGAGGGCCTGCTGATTATAGCCCTGCTGAGCCTCCTCCTTGTCGAGACGGCGAGCCTGGAGGCGATATCCACAGCGGGTAGCGGGGGCTTCCTCCTCGTCTTCGCGGCGGTGAACCTGGCGGCCTACAGGCTCAGGAGGGAGGCCAAGGTCAACCCCGCGGTGGCGCTCACAGGGTTCGCCGCCACGCTCGCAGCCCTCGCCGTCCTACTCTACCGGATGGCCACCCTCGACCCGGCGCAGCTCACCGTCTTCGCCGTCCTCGTCGCCGGCAGCTTCCTCGCCGAGGCCCTGTACAGGAGCGTCACTGGGAGAAGGATAGCCGAGTACGTGGACGAGAAGCTGAGGGAGAGGGAGGAGAACATACGCCGCTGGGAGGAGTGGCTCCCACGCCTAGCCAGGGAGCTGAAGGCCAGGGTGAGGGACGCCGAGATATACCTCGTCGGCAGCGTAGCCAGGGGCGAGCTGCACCGGGCACACGACGTGGACCTGCTGGTGGTGACGCGGCGGCCCCCGCGGGGCAGGGAGGCGAGGCGGCTCGTCGAGGAGGCGAAGAGGGCTGCCGGCCTGACCAGGCTCCACCCGGTCGACGTGCACTTCGCCAGGCCCGAGGAGAAGGAGCGCTGGCTCCGCCACAGCGGCGCCTCGAAGAGGCTGGAGGAGGGAGGCGGCCGCGGCGGCTAGAAATACGGCTACACCTAGTGGTACTACAGCTAGAGTATAATACTGTAGGTGTAGCGGCGTGGTGGAGCCCGGGTTCTTCGTCGACCGGGGCCCGGAGCTGCGCAGCCTCGAGGAGGCCTGGGCCAGCGGCCGCCCGGGCCTCGTGGCCGTCTACGGCCGCCGCCGGGTGGGGAAGACGAGGCTCATCATGGAGTGGCTGAGGGGCAAGCCCCACGCCTACTACCAGGCCGGCCTCTGGCCCGGCAACCTCGAGGCCCTGGCGGCGGCAGCGGCGGAGCAGCTGGGCCTGGAGCCCCTCCGCGAGGCCGCCCCTAGGAGCCTCCGCGGCCTCTTCTCCCTCCTAGCGGCCCTCATCGGGGGCAGGAGGGCCGCAGTGGTGGTTGACGAGTTCACTTACTGGCTCCGCGTGGAGCCCGGCGTGGTGTCCGAGCTACAGTACGTGGTCGACCACGTGCTTCCCGGGACGAGGCTCCTCCTCGTGGTCTCGGGCAGCCTGGTGGGGCTGATGCAGCGCGAGGTGCTGGGGGGCGGCTCGCCCCTCTACGGCCGCGCGCTTCTCCGCCGCCGCCTGGGGGAGCTGCCCCCCTGGTGCCTGCCCTGGTTCGCCCCCCGCTACGGGCCCGTGGAGCTGGTCGAGGCGTACGCGTTCTTCGGCGGCCTCCCCTTCTACCTCCGCCTCGTGGACGACTCGTCGCCCCCGCTCGAGGAGCTGCTCCGTATCCTGGGGCCCGGCGGGGTGCTGGAGGATGAGCCTCTCTTCCTGCTCAGGGAGGAGTTCCGCGAGCCCAGCCCCTACCTGGCCCTCCTACGCGCGCTCTCCCAGGGCGCCACGAGCCTCGGAGAGGCGGCGCAGCTAGCCGGCCTGCCCACGAGCCACGCGAGCCGCTACCTCCACACCCTCCGCGACCTAGGCCTGGTCGAGAGGGAGAGGCTGCTCTTCCAGCGCCGCCGCTCCAGGTACCGGGTAGCCGACAACCTGCTCGCCGCCTGGCTCGCCGTGGTGGAGCCGGCCGCGAGCCTGCTACGCGACAACCCCCCAGCCGGCCGCCGGCTGGCGGCACAGCTCGCCGCCCGCCACGTGGCGAGGGTCTGGGAGAGGCTCTCCTGCCTCCACGCCGTCTCGCAGCTGGCGCCCCGGCTAGGCCTCTCCCCCAGCACCTACGGCAGGCTGGAGAGGAGGGGCGAGGAGATAGACTGCGCCGTGATAGACGAGTCCTCGGAGACAGTCCTGCTAGTGGAGGCCAAGTGGAGCAGCCTCACGGCCCGCGAGGCGAGGAGGGTGGCGGCCGCTGCCGCGAGGAAGGCCCAAGCCCTCCTCCCCTCCCCGATGAGCGGCTACCGGGTGGTAGCAGCCGTCTACGCCCGCAGCGCCGACCCGGCGGGAGACGCGCTGGTGGTCACCGCGCGCGACATGCCCTGGGGCGGTGGCTGCCCCGGGCCCGCCAGGGGGGCCAGCACAAAGCCCCCCGGAGGAGGAGACTAGTGGCCACCCAGGGAGGGAGCACAGTGGCCGGCGGCGTCGCCGGAGTCTCCAGGCTAGCCGAGAAGGTGCTGGGCCAGGTGGGCCGCGTCGTCTACGGCCTGGAGGAGGAGACCAGGATGGTGCTGGCCGCCCTCGTGGCGGGCGGCCACGTCCTCCTCGAGGGGGTCCCCGGCGTCGCGAAGACCACGCTGGCGAAGGCTGTGGCCTCCAGCACCAGGCTCGGCTTCCGCAGGGTACAGTTCACCCCCGACCTGCTCCCAAGCGACATCATAGGCACCGTGGTCTACGACCAGAGGAGCGGCGAGTTCCGGCTGAGAAAGGGCCCCGTCTTCACAAACATACTGCTCGCCGACGAGATAAACCGGGCCTCGCCGCGGACGCAGAGCGCCCTCCTGGAGGCGATGCAGGAGAAGCAGGTAACCATAGAGGGGGAGACCCTGAGGCTCCCCGAGCCCTTCCTCGTCATCGCCACCCAGAACCCGGTCGAGATGGAGGGCACCTTCCCCCTCCCCGAGGCCCAGCTCGACAGGTTCCTCGTGAAGGTCACGATAGGGCTGCCCCCGAGGAGGGTGCTCCGCCGCATACTCCGCGGCGTCCGCGAGATAGAGAAGTGGCCCATCCAGCCGGTGGCCTCGGCGGGCGACATACTCGCAGCCAGGGAGGCCGTCTGGAGCGTAGAGGTCAGGGACCCGGTGCTGGACTACATACTGGACCTCGTGGAGGCCACCCACCGCCACCCGGACGTGAGGCTCGGCGCCAGCCCGAGGGCCGCAATAGCGCTCCAGCAGGTCTCCCGCACCCTCGCAGCCCTCGAGGGAAGAGACTACGTCATACCCGACGACGTGAAGAAGGCGGCCAGGTACGTGCTCCCCCACCGCCTCGTCCTCCGCCCCGAGGCCGAGGTCGAGGGCAGGACGGGGGAGCAGGTGGTCGAGGAGGTGCTCTCCGAGACCCCCGTCCCGGTGCCGTAGGCGCCTCCCCAAGAGGGAGAGCCCCGTTTCCACACGCCTATACGTGGAGAAACCCACTGTATTAATTCCGGCGGGGCGTGGAGGGGGCAACGGTCTCCGCCTTGCTGCCCGACCGCGTCCCACCCAGGCCGGGCTACGAGCTGACAATCCACCGCATCTACAGCCGAGCCGTGAGCATCTACCCGGACAGGGAGATAGCCTACAGGGTGAAGGACGGCGCCGGCGGCTACCGCGTCGACCGCTACCGCGTCGCCGACATGGCCCGCCGGGTCGAGGCCCTCGCATCCGCCCTCGAGGCCCTCGGAGTGTCCCGCCTCGACCGCGTGGCGACGCTCGACTGGAACACCCACTGGCACCTCGAGGCCTACTTCGCGGCCCCGATGATGGGGGCGGTGCTGCACCCCGTCAACGTGAGGCTCGCGCCCAGCGAGATAGCCTACGTGATGAGCCAGGCCGGCGACCGGGTCCTGCTGGCGAACAGCGACTTCCTCCCGCTGGTCGAGAAGATAGCCCCCTCGGTTAAGACCCTCGAGGCGGTGGTGGTGGTCGACGGCGCCGGCGGCCACCCTGACTCCGTGGCCGGGAAGCCCGTCCACAACGTGGAGGACCTGCTGCGCCGCGGGGGCAGCTACGAGTGGCCCATGGTAGACGAGGACCAGCCGGCGGCGATGGGCTACACCAGCGGCACCACGGGGCTGCCCAAGGGCGTCTACCACAGCCACCGCCAGATAGTGCTCCACGCCCTGTCGGCGGGCCTAGCCCTCTCCGCCAGCAGCCCCCTGTTCCACGTCTCCTCCGCCGACACGATACTACACATAGTGCCCATGTTCCACGTCTACAGCTGGGGCCTACCCTACCTGGCCACGCTGCTGGGCATGAAGCAGGTCTACCCCAACCGTCTAGACCCAGGCGCCCTCCTCGAGATGATAGACAGGGAGGGCGTCACCCTCACGGCGGGCGTGCCGACAATACTCTACATGCTCCTAACCCATCCCCGGGCAGGGGAGACCCGCCGGCTCCGCGGCCTCAAGTACATCAACGGCGGCTCCGCCCTCCCCCGCGGCCTAGCCGAGCAGGCCCAGAAGCTAGGGATACGCATCATAGTCGGCTACGGGATGACCGAGACCGCGCCCGTGCTCACGCTCGCCATACCGCCCGCCCACGTGGCCGGCGAGGAGCAGTGGCTCGACTACGCCCTACGCACCGGCTGGCCCATCCCCCTCGTAGACCTGATGGTGGCCGACGAGGAGCTGCGCCCCGTCCCCCGCGACGGCAAGACCATGGGCGAGGTGGTGGTCCGCGCCCCATGGGCCGCCTACGAGTACTACCAGGCACCCGGTAAGACCGAGGAGGCCTGGCGCGGCGGCTGGTTCCACACCGGCGACATAGGCGTCTGGCACCCCGACGGCAGCCTAGCCCTAATGGACAGGCTGAAGGACGTGGTCAAGAGCGGCGGCGAGTGGATAAGCACCACCCGCCTCGAGGACGCGATATCCAGGCACCCCTGCGTGGCCCAGGTGGCGGTGATAGGCGTCTACCACCCCAAGTGGCAGGAACGCCCCATAGCGGTCATAGTCCCGAGGCCCGGGTGCGGCGACCGGGTGACAACCGAGGAGATACGCGGCTTCCTCATGAAAGAGTTCGTGGAGAAAGGCGAGATGCCGAAATGGTGGCTCCCGGACCGCGTGGTGCTGGCAGAGGAGCTGCCGAAGACCAGCGTGGGCAAGATAGACAAGAAGAGGCTGCGCCAGCAGTACCGCGGCCTGCTCGCCGGCGACACGGAGTAGAGAGACAGCGGTGCAAGGGCCTTGGCCTACCGCCTCCCCCGGCTCCTCGACCTCAACGCCGCGAGCCGCCTCCTACGCGGCCGCCGCGTGCTGGTGCTGCTCGGCCGCTGCCTCGAGCTGGAGAAGCCCTGGGCCCTGCGCCTGCTGGAGCAGCGCTACCCCGGCGCAGCGGTTGTAACCGTCTGCCTGGAGGCGGAGCACGTGAACCAGGTCGGCTTCAAGCTGGCGGGGGTGCTGGCGCGCGTCGAGAGCATAGAGGAGGTCGTGGTCGCAACCACCGACGGCAGCATGCACTGCGTCCAGCTCCACTACATGGCGGAGGAGCTGGAGAAGATAATGCCCGGCAGGTTCCGCCGCACCCACCTCGTAGCGGCCCGGGGGAGGCTGGTAGAGGTGCCCCCGGAGGCGGTGAGGCTCAGCCGCCACCTGGCCAGGGTGGCGAAGCTGCTATCCGAGAGCCCGGGGGAAGCCGACGGGGGAGAGTAGGGAGGAGGCCTGGCGCCCCTTGGCCTGGCTCCCCTTCTTCGGCGGCCTGGTGGTCACGCTCCCCTGCGACAGGGAGGCGGCGCTCGCAGCCCTAGAGGCGGCTATACGGTCCGCGAGGAGGCAGGTGCTGGCCACGGCCCTCGTCTCTCTCCTCGTCCTCGCCGTGGCCCTGGGCTTCTTCGCGGCGCTCGCCGCCCCCTTCTCCCTCCTAGGCGGCGTAGGGGCGGTCTTCGCCCTTCTATTCGCGGTCTTCGCGGCCCTGGTGCCGCTCCTCGTCTACGCCCAGCTGGGGCCCTGGATAAGCTACCTGGAGGAGCTGCGCCGCGGCATCGAGGAGGGCAGGGTTAGGGTTGAGGACGTCTGCGGCCGCCCCCTGGGCCTCCTAGGCGGCCCCTACGGGGGGCCCGGCTAGCGGGGAGAACACGTTGACAGGGGGCGCGCGGCTCGGGCTAAAAGAGGGCGGGGGCGTGGGTGGGCGCCGCCTCTTACTTCTTGGCCGTCTGCTGGCGTATGCAGGCGCCCAGGTTCTTCGCGACCAGCAGCATGAGGGCTAGGCCCGTCTGGACGTCCTTGTCCCTCATGGCGCCCATCATGCCGAAGAGGCCCTTGGGCTTCGCCTCCTCCGGCTTCGCTGCGGCCATCGCCTTGAGGCCGCAGGCGGTCATTAGCTCTACCACGTTCTTGGCCTCCCGCACCTCGTCGGGGCTGACCTTGCTCATCCCGCTCTGCGCGGCGTGCATGAGCCCCATTGCGCGCTGTATGCTCGGGTCATTGCCCACCATTGCGAGTATCTCGCTGCTCTTCTCCGCTATAACCCTGAGCATGTCCAGCATGCCGCTCCGCTTGAGAGCCACCGCGGTCTCAACCAGGGTCTCGAGGGCCTTCGCGGCCTCCTCGTCCATATCCACCCGGGGCTTCGCCTCCGCGAGCTGGGCCATGGCTCTACACCTCCCTTCCTCCAGCCCCCGGCTCTCTACTTGAGGGACGCTATCCAGGCCTTATAGAAGGCCTCCTTCATGAGCCTTATTATAGGTGACACGCCGGCCACGTAGCAGCGAGGCTTCCACTTGCCCGCCTTCTCGTCGTAGTCGACCTCGCAGTTGCCGGCCAGGCCGCTGCTGGACCCGTAGTAGCCGACGCAGGTCATCGTCCTGGTGAGGCCCGCCACCGGGTGGCCGCCTATTATCTCGCTCGCTATCTGCTCGGCCGCGTACTCGCTGGCGAAGTGCACCGGGATGCCTGCAGTCATGAGCCCGGCTGGGGGCATGCTGTGCTCGCCGGTGAGGAAGACGTCGTCGTACTGGGGGTGGCGGAAGTTCCTGCCCCGGACGGGGGCCCACCTCGGGTCGCCCTTTAGCTGGAAGCCCTCGCTCCTCTCCAGCGGCGGCGGCAGCCTCGACGGGGGCACCTTTATGAGGAGGTCGTACTTCTCCTCCACGTTGCCGGCCCGTATCAGCCTCCTCCTCGGGTCAATCTCCTGGAGCTTGTCGTAGACAACCCTCTCTATCCCGAACTCCTCGTACTTGGCCTGCCAGAGCTTGGGGAAGTCGGGGCCCAGGGCGCCCATCTGGCTCTTCTCCGGCGTCATGAGGGTCACTTGTACCGCGGCGCCGCGGTTCCGGAACAGCTCGGCGAAGGTGGTCACGGCCTCGTGGGGGTACATTCCGCACCTGTGCGGCAGCTCGGGCACGAGGAGCACGAGGCGCCCCTTCTTGAACCTGGCCAGTGCGCGCGACAGCTGGCGGGCGCCCTCGAGGGTGTAGTTGTGGTAGCCCGCCTCCGCTAGGCCGGGGTAGGCCTCCCAGCCGTAGCGCACGCCCAGCGCCACAACCAGGTAGTCGTAGCTTATCCCTCCCAGCTTCTCCAGGTTCACGAGGCGGTTGGCGGCGTCTATCGACACCACGTTGTCTAGGACGACGTTGACGCCGTAGCTGCGCAGCGCCTCTATAGGCGCCCTGACCTCGTCGGGCTTGGCGGTGCCCATCGCCACGTCGAAGTAGAGGGGCTGGAACTCGTGGAACGGGCTGTTGGTTACAAGCGTTATCTCGACCCTCTCCTCGGTCTCGGCGCCGCGCAGGGTCTCAGCCAGCTTCTTCGCCGACACGAGGCCGCCCGTGCCGCCTCCCAGTATGAGGACACGCTTCGCCAAGACGTATGCACCCTTCTCGCTGTGGGCTACACGTGGGCTACTACCGGGGGCCGTGTTTAGCGGCCGTGTATCCCGCTTTCCACACGTCTAATAGGGGAGGATTATAGCAGAGCGCCGTCCTCCATGTACAATGTTTTAACCGATTATTTTAGACCAAAAAATTCCGGCCCGAGGCTCCTCGAGACCCCGGAGGCGACAACGTGGGCCATGTAGAGGGGCTCCGGCACACGGGTGAACACCTGCAGCCCGCAAACCTCCCCCACCGCCTCCCCCCAGCCCAGCCCATAGGGCGCCAGGAGGAGCCCGCCGCGCGGGCACGGGGCCGGCCTCAGGCTGTTCCACACCTTCTCGAGCACACCCAGCCTCAGCTCCCAGTCCCGGAAGTGGCGCCTCAGGGCGCTCTCAACCATCCCCCTCCGGGGCGGGTAGCGCAGAACAACCACGACGGGCACACCGGTCTCCTCGAAAACCCTCCAGGGCTCCACAAGGTTGAAGCCAGCGTAGACAACGTTGTCCAGGAGGACGAGGCGCAGCCCCTCCACGCCCCCCACGAGGCGGGAGAGGACGCTGGTAGCGTCAAGCCCGTCGACGGAGACCCTGCCCAGCCTCGCCCCCCTCGGGCAGAGCACGCCACCCCTCCACTCCATCAGGGCGAGGGCGAGGACGGTGCTGCGCCACCCCTTCTCGAAGAAGCCGTCGTCCACGCCCCCGACGAGGCTAGGGCTGGACAACCAGCCTTGCCTCCTCCTCCAGCTGCCTCCTAACCCTCCTCCTCACCCACCAGGGCTCCCACGGCACGAGGGTGTCCAACGCCTGGGCGAGGCCCGGGGAGAGCCTTATCCTGCCCGAGAGCAGCATCCGGGTGAACGCCTTGGTCGCCAGGTAGGAGGTGTAGACCCTGCCGGCGCCCCTGTTCACCGCCCCCGCGAGCTCCCTCAGGAGCCCGTAGACCAGGCGGACGTGGCCGGCGCCCCGCAGCTCCAGGTAGGGCCCGCTCCTCCCCCTCTGCGTGAGCCCGTGGAGGGTCTCCATTATCCTGGCGGGGACCGCTACGAGCAGCTTGCCGCGCCTAGTGACCGAGGCGGCGGGGAGGGCGCTCCACGCGGCCCGGTGGAGGAGCGTGAAGAGGCCGGCCTGGGCCTCCTCCTGGCTCACGCTGCTGCCCAGCTGCACCACCTGTATCCCGGCGCCGCGCCGGTAGGTGTAGAGCACCGACACGTCCCTGGCGCCGACCGCCGCGCCGGCCGCGCTTATCCACTCCGCGACCACGCCTGCCTCGCCGGGCTCGAGAACCCTCCTAGCCCGGAACAGGGCCAGCTCCCTGGCGAGCAGCATGAGGGGGAGGCTGAACAGGCCCGCTATGAACGCGGCGAAGACGGCTGCGCCCGGGCTCCTGGAGGCCACGTAGACCAGTAGACCCACAGCCGCCGAGACGAGGGCAGCCCCCACGTCGGGGCGTGGAGGGAGACGCGAAACAGACCACCCCTCAGCGCCGCCTCTGACCCGCAAGCCGCCCTGGCCCTCCCCTCTCCGGGGCCGCAGAGGCGCAGCGGCCGGGAGGCCGGGCCGCCGGGGGGAGAGCGGTGGGCCCCCGGGCTCCTGTATAAGAAGAAGCGCCGGGCAGCCTAGTTATTATGTTAGCCCCGGCCGTGGTCACTGGCCGGAGCCGGCCCTGGGCACGGCTAGCCTCGTGCAGCTCCTGTGGACGTAGGCGTCGCCGACCTTCACGAACTCCCCGGGGTCGCCTGGCGGGTTCTCGTAGAGGGTGCAGTCGGGTATCCCGGCCTCCCTGAACGCCGCGTGGCGGTTCCTGCAGCTCTCGCAGCGGCCGCAGTGGTACCTGCCGCTGAGGTAGCAGCTCCAGGTCTCGTAGACCAGGTCCCCTACCAGCTCGTAGGTCCTCCTCAGGTTCTCGCTCTTCCGCAGCCCCTGGCGGCTGGGGCTCCATATCTCGAGGCGCCTCTCGCCGCGGAAGTGGCAGACGCGGAACGCGGCCTGGAGGGCCTCGATGCACTCGGGGCTGCAGTCGGGGTAGAGGGGCTCCCAGGTGTCCTCCCGGGGCTTTATGTCGTCGTAGTGGGCGCCGTAGACGACGTAGATGTTCTCGTCGGGGTGCTGGCCCATGAGGCTGTAGGCGTAGGCGGAGGCTATGCTCAGCATCACCACGTTCCTTATCGGGACGACGACGGTCGGCTGGTACTCCTTCTCGACGGCCACGGCCTCGTCGGTCAGCTGGCTCCCAACCCACAGGCGCGCCATGAACCCCATGTCGACTATCTTGTGCTCCACCACGCGGCCCGCCCAGCCCTTCTCCTCGGCGAGCCTGTTCAGCTCCTCTATGAGCCTCTTCGCTACCTCGAGCTCCTTGCTGCCCTTCTGGCCGTAGTTGAAGCTCAGGGCGTGGACGAGGCAGCCCCTGGCAACCCACTGCGACATGTAGCCGAAGCTGTCCGGCCCGCCGCTCACGATCGCGACAGCGCGGCAGGGCGTGCTAACCCTAGGCTCCACGCCACGAGCCGCCATGGCTCATACACCGGCCTCCAACGGGCCGGCCCGGACGGTTAAACAAGCTACCCGGGGCACCCACGTGGACCGTAGAGAATCCGCATGCGAAACACGTATCAACAGCCCCGATACATTGTATTCCCGGTGTAGGAGGCTTGGAAGGCATAATCGTCGTAACCACCGACCACGTGCCCGGGTACCGGGTACGCCGCGTCCTCGGCCTGGTCTCGGGCTCCAGCGCCCGCGCACACGGCCTGGGCCGCGACCTGCTCGCCGGGATAAGGAACCTGGTCGGAGGCCAAGTGAAGGAATACAAGGAGCTCGCGGCTATGAGCCGCGACGAGGCCCTCGACGAGATGAAGAAGAAGGCAGAAGCCATGGGGGCGAACGCGGTGATAGGAGCCAGGATGGCCACGACCGAGATAGCGCAGGGGGTCGCAGAGGTGGTCTGGTACGGCACAGCGGTAGTCATAGAGCCCGAGGACTAGCCCCCAGCGCCTCCAGGCACGGCCCCACAGTGTCGAGAACCACGAGCCTCCTCCTCTCCACAGCCACGCCCCCCACCCGCCTAACCGAGGGCAGCCTCAACACGCAGCTACCCAGCCCCGCCCACGGCGGCACAGAGGGGTCAACACCCCTAGCCCGCAGCCCAGCCAGCATCTCCCCCAGGCCCGGGGTGCGGCCGCCGCCCCCCACCAGGCTGTGGTACAGGCTCGACACGTAGTTGTTGAACCCCACCCGTGCACGGTAGACGAGATAGGAGGCGGCGTCGCCGGCCCCGTAGAGCTTCACCACCCGGCCATCCATGAAGAGCCGGCGGCCCAGCGCCAGGGACACGCCCGCAGCCACGGCCGACGCGGAGACGCTCACCAGCTTCTCCACCCTGCCGCCGTAGGGCGCCCCCCGGAGCCAGACAACGCTCGCCTCGTCGCTGGTCACGAACGCGAGGTCAGCGCCATACTCCGCCACGAGCACCGCAGCCGACCTGGCCAGCGCCCGGTGGACACGGGGATCCCGGGGCCACCTGAAGCCCCGCAGCCTCCTACCCCACCCGACCCCGTCGACCCGGACAGCGAGGGGGGCCTCCACCCTCTCGCCCCGGAACACCTCGCGGCCCCGGTACCGCTCCTCCAGCACAGCAGGGCTAGCAGCGAGGAGGACGCGGAGCACCTCGTCGAGCCCCTTCAACCCGGATTTTCACCTACGCAGCCGGAGACACTGGTACCTCCTCGCCACGAGGTCGTAGCCGCAGACAAGCTTAGGGGGAGACACGGCGGTCAAGTTACCCAGCGCGACGCCGGTGAAGGGCGACATCGCCGGCACCACTAGCTGTAGCTCCACATTTTTGTCCTGCTTGTTCACCTCGCTGAGTAGATTGTCGAGTAGAGTCGTTGCCACCCGCGCGGCGACGAGGTGGTCCATCCCCCTAAGCCTGCCGCCTGGAGGGAGGACTCTTATCCAGAGAAGCGTCTGCGCACCATATCCTCTCAGCTGCTTGATGTCGCTCGGGCTGAGCCGGCTCGGCTGCCTGGTGGCCTGCACCAGCACGGCAAGCCTGCCCTTACATTGCTGCTCTACTTGTTCCTTTTGTTCCGATTGTTCCGAAGAATCCTTGGCGCCGGCTATGAGGCTCTTTTTGCCCGTGCCCCCGGAGCCGCCCATCTCTAACTTGATGCAACCCCGGGACGCGTCGATGCTGTCCGGCTTCGTTAGCGGGACACACTTTATGCATACCTTGTAATTCTCGGCAGACCCTTTCTGGGGCTTCCCGCACACCGCCCCAGAGGCTGGGCCGATAACGTACTCGAGGCCCCGCCCGTCGGAGCCTATATTGTACACGGCGACCGGAAGGGCGACGCCTACGCCGCGCCGCGTCACGCGCAACAGGTAGCCCACTATGTAGCCCTCTACGCCGCTAAGAGACGGATCCATGAGTATAGCGTAGGGGGGAGGAGTTGCACGTATGGCGTCGGCGACACCCAGGTAGTAGTCCTTCAGCCTGCTGAGGTCCCCCGCCGGCGCAGCCACCCTCCCCGCCTCGGACGGGTTCTTGGGGAGGAGGTATACGGCGCCCCTCGCATAGGGGAATATCATTACCGCTAGCCTTTCTACAAGCCGGCTACGCGCCAGCAGGGCTACGGAAAGCCCGGCTAGAAACGTGAGAACCGGGGCCCAGTACCCTACCCTGGGCGCGAGTGGCAGCCCCAGCAGGTATGCCGGGAAGGCCACGCTCACCACGGCCGCTATTAGCACCCTCCTAGCGGCCCTGCTAATGCCGCCGCTACCGTAGGCCAGGTACCTTATAGTCTCGGCGGCGGTATCCGCCTTAGAGGCGTCGTCGGAGACAACGGCTATGCTGTTGAGGCTTGCCTCTTCTATGAGGCGGCACAGCCTGCTGCTACGGCTGTGCAGCAGCTCCGCGGGCAGCGTGACCGCCAGGAGCGAGGCCAGGAAGACGAACACGAATACCAGCAGGGCTAGGTACAGCCTCTTCATGCCCGGCATCCGGTCCACCGGGTACCCGATTAGCGCCGAGAGGATGTCGGGCACGCCATAGATGGCTAAAGCGGCTGACACGGCATAGCCGAGGGGGCCGCGCAGCATGGAAAGCAGGGATGGCTCCCTCTTCTCGATACACGCGCGGGCGGCCAGGCAGGCGCCACCCTCACTCCTCGACTCCCCATAGACCGAGAGCCACGCCAGAAGGACCCCAAGGCCGCCCAACAGGACAGCCATGTACACGGCCGTGAGAAAGCCGTACCTGAGGCACACCAGCGACAGCAATAACGCCGCAGTATAGACTACGAGCGCCAGGCTATCCAGAGACACAGCACCCGTGAAGCCCTCCGAGTCCGCGGCCACCAGTTATCACCCTCCAGGGCTCCTCCCACCGCCGGGGCTCCGGATGCGCCACGCCTGCAGCCTACCTGCCCACCAGCTTGCTAAGCCATCCAAGCAGCTTCTCACTGGGCGCGTACACTAGGTAGGCCTTGTCGCCGCCTATGGTGTAGTAGCGCCACACACCCAGGCTGTGGGCCCGGTTAGAGGGCAGCTCTATCACCGTGCCTGGCCAGAGGCTCGGCTCCGGCGGGTCCTTGAGGGGGACGCCGCATAGGGTGGTGGCGTAGCTACGCGTATGCTGCTCCAGGGGTGGCGCCGGCGGCGAGGGGTGTGGGAGAGGCGTCGCACCCTGCTGCTCGACGAGAGCCAGGGGCGTGTTGGTCACCGCTATAGCGTATCTCTTCTGACTCGTTGACGTGGGGGGGTCCGGCACCTCCTGTATCTCCAGCCGGGCCGGCGGCCCCCGCGGCCCCACACGCGGCACCATGGCGGGGAGGCTGGGCGCGCCGCCGCCTCCCCTGCTGGCTATGAATGCTATGACTATGCGTGTGCTCACAGCCGAGGCGTTGGCGCGGGCAGCTGCGGCGTAGTCTATCTCGGGCAGGCTGTAGATGAGGCCGTGCTCTGCGGTCTTCGATGCCGGGCTCAGCGCTACTCCTACCCTACGCGTGGCTATCTTCTCCGCATTTACGAAGCACTGGTCTTTAACGCTACCCCACTCCTTCTTCGCCTTAGCCTCCTCTTCCACGATCTCCCGCGGCACAGCCTTAGCCTTGGCCTCTTTCAGCCTCTCCGCCAGCCCCACCCATTTCCCAATGCAGCAGTCTTCAGGCTGGCCACACATGGACGTCGCGAGGAGGCCGCTTGACGCGTTAATATAGACAGCCGAGTGCTCTTCGCCTCCGCTGCGGTACGTGACGTGGAGCAGCGGCCCGACGATGTACGTCTCCCCGCCGTTGCCTGCGAGGCCCAGCGCCTCGAGGACCCTTCTCAGCACCACCTCCTCCCATCCCTTCTTGGCGGCGCTGCTGCAGTCGAGGCCGCCGCCCCCGGAGGCGCTGGAGGTGTAGACCGCTGCAGCCAGGATGCCGAGCAGCGTCTCCAGCCTGGGCAGCAGCGGCTCCTCGCGGGGTATCGCGCCGGGCCCGCGGCTGAACGCCGCCCGTAGCCCTGCGCCGTATAGGTGCAGGCTGCCCAGGGGCCTGAAAGCCACCAGGGTCGTACTGCCCAAGCATCCCACCCTCTACCGGCTCCTAGCTCCTACCCGAGCGCGCCGAGGCCTCGTACACTATGAGAGCCGCCTGGAGGACGCCGGGCAGCCTCATGCCGGCCTCCCGCAGCGCCCGCCGCGCGGCATCCACAGCCAGGACGTTACCGTTAAGGCGCCGCTGGGCCACGTAGCGCTCCGCCAGCACCCTTGCCACGCCCTCGAGGAGGCGGCGCCGGGCCGCCGGGCCGGCGGCCTTGCTCTCGAGCAGCACCTGGAGCCCCCTAGAGCCCCCTGGGGCAACCCTGTCTAGGCCCCTCAGGAGGCTACTCGAAGCCAAGCCCTTCTCCACAAGCCCGGCTATGACTAGCGATAGCGCAGTATATCGTGCCGCGCCGCGTATCAGCTCGTAGACGCCCCGGCTCCCCGCCTCGGTGTTGGGCAGGACTACTGCGCCGCCGACGGCCTCGCCTGGCCTGGGGGCGGCCAGGCGCCCGAAGAACAGCGCGGCCGCGTCCCGGGCGGCGCCCCCCTCCCCGCTCTTGGCCTCCTCGAGCAGCATCTCTGCAGCCGCTGTCGCCGCGTAGAGGTGGTCACGGTAGTGCGCGTAGTGTAGCCCGATGCCCAGCCCGTTGGAGACGACTGCCGGTATCCGGTAGGCTGTCCTGCCGCGGCCGCCGGGCTTGACGGGGTGGAAGCCCGGCTGCGCCGCGCTGCTCGCCCAGTAGATTCGGCGCAGCAGCACCGCGTAGACGGCTGCGGGGGACGCCGCGACCACCTCCTCGGGGAAGCCGGCCGCCCTCGCCACCTCCCGCCGGTAGCCCCCGCCCCAGGAGAGGCTCCAGGGAACCCAGGCTGGGAGGAAGACGAGGCCCTCGTCCCCGCCCATGTAGACCGGTATGCCGCCAAGCCTCTCCGCGACGATGGCCGAGCG